>VFQS010000100.1_pt1 | contig 117420 bp, 103 predicted proteins | sample 3512361 | NCBI WGS metagenome assembly VFQS01 (sample SAMN10412375, study PRJNA504923) | tailings metagenome | isolation source: Relicate 1 Philex TSF3 active mining | place: Philippines | reverse complement strand
AAAGGCGGGCATTCCAGCAGAGCCAAAGGCGGGGTAACTGTCTTCCACCGCAGCTTGATAGCTCTCTGAAAGAAGGACTTCGGGACGTTCTGCGCGAGAAACCGGCGCCGCCGGACGCAGTGCTTCAGGAATCTGGTGGAGATCCCTGCGATGGATTTGGCGTCGATTGGCCCAGGAGGACATCTCTCCCGCAGGCGGATGTTTTTTGGGTGGAAAAAGGTGCGCAGAGAGGAGATGGGCAATCTTACAGCAAAATGGCTCGATGGATGTTGGGCCGAGAAGGACACGGAGCGCATTCAGGAGCGTCGGCTCGCATCGCTTGAGCAAAAGGTCGCCACACTGGAAGAGCATCTCCGAATTACGGACGAAGCAAATCAACGACTCTACAAGATTTGGAGTACGGTGGAGGAGCGTTTCCAGCATCAACAGACGCATCAGCGCCAACTCGAGCAACGTCTCGAATCACTCTCTTTCGATCACTGCGAAGACGTCGTTGTTTCCCTTTGATCTCGTAAGAATATCGCGGATTCAAGTAGTCATGACACCAGCATATTACGCAATCGCGTTGGCGGCCTTGTTGGTCGTGTTGTATTTCAGTCGGGACATTCGGCTCCCTGCGCTCCCTGCGCTCCCTGCGTCCCTTCAGAAGGAATCTCCTGGAGCGCGTCATGCGGTATCAGACGTGACAGAGACGCGTCAATGGGCTCGGGAGCGGGATGCGCTGGATGAATGGCGAGACCGTCAATTGACACGGAAGGGCCTGGCAGAGATGACGGAGTCGGGTCACTGGCAGCAAACACAGGCCGCGGCGCTCTAGGTCCATGGTACAGCTCTTCCGCCTCTCGGGACACCCAGTAAATGGTAGGCAAGCCCCCAGGATACTGGGAATACGGTACAGCGGTCGCTGTCGGCTTGTCCAGGGCAAGAAGCGCACGAAGAGCGTGTAGACTACGTTGGAGGGGAGAACCTCGACGGCCTCGACGGAGCGCTTTCCACTTCCATTCGATTTGAAGTGCGGCACGCCATTCCGGTATCCCTTCGAGGTAGCAGACGTGTTCCCAGACACCGCCCCGCGTAGCTCGAGCACCACCCGAACGCTGTCCATTGTGTTGCTGGAGACGCCGCACAGGGTCGACCGTGGCACCAACATACGTCTTTCCCGTTTGACTGATAAGGAGATAGACGTAGAACATCGCCCTGTGCTTAACAAGGAGGAATATAAAGAGCTTGATTTAGGCAGGCAGACAAGAAAATGAAGCGACTGGTTCAATGGTGTCAACTGCCTGAAGTGACGCCCTTGCCCGTGATGGACCGCGTGTTCGAAGAAGCGCTTGAGGCGTGGAGAGACATGGGCTGTCGAGTGGAGCGATTGACGGAATGGTCGCAGGTGGAGGATGGTGGTTTCCTTTTTCTCGACGATGCGGGAGGGCGATATACAGAGGAGGCGCATCAGGTGCATTATGCTCGCTTGGCGGCGCTCTGTCCCACCACCGTCTTTATTGGTTGGTACTGGATGGCCGACGAGGTGCCGTTTCAGCGGTTTTTGCGAACGGGAGAACATTACCTCTTTCGAAGCGCCACCACGCTCGAGAAACAGCGGTACATGCTCCGACCGGATTTCCTCCCGTTTCTCCTGCGTGCCAGTGATCCGCCGCATCGAATTGGTCAGCCGCGTCCGCCACAGGAACGAGACTATTGCTTTATGGGGGGTGGATACAAGCGCGACTGGTTGCCTTGCGACTCCATGGGTTGGACAGGGTTCTATCATCAGGTCATCGATCGCAACTATCTCGACTATGAAACTCGTCGCCGTGTATATTTAACGTCTCGCTATGCACTGGCGTTCCAGAGCGACGAGAACATTCGAACGGGTCATCTCTCCCAACGCATCTTTGAAGGTCTGGCGTATGGTTGTATTGTATTCTGTGAAAACCCTCTTGCGACGGCGGTGACACATGGTGCGGTGATTCATGTGACATCGAAAGAGGATCTGTGGGCGAAGATGGCGGAATGGTATGTCGACGAGGAGAAGCGTCGGGTACAGCAGGAGAAGGGGTATGAATGGACGAGGCGCTACGGGACGAATCGAACCGCGATGGCTCTCCTCTGGAGAGGCATTCAAGCACGGTGGGGCGTGACCTTTGATACCTGCGGCACGGTGTCCATTCGTTTGATGGGAGGACTCGGAAACCAGTTGTTTCAGATGGCGACTGCGTATGCGCATGCGGATCGCCATGGTGCGCGGCTGAGCGTGGATGCGACGTGTACGCCTTCGCGTCCTTTCCACGCCGAACTACTCGGCGGATGGTTACCCTCGCTTGCGACAGCAGACGAACCGGACGTGCTGGTATGGAGGGAGCGCGCGGCGACCGTGATGGATGTCATACCTGAACCACCTCGAACACAACGCCTCGATGGATACTTTCAAAGTGGTCGCTACTTCCTCTCGCCGTTTCATCGGGAAACCATTGCGCGCCGCACACGCTCGCTCTCCATAGAGCACAGTGTCACCCACGCCTATAAAGATCTGCTGCGCCTGCGGGATCGCGTGATTGTCCTCCATGCGCGTCGAGGGGATTATTTACAGAATGCGGCGTTTCACGGCCCCTTACCCATGTCGTATTACGAAGACGCGGTACGTCACTTTGCGGTGACCGACCCCATCTATCTCCTGGTTTCAGATGATCCGACCTTTTGGGATAACGCCCCCTTTGGAGGGCATGTCGTGAAGGATACAGATGTTCGTACGTTTGTGCTGATGACCCAGTTTCGCCGTTTTGTGATCTCCAATTCTACGTTTGCGTGGTGGGCCGCATGGATGTCTACCCAACGGGAGCCGACAGAGGTCATCGCACCCGCGCAGTGGTTTGGGCCCGCGGGCCCCTCTGACTGGGAGGCGATTTACGAGCCTGGGTGGAGGCGTTCCGCCCCCACACCCCCCTCTTAAAGAACCCTATCAAGTTCCGTCAAGCTCCGTGGATTATCGACGTCTTTACGTTCCCTGTGGAGTCCCGACAAGTCCCGAGCCCTTTAAGTGCCATGTGGAGTCCCGACAAGCCCGGTCAAGCCCGGTTAAGCCCCGAGCCCCGAGCCCTTTAAGTGCCCCCGTCAAGCCCTGTGGGCAAACTTAGACATCCTCCATCCCCAGTGTCACCGGATACTTTAAAAAGCAAAAGTCCCGCCAGGTGGTATAGGGTCCATAGTCTCGATCCCGTTCCGTCCAGCCGAACAAGCGCCGACGATCGTCAAGCGGGGAGTGACTGGGGAGAGGTCGCCAGACACGGAGCTGGAAGGTAAACACCACGTTCATAATGGTCATCTCGTTACACCGTGCGATGGGGTAGCGATTCATGGCATCGAGGAGATCAGTCAAATGAACACGATGGAGGAGGGCGGTATCGTACATCCAGAGACAGTTGAGGAAGTAGCGCTCTTGTAAGACGTCCCCTACCTCTCGAAGAAAGCGCGGCGCTACCTCCGGATGGCGTTCGGTGTCCACCTCGATAATCCCCCCAAAGCGCTTCGTCGTGTCATCCGGCGCAGCATCATCGGGGGCCAATAAGACCCCTGTGGTATCCAGTGCGAGAAGGTGCTCCACGCGGTCCACCACACGTAGGCCGGCATCCAGATACAGGACGCGCCCCCACTGGAGAAACCATGAATCAAAGACGTAGAACTTGTCCCATTGGGTCAACTTCCGTGTCTCTCGCTGGTCACAGGTGGGTCGCAACGGGTGCCGTTGATAGTACTCGAGAAGTCGCGACGTATCGAGGTGGGTTACACGGTGAACGCGCACACGGTGAAAGTCGACAAAGTTGGCGGGCGGGTCAAAGTCCACCGCGATCCATACAACATCGCCGCGCCATTCTCCACGCGTTCGGAGATCCACAATGGTTCGGCGGGCGCGATGCGCTTGACCCGCGTCGGAGAGGGTGACGACCACCGTTGTCATGTGCTTAAACCGCCAGTGGATAGAACCGTTTAAGTGATCATGCTTGTTCAACAGCCCGACGTCACCGTCCCGCCGCCCGAAACGCCTCCGCATCCCTACACCTTCCCCCTCGATCCCTTCCAGGCGTGGGCGTTCCATGCGATTGCGAACGGCGAGAATGTGCTCGTGTGCGCAAAGACAGGCTCTGGAAAAACACTGGTGGGCGAATACCAAATTCACCATTCGCTTCAGAAACAGAAGCGCGTCTTTTACACCAGCCCGATCAAGTCCCTCTCGAACCAAAAGTACTATGATCTGAAGCGCCAGTATCCCCAGGCCACGGTGGGTATCATGACGGGTGACATCAAAGTATCACCTGATGCGCAGGTTGTGGTGATGACCACGGAGATTCTGCGGAACTTGCTCTACAAACAGGGTACAGCGACGGAACATCTCGGGCTGACGGCGGCGCTGAGTCTGGAGGATGTGGACGCGGTGATTTTTGACGAGTGTCACTACATGAATGATCCGGATCGTGGCCATGTCTGGGAAGAGACGCTGACACGTTTGCCTCCAAGTATCCGAATGGTTCTCCTTTCCGCGACACTGGAAAAACCGGAGCGTATCGCGGACTGGTTGGGTGGCATCAAGCGCCATCCGATTCATTTGATCCAGACCGCGTACCGTGTGGTACCGTTGACACACTATGTGTTGATGGAGAGCGCAACCGGTATGGAGATGCGTCCTTACATGGACGAGAAGGAGCGCTATCAGCCGCGCGTGTATGAAGCATGGTGGAGGGCGCAGGAAAAGGAGGAGCGTGCGTATCGGCTGGATCGGCTGGATCGAGAGCGAAGGGTCGAGGAGAAAGAGAGACCGAAGGTAAGAGCACCGTCGTCCTTTGTTCATCGTCTAAATCGGACGGTGGCATGGTTGGAAGAAAAGGAGCTCTTACCCGCTCTCGTCTTCTTGTTCCGTCGCAAGCAGTGCGAACAGTATGCGAAGCAAATCGAGCGCTCTCTCTTGGATGTCGCCGACGCGTCGGCGGTGCGTCACATTCTTTCCTTCCATCTCCATCGCTATCAAGCCGAGCTCGATGCCACCCCGCAGTATCATCAGTTGGTCGAGTTGTTGTACAAGGGTATCGCGTTCCATCACAGTGGGCTTCTCCCGATCTTGAAAGAAGTGGTGGAGATCTTGTTTGCCCGTGGCTACATTCGCCTGTTGTTCGCCACGGAGACGTTTGCGGTCGGTCTGAACATGCCGACAAAGACGGTGGTGTTTGCCAGTCTGACAAAGTACGATGATCGCGTCGAGGGGATGCGTGTGCTTCGTAGCGATGAGTATTTTCAGATGGCGGGACGTGCGGGACGGCGTGGAAAGGATACGCGGGGTGTAGTGTTGTATGTACCCGAAGAACGTCCCTTGACGCCTGGAGAGATGTCGGCGATGATGGGGGCGGCTCGACCGATGGTGACGAGTCGGATGACGTTTGGGGCGGAGTTTGTGTTAAAGGCACTCCATGCGTCGCCCACCGTGGACTGGGTGGCACATCTCGAGGAGACGTATGGTGGTCAGGAGCGGGCGAGAGAACGGCGGGCCATCGAGGGGCGTATCACCGCATTGGACGCAGAGCGTCGGGGCGTCTGGGAGAGCATCGGTGAGCCGTATCGAACCGAGCTGATGGACGTCCAAGCGTTGGAGGTGCGTCGGAAGACAGCCAGTGACAAAAAAGCGATTCAGCGTCAGATCGACAGTCTTCGCAATCGTCAAGTGGGTCCGAAGTGGAAGAAGGCGGCGGAGGATCTGGAGAGGGTAGAGCGACTGGATCGGGAACGCCGTTCGATGGAGGAGGAGCTCGACGCACTTGGTGCGCCCTTGGAAGAACTCGAGTACACTCTCCAGGCGCTTGAGCGGATGGGATTCATCGCTGACGGCGCGTTGACGGCGAAGGGTGTGATGGCGACGGAGATCAATGAAGGGCATCCCGTGGTGCTCGTAGAGTATTTCTTATCCGGTGCGTGGGAGTCTCTCGACGATCTCCAGTCGATGATGGTGTTGACGGCGTTTCTAGAGCCAGGGGATCACGAGAATCATGGACCTCTCCCGCTCTTGGAGCCTCTCGAGCGCATGGCGGATGCGCTCGAACTCGATCCGCCCTTTCGGGCGTCGAGGATGTGGGCGGAGCCGATGCGGATGTGGTGGGACGGGTACAGTGCGGCGGAGATCGCCGAGTACGCCGGAGTCTTTGAAGGGAATGTGTACCGTGCGTTGGGAAAGCTGATCAATGTGGTGAACGAGGTGATGACGTTGGCGACGATGACGGAGCGAGTGGGGGAGGTCGACAAGTGGGCGAGGGTGTCGGAGCGCTTGCGCCGGAGTGCGTGGACGGGGGAGAGTTTGTACCTCAGGTTGTAGATGTCATTGGGCAATATAAAGAGTTATTCGCAGAGTGCGATTTCTAATGAACTCCAGTAAGGATGTCATTAAAAGTCTATTGGTGGGGGCACGAAGTAACCCCAAAGTGGGCCGCAGGTCCACGCTATCGCAGCTACGCTGCGATACACCCCCCGCCCACCAGGTCACCTAAAGGCTCCGTGACCACTTAAAGGCTCCAAGAGTCCCGACAGAGCCCCGTCAAGAAGGGGGTACAGGGGGCGCTACGTGCCCCCTACCCGAGAGTCCCAAAACAATATAAAGCCCTCCGGCATCCCCAGAGACATCCCACAACATCCGCAACACCCAGAGACATCCCAGACATGGCACAAGCGCACTGGTACGAACTCGAGCTACTCCCCTTGACGCCCGAGGCAAAAGAGAGATACCCGATCGGCGTGTACAACCGCTCCGAGGAAAACGCGGGCGTGGATCTGTACACCGCTGCCGAGGTTCATGTCACCCAGTCGGTCGAGTTTGTACCCTTTGGCCTGGTGGCGCGCCTCCTGCGCGTGGAGCCGATGCCGCACAATCGTCATGAGCTCTCCAAGACCGACAGCCATTTTTTCCTGATGCCCCGTTCGTCCATCTACAAATCCGGTCTGATCATGGCGAACTCGGTGGGCGTGATTGACAAGAGTTACCGCGGCGAGCTGAAAGCGCCTGTTTGGTCCATGACGGGCGATTCGACGGTTCGCGCAGGAGAGAGATGGTTCCAGATTGTCGCCCCAGATATGGGATGGATCCGAAACATCCGCCTGGTGGACGAGTTGCCCGAGACCGAGCGCGGTGCCGGCGGATTCGGCTCGACAGGCTCCCAGTAAGCACTTAAAGGCCACCATCCCTCGAGGGAGCAATGGACTACGTAGACAATGGATGGCCCGAATGGGGCGTAGCGCATCACTGGAAGGGCGCAAGAGTGATTGAGCAGCGCACGACGGAGCGTGGAACGGTGGTGGAGATGGTGGACCGTCCGCGATGGGGTCTGGCGTGTTACATGAATGGGGAGATTCAGAGCGCAGAGGTGGATGAGCGAGTGTATCATGAAGCACTCGTTCATCCCGCGATGGTCCATACCCAGCCGCGTCGTGTCTTGATTCTCGGAGGCGGAGAGGGCGCAACGGCGCGAGAAGTCTTGAAATGGCCCAGTGTTCAGCACGTGGACATGTACGAATGGGATAGGGATGTGGTCGAGATGTTTCACCAATATCCCCAGTGGTCCTGCGGTGCATGGGACGATCCGAGGCTACATGTCCATTACGAGGATGCTTTTGATGTGATCCGACCTGGTGTGTTTCCCGAGCCCTATGATGTTATCATCATCGACTTGTTCGAGCCCGAGAGTGATCTCCGACTGTGGTCGCTCTTCTCCCGACTGGCGTCGGATGCGCTTGCCCCTGCGGGTTCCATCGTGATGTATGCGGGTCTTTGGCATCCTGCCAACCCTCTCCATCCCGCCCAACAATGGTTAGAACCGGATCGCATCGCGGCGGATCAGGAACAGGGTCTGTCCATCAATGGCATTCTCGCACGGCGCGATGTCTATTCGTACAAGGTTCATGTACCGTCGTTCTTTGGAGAAGCGATGTTTTTACTCTTGACGCATTCGAACCAGATCCCGCAGTGGTCCACCCTCTCGCCGCATTCGTCGGAAGACAGAGAGCGCCAAGGGATCACGTCGCACTTGACCCCTGAAGTGTGGCTCGCCTACCATACATGGGCTCGTTATCCTGTGCGTGCCGAGGGTGTCCGCCAGGGTGTGTAACCTGTGGAGCTCTGGATACTCTGGACAGTCGGATGGATCTGAATGCTCTGGACAGTCGGATGGCTCTGGACAGTAGGACCAGGAGAGAACAGCGCACGATCTTGTTCCTCTCGAGCGTGGAGGCGTGCCTCCAGTTCCCTAGACACCGCCGAGTCGGTTGGCTTCTCGGTGCGCATCGACATACGATGTTTGTCAAAACGTCGAATCCCGCAACTCATCTGCTTCAAAAGGACAAGAAAACCATTTGAAGCAAATGAAACAAATGACACTCTGCGTAAAGGCCGTTGTACCCTAAAGGGTAAAGATGGCAAACGCAACCGCCTACCTGTCCGAGCGTCTCGGCATCGAGCCCGTCGATCGCCCTGAGGGTCTTCAAGGAATCTTAGCGACCGAAGACTACCACACCTTCCAGATTCTAAGTGATGTAGGCGACGTCCTCCACGAATTCCAAGGGGCGAAGCTGGCGAACCGTTGTCTACCCGGCGATCATGTTCGTTGGACGGATCGATGTGTACTGGAACTCTCCGATGAACATCTGCCCTTGGTCGGTACGCTTCATTTGACGTCTCCCCAGCGCTACGGGTTCACGCGTCGAAAGATTCCCCTCTACTTGTTCACGCCCTACGATACTCGTTACCCTCCCATGATTGTGGGATCTGCGGAGCGAGATCATTCCGTGAATCGGCTGTGTACGGTTACCGTGGGCGGATGGGAAGGGACATACCCACGGGGCTTGTTACAGCAGATGATCGGGCGCGCGGGAGATCTCGACGCGGAGCGTGCGGCGCTGACATGGCTCGCCGCGCCGTATCCTCGCTTACCGAGCACGGCGCCCGTCCGTCAAGAGAGCGAAGCGGAGGAACTCGGCGGTTTCACCTTCCATGTCGATCCCGCGGGATGTAGAGATGTCGACGATGTTCTAACCATCGAGCGGACGGAGGACGGTTGGCGTGTGTCCATCACCATCAGTGATGTGGCAGCCTATGTGGAGGAAAACAGTCCCGTGGACATCATAGCGTCACTGATGACGCAAACGATCTATGACACCAATGGGCGAATCTTGCGATCCATGCTACCGGAATCCTATGAGTCCGCGTGTTCCCTCCTTCCTGGTCACACCCATCACGGAGTGACGCTGAGCTATCGATGGGATGGTCGACAACTTTCGGACGCCGTATGGCGCCTGACGACGTTTCGTGTTCAACAGTCGTACACCTATGAAGAGTTCCAACGGGCCGAAACCGAAGGGCGCCAGGTGATTCAAGCCGTGGCGTCGTATGTAGCCGGTGGGACGGTGGAGGATGCCCATGACTGGATTGCGCAGCTGATGATTCTCTACAATCGGGAGGCGGGTGCGAAACTCCGTCGAGCGGGGGCGGGAATCGTTCGGCGCCACGCGCCGGCGGACCTGGAGCGCATGGAGATCTATCGCCAGCACTTACCGGACGGGATGGCCCACCTGGCGGCTCGGGCCGCCGAGTACACGCTCGCCACAGACGCAGACACGGCACATAGTGGACTGGCGTGCGAGGTGTATGCGCATGCCACGAGCCCGATACGTCGCTACGTAGATCTCGTGAATCAGAGGGTGTTGAAGGAGCTGATTCTGCTCCGACAAGAGCGCTTACCCTACACATGGGTGGAGCCGGTGACGATCCGCGAGTTGAACCGTCGGGAGCGCGTGATTCGTCGAGTCGATCGAGACCGTCAGTTCTTGGAAGCGGTGGCAGCGGGTCGTACAACCGTGGAGGGATGGCTCGTGGAGGCCACGGATTCCCAGGAGTCACAAGACTCGCAGTGTCGTTTGACATGGTATGTTCCCGAGTGGAAGAAGCGGGTGTCAGCGACGTATCGGCGAGCGGGGGACAACGAAGTATGGTCGAAGGATGATCAAGAAGTCAGACGCTTCGAGCTCTATCGGCCCGTGGAGCTACAGTGTGCCGTACAGTGGGGTATGCGCTCGTGGAGGGAACGCGTAGTGATCCAATGGCGGTAGTCCCTTGTGGGCTTCAAAGGGTCAGCGACGAGCGAGGAGACAGCGAACCCCCCGTCCGAAAAAATCGACGCATCGGACGCGCGCCGAATCGCATCTAAGGGCAGCGTATAACGTTTCTATCTACCAGACAGAATGCCAGGCGGGTTTCATCAGCACTCATCGGACATCGAATCCATTGTCGGGGTTCAGTTCAGTCTCCTCTCTCCCGAGGAGATCGAGCGAAACTCCGTTGTGGAGATCACGACTCCGACACCGTACGAGGGTAATGAGCCCAAGATCGGTGGTCTGTTTGATCCCCGTATGGGTGTATTGGAGAATGGAAAGGTCTGTCGTACCTGTGGTCAGACGAACCACGGTTGCCCCGGTCACGCAGGTCACTACCGTCTGACTCGTCCCGTGTACTACCACCAGTTCCATGCGATGGTGATGAACGTGCTGAAGTGCATCTGTATCCGTTGTGGTAAGCTGCGCATCGACAAGGAGCATCATAAGGAGCTGCTGAACCGCAAGGGCGAGGCGCGCTGGAAGGAGGTGCTGTCGTTGTCGTCGGCGATCAAGCGCTGTGGTCAGGAGTGCGAGGACGGCTGTGGTGCCATCCAGCCCGACAAGTTCACGCGTGAGGGCATTGCTCGCATTGTGGCGCACTACAATGAGCTGAAGCAGCAGCAGCCGTTGGAGGTCGAGTACGTCCATACGCTGTTTCGCCGTATCAGTGACGAGGACGTGGACTTCATGGGTCTGAGCCGTTACTGGTGTCGCCCCGACTGGATGATCTGTACGGTGCTGCGCATTCCGCCCCCGCAGGTGCGTCCCTCGGTGATCCAGGACAACAACCAGCGCTCGGAGGACGATCTGACCCACAAGCTCTTCGAGATCATCAAGAACGACAAGACGCTTCAGCAGAAGATCGAGGCGAATGCGAGCAAGACGGTGATCGACGAGTGGACGAACGTGGTTCAGTATCATGTGTCGACGTTGGTGGACAACGAGATCCCTGGTGTCGCTCCGTCGGCGCAGCGTAGTGGTCGTCCGCTGAAGTCGATTCAGCAGCGTCTCGGTGGAAAGGAAGGTCGTATTCGCTACAACATCCAGGGCAAGCGCGTCGAGTTCTCGGCGCGTTCCGTGATTACGCCGGATCCCAATCTGAGCGTGGCGGAGCTCGGTGTGCCGCTGGAGATCGCGACGAACCTGACCATCCCTGAGCGTGTCACGCCGTACAATTTGGACAAGCTGTATCAGCTGATCCAGAACGGTGCGGACAAGTGGCCGGGTGCCAAGACGATTGTGCGCAAGGACGGGCGCATGATCTCGCTGAAACACGTGAACACCGCCGAGATCGTCTTGTACGATGGGGACGTCGTGAACCGCCACTTGATGGACCAGGACATTGTCTTGTTCAACCGTCAGCCGACGCTTCATAAGATGTCGATGATGGGCCATCGGGTCAAGGTCTTGCCCTACAAGACGTTTCGGCTGAACGTTCTCGTTACTCGTCCATACAATAAATCAATGTTGTTGTAAACAGGTGACTGCTATCTAGGGTGTTGTATCACCTAGATGGGAAAACAGTGTAAATACAACTATGGGTTAGGCTCTAGGAGCTAATCTGTAATATAATCATCTAGTGCCTCCGAAAGGAGTGCGCAAGACCCTCAAATTCAGGGGACCCCCTAAAGCTGATTGATACGAAGGTAGTGCCGAAAGGTGCTGCTGGCCGCGGAGAAAGACCGCAATGGGTATCGTGACAACGCAATCAGATGTGAATTCGCCTTGCGGCGGGTAAACAATGGGCAATCCTGAGCCAAGTGCTACGGTTTCGACTAAGCATGCTGTGCAACGAGTAGATGTGGGTCGGTCGCCTGCCGCAAGGCAGGAGGCTTAAGGTGTATTCTAGCCCTCGCAGGAAACTGTGAGGTAGTTCGGCTGATTTCGAAAAAGGAACAATCGTCTATTAAGGTCTATCATCTCTAGATCAATATGGCGGGTGTTGTGTATCAGATCTTGTGTGTACCAACGGGGATGTTGTACGTTGGACAAGCAAAGAGCTTCAAGGTGAAGAACGGCGTACCGTACAACTACGGTGCGAAGGGCAGGTGGAACGATCACGTCAGTACGGCGAAGACTCGTGATACGCCACTATGTCAGGCAATTAAGCAGCATGGAAAAGTGAACTTTACAGTAACCGTTCTAGAGGAGGCGCCTCTAGAGGAACTAGATGAGCGAGAAGCCGCATGGCTTGCTCAACTGAATTCTCTCCATCCAAATGGCTATAATGTTGCCTCGCATAGCCGTAACCGTCACCGAGAAACATCCAACCTTCATGTCTTCTACATGGATCGTGTGGCTTCTGCGACGATTAATCCAATCCGAAAGGATGGGAAATACAGAATCGTCTATGTCTATCTGACTCTCCACGATGGAGGGATAGAGCGCATTGCGTTTGGACAGAAAGGAACTGCGACCTTTGAAGAAGCAATGGAGGAAGCGAGGGTATTTCTAGGGCATCTTGGTTGTCCCTTTCGACTCTCAAAGGAGTATACGGATGAAGATAACTGATACAAACAATACCAACAATTCCATTGAAAGTTAGCAACAGGCGACTGCTTTGTAGGATGATGTACTCCCTACGAAGGAAAACAGTGTAAGTACATCCATGGGTTCAGCCGCTACCCGCTGAATCGGTGATATAATCGCCTAGTGTCCCCCGCAAGGGGGGCGCAAGACCCTCAAATTCAGGGGAACCCCTAAAGCTTATGACTACCAAGGTGGCGTCGAAAGACACCACTGGCCGCGGAGAAAGACCGCAATGGAGGGTAACAACGTCATGAGATACGAGCGAGCCGAGAGGCGAGCAAGGAATGGGCAATCCTGAGCCAAGTGCTACGGTTATGCTTCCTATGGAAGCTGAAGCTACGCATGCTGTGCAACGAGTAGATGTGGGTCGGTTTCCTGTCGCAAGACAGGAGGCTTAAGGTGTATTCTAGTCCCCTTGGGAAACCTTGGGGTAGTAACGTTCGATGGTGATAAACTTATGTGCCTGTAATTTACAGGTAGTTCATCTTGTCACCAACAGGTAGCCACTCTTCCACGGTGTGATGTCCCGCGAAGAGGTGAATGGTGTAAACATCACGACTTCGATTCGATTGTGTGATCGCTTCGGAGTCATATAACTGCCTAGTGGTAGCCCTTGGAGGGTACCGCGACGCTTCCAAATTGTTCGGGGAATCCCTAAAGCGCTTATTACCAAGGTGCCGTTGAAAGACAGCACTGGCTCCAGAGAAAGACTGGAGGTATGGTTACAACGTAAGCGATGAGTCGACTCTTATGGAGTTGGCAAAATGGGTCATCCGCAGCCAAGCGCCTTACTACCGTTCGTCAGGTAGAGGTGAAGGTTCAGAGACTAAATGGTAGCGGGTCACAGATGAAGGTCTAGACAACCGGATGTGGCTCAAGATATAGTCCGCCCCCCTTGGAAACTTGGGGGATGTTCGGAGATGAACGCACACATTCCCCAGTCCTACGAGTCGATGGTAGAACTGGAAGAGATCGCGGCGATCCCGCATCATATCATTACTCCGCGTCACGCCAAGCCGATGATCGGCGTTTATCAAGATACGCTCGTTGGTACGTACCGCTTGACCCAGCCGAACGTCCAGTTCACGCTGAAGGAGTTCATGAATCTGATGATGTGGAACAAGCGATTTGACGGCGTGATACCGGCCCCTCGGGCCGGTCAGCGCTACACGGGTCAGCAGGTGCTCGGTGCGCTGCTGCCCCCGATCAACATGGAGATGGCGAACAAGTCCTTCAACAAGGAGACGGATCGCAAGGACACGTCAGAGAACTACGTCCAGATCATTCAGGGCCAGGTGGAGCGCGGTGTCGTCGACGGCAAGATCTACATGGAGCCCTCCAAGGGCATCATCCACATGACCTACAATGATCACGGTGCCAAGGAGACGGTGGACCTCCTGGATGCGCTACAGAACACTGTGGAGCACTTCCTGGTGATGAACGGCTTCAGTGTCGGCATCAGCGACTTGATTTCCGATGAGAAGACGAAGGAGGACATCGATGCGCAGATTCAGGAGCGCAAGAAGGCAGTGGAGCAGTTGATCCTTCAGGTTCATCTCGACTTGTTCGACAACAACACCGGCAAGACGAATCAAGAGGAGTTCGAGGACCAGATCTTCGGCATCTTGAACAAGGCCACGGCCGACGCGGGTGATCTCGGTCAGAAGTCGCTTTCGAAGGAGAATCGTCTTCTCGCGATGGTGCGATCGGGTTCGAAGGGTGAGCCCTTGAACGTGGCCCAGATGATGGCTTGCCTGGGTCAGACGGCCATTGAGGCGAAGCGCATTCCGTATGGTTTCACCGATCGCACACTCCCGCATTACAAGAAGTACGATGACTCTGCGGAGTCGCGTGGGTTCATCGAGTCCTCGTTCATTCGAGGTCTGACGCCGCAGCAGTTCTTCTTTCATGCCATGTCGGGTCGTGAAGGTTTGATTGATACTGCCGTGAAGTCGGTGACGGGCGATACGGAGATCTTGATCCAGGAGGAGGGTGCGATGAAGTGGACGACCATTGGCGAGTGGATCGATGGTCTCCTTGCGGCTGCGCCTTCCGAGATTGAGCATCATGAGACGGCTAACATGGAGCTCTTACACCTTCGCAAGGAGGTGCGCATCCCGACATGCGATGAGAAGGGTGTCGTTTCGTGGGGTCAATTGACCGCGGTGACGCGTCATGATCCGGGCGAATGCCTCCACCGTGTGAAGACACTGGGTGGGCGTTCGGTGACGGTGGCCAAGTCACAGTCGTTGATCGTGTGGGATGAGAAAGTGGCGGAGTTTGTTCCGAAGCCGACACCGGATGTGAAGGTGGGGGAGTTCTTGCCTGCCACGAAGTCATTGGTTGAACCACCTGCGCAAGTCACACATGTTGAAATGACTCACTATCTCACCAAATTGAAGGGTCCTAACTATTCACTGCCTGCGAAGCTGGAGTTGAATGAGCGCAACGGAATCTTCATTGGCTTGTATCTCGCAGAGGGAAACTCCCACATCAAGAGCGGTTACGTCAATATCGCAAACAATGACCAGACAATTCGCACATTTGCGATGGAATGGTTCAAGGACATGGGTATCAATGTCTCTGAGAGATTTCGCACAGTAGTGAACAAGACGCGCAGTGGTACGACTACGGGAGTATCTAACGGAGTTCGTGGATTCTCTCGCCTTCTGGGGCAATTCTTCGAGGCGTTTCTGGGCTCGGGATCGGCGAACAAGTATGTTCCAGATGAAGCCTTTGGCGCCCCAAAAGAGTTTATTCGAGGACTTCTGAATGGATACTACAGCGGCGACGGAACTGTCGATGTGAAGAAGGGAAATGTGACCGTAAATTCAGCATCAAAGCGACTGATTGAAGGAATCTCCATCCTATGCTCTCGCTTTGGAATCTTCGGAAAGATGAGCCGTGTTCAACTGAAGGCAAACAACGTGATGACGCCTAGGGAGAAGATCTTACCTACGTATCGATTCTCCATCTGTGCGAACTGGGCGACGCAATTTGCTTCAGAGATCCCAATGATCTCTGCGGAGAAGCAAGCTCGCTTGAAGCAGATCAAGCATGCGCATGAACATCGTAACTTTCCATCCGTTGCGGATGTGGTAAAGGACAAGATCGTGTCCATCGAGATCCTCTCCACGGAGGATCATCCGAAGCTCTACGATGTCACGGTGCCGTCGACATTGAACTTTGCGATCGCCAATGGATTGATTGTCCGGGACACCGCCGATACCGGATATATCCAGCGTCAGCTCATCAAGTCCATGGAAGACCTCATTGTCCATCATGACGGAACGGTGCGCGACGCCAATCATAACATCATCCAGTACCATTACGGCGAGGACGGTGTGAACGCGACGAAGATCGAGACGCAGGAGCTGGCGCTCGGTCGGATGTCGGAAGAGGACATTCTGAAGGAGTTCGGACTCCAGGAGGTGGACTGGAGCACGGTGCTGATCGACGGGGTGGTTCGTGAAGCCGACGAGGATCAGGTGACGGCGTTTGTTCAGCAGGTGCTGGAGGATCAGCGCATGATGGTGGAGGAAGTCTATCAGCGCAAGGCGATGGAGAACGACATGGTGTTTGCGCCGGTGAACTTGGCGCGCATGATCCTGAACATCAAGATTCGTTTCGGCTTGAAGGCGGATCAGCGCACGGATCTGACGCCGAAGGTCGTCCTTGACGGCATCGATCGCATTCTTCAGTACACGCACAGCTATCACAAGATCTGGGCGGCGCTCTTGCGTTACCATTTCAGCCCGCACAAGCTGATTGTGAAGGAGCGCTTCACGAAGGCGGCCTTTGAAGTGCTGATGGAGCTGGTGGTGGCGAATCACATGAAGACCTGGGTTCAGCCGGGAGATCAAGTGGGCATCGTGGCGGCGCAGAGTATTGGAGAGCCCGCCACACAGATGTGCAACATAGGAAGTACTGTAATTTGTATCACAAATGGTCGCGATCTGAAATATTATGGATCCGTACGGGAGTTCATCGACCCCATTCTTGCCAAGAATTCGGACGATGTCAAGGAAATTGCCCGTGATAGTGTGGTACTTTCCATGGACGACATCAAAGAGGACTACTACATCGTGGGTGTCAGCGACGACGAAAAGACATCGTGGCGTCGCATCTCGGAGATCAGTCGCCATCCGGCGAATGGTGGCTTGGTGGAAGTGGTGACCCGCACAGGGCGCCGAACGACCGCCACGCTGACCCATTCCTTCCTGAAGCGTGCCGCAGAGGGCATTGTTCCGGTGCTCGGATCGGACTTAAAGGTCGGCATGCGCATCCCCGTGGCCCGTGTGATTCCTGAGGCTCCGAACGCGCTGACGGAGATCACACAACGCAAAACAACCTTCCAAATGGATGCCATGTTTGGTTGGGTCTGCGGCATCTACTTGGCGGATGGGTGCCTTAACGGTCATATGGTGAGCATCTGTAAGATCGATCCTGCGGTTGAAAGGAATCTCTCCGCCTTTGCGAAGAGATATGACATGGAATTCTCTACATACACCTATCGCGGCGAGTTTGGTCCAGGAAAAGACAACGACATCTACTCCCAAGAATTGAGCGAATTCCTAGAGACGCACTTCAAGACCGGTTCCTACGAGAAGGAAATTGGTGGCATGGTCTTCCACGCTAATACCGAATTCATTGCGGGTTTGATCTCGGGCTACTTTGATGGCGACGGAAACGTCTCTGTCGAGCGCCAAATGATTCGAGCGAGCTCGCGCTCCAAAAAGCTGATCGATCAAGTTGCGTCCTTGTTGGGCTATGTGGGCATGTTTGGCCGCATCTCGTCCGAAACGAGTATCCGTATCCCTGGAAAAGTTCAACACACTCTGAACATCCCGTGTAAGTTCGCACAGGCCTACAAGGATCGTGTAGGGTTCACACTCCAGCACAAAGCGGAAGCGCTCGATCAGATCATCGCGTACAACAATCGCGAGGATGTGGTTACGCAGCTTGAACTGCTCGACAAGATCCCTGAGCTCGGCAAGATCATTGCCCAGACGGGCAAGCTCCTTCGCTTCCCTGACCAGAGCCGTACCTACGGTCGCTGGGCAAAGAAGGAGTCCATTGGTCGCCGAACGCTGGAGCGCTATGTTGGTGAGTTCGAGGCCAAGCTCGAGGAGACAAAGATGGAAGAGAAGGATGCTCAGCAGGTGCGCGAGAATCTGGCTGTTCTGCGTTCCGCCGTCGATGCGGATGTCTTCTGGGACGAGATCGTGGAGCTGATCTATCACGAGGATCCGAAGGAGTATGTGTACGACTTCACAGTGCCCGGTAACGACAGCTTCATGGTGGACAATAACATTCTGGTCCACAACACTCTCAATAAATGTATTGTTGAGAACAGGCGACTGCTTCGCAGGGTGATGTGCCCCCTACGAAGGAAAACAGTGTAAGTACATCCATGGGTGGGGCGCGGTGAGCTCCATCAGTGATATAATCGCCTAGTGTCCCTTTCGGGGGACGCAAGACCCTCAAATTCAGGGGAACCCCTAAAGCTTAATGCTACGAACCATCGCTCGAAAGGGTAATGGGGCCACGGAGAAAGACCGTAATGGACATCGTAACAACGCATTAAGATACGAGTGCGCCGAAAGGCGAGCGAGTAATGGGCAATCCTGAGCCAAGTGCTACAGCCTTAATAGGCCACGCATGCTGTGCAACGAGTAGATGGGGGTCGGTCGCCTGCCTTATGGCAAGCGGCTTAAGGTGTACTCTAGTCCCGCGGGAAACCGTGTGGTAGTAACGACATTTCACCAAGCCGGTGTAGCCTCCAAGTCCGCGGTGACCCGTGGTGTGCCTCGTCTTCGAGAGCTCCTCAAGGTCACGCAGAACCCGAAGGCCACCTCGCTGACGATTCATTTGAAGCCCGAGTATCGCAGCAACAAGGACAAGGCCCGTGAGGTGGTCCAGGATCTCGAGCTGACGCTCCTTCGTCACATCACGGACAAGGTGGCGATTTACTGGGACGAGGACGAGGAGAACACGGTGGTCGAGGAGGATCGCGAGCTCCTGGCATTCTATCGCCTCTTCGAGGCGGGCGTGATGGCCTCCGACGAGAAGCCCGAAACCGTCTCCAAGTGGATGCTGCGCCTGGTGCTGAACCGCGAGGAGATGTTCAACCGCAATATTACGATCCAGGAAGTGGTATCGGTCATCAAGGCACAGTTCGGTCCCGATGTCCAGCTGATCTACAGCGATTACAACTCTCAGCGTCTCGTGATGCGTTGCCGTCTGGTGGACAATGGCAAGAAGGCAAAGGACACGGCGGAGCAGCTCGACGAGTTCACGACGCTGAAGAAGTTCCAGAACAAGCTGCTAAACAGCATCGTCATCCGTGGCCTGCCCGGTATCAAGGCGGTCACCTTCCGAAAGGACAAGAACCAGCTCGAGCGCGTGGACGGCAAGTACGATGTCTTGGAGCAGTACGTGCTCGACACCGATGGCTCGAACTTCATCAAGGTCATGAACCATCCTGCGGTGGATGGCACGCGTCTCTATTCCACGAACGTGTGGGATGTGTACGAAGTGCTGGGCGTGGAGGCGACGCGTGCGGTGCTCTTCAATGAAATCGCCGGACTGTTCGCGGGCGTGGGTGTCAACTTCCGACACTTGTGCCTTCTGTGCGATGTCATGACGCGCTTCGGTAAGCTGATGTCCATTGACCGTTATGGCATCAACAAGAACGACATTGGTACACTGGCAAAGGCGTCGTTTGAAGAGACGGAGAAGATCCTGTTGAAGGCCGCGCTGTTTGGCGAGATGGATCCGGTGACGGGTGTATCGGCCAACATCATGATGGGTCAGCCCATTCGCGGTGGCACGGCGTTCTCGCAGATCCTGCTGGATGATCAGGCGATGATCGAGATGTTGAAGGACATCGCGGTGGAGAATGCGCCGAAGCTGGAGGAGGAAGAGGCGGGCGATCTCTCTCGATTGGATGAGACACGTGCGCGCAAGGCGGACCCATGCGCCGATGTACACTTTCAGAGCGCCATGATCTTGCCGGCGGCCAAGGAGGTGGTGGAGGAGCCGGAGATCGAGTTGGAAGGCCTCTAAACCCTCTAAACAATGCTCGCATCCGCGCGACGCAGAGCCCCTTACGGGGCTTTTTTATGACGTCGTCCCAATGGGAGCCCTGTGGTCTTTAGGTCCCGTACGAGCCCTGTGGTCTTTAGGTCCCGATGGAGCCCTGTGGTCTTTAGGTCCCGATGGAGCCCATAGAAAGGGGGTGTGGGGCTGTATCGGGCGGAACGCCTCCACGTCTTTAAGTCCCGATAGAGTCCCGATAGAGTCCCGTCGGGGTGCCCCGTGGGGTATAAAGCCCTATCTCGCCCCAAAAGGCATGTCGACCCCGTGGTCTCTGTTCGAATATCACGAGCGCACTGCGCACCATCTCGCCCGTCAGTATCAGACGGAGCCCTACGAGCAAACACATGAATACGAGGACGAAGAGCGTCGGCTCCATGCGCATCGTAATCGTATTCAGGTCTATGAAGCATCGTTACCGCCCGGTAAGAACTGGGAGTATTATAAGAAAGCCGTGAATCCCTACGAGTGGGTGTACAGTCAGAAGAAGTATGCCTGTTTCCCCGACTCCGTGTGTCCCATCCGTCCCCTCTCGCGTTCGTATTTCAAGATGGTGGAGATCTTGACGCTGAGCGGTTTCTTTGACAGCGCGCCCTCGGTCTTTCGAACAGCCCATGTTTGCGAGGGGCCGGGTGGTTTCATTGAAGCGATCTATGACGAAGCGCGGAAGCGCGGTGCGATACCCGTCGCCACCGTGGCGATGACACTGCGTTCACGAAATCCCCATGTACCGAGCTGGAAAAAGGCCGCGCTCTTTCTAAAGCGTCATCGTGCCGTCGAGATTATATACGGCGAGGATGGAACGGGGGACATCTTAAAGCCCGAGAATCAGCAGGCGTTCGTGGAGGCTACGGAGCCCGTGGATCTCTTCACCGCCGATGGCGGTTTCGACGTCTCCCGTGATTACGAGAAACAGGAGACGCTCGTTTTTCCGCTCCTCCTTGCCTCGGTTCGCATGGGTCTCGAGGTCGTCAAGAAAGGGGGCATGTTCGTCTTGAAAGTGTTCGATGTGTACCATCCCGCCACGGCGGACCTCTTGTATTTCTTATCGTGCCATTTCGAGCAGTGGGCGCTCTACAAGCCGGGGATGAGTCGCCCGTGTAATCCAGAACACTACTTTATTGGTCGCGGTTTCGTGGGCTGTACCGAGGAGGCACTCGACGCCATGCGGTTATGGTGTCTGATTCTGGAGGGGGCGCGACTGGATCGTCTGTTTCGCGAGGTTGCGTATGTCGCCAGCTTCCGAGAGTGGTTAGCAGCGCATCGAACGCGTTCCTTTCAGAACCAGATCGAGCACTTGGAGCGCGTGTTTGAGATGATTGAGCGGGAGCGGGGAGGTCAAGAGCTGACCAAAGAGGACTTGGTTGCGCATCAGGAGCAAAGCGTGGCGTGGTGTCGACGGTTTCGCGTGCCTTGCGGGGGGGGACATTCACCGCCCTTCGGGCGGTGACCTCCCCCTCATACCCCCTTTCCCTTCAAGCCTGGGGGCTCCGCCCGTCCTTTAAGTGCTCGGGGGGCTCCCCGCCTTTAAGTGCTCTTCGGGCCCTTGTGGCCTCCACCCCTAAGCTGCGGAGTCACATAGCGATCCACCAGTGTCTTGCCAACGGCGATCGAGGCCTGATGTTGGTTCAAGCGGCCTTCGGCCATGCGATCGAGCATGCGTAGCATATTCTGGATTGGCGACAGGTCTTGACGTTGAATGATTTTCTTGAAGAGTTCCGGATACGCTTCGATAAAGTCAGGGACACGGCCTCGAATCACCTCTTCGGTATCGCCTTGGGCCATCCAAAGTGCAATGTCGCGGAGCATGCCGCGGATGTAAGCGGCGCGTTGGGCCGGTTGGTACTCGAGGGGTCGCGCTTCGGCCTCGGCGGTGGCTTCGGCGATGCTCTGTCGATGGCTGGGAGGGAGGGACATGACTGGCGTACAAAGAGAAAAGGATTTAAATAGAATGGCACGCCCCGTTCAAGTTTCTCCGTTGCCCTTGGGGGCTTCCGGTGCGTCACAGACACAGAAGGAGCTGGAGAAGACGAATACGACGCTGACGATGTTACTGGCACAATCCAATGCGGATGCGAAGTTTGATCCGGCGCCCCTACCCACGGTCACGCCGTCGCGGATCAAGGAGGCGTTTCAAGACTTCGGAGATAGCCCCGCACATGCGTTGATGGTCGTGGCCGTTTTGTTGCTCTTTTATGGCTTCTCCAAGTAAAGATGTGGTGGGGTGGAGACGAGGACATAGACGACCAGGAGTCGGGAGACATCGCAGACATCCAGGACATTGGATACATCGGAGACATTCCCGACGTATCTCCCGAGTTCCAACAATGCGTCTCGGGAGTGAAATGGCGTCTCTACGAAACAGTCATCTTTGGTCCGGAGCTTGACACACCACAGGCACAAGAAAACAGCCTGGTACAGGTCTATGTCCAGAACCTCGAGGCCTTCTACCGTCTCCTGGATGCGACGCTACGGGGACAATTTAAAGAGGCGGGACTCTCAGCGCTGCCGGCGCCGCGTCGTTCCGAAGTGCTCCAGTGCGTCCATGCGCTCCAAAAGATCATAAAGGCAGCACGTCATGCGGGTGACTTGATACCGTACCGTGAGTACCTTCAAGAGGTGTTGCGCGTGTATCCGTTTGTTCACACTCGGAATGAATCGGAGTGATCCCGTTGCCTTTTCCCAAGGCCAAGTAGATGCCATCCAGTCAGAGGCTAAGCAAGCGTAATAGGAGTCACAGTAGCACACGTCGAAGTGTCGGTCGCAATGGTTGTCCGAGGGGCTACATCCTCCGAAGGAGTTACACACGTCGCTACCGTCCCAACGTGGCTCAATCGGGTTTCACCGTGCGCCGTAAAGGAAAGATGTATACCGTCAAGCCGACGACGCGCTCGATTCATGTGCCTGCGGGCTGTATCAAAGACCGTGGGTTGCCGGGAAAGGGTCCACGATCCGGTGCAAGTTTCGGAAAGCTCCGGAAGGGTGATCTGATTCACTATGGATACCAGTACCGTTTGGCGGATAAGGTGCGCCATGGAGCACTGAAGAAGGCCATAAAGCAATACGGACGCCTCTCGGTCTTTCACAAGCTCGATGCCATCGCCAAGCTGTCGAAGCGCACCGCACCCGACGCCAGTGCGATCTTTTCCCGTAATCGAGACTGGGTAGCGTCACAACCTCTCGAATAAATACCATAAAGGGTATCAGAGGTAATGAATGCTACCGCCCCGTCTGCGCCTTCTGTTCCAGCGGGCCCCGCCCTATGGTCCTTCGGAAATGCACTCCTCTTCGTCATTGTCCTGGTGCTCTTCTTCCTTTCCCTCGCCATTGGGAGTCGCGCCGTCATAGACATCAAGGCCATCAAAGAGGATTGGGCCAACCAGCGATGTACACCACTCGTCATGCCCTTTGCGAGTTGGTTCGGCGTGGACGCCAAGGCCAACTTTGACTTTTGTATGGGCAAGATCTTTACGGGACATTCACAGCCCTTTATGGGTTCGGTGACGAGCATCTTTGGAACATTCACCGTGCTCCTTCAGCGTATTTTCCAGTCCGTGAATGCGATGCGAAACACAGTGGCGACACTGGGAGGCGGCGTGAACGTCATCTTTCAAGAGTTCTCCGAGCGCATCTCCATGTTTTTCTTTCGACTGCGCACGACGGGCATCTACATGCGTTCCCTCTTCATGCGCATGTACGCCTTGTTATTCTCTGTGATGTACATGGGCATGTCGGGCGTGACGGGCATGACGAGCTTTACGAACACGTATCTATTTTCGTTCATCGACACGTTCTGTTTTCCAGGGGATACGATGGTTCGTGTCCTTCAAGATGGTTCGCCGACGGACGTCTGTATTCGAGATGTCCGCATCGGAGACCGGCTGTGGCCCTCGGGGGATCGCGTCACGGCGTGCTTCGAGTTCGATGCGGTGGGTCAGCCCATGGTTCGTCTCGGGAGCGTCACGGTCTCCACCAATCACTACGTGTACCACAAAGGAAAGCGCGTGCGCGCCGATGCGCATCCAGATGCGCGCCCTTTAGGTCCTTGGGGCACCGAGCCGCTCTACTGTCTGAATACGGACACGCATCATATACCGATCGACGGCTATGTCTTTATGGATTACGATGAAACCGCGGAGGCGGACGAGGAGGCGATGCGGCGGGTGGAAGTGCGCGTAAATGGTGGGGGGCTGTATCGGGCATCCTGCCCTCATACTTCTCTTCTCCAGGGGGGCATGAGAGCACTTAAAGACTCGGGAAGCTCGGTGGACTCCGCCGGCATGGCTCTTGCGCCCTCCACCCGTATTCGACTGGCCACAGGAGAGTGTAAAGCCGCCGCAGAGCTCCGACGGGGCGATCGACTGTCTACCGGTTCTACCGTCGCCGGCGTGATTCAGAAGCTAGTGACCGATACCGTCACCGTGAACGGTGTAGAGATGGCGCCTACAACACTCTATTGGGCTCCAGAAGTGTCCCAGTGGAAGCGCACAGGGACAGTAGGGACAGTAGCGACGGTAGGAGTAGCAGAGACATCAGAGACAGCACCAAAGACCTTCCTCTCCTTCGTCGCCGTCCCCAATTCCCAGATCGAGCTCGAGAACGGTCTCCGCATTCGCGACTATTTGGAGTGGTGTTCTCCGGATGCGGAGGCACCCTATCGCACCGCGATGATTGGAGGACAGTGAGAGCAGCTGCAGCCAACAAAAACCATGGAAGAGAAGAGTAATGGAGGCAAAATGGCCTTTTCTCGTTCTTCTTCTCTTCTTGACCGCGCTGACGGGCTATATCATCTCCCAGGTGGATCGTGGACGTGTCATGGCGAACTGGGACACGGAGCGATGCGACCTGACGATCATGCTCGCTGCGCGTTTCTTTAAACCCGACGGGGATCCGAGGACGCCCTCCGAGTTCGCAGGCGATAACTTTGACTTTTGCGTGAAGAAGCACTCGGATGCGTTTATGAAGCTCCTGATGGCACCCTTGACTGCACTCCTTGGCCAACAGGCTTCCGCCGCAGGTGGGGCGATGGCGGCGCTTCAACAAGTCCGCACCATCACCCAGCGCCTCGCGGCAGCGTTTCAAGAGTACATTGCGTCGTTCACCAAGAAGCTGACGGGGTCGATGGGGGAACTCCGACGCATCTTCGTCTACCTTCGGATGGCCGTTCAACGCATGTCAGCAGTGGCGATGTCGTCGATCTATATGGGCATGACGCTCTTTAGCGGTATGATCTCGAGTATTCAGACCTTCATCCGCGTGATCTTGATCCTGTGCGCCATTATGATCGCGGTGATCATCCTACTGTGGTTCATCCTTCTCCCCGTCATCCCTTTCATCCTTTCGACACTGACAGCGGTGGTGGCACTGGTGGGCGTGTTAAGCGTGGTCATGTCCTCGTCGTTGTCTTCACAGGCCGAGAGTCAGAAGGGCGGCTTCTGCTTTGCGGGTACGACGCCGGTTACGGTACAACGTGGATCCGACACGCTCAAAATCCCCCTCTCTTCCCTCCAGCTCGGTGATCGCTTGGCGGGCGCAACCGTGACAATGATCATGGAGGCGGAGCAGCCCGTGGAGTGGTACGACCTTGATGGCATTCAGGTGGCAGGGGATCACCGCATCGAAACCCTATCCGGCGCGTGGTGCTTTGTCCGTGATCATCCTCTAGCTCGCAAAGTCTTCAAAGAGACCCAACGTGTATGGTGCTTGAATACGTCGACGCATCGCGTGATCCTCCAGGGTCGAACATGTCGTCATGCGTTTCGAGACTGGGAGGAGATGGATACAGACGATGCGGAAGGCCAAGCGCGTTGGCGGGAGGGCGTGGCTCGTGTTCTTTCTTCCACCGAGCTCGATCACGCCGATCATCCCTATCTTCCGCCGATGGCGAGGGTGGAAACACCCGAGGGCACAAAGCCTTTAACAGACATCCAGATCGGTGAACGAGTTCGAAGCCTCGGAGGGTGGACGACGGTGTTAGGTGTGGTACAGGGTCTCGCTTCGGGGAAAGCGGGTGGTTTCACGTTCGAAGGTGGATGGTGTCCGACGTCGTGGACGGATCGCATCCAGGCCAGCCCAGCCAAGGAGGACTTCCAGGCCAGCCCAGCCAAGGAGGACAAAGCCAAGGAGGACGAGGATAAGGGCATCCAGCTCATCACGGATTCAGGCGAGTTTGGTGTACGGCTTTGGGGAGAGTGGCGATGGGTGCGAGACTTTACCGAGGTGGGATGGGATCGCATTCACACCCTCTATCCCTTGATCTCCCGCCCCGCGGATTCTTCTCCTTTGATAGAATGAAGACAGGTTTCTTGATCACTGGGCTGATTCTGCTCCTTGTGGCCAATCTCATGATGGTGTATTCGTCCCCTTTCGGCCTGCCGGCACAAGAAGGTTTCACGCAACAGTTTCTGGAGCGCGCGGCGAATTCCGGCATGTCAGGCAATGCCTACGAGCCTATCGGCGCCTTTGATGACATTCGAGTCACCCCTGACCATGGTCGTTCCTCGTGGCGTGGTCCCGAGCCCGATGTCCCCCTCGCCGGCGCCGCCGTCCAACCCGGCCCAGACAATCTCTTTTATTTCAAGAACAATCAGGTCAAGCCCGAGTGTTGTTCGTCCTCGTATTCCTCTGACATGGGATGTGTCTGTACCACTCCGCAGCAACGCCAGTACCTGAACACCCGTGGTGGAAACCGTACGGTCGAGGACGGTATCTAAGCCACGCGATTCTGTGGCGATAATAGAATGAACGTCGCAAGCCCCCCAAAGAACTTCGGATCTTTTGTGCCTGCGCCTGTGAATGCAGCCGTCAACGCCACGGTGAACGCGGTCAATAGCTTGAAGAACAACGCCACGAACGCCGCAAAGAACATGTGGAATAGTGATGCGATCCAGAGCCTCGCGGAGCCGATTCAGGAGTCGTATTCGATGGCGATGGAGAACGAGACGGGGGTACTGTCTATGACAACGATGATCCTTCTCGGTCTCGTGGTGGTTACGTTTGTGATGTTCGTGGTCTTTCGAGATCAGATCCTCCTTAGTCTGGAGATCGCATGGCGCACGATCAGCGGATGGTTCTCTCCCACGCCTCCTGCGGCGGCCCAGGCGCCCGAACCCGAGTTTGCGCCCGTGGAGCAGACCGCGGCCGAGAAGCTCCTACCGGGCAAGAAACAGGTCTTTAATATCGCCGCGAACAAGTATCGTTACACGGATGCGGAGCCCCTGTGTAAGGCGTTTGGCGCGGAGCTGGCGACGTACGATCAAGTCAAGGAAGCATGGTCGAAGGGAGCCGATTGGTGTAACTATGGATGGGTCAAGGGTCAGGCGGCGATCTATCCGACACAGCAGTCCACGTATGACAAGTTACAAGCGGGTCCCGAGGATCAGCGTGGGGCGTGTGGTACACCGGGCGTGAATGGAGGCTATTTCGATAACCCCGATTTGCGCTTTGGAGTGAATTGCTATGGTGCGCGACCGAGCGAGAACGAGACGGATGTTCGCAAGAAGATGGGCGCCGATGGCGTGATGACGCCCGACGGTCTCGCCTACAATCGCAAGGTACAGGACTATAAAGCACACTTGACCGAGATCCCCGTCAATCCGTTTAGTGAAACCGTCTGGTCCGAGTAGGCCATTTAAAGCGGGTCACTGTCGCTAGCACACAGGTACACTATGGATACGCTGCTAAACCGTGCTCTGTACTATCATCGTCTGTTCTCTATGGGTATGGGTATGTACGGTGCCACGCGTGGCTTTCGAGCGGCTACGACGAACCATCAGGATGGTACGGTACTGCGCAAGGAATTGCTCGCGGGCGATCGTATCTTGAACAGCATGGCGATGGGGGTGTATTACAGTATGCCAGTGATCAATCTCCTTGAATTGATGCGATTGGCGAATCGTCTTGATATCAAGTACCGTGGTATGCTACCGTCGGAGGACCCTGGGCAGTACAAAGAGGGGTTGGGCTATTGTACGGATGCGTTATAAGAGCTTGGGCACCGCCGATCCAGAGCCCGCGGGGGGCATCCCCGACTGGCGAAGGGTTTTGCTCGTCATATAGCCGCGATTGGCGCGGATAAAGGTCATGATGTCCATGGTTTCGTCTTTCCCTCCGCGTTGTCGATAGTACAAGTGGAGAAGCTCTTCGATCTTCGCCAGTGTTAGCGGATTCGGTTCACGTTTGTCGATGACACGGATGTGTCCTTGATTGATTTGAATGGTGGCTTTCTCCATCCCGCTGTTTTGTAAGTGCTGGATGACTTGTTGTTCGTAGTCGTCGCGAACTTTCCTCGCTGCGCCGAACTGTTTGAAGAAGGAGGAGGCCATGTTACTGTAATGTAACCAGTAGCGGACATAGGTGCCAATGCCGGGATCCGTCATTACTCTATGGAGGGGTATCTTTTTTGTGAAGTACAGCGCGTGGGGCCTAGAAGGACTTACCGCAGGCCCGTCAAAAATGACTTACCGCAGGCTGCGCTCTAGGAGCGACTTACCGCAGGCTGGCCTAGAAGGCCTTATCACAGAACGGGCACACCGACACGCGTTGGTGATTCATCAAGAGCATGACGAAGAGCCCAATGACGCCGATAACAAGAAGGACGAAGACGGAGAGGATAAGGACGATGTAGGGGAAGGAGCGCGCCAGGATGAACTGGAGGAAGGGTTCGATCACCAGTTGTTGTATGTAGTTCTTCATGTCCGAGTGGTTGAGGGAGTGGGCAAATTGTTCCATCCATCCCTTGAGGAGCTGTTCAAAGCGTTCCTTATCTTTGGAGCGATCCCGTGTCATCTCTGGGCCCTGTGTCGAAATCTTTCCCTCTCTTCTAATCGCTTCAGACAGAGCCGATGCCGACCATCTCCAAGCCACGTTATCAAAAGACGGGTCCCTCTTATCTCTTTGATGTCCATTATGATACCGCAGAAGAGGATGATGTACTATCCATCTTTTTGGAGGCGGATGAGGTGCTTACGGTAGAGCGCCTACAAGAGGCGTTGTCTACGGAGTGGTGGCCGCGCTTCGTAGAGGTGTTCCGGGCGGCGACGGCGACGTACTTTACCCGTCCGGTGTCTTCGGACCGTCTGCGTACGCTTTTTCATCATCGTTTGCCTGACGAACAAGGGTCACACTCGTCAAACTTCCCGCGTATTCTATTGTGTCTCCCCCGACGTATTGAGCACACACAAGGTCAGCTCTGGTGTCACTGGGGCGTGGATAGTGCGCCTGCGTCTCTCGAGATTCCGGCAGAGGCCCAGGAGGTACAGTTGTCGGCGACTGCTGCGACTGCCCCCGCCGTGTCTGGTAGTACGGTCATAGAGGAGTGGGATGTCGATGCTTTCCCGGTCTCCGAGGAGGCTACGGTTTTGGAGGATCCCCAGTTGCTTTTGGAGCGTCAGAGGGTGAAGGAAGCGCGCTTGAAGGCAAAGGTGGCGATCTATCGTGCGCAGATGGAGATGAATCGATTCTATGAAAAGTACGGCGGGGATGTTTCGGATTCGGATGTGTCTGATGCCTCCGATGCCTCTGCCTCTGCGTCCGAGTCCGAGGAGGATTGAAAAATAAGCCCACACTCTTTTATAGAACGGTAATAGGTACGAAAATGAAGAACGTCATTGTCGGTGGTCTGATCGTGGCGGTTGCGCTCTTTGTTCTTTATCAGTACGATCCGTCAATCTTTGGTCTGGAGGGTTTCCAGGATGCGGGAGCCATGAAGGACTCGCATGACAGCAAGAAGCCGGATAGCCATGCGGCGTCGGGTGCGGAGCAGGCGAAGGCCAATGCGCAGAAGAAGGAGGCGTTCCAGGACAAGAAGGAGGAGAAGAAGGAGGAGAAGAAGGAGGGTTTCGAAGAGAAGAAGAAGGAGGGCTTCCAAGATAAGAAGAAGGAGGGTTTCGAGGAGAAGAAGAAGGAGGGCTTTGCGGACTTGGAGGCGTTCGAGGGCCCGGCGAGCTTTGGATCGGCGGAGTCACCCGCAGGTTGCTACCCTCGTGATCAGTTGACACCGTCAGAGCTCCTTCCGAAGGACATGAACAGCGTGTGGGCGGAACAGAACCCGATGGGTCCGGGCTCCTTGAAGGGTAAGAACTTCCTGAGCGCGGGTGCACTGATCGGTGTGAACACCGTGGGCCAGAGCTTGCGTAACGCCAACCTTCAGCTGCGTTCGGAGCCCCCGAACCCACAGGTTCAGGTGAGCATCTTCAACCAGTCCACGATCTCTCCGGACATTAGCCATCGTCCTTTGGAAATCGGCGCGTGAAGGCGTTCCGCCCCCACAGTGGGCCGCAGGACCACGCTACCGCAGCAAAGCTGCGGTACACCCCCCCTCCCATGGAGCACTTAAAGACTGGGGGGCTTCGCCCCCTAAGTGGGCCGAAGGCCCACGCTATCGCAGCGTAGCTGCGATACACCCCCTCCCATGGAGCACTTAAAGACGGGGGGCTTCGCCCCCACCAATGAACTCTATCGAGCTCCTACTGGTGTTCGATAGAGCGCACAACTCTGTTACCTTATGATATCTAGTAATGGTTCCTAGCAGCCCTATCAATCTCCGAGAAGCCCTTTAAGTGCCATGTGGAGTCTTTAAGTGCCCCGAGAAGCCCTTTAAGTGTCCCGAGAAGCCCTTTAAGTGCCATGTGGAGTCTTTAAGTGTCCTAGCAACCTCCGAGCCACCTCCGACCTCACCCGAGCCCCCCACAGGGTCCACAAAGCTCCCCCCACAATAGATGTCCCTCCTCGACGCTGCCCGAAACCTCGTCTACACCCTAACGGGTAGCACCTTTCCCACAGTCTCCGTCACCTCGACCGTGGATGGTAAGACCTACAGGGTCCGCGATCTCCCCGACAAGCAAGCCGCAGCCGATCGATTGGCCACGGTCCGCCTCCGACTTTCCACGCTATGTGACGCCCTCGAGTCCGCCTATCCCGACAAGCCCCAAGTCCGCCAGATGGTCCGCAACTTCCGAGCCGATCCCCACCGTTTCCTGGAAGCCACACCCGACGAAGAACACACCTCCTCTACGGTGAACAAAGGCGAATCGATTCACATCTGTCTTCGACAGCGCGGTGGTCCCGACGAATCCCTCGTACCCGAGAACGTGATCATGTTCGTCTCCCTTCACGAGATGGCCCACATCGCCACCGAATCGATTGGACACGGTCCCGACTTCTGGAACAACTTCGGCTGGTTACTCAAAGAAGCCGAACGCCTCGGACTCTACCAGTACACCGATTTCGCCGCGCACCCCGTTAGCTACTGTGGGGTCTACATCACCGACGCACCCTCCTATGATCCCAAGAAGGACGGTACCGAGCTCCAAGTTGGCAAGATGTTCAAACGTACCGAGAAAAGGTAGGGTGTCAGGTTAGATGGATCTACAGCCTATCCTCCAACCCACCGCACTGGCGGATTTGCGGGAGGAGATGCCTCCGGTCCGTTGTCTTCTCTGGAGGGGTGCGACCTACGAAGAGATCGTTTTCGAAACGATGTACCCCTTTGACACCCTCGAGCAAATCAAGCGCCTGCTTTGTCACCATATGCGCGGCGATCCCCTCTATCTCCCGAAATACCTCTTCGTCGGCGTACCCGTCCTTAACGACGCCGATCCCGCATCCCTCGACACGATGTATCAACCCCTCGACTTCTTATGGTATCCCGTGGGTACAACCCAGATTCAAGATGCCTACAACCTTCGTCATCCTCTCCGCGCTTTGACGGAAGCCGATCCCCGTTTTGTTACCGCCGAGGGAGACTTTGCGGCCACCAACTACGAATCGCGCTCTCGTACCTCTCTCGAACACGCCTTCCTGAAACCGCGAAAGGGGCAACTCCCTACCTTCCACGTCTTCCCTTTCCATCTCCTCTACCAGTCGTACCGTGGTCCAAAACCCATGAGCGATGCCGAATGGAACGGAAAACTAGCAGCGTATTTCCCCGACCTCTTGTCCGAAGGACCGTTTGAGCCTACCGCTCTCGATGTACGTGTCGGGCGCCAGATCTTTCAGTATGTGACCCTGCGAGAGAATACAGTCGACCATCTTCAGGCGATCTTGGAAGCGGATCCGACGACGCAGGGACAGCCCGAGGTCCGCCTGACGGGTGTGCTTCAGATGGTATTACTATGGAAGATACCCCCCTTTGGCTTTCAAGGTGCCGCACCCCTCTTCTACCCTCTCCGTGTGACCGCGGACCGTCCCTATCTCCGTCTACTCCCCTCCGAGGGCACCGCGATAACCAAGCTCCATGTCGACGGCATTCTCCCCCTCCCTACGCTTCATGATCCTCGCATCATCACTCGATGGAATAAGGAGCCGTCGCCCACACCCAAGATCGACTGTTGTGTGATCAAATACGTCCATCGTCCCGCCATCGAGTCTACCCCACCCCTCTACGGTACGATCCATGTGATGAATGACGGCACCATGAAGCTGACGCTTCAGCCTCCGAAGACCATTAGCCGCCTCGATCCCCGTCTTGACTTCCGAGCCATTGATCGACGCATGGAGGGCATCTTACAAGGTCTCCCCCAACGTGCCAATGCGTACCAGGTTCATGAACTATCAGGGATCTTCACCCTTCGCACCGATCTCCAACAACCCCGTTTCACCAAGGAGCGTCTTCAGCGCCGTCTCCCCACGTTTCAAGCCTTCTTTCGAGAGATTCGACCTCTTGCGGGAAAGAGCCCTATTCTCTCCCTCCGCTACAAGGCCATCAGTCAGTATGTGGTCGAAAACGAGGTCTTTGCGTTCATTACGCTCTGGAGCACAAAAGAAGCACTGGAGGGCGAATCGATCTCGAAGGGATTGTTACAGGAGATACAGCGCGAGTTCCAGATTTCGGAGAAGGAGGCGACGACATACTTTACCAAGTGGTATCAGCGCAAGGGAGAGTTCGTGGTCGAGAATCCCGAGGAGGGAGAGATCTCGGAGGCGTATCATCCAGGCGTGGACCTCTTTATTTACGCACAACATCCCGCGTACAGCATCCATGTACATCGCATTGATAGCATGGAGACGTATCGACGGATATACACGCTTCTCGGTCTCTTGTTCCTGCCGAATGATCAATTGTTTCGTGATTCACCTGAGATGGCGGCAGCGATGGAGCAGGTCGAACGCCAGTGGGAGGACGCTCGAGAGGCGGCAGAGGAGAAGAGGGAGGCACTGGACATGGAGGAGGTTGCTCCGATTCCTTCTGCGCTTGAAATGGACTGGGACATGTTCGATGATCCTGTACTCGCAGCGATGGGACAAGCGCAGCCAGCCCAAGCAGCGCAACCCGCCCAAGCAGCGCAAGCAGCGCAGCCCGCCCAGCCCCAACAAAGAGCCCGCCGGCCCGTCGCCGACGCCGACCGCCGTGTCGCTCCCGACAATTGGTTTATCAAGCGCTTGACGGAGCTCGACCATCGGCTGTTTTCTTATCCTGCAACGGCATCGAAGCGTTGGTCGAGCAAGTGCCAAATGACCGACGATCGTCAGCCCGTGATTATGACCGAAGAGCAATATCTCGAGATGCGTCGAGTATATCGCGACGATGCCGATCTCTTCTGGCTCGTCTACCCCCTCCAAGGTCAGGTAGATCCGGTTCCGCCCGCAGGAGCGGAACAAGTGACCCTTATGCAGTACGGTTCGGATGCGGCGCATGTTCATTACCTCTTCTGTCCCCGCTTCTTCTGCCTCTACGATGAAATCATGGTACGTGAAAAGGACTTGATCGCCACGGTGGACCGCGAAGGCAACCCGAAGCCGCCAAATACCTGTCCCTTCTGTTATGGCGGTCTGCTCCTGGATTCGGATCGTAAAGCGAAAGCGGTCGAGGGTCGAACGGTGGTTGAACGAAAGAAAAAGGGTCCGATGCCCTTTCCCGGCTTTCTAACGGATAAATCGGGGAAGCACCCTGACGGCATGTCACTCCCGTGTTGTTTCGGAAAACAGCAGGTGCTTCGTCTCGAGGACCATGCGGGACACTTCAAGCACTTGCGAGAGTACTTTCGGGATCGGGCGGAGATGCAGGGCGTACAGGCACCCCAAAGAGGACAGGAGCCCGACATCGAAGTGGAGCCAGCCGCCGATGGAGTCCTCGCCAATGCGCCTCTCGAGGAACAAGAATACTATGAAGCCAGGTTGATTGAATATGGTACACTGTTCAATCGCCTCTTCGGTACATATCTCCTGGAATCGAACAAGACGCCCGCCCCCGGCTTCTTTGCCACCGCGGCCCCACGTTTTGACCGATACTTTCATCAGGACTCCAGTCGACAAATGGTGGTGCGCTCCGGTATTCATCTCCATCTCCGTCCATCGGCCCAGGGTTTCATACGTCTCGGTGTGGACAACACGGCCAACGAATCACTCCTCGGTCTCCTTGCGCCTCTGTTGAATGCATCTTCGATCATCGACGTGAAGGAGCGCTTGACGACCGCGATCCAGCCCCGTGTGTTCTTGAATGCGCACTTTGGAAACCTCGTACTCGAGTTCTTTGATGCCACACGCCAGGATTTCATGCCCAAATCGCCCGCCATGTTGATGGAGTGGGCGAATACGTCACTCGGTATTACAATGACGGCCCAGAACTCGTATGCGCTCCTTCGTGCGTTTAATGCCTACTTCCGCTTCATCTACTTTCTTCAAGACTCACAACAAGCCAAGCATCTACGTCATCTCCAGCCGTTCCTAGCGGAGCCTGGGCTCTTAACGGAGCAGGGCATTCAATTCGTGGTATTGGACGATCCTGGTGCGGATGCGAAGGGTGTCGAGCAACCGCTTCGCATTCGTTGTCCCCTTTTCGGCGTCAGCGCCGAGCGCCATCAAAGCAATGATATTGCGTTTGTGTCTCGGAAGATGCGTCCCATAGGTACACTGGGAAAGCAGTATTCACATTACGAGCTCTACATCTACACGGCGAATACGCCACCTCTCGGCGCTCAACCAGCGGAACACAATGTGGTGAAGCTGTGGAGGCAGGCGGAGGAAGCCCAGTGGCCCGAGATCGTTCGTCAGCGCGTCGACGAATTCCGTCAACAGTGCCAGAGTAGTTATCGAGCGATTTACACGCCTCAGAGGGACATTTCGCAAGACACTATGCTCCCCGTCTCCGTCGTTCTGCGCGGTTCCGCCGTGCGCCCCGAAGGTATCATTAAAGATCATTACAATCATTTGGTGGGTGTGACCTTCCGTGTGTCGGCGAGATCTCCTACGCGTGTGATTCTGCCCGTGGTGGATGACGGAACGATAACGATTTCGACGTCGTATGCAATTCGTAGGATTTATCTGGACTGGGAGGACGTTCCTGTCGCAACGCTGGATGACACTTTGAAATACTATACAAAGACGATCCAGGTGACATTTGCGCACTATACAGGTTATCGACCGCGTGCGCTCGTTCGTCTTCCACCGGAACGTGGTGGGGACCGCATCGTTGCGATCCAGTTGGAGAACGGTGTGTATGTCCCCGTGGGCCCGATAGCAAGCACCACCGCGGTGGAGGCGTATGGGCTCCCGACGGTGGAAGTGGAGGAGTTCGAGGCGGAGGTCAACAAGCGCTTGGCGGGAATGGTGGATCGTGGATATGAACCCAATCAGTCATGGGAGGAATGGATTCGTCAGGCGGAGCCGGAGAAGGGGTGTGGGAAGGCACCAGAGATGGAGCACCGTTTATCCGTTCGAGAGCTGGACGAACTCTATCAACAGTTCCGTGTGATGGTTTCCAAGTGGTTGACGACGCCGCAGCGTCGCGGGGCTATTGCTCCGAAGAAGCAGATCGAGGACATTCTGTTTCGAGACCTCCCCGATTACGAGAAGAGGAAGCGCCTGGACATCTTGTTTTCTCAAACATTCCTTTCGTGGTTTTATCCGGATGACAATTGGGAGATGCCGGCACTTTCCTTACTCCGCAGGGATTGTCGCCTTGTGCAGACGGCGGAGGGATGTACGGGATCGTGTCGCTGGAAAGTCAGCGAAGGGGGTAAGCAGCAGGGCCGTTGTCTTCTCCATGTCCCGACCACAACCGCACTGTCCGAATCAGGCGACTGGAGCGTCTCCACGGCGGAGCTCTTTACAAAGCGCATCTTGGATGAAATCGTACGTTATCCTGCGCGTCGTAAGCAACTCTTTAGCAAGGGTGTGTCTTTAGTGACGCGTTTGACACAGCCCATTCGCGAGGGGGATCAGTACATCTTACCCGAGAACTCGGCGACCTGGCTCGATTTGTTGCGGATGGAGTGGATGGAGAGTAAGTACGAGGAGCCGAAATACTATGAAGAGCAGTCGCGAGAATTCACAGAGGAGGATATCAAGGAAGTGGAACGCTTACCATCCGCATGGCGTGCGGAGCTTGGGGAGAGCGAGACACTGACCCTTCTCTTTTCCGACCAACAAACTACGCCACTGGTTCCGTTGTTGGCACAGATGGGGTTTACAATGGAGGACGTTGGGTTACCACAGGCCACACAGGAGCTCGATCTCACACAACTCAAGCAACTGGCGAGGATCATGAAGCGCTCAATCGGTGTGATCGAGTTCGGGGAGGAGAAATATGACGAGGCGTTCACTACGCTCTTTGTGAAACGCTTCAAGGAAACGAGCCATGTGTCTCTGTTTGTGAAGATCGAGGGGCGGTGGGGTGTGGTTATGGAGGGGGATCAGACATATATTCCCGTTGCTTCATTGCCTGAAGAGCTCCAACGACGCTTTAAAGCCACAAAAGAAACGCTCTTTCGCATGGCGATGACTGCGCCTCAACCTGCTCCGCCTCATACGACCGCAGTGCCTTTGACGCAACAAGTCCTGGCGGATGTGAAAGCAAAAGAGCCGCCTTTGGTTATCGATCGAAAGAAGATCGAGAGAGCAAGAGCGGCAAGAGCGGCAAAAGCAGAGATCGCGGCTCGAGAGGCAGCGGCCAAGGCGGAAGACGAGGAGATGAAGAAACAGGTGAAGGAGGCACAACTAGCAGTGAAGGCTGCACAAGCTCGTGCGCGAATCAAGGCGAAAGCGGCTGCTGCGGCTCAAGCCCCTTCGGGGGAGGCTGCGGCCCCAGCGGATGAAAAGCAAGAGGCAGCGGTTATACCCCCTCTCACGGATCGACAAGCCGAGATGAAGCGCCGCCGCGATGCGATGATCGCGAGACAAAAGGCGAAAGCAGCCGCTGACGCCGCAGCTGCACCAGACCCTCAACAGGTTATTGTAGATCGTAAAGCCGAGTTGGACCGTCGCCGCAAGGCGATGATCGCGAGACAAAAAGCACGAAATGCGGCGATGGGTCAGCTACCAGAACCAGAACCAGAACCAGAGCCACAGCAGCCACAGGAACAACAACCACAGCAACCACAGCAACCACAGCAACCACAACAACAGCAGCAGCCACAACAAACACGCTTTGTCAAGCTGGCTAACTTAGACCCCGAAGAGCGTAAGCGTCTGTTTTCCAGTGGGCTTGTCAAGATCCGTCGCAAGCCTGGGGCGGTCTCTTCGTCTTCGTCTTCGTCCTCGTCTTCTTAGAACTGAAACGCAAACGCCGCCAACGGTTTCGACGGTTCTTCGTCCACCGGATCCTCGGGAATCGGCAGCAACACCGACTGTGTACTCTCCGTCTCCACCGCTCGACGGCGACACTCGATCATGTCCTCCACTTCCTCCGTCAGGATGTTAAGGCGCATACGGCGGTAAGACGGCTGGTCAGGATGTAAGATCACGAGATACAAGTCCGCAATCTCCAACCCGTAGTACTTCTCGAGCATCCATTTGTACACATTTAGCTGTAAGGTGTAATGCCAGTAATTGGTATCGGGTAAATGGTCAAGCGGGGCCAAGCCACTGGAGAACGGATTCTCGGACTTGATTTCTTTGGAGCGCTTCCAGTCGTAGATGACGAACTTACCGTCGGATCGACGACGGAACACCATGTCGATGGAACCACAGAGCTTGATCTTTCGCTCTCCCGCCACTGGTTCAATCGAGTCCGTAAAGACCTCCCACTCCGATCGATAGGGCTCCAGATCATCCCCACAATCCTTCCAGAACTTCATAAAGTACCGCCATTCCACCGACTCCATCACCGCCGGATCAATCACCTCGGGAGAACCGTGAAGAAACTGTTCAATCGCCAAGTGCATCGCTGTACCCGCCGACGACGCTTCCTTCCCATTCGCGTTCCACATCTCGATGATCTCCTCATCGGTCATGCCGAAGTACTTACTCGTCGACCACTTCGGGCCGCGCCGCATCTTCGCAATTGTCTCTTTGGGATTGAAGTGATGGAAGAACTCATGGACAAAGCCCGTACAGGAGATATTACCCTTACATGAACCATTGACATAGTACTTATGCGATGGTTCATGAAAACGTATGTGATCATCACGAGGATGATGGTTACGACGTGTCAGATGTTGCCAGGGGAGCGCCATTTACACAAAAAAGGCGATAGGGCCTTAGGTACCTGCGGTTAAGTACCTGCGGTTAGACCCTGTGCGGGGCGGTTACCATCCCGCCAGTTCCATGATGAAGTAGCCCACGCGATTAGAGCCCTTGATGCGCCCCTTTTCGGGCCCCACGAGTTCGATGCGTCCAGCCCATTCGGCCGCTTCCGGTCCTGCGCCCGCACCCGCGGGAAGCGTATAGAGCAAGTAGAGTTTCTGCTTCCGAGCTTCCTCAACAATCGCACGGAAGTTCGCATCCTTCTCCCAACGCATCTGAAGCGCATCCCGTAACACGCGGTCGCGGAGAGACAAGGGATCATCGGGACGCAAGGGGCGCATCCATTTCGCTTCGTCAAACTGGATCTTGTTCTGTTCCACAAAGGGTGACGTCAAGCGCTTGCGTACTTCCTGATTCTCGGCTTCGAGGAGCTTGTCATCCGCAGGCGTACCCGTGATATTTTTGGTCTTACGCTCACGCTTCTCCTTGGCATCTGTTGTCTCTTCCATCTCCCGCGATACTTTCAAGCGTTCTTTTAAGAAACTCTGATGAATGGATCCATCGACACTAAAGACAGATACGGCCAAGTCAGGGCGATTCGACACCATTCGGTACTTCATCGCGGCGAGATAGTGCTCCATGGTGGGGTAGCGAATCGGTTGGCCTTTGATGTCCGTTTGTTCCGGATCAGGGAAGGGGAAGGGCGCGGAGAAGCTTAACCAGCGTCCAACGTGGTCGGGTCGGATGGTCAGAGGAGGAGATCGCAGCTTGAGGACATCTTTCAAGACGACCGATGGGCCGAAGAGCATGACCTCTTTGGATGTAAAGCGGCGTGTGGCTTGACGGTACTCGTCAAGGATGCTCTTTTCCTCCTTCTCGTCCTTCTCCTCTTTTGCGTCTTCTTCCAGTTCTGCCTTAGCTTCTGCGGCTTCTGCGGCTTCGTCTGCTGCGGGTTCATCGACCTGAATGTCGCGAGACCGAATATAGTACAAGCGATAGGCCAACTTAGGAGCGGCAGCAGCGGCCGCACCCTTGCCCTTCGGCTGACCGCGCGTGTCTACGACGTCTTTCTCTTCCACGCGATACAAGCGCTTGATCGTTTCCGCATTGAAGTTGAAGGGCGCTTTCAAGACGATGCTGCGTACCTTTCCCGTGCCGAGCCATTTCTCGATCAGCGCGTTCACGTTCTTCGCTTCATTGGCCGCATTGCCCTCCTTCTGGAGATACAAGTCCAATAGTTCCTTTTCTTTGTACGACTTGCCACCCCATGGTGGATCTACGTAGAGGAAGTCGACCACATAGGTAGGTTCCCAGAGAACGATGTCTTCGTTTCGCGGCGTGATCTGCTGAGTCTTTCGGAAGCGCTTAATATTCTTGACCAAGGCCGCGTACGTCTCGGGTACGATCTCGAACGCATCAATGAGTGCATTGGGGAAGAGTTCAGAGAAGTGGATCGTGTCCACGCCGATGTGAGCCGTAGCATCCACAATGCGCCGCACGCGCGTGGCAGGCGAGAACCAGCCTTGTAGGGCCGCTTTCACATGTTTCTTCTCCCACGGCTTCAACACACTATACTGTGATGCGTCCACAATACTGTAAAGTCCGTACGACCGATTGAAGCGGGTGAGCTCGGGACCGAAGCGCCGGTTGATCTCTTGACCGTTTCCTGCGTCTCCTGCGTCGCCTGCGTTTCCTAAGACATCCTCTGCCTCGGCCGCCATCTCCTCCGCGGTCAACCCGGTACGCTTGAAGATAAACCAACGATTCAGGAAAGAGAACTGCTTGACCACGTCAAGCATGTAGTAGGGATTCTTTTTCTGTTCCTGTCCCACGGACTGGGTCATGCGCCAGCTGACATCAAACGTATTCGTGCTTGCTTGAAGCTGAAGTTGCGCGAGTTCTTCACTGTTCAGTAACCGAAAACCGATCTCCGCCATGCGTCGTCGAAGATACTCGAAGGACACCAAATACTCTCGATGCTTCATACCGATGTTGATAAAGTACACGTCGATCGCCATGCCTACCGCATCGTCGTCCTCTGGTAGTTGATCTGCGTCATACTCCTTGGTAATGGTCCAGAGAGGTACATCGTTTTCTGACCCCGTCTTTGTCTGACCGCGACCCAGTCCACGGAGCAAGTCGAAGACCCGTTGACCGTCGAAGCAGCAGCCCACGAACGTTCCCCCAATCTTGACCGTGTTGGCGAGATTCTGTAAGAAGCCATCCAGTTTCCCGCGATTTTCAAAGAAGTAGTGAAGGGCGAACATACATGCGGCGACATCGACGCCTCCGCGCAGTCGACCGGCGAGCTCCGACTGGATGTAGGGGGGTACCGCGCCCTCGGGCTCCGCCCGTCCGAACACGCTTCGAAGAATGTCACGGTCCTCGGGAGACGCTGCTGCCGCACCATCCACAATGGACTTGGAGCTATCACCCACCGCAAACACACACTTGGGAGGGTGTCGAAAGTGTCCCTCTTTCAGCATTCGCAGGTAACGGCTGTACGCGCCATCGAAGGGGTTCATGATATTGTCGGGAGACATGTCCACGCCCACGACCAAACCGGCGCGGTTCACGGTCCACTTGTAAAGATCACCCGCCTTACCACATGCCAGGTCGAGCACCGTTTTACGGACACCCAACAGCGCCCGACGGAGCAAGATCTCGTTCTTAATGTACTTATTGTGGAAGTCCGTCAACCCCGCGATAAGTGCAAGACTGGTTTCGGGCGCCTTGCGTTCGTAGTACACGCCCTCCTTTTCCTCTTCCTCCTTTGCGTTGGCCTCGTCACCCGCATCCGCACCAGCCACCGTCAACGGCATCATCGCGCGCCATTCCTCTGCGGTAGGTTGTTCGGTTCCATTACGGATCATGGACTCGGTAACGGGCTCGTGAATGGAAGACCATACGCTATTGGCGACGAGCTCGCTATTCATCGTGCTGCCGTATTCGACCGCTCGACCCTCCGCCTTCGCCGCCGCAATGGCGCGCTGAAGTCGCTCCGTCTTGTCGTGACGAATGCGAGAGGGCACCCAACGCCGACCATCCGGTCTCTGGAGATCGTAGCGCATTTCGACGATGCTGCGATCTTGAATGGGTTCTTTCGAGTCCTCCGTTACAATATACTCTTGCTCCGTCTCGCGATCATTCTCGATGGTGACATAGCACGTGTTTGCCATGGGATCGGTGTGGTCCAAGGGAGAGAAGAGGATCGGCCGATAGGCGCGACGTCCACCGCGCTCCTCGACGGTGACGCGTTGGTAGAGAATGGTATCACGGGGTGCGGCCTCCTCTTTCGACTGGCTCCCTCCCACGTACAAGCGTAGCACTTTGTAGCGGACAAATTGACGGGTCACAGGGTCCTCCGTTGCGACCTCGCGGTCCACGGTGGGATAGTCACGGTCTTTCTCGATGCTAACGAAGAAGTCGACGGTGTTGTCCTTCGCGGGTTTCCATTTGAATTGATGGCGAAACGTGGCGCCGAAGGCGTCGGGCAGGGGCTGATCGTTGCTCGTCAGGATCAAACCATCGGTATGATAGACACGCGGGGTGTCAAGGACGCGCGCACAGTGTCGAAAGATCTCGCCGCCTGGCGGGGCGATGTAGAACTCTTTCAGGGCAATCATCAAGCGATTACTATCCGTTACGCCCTTCGCTACCACCTTCTCCCCCGCTTTCCACGTCGCGAACCAGTCCTGTAGAGCCACGTAGCGCGTATCCGCCTCCATGTCGACCACACCGTCTTTAAATGTCGCGAAGGGGAGTCGACTGACTTTTTTGACGGTTTGGTCTTCCGTGACCGCATAGATATCGAAGAGAAGAAAGTGATGAATCGCCCCGCCGTCCTTGGTCTGCGTCACCCACTCGCCGTCCACCAGACTTCTGCGACACTCGCGGTTCTTCAGACCCGTGCGGTAGACGTTCATGCTTTGATCGAGGAGCCAGAGCTCGCCCTCGCCGTCCACGAAGCCCATTGCGCGCACACCATCAGCCTTGTCCGTGACATTGTACCCTTTACGGATGTTGGGCGTCATGTCTTCGACAGCTGCGGCTACCGCTGCTTCACCTTTTTCATCCTCGGCCGCAGCAGCCGCAGCAGCCGCAGCAGCCACAAGAGGAACAGGCAGCATATTCTTCGTCTCGAGCGTCACAGGAGCGACACCGCGCAAGCGACCAGCGCCCATCATTTCTTCATACTCTCGACGGACGGATTGGACAACGGAGCGACGGATCAAGAGCGTATTCTTTTGAATGCCGCGGAGGACTTCACCCACGCCCGAAATCAACGCTTTAAGTGCACCCTCGACGGTGTCCGTCACTCCCGCCGTGCGTAAGAGTTCGATCTCCACTTCATAACGAGGCGGTTGTTGAAGAACGTTGTGCTCCAGAAATGTAGTGGACCACTTGTAATCTCCCGTGGGATCACGAGGGCTCTCTCGGATCATGGAGAGATCCGCACGCACACCACGCCCTTCGAAGCTCCAGCGGCGGATCAAGCGGAACGCCTTCTGTTGTTTCTGCCAGCGCTTCAATACGTCTCGGATACGGGGATCTGTCGCCGTCAGCTCCTCCTCTCGACGGATCTTGTAGCGCATGTCATACTCCTCGATCTCCAAGTTGCTCTGTCGGAAGGCACGGTCCTTGATCAGTGCCTTAAACGTCTTCTTCTCGATCGAATCATCCTTACAGTACGCCTGAAGAATCCCGAGACCCTCGAGAGTAAAGCGCATGTGGTTCGGCAAGAGAATATTCAAGTACTGTTCTTGAGCCAGCGCACGGAAGCCTTTGGCCTGGAGACGCTGAGAGACCTGGAGAAACGTCGTGGAATCCACGGTACCTTTTCCACCGCCTCCGCCACTGGAGAACGTAGCTTCCAGTTCCATACGGGAGTCGCGGAGCCAGTCTCCGAGGTACGTTTTCAGGTGAGTGACCTGCTCGGCGGACAAGTCCATCTTCTACTACGCTGTGGGATAAAACACCTTAGGTACGAATGAGGGATCTAAGGTATGGTATCAGGCGTCGATTTTATGCGGGGGCTAGCGATGGATGACGGTCGACTCCACTGCCTGAGTCTGGAACACTTCCCGAAGAAGCGCAACGGCCCTCTCTGGGTCAAATGCCGAGTTACAGCAAAACATGTCAATGTAGCATGAGCGATGCTCCGGGTAGGTATGAATGGTAAAGTGACTCTCGGACAAGACATACGCATAAGACCAACCCATGGGCTCGAAGGCATGACCCGTCTGGGCAACAACGTGAAAGTCGAGCGCGTGAACAACACCGTCCAGCAAGGGGCGACCCGCGTCCATCCTTTCGAGCAATACAACCGCGTCGTCGGGGACGTCATATACATTTACAATCAAGTGTTTACCTACACGCTTGCGAGACATCCTTCCTCTTCCTGATCTCTACAAGCCTGAACCTTTAGATGCCACGGGGGCTCGAAGGGCGGCCAGGGTCTGATGGCGCCCGAGGCGACTGGCGAGAACGTCTTTGGTCAGTTTGCGATCATCAGCTGACCAGCCAGCGAGGGCCGACAGTTGTTCGACAATCGCCGTCTTTGTCCCTTCGGCCTCCGGCCATTCCACCGACCACCCCTTCTCTTCCATGGAGGTCAACCATTCGCCCAGCTTCACACGCAAGCCATCTGACCCACCTGGTCCGTCTAGGATCCACTGTCCTCGCGCATCTACCAGACATACAGGGCGATCGCGACACCATTCCACAGGGGAAGACACAAACGCAATGCGTCCTCGATCCGCTTCGGTGCGCTCCATGCGAACAAAATGAACCCGTTGAAGCTCTTCCAGTGCGTGAAAGAGATCGATCCAGTCCTTTTCTTCGAGAGCGGTTTTGGCTTCGGCGCCCATCGCGGTATGATACAGCCCCCCAATCAGGTCGTACACCCTCTTGCGCTTTCGAGCGAGCGCTCCACCCCGCAAGTCCTCCGTACGTTCTTGAAGACGGGTACACCATTCTGTGGCTTGTTGAGCACGTGCAGCGGAGGTAGAGAGACCAAACAGGGCGGGATCTTCCAGATAGGCGACCATGCCCAGAATACCGAGGGGTTGTAGATCAACGGTATCCCAACCCTCTAGACCGTAGAAGGTTTTGATCTCTTTAGCCCCATTGGTCCCGTTGGCCCCGTTGGTCCCGTTGGTCCCGTTGTACTCCAAAAGAGCAGTAACGCCTGCGAGTCTCGTATCCTTTCGAGGATTCCGTTGGGCGAAGGCCATCAACTCATCAAACCGATAGTTTTGATAGACTTTGGGTTTGCTGGTCATTGCTAGGTTGTACATCACCCTACTGGCTTTAGGCATCCGTGTAGTGTTCGTTCTGGATGCGAATGGTTTCGAGGGCCCGAAGACGGGTCTCGTGTTCTTGGCGAGTGCGAAGACAGAAGTGAAGATATTCACGGATCTGTTGAAAGGCTTGATCGGACAGGAGGGTTAGATCAAAAAAAATGCCATTGGAGTTCTCCGTATAGGGCTCCTTCAGGCGTCGTAAAATCCGAAAGATTTCTTCTTGTTCGGGTCGGGCCAAGTAGGTCATGTCATCGAACACGCGCTTCTTCTCTTCATAGCTCATCTCTCCGCTCCCCCTTCTTCCTCCCGAGATCGCTTACCTGTGCTTTGGGGCGCATTACTCGCTCTCCTCATTGCTCTCTTCCTCCTCTTCCTCTTCTTCATAGACATCCGCCTGTTCTTCCGGATCGGCTTCTTCAATGAACAACCCGCTTGCCAGGATGTAGGGGTCTTGGATGGCGAACTTTGAGCGTTTGAGTTCGACACGGACCCATGTGCCCACTTCGAGTTCGTCAAACTCTTCATTGCCAAGATGGAGATCGCGGGGAACTTGGATGCGTATGGCGTCTTTGTAGTTGACGTAGAGACCCATCTTATTCTTGCGAATGATCTCGCCCACGACTTGTACACCCTCGACGGGGTAGATCACTCGACCGGACAGTTTCGCATAGTAGACGGCGTCTCCCGTAAAGCGTGCGCTTTCAAAGTATCCAACCGAGCGAGAGAGCATCGCAACACTGCCGGATACAACATATCCATGTTCGGAGCATTTTCCTTCAAGGGCTTCCTTTGCTTTGGCAAGGAGGAGATCATCCACCGTTTCGCTCTTCAGACGGTTCATCTCGGCGGGTGTCAGATAGAGCTTCTTTTCAAAGTAGACGGTGTCTTCCATTCTATGAATGCGGGCGATTGCTTCTGATGGTGTCTGGGCTTTAGGTGGGCGGGCGCCCGTCGATTTTTATGCCTCTCGTCAGGCTCTAGTGGTCTTTAGGTGGGCTCCGTGGGCTCTAGTGGTCTTTAGGTGGGCTCCGTGGGCTCTATTATGCGGGAGGGCTGTATCGGGCTGTATCGGGCTGTATCGGGCTGTATCGGGCTGTATCGGGCGTTAAGTGCTCCAGGGGAGGGGGGTGTGGGGCTGTATCGGGCGGAACGCCTCCACCTCGTTACACTCGGCCTCGTCGGACCATCCCCACGTGTCCCGTCAAGCTAGAGAACACGGGGCGGAAGAACCATACTTTGCCCTGGAGTTGGATCGCATCCAGGTAGCGAAGAGCCAGTTGAAGGAGCGTACAGATGCGTATGGAGCCTTGAACGATCGTATCCTTATCCAAGAGGAGCATGTTGGCATTCAAGAGCATGTCGGTGCGTCCCGATTCTTCCAGCCATTCACCCATTTGGATCAACTTCGAGATGTGTCCCGACTTATTACTCGTATTTGCACACTCTAGCCCTTTATCGACCTTACCCGATGCCAACGGCTGACCTGTCTTGAAGATGAGCTCGCCGTTCTTCATAATCATAAAGCCGTAGATAGCCCCCGTCGTCGACGGTACAATCGAAAAGCCATTCATGCGATCTCCACGGTTGCGCTCGACCTCTTCTTTGATGGACGCAGGGCATTCCGTACCTTCTTCGCACAAGTAAATGACACGATCGATATCTGGTCGATACATTCGATGAACAAGATATCGCCCCACACGTGCCATATTCTCCTGTACACACTCGATTACACCCCATTGCGGATCCTGACCCAGAGGGGACTGGTAGAGCAAGAACTGATGTTCATCCACCCGCAGCCAGACATCCCAAAAGAAGAAGAGCAGTGCGCGACGAAACGCCGCACCGTCCTCCTGTGCTCGGCCCGTAGAATGGAACGCACCATTAAACCACATCACCATATCGAGCATATGGGTATACCGCATCTCTTCATCCTTGTTGCCTTGGCTCATCAGCCATCGTCGCGACTCGATCTCCTCGGGGTACGCCCCCTCCCACGGTGCCCGCGCCAGTTGCTCCACCCACTGGACCACGCCCAACCAAAAGCTCTCTACCGTTCCCGTTGTATCAATGCGCTGAATCGGCTCCAGATCGGGCACCTCGTATTCCACGGGGAAGTACACGTCGCGCTTTACAGGAAAACGACCCACACGAATCGAAAGAGGGAGTGTCAGATCAAGATATATATTCGGCTGAAACACATAGTATCCATTACAGTACCGTATGTAGCCCTTCTGACCCCCATGAACAACTTGAAACGTACGATTGTCCACAATCTCGCGCAAGAGTTCCGCCAAGACAAAGCGGGGAACATCGGCGAACAGGCGTCGAAAGTCTTCCGATGTTAAGAAGGGTTGTTGTTCAAAGGCGCGCTGGAGACCGCGGCGAATCTGTTCCATGCGCCATCGAGCGGAAAACTCGTCGTAGGTGGAATCATCGACGGGCCCCTCGCGAACATCAATCAGCGGTGAACACGTATAGTCACATGTCTCGACCCAGTCGCATATCGCCGTAAAGGGCATGTCATTGATGTCGACCGCCGCCCTTTCCTGACGCTGGGAATCCACATGACGTTGTGGGGCTTCGCCCGCGATCACAATCGCCTGACGATTCAGGTTACAGTCGATGGCGGACTGTTTCAGGATGCGCGTGATCCGACCGCTCTCCGCGGCTTTGCGGAATCCGAGACGATAGCTGTAGAGGTCTGCGGTCTCCATCTCGTAAAAGTCCGACTCTTCAGGGAAACACGCCGCATACAGGTACACGGTGTTGTTTCGTTTCTCCACGGGAAGGGCGCAGTGGGACAGGTAACGAATGGCACGACCGAGAATCTGCTCCGTCTTGTTCAAGTGATACCATGAATCGATGACATGTGTCTCGCGCACGAAACGGAGGTCGACACCTTCTGAAGCGACTTGAGAGCCGATGATCACTTTCATGCGCACACCATCCTTGTTCTCGATGGCACGCTGTGCCTGGATGGTGAGATCGTTACGAGGAGAGAGACCTGTATCACCCGTCAGGAGCCCATAATACGCAGGTTGAAAGACGTGATCGCCCGCTGCCGCATGCTCCGCTTCTTTATGAGGACAAAGCGCACACTGACGACCACCAGGTACTTGAGGGCCACCAATGAGCAACCCCGCGTTTTCTCCGCGTCCCCAGAGCGTGTACCCATTCGCTTCCAGTGCGAGAGCGAGGGGGAGTGCGCCACCGCCGATAAAGCGAGTGTAGACGAAGGCGCATCCCTCGGCGGTTTGAAGGCGTCGAATCAAAAAGTCGAACTTGGGGCTGTAATAACCCAGCGTGTCCGGACCGACGGTGAGCCAGGTGGCAGGCAATAGAGGGCGATAGCGGAGACGGCCGCTCGTCATGTCTTTTTGGAACAATAGTTGCCATGCGTCCTTATTCGTTCGTCGTCGATACGCCTCCGAGGTCTCTCCCGCTGTCGCTGCGGTCGCAGGATAGACGAGATTGCCCGCTTGAACGAGTTGACCAAGGAGGAGTGTGCCAACGCCGACACCCGCATCATCCGCAGGAAGTTCACTGATCAGTGCCTCGGAGGCGCGGAGGGCATCGCCTTGGAGTGGGATAGCAACCAAAGGTAGACGGGTATAGAATCCCTCGCCGTCTTCCAGTGGATAGTACAGCTCTTCGACGGGCACTTCACCGCCACGTGGATTGTAGGTGGGATATTCTTCCAGGCGGGGGACGTTGTTGGGAAAGAGTCGGACGGGGAACGACATCGGATTCTCTCCGCGCATGAAGCTGACGTAGTGCTGTGCGATGTGCTGCAGTCGAGCTACTCCTGCTTCTGTCAAGCGCCCTTCGGCGCCGAACAAGTCCGTTTCGACCAAGGTGGCTTTCTTGTCGTTCATCAGGAGCAGATTCAACAAGAACACGATTTCTTTGTAGCTGTTGTACATGGGAGTGGCAGTCATGGCGCAGAACTTCAAGCCTTCAGCGCTATAGAGGACGCTTTTTAGGAAGGGGGTGAGCTTCTTTCCCGCCGCGGTATCGTCCTCTTCGTCTTTCCCTCCTGCGAATTCTTCGGGTCCGCGTCCATCCACCGCCGTCGCGTCACGCAGGTTATGAGCTTCGTCGACAATCAAGAGCCGGTGACTGAATTCTTTGCGAAGGGTTTGGCGTACGAGCTCTTGGCGTCGGTCTTCGTCCAAGCCTGCGGGGATATGTGCGGTCAGCTTCGCCACTTCGTTGGCGAATGCGATGTAGCCCTGAATCTTGTAACGTCTGTTAATCATGCGAGTCACAAGCCGTCCGATGCGTTCGCGATCGCGTTCAAAGAGGGTGTTGGTCAAGCGCATGTAGGTCGTACCAGTACACTGGGTAGCGGTATTGGGTTCGTTCTCTTCGCCGATGACGACTTTGGAGAGATCGAAGATGGTGCGAATGAACCCTTTAGCGATGGTTGCGGGGCAGATGATCATGACCTGTTGGGCGGGATACTGTTCGAGCCACGCTTCGGCGATCTGGATGGCGGCGCATGTTTTACCGACGCCGACACCGTGGTAAAGAAGCGCGGATTGATAGGGTGTTTTCGGAGACATCCAGTTGGAGACGAAGCGTTGAACGGGAGTGACCTCGAAGGTGCCGTCATCGTCACAGGGATTCGTTCGCGGTTTCCAAGTGCTTTGAAGGGATTCGGCAAATTCGCGCTTCATCAGGAGCTTTTGAAGGAAGAGGGGGTCGATGGTGTCGGGATACATGCCCGTTTTGCGCTCCCAGGAAAGGACGTCGTTGGCGGGAAACATCCCGCGGCGTTGAAGCTCTATCATCAGCGCATCACGGCGGTCAAAGTCTCGTTCGTTCGCCCAGACGGCGAGGAGTTCATCGGGTGTCAACGCATGATATACATTGACTTGTGCCTCCTGCTCTTTTTCATCGTAGAGGGGCTCTTTGGCCTCTGCGACCTCTGCGACCTCTGCGACCGCTGGGGCTGCTGCGACCTCTGCGACCTCTGGAGCTGCTGCGACCTCTGCGACCTCTGGGGCTGCTGCGACCTCTGGAACCTCTGGAACCTCTGGAGCACCTAAAGCCTCTGCGACCATAGGGGCTGCTGGAGCTGCTGGAGCCTCTGGAGCACCTAAAGCCTCTGGAGCCTCTGGAGCACCTAAAGCCTCTGGAGCCTCTGGAGCACCTAAAGCCTCTGGAGCCTCTGGAGCACCTAAAGCCTCTGGAGCCTCTGGAGCACCTAAAGCCTCTGGAGCCTCTGGAGCACCTAAAGCCTCTGGAGCTGCTGGAGCAAGTGGAGCAACTGGAGCCACAACATTCGGAACATAGAAAGGTGGTGAATACTGTATACGTGGAGGAGAAGGAGCAACAGGCGCTGGGGGCGTAGCAGGCTTAGCAGGCGCTAGAAGCTTAGCAGGCGCTGGGGGCGCTGGAGGCGCTGGAGGCGCAACAGGCTTAGCAGGCACAACAGGCGCAACAGGCACAACAGGCTTAGCAGGCGCAACAGGCACAACAGGCACAACAGGCGCAACAGGCGCAACAGGCTTAGCAGGCGCATCAGGCACAACAGGCTTAGCAGGCGCTGGAGGCACAACAGGCTTCGCAGCAACAACAGGCTTAGCAGCAACAGGCACAACAGGCTTAGCAGCAACAGGCACAACAGGCTTGACAGCAGCGACAGGCTTCGCAGCAACAGGCACAACAGGCTTAGCAGGCGCTGGAGGCACAACAGGCTTAGCAGGCGCAACAGGCACAACAGGCTTGACAGCGACAACAGGCTTCGCAGCAACAGGCTTCGGTGCGCGACGATTCAAGACGATCTGAATCTCTCGTCGGCTTTCTTCGTCTTGCTCTGGATCATCGCGGTATTCAAGTAACTCCTTTGTAGTGTATTCATCCCACTGGGCTAAGATCTCTTGTAGTTCCGCCTCTTTGTCTTCCTCTTCCTCTTCTTCCTCTTCCTCTTCCTCTTCCTCTTCCTCTTCTTCATCCGACTCCTCTTCCTTGTCCGCTTCCGCTTCCTTGTTTTCCTCCCATACTTCCTCTTCTTCCTCTTCCTCCAGCTCGGAAGGGTCCTTTCCCAGTTCAATTGCTACACCCTTCGCTTTCAGTGCTTTACGAACTTTATACGCCGCAATATTGTTACCTGTGGTCTCATACTGCTTCAAGAGGATCTGTAAAATCTCGATAGGTATATCTTCTGCGTCCTCTTCGATAGAATCAGGAGAAGGTGGGGCAGCAGGAGCAGGAGCAGCCACTGCCGCCACCGCGGCACGCGGCAAACGTCTTGCTAGCTCGGTCTCAAGCTCTCTACGTAAAACAGGATCATTCATACTTACTTGTAACAGTTCACGAATCTCCGCATTATTCATGACCTCAATACCCTCTTTTATGCGCCTCTCTTGCTCTTCACGGATCAGTTTCTCCGATATTTCATCTACGCCCTCGTCCAAATACCTTTGGAGTTCATCATCGTCCATCTGCGAAAAGTCAATGTCCTGGGCTTCTTCTTTCCCATCACTGGCAGCAGCCACAGGAGCATTCAGTTCCTCCAACATCGACTGATTCATCTCCCCGCGCGCTACCAGTTCCCGTTGAATGGCTTCGATCTCCTCTTGATCGCCTATCAGCATGATCTCTTCCAAGAGGTTCCATAGATCGATCGCATCAAGTTCAACGTATCGGCTATCCACGGCCATTACTATCTACTACACACCTTTTGATTTTCAAGCCCTATGCGCATACCCTGTTGCTACCCGAAACGCCTTCATCAAACGACCCACTCGTAAGACGATCTCCCGCTTCTCCACCTTATCCGGACGAATGTGCGCGAGAGCATCCTCCAAGCCAAACCACGCGATCGCCCCTACCTCCCGAGACATGTGCGGATGATGTGCATAGAAGCGCGCTTCTACACTTGGAGGGCATACCGCCAAGTAATACTTATGACAGTAATGGACATGATTCGATCCAAAGAACGTCTCCGTCACGACTCCCGTGTTCTGAATGACGTGGAATTCGTGACGACGTAAGCCCGTCTCCTCCTGAAACTCACGCACCGCGCACGGTAGGTCTCCTTCATGCGGATTTCGCCGACCCTTCGGGAACCCCCATTCCGGTTCGATCCACGGCGACGGATTCTCCGCGATCAACCGATCCAGTGCCGGCCGTAACTGGTAAAAACGACGCTCCGATGCCTCATAGTTGCCCCGATGCGACCGAGCATTTGCCGCCGCTCCCCAAAGTTGTCGCCAGAGTTCCTCAAACGTCGACGTCCGAATACGTTCATGCTCCCCCTGCGTCATGTTCCTCAACAGCGACCCAACATACTCCTCATCCATGTACGAATACTTCCCCCTCAAGAACTCAATGAACGACAATGAATCCTTACGGCGGATCATAAGAAACTGCAGACCCTCCTCCACATAACGAAGCGCAATCACTCCGTAGCTCGTCACCGGTGCCACACAATGTCGAAAGACGTGTCCCACTTGTCCACAATTCGAGCATTCCATCGGGCGCTCCATCCAATGCGTCGTGTACGCCAGCTAGTCTTTAGATCACCCGGCACAGTAGAGGATGCGTTTGTCGCCTGAAGTCTGGGGGCCGTTTTTCTGGCACACCCTCCACATTGTGTCCATCGGATACCCAAAAGAGCCCACCTATACCGACAAGCGCGCTGCCAAAGAATTCTACGAAGCCCTTGCCCATCTCCTTCCATGCTCCGTCTGTCGAGAACACTATCGCGCCCATTTGGCCGAATCGCCGATCACGCCCTTCCTTGACACACGCACCGATCTCATCAAATGGGTCCTCCTCATCCACAACAAGGTGAACAAGGCGCATCAAAAACCCGAATGGACGCTCGAGCAGCTCCTCCTCCACTACGAACGCCTTGGACGCCGCAATCGCTCCCCCGTGTGGCGCAAAGAAGACATGGACGAAGTCGACTACCGTTCCTATGTGAAAGGCTTCTTGACCGCAGTGGTTATCGCGGGCGTTGCAGGAGGAGCATATGTTTTATACACCCGTTAAAACAGATGAACAGCCTGAACATCCGTCCTTATCTGTTCGGCGTAGAGCAGACTCGGAACAATCGGTCCACTGCAGCCACCTCCGTGGCCACAGTCACAAACAGCGCAGCCAGCGCAGCCAGCGCAGTCACATCCGCCATCAACTCATGGACTCCCTCCTTTTCCTCTTTCTCCCCCTCCCTGAATGCGACCCAATGGAAGGACGCCGTGAAGCGCGTCGCCGTCTACCTCGCCGCCGTTCTCCTCGTCCTTCTCGTCCTCCTTCTCCTCGTTCATTTCTTCATCCGCCCCGTGTTCCGCTGGCGACCCGGCGCACCTGGATGGATCCCCGTACCCGGTTGGGACGATGGGGCGCTCTTCTGGAAAGACGGTGCCGTACTCGTCCCCGCGACCGACCTACCGATCCAAAACCAGTACATGGACTACACCCTACAAGTCGATCTCTTCCTTGAAAACCCTCTCGCTTTCGCGACACAGCCGAGGCTGCTCTTCGCCCGAGGAAGCAAGAAGGCCTCCCCTACCGGCGACACCCTCCTCGGCATTCTCGAACCCTACAATCTCGCCGTCGCCCTCAAACCCGACACCAATGACCTCCTCGTCTCCACCCTCAACCATCGAGGTCACATGGAAACCGCCGTGATCACGAACGTCCCCGTACAAGAGGTCTTTCGCTTGACGGTGGTCCTGATGGAAAAAGCCATGGAGGTATACATCAATGGTCATCTCGTCCAAACAACCACGTTCCAAGCGCCACCGAAGGATGTCCGCGGGGCCATCGAGCCGGCGAAGGGCCAAGAGGCCACCATCGCCCGTATGCGCAACTTGAAGATCTGGAGCCGCATTCTTACGACGCCCGAGATCCGCGACGCTTCCCCCACACTCGCGAGCGCCAAAGACATGGGGGCAGGACCGATGCCGACGTCAACGGTTTGCCAGGCACAAGGATAATCCACATACGGGATAGAAGAATGAACACAACCGTCATTACGGCTGTCGTGATCGTCTGCGTCACGGTCTATCTCATCGTCTGGCGCATTTATCCTTCCGCGGGAAGTAAAGACGTCATCGATGCTCAACAACCCTTGAACCAAAAGAAGAATGTCCTGATGCCGGATCGCACCCAGTCCGAGATTGTCGGCTCGGGTGGTGCCACGGTGATGGGATTCTTTTACATGAATCAGGGCGACAAAACCTTGCGACATGGCACCGCGGACCAGTATGTCGCGGTGATGGAAGTGGAGGGTCACTGGTCCTTTCAGATCCTCCCGTCCCCTCGAGAGAAGGAAGCCGCCGCACGCCTGCGCATTCAAACCCAACAAGCGGGTCGCTACCAGTCCGAGACCGTCGACTTACCTGCCTTCCCCAAACAGCGATGGGTTCATCTTGCCATTCTTCGAGAGGGTCGTCGGTTCGATGTCCTCTATGATGGCGAAATCGTCGCCTCCAAGCGCCTCGAGCACTATCCCGCCGTGGTGGTCGCACCCCTCTCCATCGGAAACAAAGGCCTCGAGGGCGCCGTCATTCATTTGAAAGTCAATCCGCGTCGCCTGGCACCCGAAGAGGTCGAACGAGAGCGAAAGACACACGCCGACACCAATGGCCGTGTGGTCCAAGCCGTCTCCCCGTGGACCGCATTAACGTACCAAACACCTCCGAATCCTCTCGCTGCCCTAACCGCCGAATGCCCTGCTGGCTTGCCCTGCGAGACGGTGACGGCGCCCCCCAAGAAACCCCTCTATGCGTGGAAGACCCCCTACGCCTAAGCGCTCCCTCTCGGATAGAGAATATCGCCCCCATGGTCAGATGGAGAGCGTCAATACTGCGATCGCAAACAACGCCCCCGTGGCCCGAGTCATTCCCGCGGTCATCTTTCTTGTCGGCCTCGTCGGTATCTACTATCTTTACCAGTACCTCTACGGCCCCAAGACGGGCAATCAATACGTTCTCTTGTCCAAGACACAAGCAGCGGATGTTGACCCCGCCAAGCCGATTATGGTATCAACGGACAAACTGCCTGCGATCTATGAGGGCGGCGAGTTCACGTTTAGCACATGGTTGTACATTTCGAATTGGTCCTACCGCGCAGGGCGCAACAAGTCCGTCTTCCGTCTCGGTGGCCCAGCCTTCGATACCCTCCGCGTCTATCTGGGTGGTCGAAAGCCCAAGCTCCACATCCGTCTACAGACGAAAGAGACGAGTTCGACGCTCCAGGTGGTTCCCGCTGCCCCGAATCAGCCCGCAGAGGAGTCGCTTACGGTCGCCACCCTCGCCACCGTCTTCGACTCGATTCAAACGGATTCCGGTTTACTGGATGCGTCCCCCGTCTGCGACTTGCCCGAGATCGATCTCCAGCGTTGGGTCAATCTGACGGTGACGGTGAACGGTCGCACGGTCGACGTCTACCTCGACGGCAAGCTCCAGCGTTCGTGTGTTCTCCCGTCGTTCTATAAAGTGGATGCGGGAGGCTATACGGGCTATCTCCTGACGCATGGAGGCTTCGGCGGTCAAATCGCATCCACAACCATGTTCGACGCCGCGCTGAACCCGGAGCAGGTCTATAAGAATTACATCGCCGGCCCTGAGCCCATCCTGACGTTCAGCGATTGGTTGTATTCCATCTTCAAATTCGGCGTGGACATCTCGGTGACCACAAAGGCGTAATATGCTGTATAGAAATAGGTAAACCGCACATGTCTCTTTCCATGAATCTGTTGAGCCCGAGCGCGCTATCCGTTCCCGGGTCCAACAACGGCAGTAACAGCAGTCGCAACGCATCCCTGGTCGAACAAGCCCTCTATGGCATCGCACTCGTCTTCGTGGTGTACGTGGCACTTTTCATGACCGAACTGCTTTACATGTACTTCAATCGTCTCCACATGAATCGCACGGAGCTCTTGCCCTACACTTACAACACGGACAGCAAAGCCGTTACCGTTCCCCAGAATCCGAATGCGCGCGGTGCGAAGCCGACCGCCCTCTCGGACAATGAACGCACGGGTGTGGAGTTCAGCTACTCGTTCTACTTGTACATTCATCCCTCGACGTTCCGCACGGAGTATGGTCTCCTTCACATCTTCCATAAGGGCTATGCACAGCCTTTCCCGCTGATGGGTCCGGGTGTCTTCTTGCGTTCCGATACCAATACGCTGCGTGTCTACATGAATACCTTCAAGTCATGGAACCAGTACGTGGAGGTCAAGAACATGCCCGTCTCGAAATGGGTCCATGTCACCGTCGTGTGCCAGAACCAAGGTCTGGAAGTCTACGTGAATGGCAATCTGTCTCGTAAGATGTCGTTCGAGGGTTTCGCGCCGTACCAGAACTATCAGGACGTGGTGTGCTTCAGTCAGCGCCGCTTGACCATGAAACAATCGAAGATCTCTTCGGTGGATGAAAACGGTTTCGATGTCTTTGGTACGATGAAGGGTATGTTGAGTCGCCTGACGTACTTTAATTACGCCCTGACGTATGGAGAGATCCAGCAATTGATGAACGAGGGCCCGTCGACACAGATGGATGAAGGGCTGATGAATGACCGACCGCCGTACTTGGCGGATACATGGTGGTCGCAGCAAGCTTGAGTCCCGCTGCGCTGTCCCCGCAACCCGATAATCCCCGTACCCAAATAGCGATGCCAGGCGGGGGACTCTATGCGCTTGTGGCCTACGGTGCCCAGAACACGCTACTAAGTGGCAACCCCGACTTCACCTACTTTTACAAGACCTACAAGAAATACTCGCACTATGCGGAGGAATCAATTACGGTTCCCATGGATGGTCCACAGGACTTGTCCTACGATCAGCCCATTCAGATCCGGTGTAAGATCCAGCGCGTGGCGGAACTGGTGCGCGACGTGTACTTTACCTTCCAGCTGCCCGACATCTATTCCAAGTACATTGAGCTCCCTGCCACGCTCCCCTACGGTCAGCGCACGGCGCAGTACGAGTTTGCGTGGGTGAACTACATTGGTTGTCATGCAATCCAGAGCATCGGTTGTTACATCGGTGGCCAGCGCATTCAGGAGTTTGACGGTGCCTACCTGATCGCAAAGGCACAGTGCGACTTGGATGAGTATACGTTCGCGAAGTGGGAGCGTTTGGTGGGGAATGTACCCGAGCTCTATGATCCCGCAAAGGGGATGTATGCGGGTGGTTCCGTTGGTCAGGGCTATCCCTCCGTCTACAACAACAACGGTCCAACGGGCTCCCCTACGATCCCTCCGAATGTGAATCGGCCGTCCATCCCGGCGCGTCGTCTTCAGGTTCCCCTGCCCTTCTGGTTCTCGGAATCAACGTATGAAGCCCTCCCGCTGATTGCGCTCCAGTACCACGAGTGTGAGATCCGTGTAACCCTGCGACCGATTCGCGAGCTCTACCGCATCCTGGATCGTCGTGGAACACCCGTGGCACCTGGATGGGAGTACCATGAATCCCCCGTTCCTCTCCAGCCACAAAATGTCTATTATACCGCCGTGTCCGACATCGGCGACGTTACCATTAACCAGTTCTTGACCGATGTGGGCACACCGGCGCCCCTCTTGAATACGTGGCCTCTCCAGCCCCAGATTCAGATGACGTATGTCTACTTGACGGATGAAGAGCGCCAACAGTTCGCCTCTGAGCCTCTCCAGTACCTCGTGCGCCAGGTCACTCGCTATGATGTTCCATCGGTCACGCAGCGCCAGTTGACGCAACTGGAGACACATAATCCTATTGAGCGCTTGCTCCTCCTTCCCCGTCGATCGGATACCCTCTATCGTAATGAGCTGATGAACTTGACGAACTGGGTTACACCGACGAAGCCCCCTTTCTTGCCGTCACAAGGCGGATGGGTGCCCTACACCAACGTCTCGTGGTCATCCGGTCGCTTGGTGCTGAATGGACAGCGCTCGATCCTGCGGGGCTTGACGGTGCTCGGGGACGGCAATCCTCTTCAAGAGGAGAAACCCATCGAGTACTTTACGGAGACCGTGCCCTACAAGTACCTAAAGGGCATGCCAAAGGACGTCGTGGTTTACCCGTTTTCACTCCATTCGCCGACGACGCAGCCATCGGGCAGCCTGAACAGCAGCCGCATCAAGAACTTTCAGCTTGATCTGAACGTCTACCCGCTCCCTCCTACGTCGCTCTACCAGTATGACATCGCCATCTATGTGGAAAGCTTGAACTGGGTCAGCATCGCTTCGGGCATGGGGGGCTTAAAGTATGCGCTGTAACACCCGAGTCCCCGAGTCCCGAGAACAGGGAATAACTTCCTGATACGTCATAGTATGGACGCATCGACGGTCGCAACTACCCTGACTGCTTTCAAGGAGAAAGTGGCTTCTTTGCCTCTTCCTGCGCTTCCTGCTCTTCCTGCTCTTCCTTCACTGGATTCTTTGCCTCTTCCTGCGATTCTGAAGACGCAAGAGACACAAAAGACGCAAAAGAGCCAAGAGCCCCTAGAGAACCCAGCCGCCCAAGAGTTGCCCGAACAGCCCGTCCTGCGCGTGCTGTATCAAGTGTGGGGATGGATCAAGTACATTGTCGGTATTGCGTTCTGGCCAACGATTGCGACGCTCCTCGCCTCCTTAATCGCCAACGAAATGATCGTCTACCCTGCGCCCATCCGCCTCGGCTTCTTTCTCTTCACCCTCTTTCTTTGTCTGACGATGCGTCCAATTACTGTCCTTGTCGGCTTCTACTATCTTTGTAAGTGGGGCTACGACTATTATGTCAATGAAATGACCGATGGTCCAAAGCGCCGGATCATGCCCACCACCTTCGCGCTCTTGCCTTTAACAACCACAAAATACCAGTCGGGGTTTTTGAACGAAATCTTGTCGCCATTCCAGTACGGAGAAGTCTGGTCAAAGGCAGATGGCAGGGAGTTGCGGGAGCGCATGGAGGACTATCATGCGACATTGAAGGAGTCGTTCCCTTTCTTGGAGGCCATTAAGACACAGGATCCTTTTTCGGGTCAGCTCGCCAAGATCGAGGGGCTCTTTACTGAATTACATAAGGGCGAAGCCCCTGCGACCTCTGCGACCTCTGCGCCTTCTGCGCCTTCTGCGCCCTCAGATACATCAAACGCCCCTCTTCCTGCCATCATCCCACCCAGTAACGTCGCACTTCCACCCTCTGGACCTGTCCCCGCCACCATCGAACCGACCGAGACATCGTAGACCACCTAAAGACGTACCAAGCCCATCGGGACCACTTAAAGACCCTCAAGCCCATCGGGACCATCAGGACCACCTAAAGACGCACCAAGCCCATCGGGACCACCGAGCCCATCGGGACCATCGGGACCATCAGGACCACCTAAAGACGCACCAAGCGCATCAGGACCACTTAAAGACCCTCAAGCCCATCGGGACCATCAGGACCACCTAAAGACCACCAAGCCCATCGGGACCACTTAAAGACCACCGAGCCCCTCAAGCCCATCGGGACCATCGGGACCATTTCCAGCATTTAAAGACCCCCCGAGCCCACCAAGACCATAGACATGGCAGCAAACGCAGCAAACGCAGCAGACACAATACCCCTCGTCTCCGTCCTGACACCGACGTACAACCGTCGCCGATTCATCCCCACCTTGATCGAGATTTACCGCAGTCAGACCTTTCCAAAGCACAAGATGGAGTGGCTGATTCTGGACGATGGTCGCGATTCCGTCGAAGACTTGTTTCGCCCCGTCATGATCGACCTACCAAACATTCGCTACATCCGTTCGCATGACAAGCTCCGCATTGGCGCCAAACGAAACATGTTGAACCGTGAAGCCCGTGGAGAGATCTTGATCGCGATGGACGACGATGATTATTATCCACCCGAGCGCGTAGCCACAGTAGTCCATGCGTTCAAAAAACACCCAGACATCGACCTCGCTGGTTCATCAGAGATGTGGCTCTACTACCGAGACACGCGGCAGGTGATGGCGGTCGGGCCGTACCATCCCAACCATGCCACCAACGGTACCATGGCGTGGAGAAAGCGTTACGCCATGGCACACCAGTATAATGAACATGTCACATATGGAGAAGAATCGTCCTTTCTCGAAGACTATCGACATCCGATGATCCAGCTCGATCCTCGGAAGACGATTCTCGTGATCTGTCACAGTGACAACACGGTCGACAAGTTCAAGATGCGTCGGGAGCATCTCGCTCCCGAGGTCCAGCCACAGCATCGCATGCGCATCCTACCCCATCGGCTCGAGGACATCGTAACGGATGTGCGCCTCCGCCGTTTCTATACTATCTAAAAGTTATATTCATCGCACCTAGTAAGAATGGATGTGTACCATAGGGACCGCTTGGCGGTCATGAATCAGGTGTATCATCATACCCTGCCTCCCGTATCTTCCACCCTCCCGACGGCAACCAAAGTTCCCCTTTTTCCCCATCAAGTCGCCATGGTTCAAGGCATGTGTGCGTATCGAGAGCAGATGCGTCAGGGCATGGTCATCGCAAAGGGTCATCTCCTTCGAGGGAAGGTGGGGATCGTCGCGGATCCAGCAGGCCAGGGAAAAACTTTTAGTGTACTGGCGTATCTGTCCGCACGCTGGAAATACCCCGCGCCTTCGGCGCTCGCTTCTGGGCCTTCAGCGCCTGGTGGTCATCCGCTCGCGCCTTCCCATTCTATCGCTCCTGCGAACCATCCACTCGCCCCCGAACTCTCTCCCCATTCGACGCGTTACTTTTTTTCCGAGTCTATCCCGCCCGCCCACAGCCGAGGAACCAATCTCATCATCGTCCCACATGCGCTCTTTGGAGAATGGAAGGAGGAGATCGAGCGTCGTGTGACACTTCCCTATGTGGCCATCGAAACCCGTCGCGCGCTCCGTGGTCCCCAACTCCCTACGAAGATGGCCGAAGCCGCGTTTGTTCTGACGACGAACCGATGCTACAAACACGTGAACGAGTATGCGCAGCAGCACGCGATTTCTTGGAAGGACGTGATGATCGACGAGGCGACCACGATCTACATGAACTCTTCGGATCCCCCACTCGTCTTCGACTTTCTCTGGCTTATTACCAGTGAATGGCTGCCCCTCCTCTTCAAGAACCCCACTTTTCATCGTGCGTCTCTTCTCGCCCTCGCTGAAACCACACCTGTTCATCCCGAGCTCTACGCCTGGCTCGTCGCAAGTCATACCACACCCTATGAAATCCATTTGACGTCGTCGGGTTGGCTAAAGGACTATCTCGCTTTCCAGCATCCCGAGCGTTGGCGTATGGTGTTACGTAATCCGACCGCCGCGCTTCTCGCTCCGCCGAGCTCCACGACCACTACTCTCGCCTGTCGTCCTCAATTAACCCTGCCTGCCCTTGCGTCTCTTGCGTCTCTTGCCTCTCTTGCCTCTCTCTCCCCTCTTACTCCGCCAACGATTCCACAGCTCTTCTCCTCGCTTGGCGTGGCATTCCATGCGCTCGAAACGTATCTCCCGCAGCACCCTCCACCCAAACACCCGCTCATTCGCCGCAGCCTAGAGGACAACGAGTGTGTGATTTGTTTGGAGCGATGTGAATACCCAACCATTGTCGACTGTTGCTATCATCTGTATTGTGGTCGATGCCTCCTGCGCAGCCTCCTCGTCAATGGAAAGTGTGCAACGTGTCGCGACCATGTCCACCCTGGACGCATGGTGTGCTTTGCGCCTCCACCCCCAACCATCAAGAGCAAGATGGACACGTGTCTGGATCTCCTGCGTTCCCAGCCCGACGGGCGCTTCCTGATCTACTCTTCCTTTGACAACATCTTCTACCAGTTGTTTGAAGAGCTCGATCGTATGGGGAGGAAAGCGGAGCGCGTCGAGAATCACTTGTTGTCCCTTCGTCGCACCGTCCAGCATCTGAAAACGGGAACCACACCCGTCGTCTTCGTCTCGCATCCCGAGCTCTTAAAGGGCTTCTCTCTTACCTCCATCACGCACCTGATTTTTTACCACGAGCCGGCTTCTTACGAGAAGCGACAGCTTTTGTTGGAGGCCGTGAACCGATGGGGTAGATCGCAGCCACTCCATGTGATTCATTTGACGTCAGAGGTGCGATGGTAGTGGAATCGACCGGCGGTAGAGGCAACAGAGGCAGTAGAGGCAACAGAGGCAGTCCAAGTGTATCACGAATCTTCCCCGTTTGGTAGCTGGCCCACTGGGTCACACACCGAAAGGGTATACCGAGCTCATTCGCCAGTCGATTGGCTTCTTTCCAGGCATTGAACAGCGCCGACTGTTTCGTAAGGACCATCGTGTACTGGAGATCCCCCGCCGCAGGCGGGACGGCAGGTCGCTTCACACCCTGAAGCGCGTGATTGGGATACTTCAGTTTCAAGCGGTACGACAACGGCAACAAGTTCCAACACTGGTGAAAGAACGCCCAGAAGTCCGCGCGATCGCTCCAACGCAGTTGATCGAGTATGGACTCGTATACATCAAACGAGAGATCAAGAACAAGAGGCAGATTCTGATGAAAGAGCAAACCAGCGAGATTGGCATCCTTTGTCTCGAGATCGAGCTCGTCTTGTGGTCCCCAGTGTTCAAAGAGTGTGAACCACGCCGCACGTATGGCGATATGAAGGTCATCGCCCTCCTCTTCGCGCGCCGTCCGTGTTTCTTCGATTGTCTGGTATTCGAAGTGGTGCGACAGTCGACGAAGATCACCGAGTGCCCAGACGGCTTCGGGAATGTTTGTAATGTCCGCGCCAAAGAAGGACGCTAAGCGCCCTCGGTCGGGCATGCCCACATGTACCGCGCGACAATATTTCAAGAGCTGTTGCATCGTCCGACCCTCGAGTACATTACAGATCAAGATCAGCGGACAATCCCCCGACGCCCTACCACTCTTTAAGTAGTCCAACAACTCTTGTAGACCGCCCTTCTCTCCCTGCGAAAGGCCGTCCATTTCGTCGAGCAGCACGGCGCGCCCGTTGGGTGTATCGGGATGAATCCACTTGCTGACACCCGTCTCCGTCAAGAGGGGTAAGATGGTCTGTCGGAAGCTGGAACCCGTTCGCGTGTGACTGGCGTTAAACTCCTGAATCCAGTACTGTGCGGCTCGACAGACACGATAGACCATCGTGGTTTTGCCAACACCAGGAGGGCCGATTAAGAGAAAGGCGGGAGACGTACGATCCGTCAGCCATTGTGTCAACGCCGCTTCGATCTCGGGATGGAGACACGCCGTTTCTTTCTCTTCTTGACTAGTACGTACCATTGCACCCTGTCGCCCTGTCGGCCTTTGTCCCTGGATGTCTTTACGTTTGTTTTGAGGGTGTCGCACACACACAAAACAAAAGGGATGCGTTCAACGGGATTCGAACCCATGTCGACTGCTTGGAAGGCAGCCATCCTGACCACTAGACGATGAACGCTCCACTAAAGACGGAGAATCTTTTTAGGGAATCTGGACGCACCTAACACGTTCCGGATCCGCTCGAGCCTGGTGTCGCCTTACTACCATCCGGAAGGATACAGCTCTCGCCGTTCGTTATACCTTCCCAGGTCAATCCGTATTGAATCGCACGCTGACAGAGCTCCTTGTTGCGACCCGCCGTATCGGCTTTCGCGGTGACCAAGGAGAAGTAGTAGCGATCGTCATCGGGTGCGCCTCCCTCGGGGAACTTCATCAACATCTCGGGATTGCGCGCGACACCGATCGTATCAACGCATGCTTCTTCGGTGGTGCCATCGGCCTTTTTGCGCTTGTAATACGTCAAGAAGTCGGGGCACGTATTGATCACCGGCGGCCACTGGACGGTGGCAGTAGACAACATGGAGTTCTCCCCTCCAAACCATCGCAAGCCGTAGGTAACGAGCAGGAATACGGATCCCACCGCAAACAATCCCGCAGCGAGCGTACCCTTCCCGTAGACAAAGCTTGTCCCTCCCAAGACAATAGCCAACGCGATACACCCGTAGAGAATCAGCCAGATGTTCATTGCTACTTACTCAGGTCACTTTCTTCTATCGCCATCGGGCAACACAAGAAAGGGAGCAAAGGACGTAAGGAGCCAAGAGGGGTCGCAAGGTCGCAAAAGACAGACACGGTAAGACAGTCAGAGTCGCAGTCAGAGTCGCAGTCGCTTTACATCTGGCCACCAGCAATCGGGTAAGCGTTGATGGCGATCGGGCCGTAGTTCACACCGGCGACCGAGACAGGGATGTAGAACGACAGGTAGTCGGTGTACGCGTCCGGAGTATTGGCAGCACCCAGCACACCGAAGGACGAGCCGCCCGAGCCACCGTTAAAGCCCTGAGAGGCCGACAGAGCCTGCGGGCGCAGCAGCTGGACATGGCGGAAGAAGCCCTGATTGCCCGAGGCCGAGCCGACCGGGGCCAGGATGGTCTTGCCCATGTCGCGCAGGATCAGGCTCGAGGCAGCGCCAGCGGCAGCAACGGCCTCCTGGACGGCCAGGATCAGCGCAGCGGAAGCCAGTTGGACGTAGCCACCGTTCGGGTAGTTGCCCACCACGTTAGAAGCCGACGGGACCAACTCGTAGATCATGGAAGCCGGAGCGGCAGCAATGGCAGCAGCGCTCAGGTGGGAAGCCTCGGCAGGGATCTGGCGGATGAAGCGCGTGACGGACGACATTTATATTTCCTCCTTAGAAAAAAATCAGAGAGGCCTGATAGATGTCTCTCGCCGGTGCTCCTCTTCCGGATTTCCAACTCCCGTACACCCAACCCGCCCGCGGGGGTCAAAACGGGCGCGTCTCGTTTGAAGAGACCCCCACAGCGACCGGTGTCCCTCCTTCCATTGGGTTCCAGTATCCAACCCACACAGAAGCCAACTTCGCAGGTGAAATGCTTCGAGGGAATACAGAGCGTACACCTCTTTCCGACGCCTTTTTTACCCGTACGAACTTCGACCGTATTCAGGATACCATTCAAGCCGAAGTCTATCGAGCCAGCGGGCCCAAGAAGTATGTGATAGACCGACAAGATACAGATGAATTGAAGACCGTTGCCCGTGCGATGTTTCTCCAGTACGCTAAGAACTCCCCGTACAACATTCAACAGCAGATATCCGATCTCAATGACATGGTGGTAAAATGGTGTGTACCGCGAATCATATCAGAGATTGATGCCCATTTCCACTACTTGAATGATATCAGCCACCTCCCCGTACCCCTCGCCCAGCCGGTACACCTCTCCTCGGCTGGAACCAAATCGCTGCCCTTTAAGCCCCCGATGTAATCCGTCCAGGCCATCGCGCCCACACGATCCGCGCCAACGCCTCCGCATCCCCATCTGCCGTATGCGCCCCATCAAACGCCTCGCCGAACTGTGCCTGATACAACTCGGCGAGACTGGGGTTCTTCCAGCCCCTACCCCCGTTCTTAAACGGTAAACGTAGCTCGTCCTTCGCCGCAACCATCGAACAGAACTCCCCTGCTCCACCGACATGCGGCCAGAATGTCAAGGGTAACCATCCCAGACGCCAACGACACGCTTGAAAGACGACATTGCGATCAAACACCAAGTTGTGAGCCACCACACGCGCCCCAGACACATCCGCTCGAAACGCCTCCATGACCTCCCCCAATGGCCGGCCCTCCGCCATCGCACGCTCGTGCGTAATCCCATGGATGCGCGCGGCCTCCTCGGGCACAACCCAGCCATCGGGCTGGACGATATGGCACTCCTTCTTGACCTGCTCGCGACCTTCATACACCAACCAACAAATCGACACCAGATCCGGCCAATTCCCCGCAGCGTCCAACGCGCTCTTGTAATAGACCTTGGGGAGACCCGTCGTCTCTGTATCAAAGATGATTGTGCGCATGCTTTTCTTCGTAAGAGGTTGACCCAACCATTGTGTAAGAGTAGTCTGCGTGCTCTTAGACCCTTTTGGCGGTGCTTTCTTTACAGGAGCGGCAGAAGGAGCAGGAGCGGCAGAAGGAGCAGCAGCCAACGGCACATAGGATTTACAGGCTTCGATCCATTCCGATAACTCTTTGGCCTTTTTCTTCTCGATCTTTCTCCTTACGAGCACCTCCACAACCTCGTAAATCAAGGGAGACGACTCAATCAGTTCCCATCCCTCGCCCGTACGCATGTTCAAGAGATAGAACAGGCGAGGGCCATCCACCTCTCTTCTGGCAGCATTCCATGCCCACGCATACACTACCAGTTGAAGATAGTGTTCAATGGTTAGCTCTTGAACGCACTTGAGCTCCCATATCTCCCTTTCACCAATTGCATCCACACATCCAGAGATATACACGCGCTGGTTGTCTATACATAAGGACGGATACTGCAACCTCGACGGCTGCCCCACATCTTTGGATTCCTCGCACCCATTCAGATCATCCCGAATCCCCACCTCAAACTGATATGGTCCGTTGCAAAGATGATGATCAAGCACAGAATGACAATCCGCAATCATGTCGTCCGTAAGCCACTGGAACTCCTTAATTTGCGCAACACGAAAGTTTAGTTTCGTGATGTGTGCTTGATAGAGGTTCGCCATACGTAAATAGTCTTCGGGTGTGGTCAATACAGTAGGCAAGCGCGCAACGTATCGCGCGAGTAGCGGATGTACATCAGACCCATGAAGATGTGCACGTACATCATTCCTCCCAACGTGCTTGTCCTGCCACATCATGGGAATGGTAATACCATTCAGATCGGATACAGGTTCTAATCCTGCGATCCCCTTCGTGAATGAAGGGATAGGTGTCGCTCGATCCTTTGTGGCATAGGGGCGAAAAAGCGCATCCTTCATAGGACGTAGAAGGGACAACGCATCTTCATCCAGAAAGGCGGTCAAATCCGTAGCCGGTATCGGGTGGTATACTTTCGGATCGCGCGTCGGCTTAATAGACGATACAAGTTGCCCCAGCATCTGTTGTCCCGATACCTTCATATAGGGCTGTTGTTGAAGATGCGAAACCGGTGGAAGGAAGGGCAATCGATTGCCCTTCTCATTATGGATCACGATCAACTGATGGCTCGCCCGAGTGGTCGCCACATAGAGAAGATTGGGGCATTCTCGGCTTTCCTCGCTCTTTCCCCCAAAACGAAACCAATCTTCATCAAAACCATACACGATGACAATCGGCCTCTCACGCCCTTTGGATTGATGGAACGTTGTGAACACCACCTTTCCTTTCATCACCTCTTCGTTCAGAGATTGCTCTGAATCAGATGACGCAAAGCAAGGTATTCCTTCATCTACAAGAGCATTCTCCAACAGGCTGATTGGAGTGTTTCCACGTACGGACTTGATCGTGAAAGACAATACAAAAATGTCATCGGGGCAGAATCCTGAAGAGAGATATTCCTGAATCAGATGAACGATCCGATAGGGTTGAAACACGTTCATGATCTGATACATGACAGGGGGTCCCGGTTTGATCGTACGGATTAGAGGCGTTCCCAGCATGTCGTGATTGATAAACGCGGACATGGTATCCGTAAGACGATAGGACGTTGACAGTGTAAGACGAACAAAGGATCGGTCGTATACTTCATTAGCATACTGTAAAAAGCGAGGATCGGCACCTCTGAACTGATAGATTCCCTGTTTGACGTCACCCATGATGATGAGAGGTAGATGCACCCCATGATCATGGATCAATTTCCTTACAAACTGGTAAAGCAGCTGGGTCATGTCCTGTATCTCATCCAATACAAGCGCATCATAAGAGAACCGATGTCGCGGAGGCAGATGCTTCTCGACCACTTTCTTCAAACCCACATCATCATACGCTTCCGAATGATAATAGCGAACAGCGAAGCTATGAAAGCTATGGACCTCCATGTTCTGGATTCCCTCTTTCTCCACCCTCTTCCTGACCTCCATCTTCAATGCGGCGTTGTAGGTCAGCATCCCAATCTTCCACTCGGGCTTTTGCTTTGCGAAATGAAGGCTTGTCGTTGTCTTTCCAGAGCCTGCCACTGCGTCCAGTAACACATCCACCCCTTTTTTCGCATAGTCAATCGCAAGTTGCTGCTCCTCGCTAGGAGAGCAATGGTCACTCATGATACGTACTTGATATATAGCATATGATGACCTTTATACCCCCATTACATCCCGCCCTCGCCCCCGCCCTCCATCACCGATACCTCCTTCGTATCCCATCGATACACCACCACCGCCCCATAGGATCGCAGGGGCTCGAACGCCGCCGACAAAGGTCGAAACCCACCATCCGCCGTATCGTCCCCATCGCCCCGCTGAAACGCACAGTTGGTGATCAAGATCCATCGGAAGAGACGACGACGGCGCACCTCGTCGAGAAAGGCGCGAATCCGCGCCGTGGACCAATGCTGAATGACATCTTTTAAGATACATACATCCGCCGCTCTCAGTGCCGCCATCCCCTCCGCAGAAGACACATCCACGCACTCGAAACGTCGTGCGCCCCCCATGCGACTGTGGTGCTCAATCAAAGGACGATACGTGTCGTATCCCGTATACTCGATCTCTAGACCGTCGTAGATCAGCGGACCCGCACGAAAATCCCCGCATCCCACATCGGCCACGGATCGCACGCCATTCGTCATAAGCCAGTTGCGCAAGAAAGGGACATAGGTTCGCTCGACATACGACACATCGCTTCCACCCCCGCTACTCCCTCGATAGTCGGCGGATCGATTGTCTCCCCATGTCCGATTCTCGTAAATCTGTGTAAAGATCGCCTCCATCCTCTTGCCGCCTTCCCCCTTCCAACAAAAAAGAGCCACGCTCTACGCGCATACGCCCACTTTACTTTTTCGCAGCCGCCTTCACCGGCTTACGGACACGCACCGGCTTCTTGTCTCCCGCAGACTGGGCCACCGAGGTCGCCTCCGCCGTACGTGCCTCCGCATAGCGCTTCCACGCCTCCTCGAATTCATCCAAATCCGAACGCCACAATGACGCACCCGTTTGACCCCCCAAGTACTCCACCTCCGCCGCCTTCGCCGCCAGTGCTTCGTCGAGCTCCACAACCGCCGCCTGCTTCAACCGATCAATGCGCATCCGAAGGACATAGTCATACGAGTCGTACGCATCCGGCTCCGTGGGACAAGACAACGGCGGGATGTCGCATGCCTTCAACGCCTCCACAATCTCCGAATCCGTTCGACGCTGAATCACAAGACGTTCATCGAGCACCGCCTGGATGAAACGGCGCTTCGCATCGAGCTCCACCCGCTGGCGCTCCAACGCCTCCAACTGGTAGACCCGACGCGCCTCGTACATCGGCAGACGCTTCTCGACAAACGCCTCGAGCATGTCGCCCACCGTCGGGTACTTCACAAGCCTGAAGTCGGCGTCAAAGCAGGTCATGTTCGTCGTCTTCCACGAAGTGGTCAGCTTAAAGCGCTTCTCAAAACCCGCCACGTCGTCTTTGATCGCATCGTAACCCTCTTCCGTAAAGTACAGAATAAACCGCACATCCACGTCATTGTACAAGTCATCCACATGGCGCAACCCACATGGCTCTTTTGGTTCCTTCTTGCCCGACGCCGACCCCGTCGACGCTTGACTACCCGTCTCCGCCTTCTTCGCCTCCTTCTTCGACACCTTCTGTAGTTTCTCATCCGACTCGCAGAGCTCATCCAAGAATGCTTTGTAGTCCTTCGTCCACATACCCACCGGCAGCTCCGTAATCGTTACCGTTCGCTTCGCGTCATCGAGCTCGTACAGGCCACGGGTCAACCACGTCTGTTCGTCCTTGCGCTCCACGCGGCCTCGGAAGCCGAACCACCACGGATCCAGTGGACGACCTCCCAGTGTCTCGAGTGACCCCGCCAAGCGATGACGGAGCAGGCATACGATGTCCTCGGGCTTGTAGGGCGGAATGTCCGTCGAATAACCCGTACCAATCCCCACTGCGCCATTGATGGCCAGAAGCGGCACCACAGGCAAGTAGTATTCGGGCTCGACCGACAGTCCGTCGTCATCGAGATACTTCAGAAGCGGCTGATCCTCTTTGCGGAAGAGCTTCGCGACGATGTCCTCGAGACAAGTATGAACATATCTTGGAGAAGCAGCGTCGGATCCTCCCGCGAGCCGGCTCCCCATTTGCCCAATAGGCTTCAGTAGATTAATGTTATTGGATCCCACAAAGGTTTGCGACATCGAGATGATCGTCCCGCACAACGACGCCTCGCCGTGATGATACGCGGCGTGTTCCGAGACATAGCCCGCGAGTTGTGCGACACGGATCTCCTCCCGCAGGTTGCGCTTCAAGCACGAGAACAGAATCTTGCGCTGCGAGGGCTTCAGGCCGTCCATCATATGCGGGATGGAACGGATGTTGTCGGCGTGGCTGAAGTGGATGAGCTCCCGATGAACAAACGCGGAATAGGCCGCCTTGCCCCCCACCGCGACCAGCATCATCATGGGATCGTACTGGTTCAACCAGCGCTTACGGTCATCCGCCAGCTTCTTGTTGAACGCGAGCTGAATTGCGTCGTCCGTCTCCTCGTCCCAAACGTACCCGACTTCGTGGAGATCCTTGAACCATTCACGGGCCTCGGCGGGCGTGGACGTACCCAAACCTTTGTAGTACTTGACCTTCCACCCCGACAATCCCGCAGGCTGTGCGTCGCGCCACGCCTGGTATTCGGGCATCGAGTAGAACGCCAGCACCGTCTTGGTCTTCGCATTCGACGCCTTCAGAATCGGCGTCAGGAGCGTACACAGGAATCCCGAGCGCATCAGCGCCGGCCATTCGGCGTGGAACAAGTTCATCAGCAGACCCTTGATGTGCGAACCATCGTGATCTTGATCGGCCATGATCATCACACGACCATAGCGGAGCTCGCCCACGTCCTTGTACACACGGCCTTGCTCCAGACCCAGAATCTTCTTAATAGCGGTCAGTTCCTCGTTCGCATTGAACTTCTGCGGGGTGATGTCACGGACATTCAAGAGCTTGCCACGGAGCGGGAAGACACCCCAACGCTCGCGACCGACTTCTTTCAGGCCCGAGATCGCCGACGTGGCGGCTGAATCACCCTCCGTCAGGATGAGCGTACACTCCGCCGATCGAGCCGTACCCGCCCATAGAGCGTCCTCGAGCTTGACGATGCCACGGATCGTGGACCGCTTCCGACCGTCCGTCTTCTTGGTATCGCGCAGCGACTTGGCTTCCAACACGTGCTTGGCTTCCTCGAGCAGACCCAGCTTCGTCAAACCCGTGATCAACTTGCCCGAATACTCCGCACGAGAACCGAACTCCGCCGCGGGCGTGGTCAAGTACTCCTTGCTCTGGGAGTCAAACGACGGGTTCACGATGGTCGCATGGAGGAACAGCACCACCGCGTGCTTCAGCTGACCCGGCTTGATGTCGACCTTTTTCGTCTTGGCAAAGTCACAGAAGTCACCGAGCACCTTGCGCGTCACCACTTCGACATGCTTGCCACCCTTCTTCGTGTGAACGCCATTGACAAACGAGACGTGCTTGTCTTCCGGTAGCTCCTCCTCGCCCGTGTACAAGTGCGATGACAGGATCGCACCCACCTCCCAACGCGCCCCACAATCCTCGTACGCATAGCCCGTCAGGCCGTCGCGCAGGAAGAGCTTGATGAACTTCTCGAAGGTGTTGGATGCCACGACCTGGCCGTTCCATGATACTTTGACGTCGCGACCCACCAAGCCCGCCAGTTCCACCACACGGGTATGAAACACGGCGATCATATCCGCGGTCATGCCCTCTTCGGTGAAGGCGCCCACGAAGCGCGACGGATCCGGCTGAAAGGTGATCTTCACCTGGCCCTTTGCGCCCTTGTACGCCTTCACGGCAGGCGGCTCGCACACATACATGTTGTTGCGCCACGTCTGCGTGTACTGCTTGCCCGACGCCGGCGTCTTGAGATCGACAGTGAAGACTTCGCTCAGAATATTTGTACACGTGCCGCCCAGACCGTTCCTGCCACCGACAATACGCTCTTGAGTGTCATCGAAGTTGGACGACGTCAACAAGTGGCCGAAGATCAGCTCCGGTACCATCACCTTCTCCTCCTCGTTCATCTCGATCGGTATGCCATCGCCATCGTTCTCCACCGACACCACCGTGTGCTTCTCGTCGTTCTCTACCGCGACGTCAATGCGCTTCACGGGCGTCATCCCCGCCGTCGTCACAGAGCGTACGTATTCATCGCGAGCATTCACGATGATCTCGTCGAAGATCTTGTACAGACCCGGATTGAAGCGAACCGTGCGCCACGTCATCTTGCCCGCGGCCGCGTCAAACACCCAACGGGCGTCTTCGTTGGTCTTCGTGCTACCGATGTACGTGTCGGGACGGTCCAGGATGTGCTGGTGATGCGATTTCTTTTGATACTTGCGAGACATAGTTCAATGGATTCCGAGGTGTTCGAGAGAGGGACCTAGCACGCCTACCTCATCCATTTTTTCGGGGGCTTTAGATTCGTCGGATTTCCACACGCATCATGCTCGCAAAGTCTGCGACGAGGGGATCGTTACGGTAGTCGTGGATGTAGCGGATCTCGCGAACGCCCGCAGCCAGTAAGAGACGGGTACAGATCAGACAAGGATAATGCGTGATATAAGCCACGCATCCGAGACTGGGTACGCCGCGTTTGGCGCAGTCCGCTACACAGTTCTGTTCCGCGTGAACGGTGGCCTGTTCATGACCATCACGGACGACAGAGACGTGTTCACAGCCTGGTAGATAGCCGTTGTATCCCTGGCTGACGATGCGGTTTTCGGATACCAAGAGACATCCGACATGTAAGCGTGAACACGGCGAGCGTGTGGCGGTGACTTGAACGATGGCTTTGAAGTATTCATCCCAGGTGGGACGACTGGTGTCCATTCTCGCGTTTCCTAGCTCGGCTTTCATGGGGCTTAGGTAGAGATGTCACGACATAGGAGAGCCAGTCGAGCCAGTCGAGCCAGTCGAGCCAGTCAAACCCGAAGAGCTAGTCGAGCGCAGCAGGGCGGCTTCATCCCTTCCGTGATGGAGGGATTTTGCTCGGCTGCGTCCAAGTATGTTACACCCGTCGTGCTTCTTGTGATTCAACGGATGCTACGCGACAGCAAGAGCAAAAGAACCAAACGCACCAAGCGCCACAAAAGATAGTCTAAAGCATTGTGTTCCCTAGAGCGCAAGAGACCACACGCGCACATGAGTCAAGGAGCAGCCGCATCAGCCGCATCAGCCACATCAGCCGCAGCCACAAATCACAATGGCAACTTGTTCGAGATCCGCACCGTCCAGTCATCAGCGTTTCGTACGCTGATCGAGGCCTTGAAGGAGATCCTGACCGAGGCCAATCTCGAGTTTGATGCGACGGGTGTGAAGGTGGTGGATGTCGATGACACGCATACGGTCCTGACCTATCTGCGTCTGTATGCGGACCGTTTCGAGTACTTCTACTGTCCGGCCAAGTACGTGCTCGGTATCAACATGATCTACCTCTTCAAGCTGATCAAGACACTGTCGAACAATGACAGCCTGACGCTCTTCCTCCCCGCGGCCAACCCGAACAAGCTCGGCATTCGTGCGGAGAACGCGGAGAAAGGTACAACGCATACCTGGATGATGAAGCTCTTTGACACCAATGTCGAGAAGATCGAGTTTCCGAACATGACTTTTACATCAATCATTCACATGCCCTCTGCGGACTTTCAGAAGATCTGTCGCGACTTTCACGCACTGGCGGAGAAGCTGGAGATCACGAGCTCGAATACGGATCTGATCTTTCGCTGTATGGGCGACTTTGTGGACGGCGAGACGGTGATGATGTCGAACAATCAGGGAGGTATCGAGGTGGAGCGCAAGACGACAGAGATTGTTCAGGGTGTGTTCGAACTGAAGTACCTCGTGCTCTTTACCAAGTGCACCAATCTCTGCGCCAGCACCCAGATCCATTTAAAGAATGACCTGCCGCTTGTGCTGCGTTACATGGTGGCCAACTTGGGAGAGGTGCGCCTTGTACTGGCTCCACAGCGTCAGCGAGCGGATGCGAAGTAGCATCCTAGACACAAGAGCGCCATCGACCGCCCCCAACGGGCGGGAGATCAGAAGAGCGGATGCGAAGTAGAATCCTAGACACAAGAGCGCCATCGACCGCCCCCAACGGGCAGAAGCCACAAGAGACGCAAGAGCCTAAGCCTAGCCGACGATGATCGGAGTAAGGCAAATGGAATACTTTACCAGTCCAGAGCAAGAGCTCTCCTTCCGAGTGCGTTATCAAAAGCGCTGGGAAGACGAGCAAGACCGTCTGCGTTCTCTGATCCATCGGCAGCAAGCGACCGCGCGCATCCAGGAAGAAGACCGCATTTTCTTTGTAGAACCTGATGGTATCTATCTGGGCGAGGTCCATCCTTCCACACGCTGTCCCCCGACGCAACAAGTCGGTGGGTGGTCGTATGGGGTGGATCCGATCTTTATTCGAGAGGTGCTCGACTTCACGCGACGCCATTCCCAGTATGTCGTGATCTTTCACATGTGCCGAGACTACTCGAGACGCGCGGGGATCTTTCCGGCTCGGATGGTGGCCGATGGGGAGGAATTGGTGTTAGAGGATCGCGACGACTGTGAATAAGCACCTTCCAAGACAAGTAACGTAAAAAAGGGGCCCCGATAGGGACCCCTTTGTTGCGTATGATATCGATGAGAGTGGTTACAGACGTTTCCCAAATGGATGTAACGGCCGAAGGCCGTTACAAACGTTTCCCAAATGGATGTGATCGCTAAAGGCGATCACAAACGTTTCCCAAATGGATGTGATCGCTAAAGGCGATCACAAACGTTTCTGAACAAACGGCGTGTACATCACATCCCCCTCTGCCACGCCAGAGCAGCCGTAGACCAAGTCCTCCGCGCCGTGAAACGCTACACTGGAATGATTCCAGACCTTGACGATGTTGAAGCCACGCTTCGGACTAATTGACAAGCCGTTGATACGATTGGTGGCATGCTTCGTCAGCTCACCGGTCATGACCGCAATCATGTGATTGATAAAGCTATCCGCCGCATCCCGCTTCTGACAACGGAAGGAGTAGTATCCTCCGCGGATGTTCTGATGATTCTCCCACAAAGGAGGGATAGGGTCGCGCATGACGAAGAACATACCTTCCGCCAACGCGTCCGTTCCGAGAGCATCGAGAATGGACCAGAAGTCACGCCAGGTACGCATGGAACCGACAGGCGTGAAGGTCTGGAGCGTCCATTTGGTCTCTTCTGGGGAATGAAAGTAAAGCGTCCATGACCCAGAAGGTATCTCCGAATCGAGCGTCACAGCCATCGCCATACTTGTAAGATGTTTAGCAAGTCTTTAAGTCGGCGTACCCTCATCGATTTTTCTGGGGGGGACATCCCCCGCCCGAAGGGCGGTGGCCTCCCCCTCATGCCCCCTTTCTCTACGGATGCGCTGACATCCCCCGCCCTAAACGGACACTCGCCAAGCGACCTCCACCTCGCCCACCGGCGCTTGATGGAGCTCCGCCTCCCGATCCATCCAGGCCAGCATGGGCCTCTCCTCTGTCAGCCACCATCGTTGATCGTAGAGTGACCAGGCTTGTAAGACAACGAGCAACGACGGTCGATGATCTCCCTTCGTCCAGACTCGGAGTTCGTCGAGGAACGTATCCATGTCCTTTTCCCCTTTTGCGGTCTGGATCTGCGCTGACAACCAGTCGAGTCGACAGCACACCATTCCATCAGTCGCATCAGTCGCATCAGTGCCTTTCCCAACGTATACAATCTCCCGAGACCACGGTCGATACAACCACTCGAATGAAGCACCATAAGCCATCCGATAGGGCAAGGGAAATCCTCCGCCCAAATAGAACCCACCGAGCCCCACACCTAGACGGTAAAACCACTCTTTCCAACGCGTCCCCGTCTGTCGGATCCAGTTCCAGAAGGTAACCCCCTTGATCAAAAAAAGACCACGATAAGACACCATCCCCCCTCTTATCACTAATCTCCGTGGCTTAGATTTATTTCTTGTGGTAGAACGCAATCGACTTCGTCTTAACCTTCCAGTACCCGATGGGCTCCTCTGACACCTCGCCCTCTTCATTCACCGAGTAGATGAACTGCTCGGGATCACGGTAGTACACCGTGCCCTGATACGTTACCTCCTCGAGCTCGACGCCGTCTTCCTCGGCCTCCTCAGCCTCCTCAGCCTCTTTGGCTTCCTCTACAGGCTCAGATAGCACAGAAGAGGCGACGGGCACAGCGACAGCGGCGACGGACTCAACGGGTTGGATAGGCTCGACGGGCACAGCGACAGCGGCGACGGGCACAGCGACTGCGGCGACAGCGGTGACAGCGGCGACGGACTCAACGGGCACAGCGACAGCGGCGACGGACTCAACGGGCACAGCCGCGACAGGCACAGCGACAGCGGCGACGGAAGGAGCCACATCGGCCACATTCACCGCATCCGCCACACCCGCATCTTCCTTGTGAACGCGATAGATGGTATCATCTTCGGGCAGGAACGGCGTCGGATCGCCCAACCACGGCTCCTCCGTAGAAGGGCACGTCGCCATGTCCTCCAAGACCGTCAAACGGTTGACCAGGCTCTCCAACAGTCGCTGTTGGGCTTCGATCTGCTTCGCCAGACCTTCAATGGAAGCCTGAACATCGGCCACGGAGGGGCCAGCAGTCGCAGCAGTCGCAGCAGTCGCAGTCACACCTAACGGTGCTGTAGCCACAGTCGCAGCCGCAGCAGCAGTGTCATCGGGCAAGTGAATCAGCCAATGTTCCAAATGGGTTAGCTCCTTTTGGATCTGACCCATACAGGTGCGGATAAGAATGCTTTTGACAGAACTGGACATATCGGGCTGCGTAGAGTACAGACGGAGCGGTTTAAATTCCTTCTCCCGCCCGAGCTCCATCAATTTTATACCATCTTAGGACTCCAACGCCAGAACCGTGTGGTCATACTTGATCTTCAGATTAATACACGCATCCAACGTCGACTCCCATGCTTTCAATGGCTTGGTACGACGCAGACGCAAGACCTCTTCTGCTTTATGAAGTCGCTCCGTCACCGTCTCGTTCACATTCTTCGTAAGACTTGCGTCATAGAAGTCGATCGGCTTCGTATCCATGGTCGCCAAGATACTGACCATCGGCGGTAAGTGGATGTCCACGCGAACCGTGTGGGAGCGGATAAGCTTACGATACTGCTCTACGGTAAGCGCTCCGCCGAACATCTTCAACAACGTTCGATGCGGCGCAGGATGGATGTTACCACCGCATGCGGCACCATACACCCGATGAAGCAACGCCAATTGTTCCCAACGACTGTGTGCATCCTGACGCATATCGAACAAGTAGGCGCATGCGCATTCAGGGCAACAGAAGTTTCCCGTCACCAGCAAGTGCTCTCCCGTATCCCGAAGAGGCAATACCACCGGTCGACCGCTAAACCCTTGACAGCACCAGAAGCACGCCGCATCCGATGTCTCAGGCAACGCCTGCGCCTCCGACGCCCCCTTAAACTGGACAAGAAAGGTCCCCTTCAAACGATAAAAGTCCTCCTCTCCCGAAGAGGCCCCCGTCCCCGATCCCAGTGGAGCAGCAGTCGCAGCAGTCGCAGCCGTTACAGAAGGAGCACTCGTCACAGTTCCCGGCATGCCCAATGGTACAGCCTCCACAGAGGAAACAGGGGCAATCACCGTCTCGCTGACCTCATGAAACGGATTCTCCGCCAAGCTGTCATACGGTTGTGCCTCTGTGGGTGGAGCAGGATCATACGTAATCGGCATATCGTTTAGCGGTACATCCTTGCTCTGAATGGGAAAATGAACTACCAACGGGCGACGAGATGTCGCCATCAGATTCCCTTCAATACCCTCGGGCGTAATCACGGCTACGACGGGGAACTGCTTCTTTTTCGCCACACGCTTCTTGGGCTCCTGTGATCCCTGCGATCCCTGCGACCCCGCCTCCGCCTCTGGCTCCGCCACTTTCTTTCCACGACGTCCGTTCATGGCCTTGACCTCCTTCCCTCTGTCCATCGTTTAAGTCCTTCTGTGCCTCTACGCATCGCCTCCCCCATAATAGCACGCGAGGTCACCTAAAGCGCCAACCATCGACGAGGGCAATGGAGACAGTCGACCCTGCTCACTGGTGCGAGCGCGTGCGCACGTGCTTCACACTCTTCGCGGAAAAGCCCCACACCCTCCAACATCTCCTCCTCTTCGGCCCACCCGGCTCAGGAAAAACCACCAGTGCCGCATGGCTCGTCGACCAACTCTGGGGCTCACGCAAGGCCCTCATGTGTATTTCTTTAAATGCCGCCGATGAACGCAGTCTTGAATCGATACGTCAGAAGGTCTTCCCCTTCTTAACCGTGGACTGGCGAGAGCCAGAAGAGCGCGCCCCCCGCTTCCTGATCCTCGATGAATGCGAAACGCTGACCGAAGCCGCGCAGCTCTCTCTACAAACGCTTCTTCAGGCTCGACCCTCCGATCTCTGTGTCATCCTCATCTGTAACTCTCAGAGTCGCATCCATCCCAAACTCCGTCAACGGCTTCTAAAGCTCCGCTATGATCCGCCGCCACGCCCCTCCAGTGGAAGAAATACCCTCTTGTTTGCGGAAGCCACGCGAGGGGACCTCCGTGTCCGAGCACATCAACAGGCCACTGAAGAACGGTTCTGGCGCTATCTTCACGCCCATCCCACCGAGTACCGAGCCCTCCTCCGTGATCCCGAGCCCCTCACCGTCCTCACCGAGCTACTCCTTCTTGCGGATCACTTCCATGTTCTCGATACCGAATGGCTCGACGCAGCCCACGCGCTCTATCCCTATCTTCTCGAACCCACCCTGACCGCCGAAGCCGAGACACAGCTCATCCGACTCCTGGGGGAGCTTAAAGATAAAATCGACAAAGCAAGGTAAGAGTCTTTAGGTTCCGACGCCACGCAAAAGACCATGAACCCTGAAAAGGACACCGAACCACTCTCGAAGACGCCCCTGCGCATCTCGACCATGGTCATTACGGCCCATTGGGGAACTCCTGTGAACTTGGGGGTGATCTTTGATGCGCTGCGGGCGCATATTCTGCCTTTGTGGTATCCGGGGGAGGGCGTGCTCAAGATCGAATACGGTTGCCATGTGCTGGGTCGAGCCTACAAGGACGTCTTTACCCATCGCAAGATTTCGGACAAAACCTTCTACAACCAGTCGACGATTGTGGTGCGCCGTCGGACGCAGCAGGAAGACGAGAAGGTTGCACTAGAGGAGACGAGTTGGAAGGAGGTGAACATCAAGCTGTTTGCGAATGGTGGTATCCAGATGACGGGTGTGACGTCGGAGACCTTCGCCCGCGCCGCTCTTGACTGGTTGTACGCGCTCATCCAGACGTTTCCCGAATCACCGTTTGACCAACCCGTCCACATCCACCGCTTCTCCGTCCAGCTCATCAACACCGACTATTCGCTGAATCGTTTCATCCATCAAGATGCGCTTCATAAGCGCCTGATCCAGGAGTACAATCTCTTCAGCATGCTCGAGAAGACGATCTACCAGGGCGTGAACACCAAGTACTTCTACAATCGCACCAACCAGCGTCCGGGCATCTGCTCCTGTCAAAAGATCTGTAAGGGTCAGGGTACGGGAGATGGAGAAGGACAGTGCAAGCGCATCACCATGAGCATCTTTCGCACAGGCAAGATCATCATCACTGGTGCGAGAGAGATGAAGCAGATCGAGACGGCGTATGAGTTTCTGAACAGTGTGTTCGATACGCATCAACAGACCGTGCTGTATGTTCCGCTGGCGTAAAGCTCGATACAGCCTGGGGGCACTTCGCGCCCCCCTCGACCCCCCTCGACCCCCCTCGACCCCCCTCGACCCCCCTTCTCTATGGGGGGGGGCACTTCGCGCCCCCCTCGACCCCCCTTCTCTATGGGCACTTCGCTCTTTTTGTTAAGCGGTGAAGGGCCGAGAGGGTCTTTAGGTTCTCTAGAGGGTGTAGGGCTGTCTCGGGCGCTCGGCGCCTGATAGGAAGGGGGTGTACCGCAGCGCAGCTGCGGTAGCGTGGTCCTGCGGCCCACTGTGGGGGCGCTCCGCGCCTCCACTGCGGAAAAGAAGCAATACCAGCTTTATTTTTCACTAACAGACTTCGGAACATGAGTGCTCCGGCTATCGCCCCCACCTCGACCGCCCTCCCCGCCGCTGGCATTCTCCTCCAAGCCGCTAAGTTGGCCATGGAACAAGACCGTGCCATTCTTATGGATTATTACGAACAGACGGGCAACGGTACGGCGTTCTTGGGAGAGGATCCAGAGACAAAAGAGCGCATTCTCGTCAAATCAAAGGACGAGTTCACTTCCCTCATCAAGAAGCTCTACAAGGTCGGTGACGACTTCATCATCCTGACGGAGAACTCCATCTACATCGTCTCGGGCAAGATCCAGAAACGCAAAGTGAATCTCGCTTCGCTTCAGGAGGATTCGTAGAGACAACGCCACGCACACGCCTCATCAAAACATGGCAGCCATGTTCTTATGATGCAACCCCCCACAGGCTTCGGATGCCCTAGCCTTACTGGTGATTCTCAAAAGCATCCGCACGCGACGGCTTCAACGCACGATCACAGATCAAGTACAGGAAGAGCGCGGATGTCGCAGAGATACCGAACGACAAGATGACATTAAAGAGAATCGACAACAACTGGCTCGCTGACATCTTGGACGAAGCAAAGATCCAGATTCCTCCGAGGACGGACAAACCCGCCCAGACCGAAAAGACAAGGAAGAAGACATAGAAGTAGCCGCACACCACCTCGTTTGAAATCTGATCAAGCCACGACATTTCTACTGTGTGTGTCCATTTTCTTTCCAGTTACTAGAATGCCAAAGAGTCGCAAGAGTCACAAGAGTCGCCGTCGCAGCCATATGCGCAAGAGTCGCAAGACACACAATCGCCGTCGCTACAGTCGCCGTCGCGGCGGTATGGCTCCTGTCGGACATTCGGACATCGGATGGTCTTCAAAATACTCTCTGGGCCAGGGGGTTGACTTCCGAGACTATCACGCCGGCCAACACGGTGGTGCCGCTCTCCAAGGCGCCGCACTCTCTTCGATGGGTGACGCTCTCCCCTCTGCGCTCCGCGCCTCCGCTCACCTCGCTGGACAAGACCGCGCCTTCGCGGACATCCGTGGCCTGTCCGATCAATCAGGAGGACGACGCAAGAGCAAGAGAAACAAGCGCCGTCGTGGTGGCATGGCCCCGTTCCCCGCGCCCGGCATGCTCCTCGGTTCGATGGATTACTCCAAAGCCGGACTGAATCCTCACTGGCGTGACGTCGAAGTAGACGCAGCTCAAGCACGTGCGGCCCTTTAAAGTGGAGGCACGAAGTAACCCCACCCCCCTCTCTCTTTAACAGTGGAGGCACTTCGCGCCCCCACACCCCCTCTCTCTTTAACAGTGGAGGCACGAAGTAACCCCCTCTCTTTAACAGTGGAGGCACGGAGTAACCCCCAACTCCCCCAGTGAGTCAATAAAGATTCATTACGATCTCTATTGACTCCCATTAGTCCTTCTTGTCGGTCAGAGTCGCAGTCGCAGTAGCAGCACCCTCGAACTCCTCATACAACGCCCGGATGGTGCGCGTCCCCGTGGTGCGAAAGCAGAACGGAAAGAGCGCATGAATCGCCAGCGCTACCGCGCCCCATCCCATCCGCAGCGCCGCATACACCGCTCGATGGAAATGCTCGCGATACGTTAAGCCAGCCTCAAGGGGGTGGGCCGTAAAGAGATCATACACCCACTGGAGCGGACAACGAATCGCCTCTGCCACGTTCTCCTGATCCTCTTCCTTGACCACCGACATCTACTCCGACTCTCGAGAGATTACACCCCGCGCCGCACGCGGCGGACTTGTTCCTCCGTACACTCCACCGGCTTGACCAACTCCCCGAGGACTTCACGCAACACCTCCGCGCCCCGAAGGGACATTCGTTCTCGCTCCTCTTCCGAAACCACCACCTCGACCAAGAGGCGAAGCTCTCCGCGTCCTTGCTGCGACTGTCCTTGTCCCAATGGACCCGAGCGAAGTGGCATACCCGCACCCTCCAAGACATAGACGTCCTTCGGAAACGTACCCGCCGGTAGCGCGATGTACAGCCCTTCTTCGTATCCCGGATGCGCATCGAGTTCGATCACCGTCCCCAGAAGCGCATCCGCAAGCGACACCGTAACCGTCGTCTCCAAGTGCTGTCCCGCATCCCCTACTCGTCGAAAGATCCGAAACGCCGGATCCGCCGGATCTTCCTGTAACAAAATGTGGACATCGCCCGGACGCTCAAACGCGGGATGATCCGAACACACCTCGGGAAAAACAAACACCTCTTGGGCCCGACATCCCGCAGGGATCACGACGGACAGCTTGCGCGTTTGCTGGAGAAATCCCCCACCCCCACACTCCCGACACTCCTCGATGCGCCGAATACCCCGCCCCTGACACTCCGGACAAGGACCCGTCGAGTGCATCGTCATCGGACCCATCTGGATCACCTGCGCCGCCATGCCCGCACCGTTACAACGCCGACACGTCTCCCGCTTCTTCGCCCCCGTATGATCGCATCCCCCGCAAAACGCCTGACGATGGATATTGATCTCGAATGTATAGCCATGATAGAATTGTTCAAAGCGCAGGGGGATGGTCTGAATGGACGGCGACGGCTTCTTCCCCTTTCGTTGTTGTCCTGGACCCGCCGGACCTGCCGGACCCGCGCCCCCAAAACCAAACATATTGCCAAAGAGATCCGCCATGTTCATTTCAAACGGGAAAGAGAATCCCGCCTGTCCCTGCGGATGTGGTGTATCATCCGTTGCTCCACACTCGTCATAGCGCCGGCGTCGTACCTCGTCCGTCAACACCTCGTTGGCGTGGACAATTTCTTTAAATCGCTCCGAATCCCCGCCTTTATCCGGATGGTGCGTGCGCGCCAGCTTCAAATACGCCTTCTTGATCTCCGACGTCGATGCGGTTCGAGGAACACCCAGGACATCGTATAATTTGCGATCCATCTCTCCGTTGTCGAAGGGCCACCACCAAGGGTTTAAGTGCGTTGTGTCACTCCCCTCCTAAGATCTCGGATGGATTCCACTACACCAGCCACACCAGTCACACCAGTCACACCCCTGATCGGTCAAGACGCCGTATGGGCCGCATGCCTCGCCCACCTGACTCGGCCCACGCATCTCTTTCTCACGGGTCCACCGGGTTCGGGAAAGACGACGCTCCTGCGCGCGTTTCTCGACTGCTATCGAGCGCACACCGCCGCACAACAACCCCTTGAATCCCTCGAGCTCGGCCCGGAACAGGATCGCGGCATCCAAACCATCCGCGGCCCCGTCACTCTCTTCATTCGCCAGATGGCCGCCCATCGCGGTATCCACCGTTGGGTGATCATCGACGACGCCGATACCTTCCCCCACATCTCTCAACAGGCCCTGCGACGCCCCATGGAGACGTATTCGCACATCACGCGCTTCTTTTTCGTCGGCAGCGCGGAAGAGGACTTGATCCCCGCCCTCCGCTCCCGATGCGTTCACCTCCGCATGAACACGCTCGACCTCCTCGAGCACCGTCCCGCGCTTCTCCGTCAACTCTCGATCCCGCCAACGCTCCTCACCGAAGACATGTGGTCCTGGGTCTTGACCCTCGCCGGCAGCAATCTCGCAGATCTCCTCCGACTTCTCCGACTCCTCCGCGATGTTCATCATCAAAAGGGAAGCCTGCAGCTTCCCGCCGTCCGCATGCTCTGCTCTGCGCCCTACTATCTCCATTTCGCCCCCCTTCTGACGGCGATGACCCAACGGAACGTTGTCCAAGCCACTCGCGCGTTACTGGATATCTGGAAACGAGGATACATGTACGAAGACATCCTCGAATCCCTTCAACAGATCCACCAGCTCTTTGGAGGAGACGATCTCGAGCATCATAAATTATTACACCGCTTCCTCATTCAAGCATGGGTATCCTACTGTAAAGGCAGCACGAGCCTGATCTCGCTCCAGCATACGCTTTATCGGGCACTGACGACCCATAGCTCGGTAGACATGGAGGAATCCAGTAAGTAGCGATAGGGTAGAGTAAAGTAGCCCCTGCGCCCGCGCATTCTCCAGACACCGAGACGATCATCGTACCCGACACACACCGCCGCCGTTCCTCCGAGGGACACTTCTCCCGCTGCCGGCCATGGGATCACTTCGCGAGACGCCCTGGGCGCATCCCAGGAGGGATACACGGCCACACCAACGAGGAACGGCCAACCGGCGGCAAGACAGTGTTTCATGCTCTCCATGTCATTGGGAAGGGAATAGATCGCCCACGCCCGAGAGGCCTCCGCCTCCTGATAACACGCATTCGACGGTTGAACATCGACCTGATCCGTCCGAAAAGGCCACGCGGACTCGGAACAAACGCCTTGCCGCGCGAGCGCGCGCACCCCATCGCCCAGCAAGCGACCCAAATCCGAACGTTCGCATCCCTCGACCACGCGCTCGTTGTAGTATAGAAAGAGTTTGCTTCCCGTCCATTGCGGATCTTCGTACTGGAGAATGGCCACAATCGCGGCGGCGGTGTCACAGGGGATGTCATGACGTTCTCGAGGGATCGGAGGAAACAAGGGTTTGAGATCGACGGACCCTGAAGGGGACGCAGCGATCCGTGGATGCCGTCGCTGACGGTACGCACGGAAAACAGGAGCATCGTGGGGTGCTCGACCCATGCGAAGAGGATAGGCGAGAAAGGTCATCTATCGGGTCCTGTCATCTTTAAATGGTGGGGGCCGCAGGACCACGCTACCGCAGCGAAGCTGCGGTACACCCCCCGCCCTAGCAGCCCTTTAAGTGCCCCGTGGAGCCCCCGCCCTAGCAGCCCTTTAAGTGCCTCGTGGAGCCCCCCGCCCTAGCAGCCCTTTAAGTGCCCCGTGGATACCCCGCCCGCAACAACCACCGCACCGCCAGATCGCTCGAAAGGATCTGCTCCTCGGACATGCGCAACACCCAACCGAACGCCTCGCGGCGCTGGAGTTCGTCCCAAGGGATCGGACAGTACACCGCATGGGGAGGGACATCAAAGGGTAGCCGGCCTTCCGTGCCCGCCGCGAACAAGTCTTCGAGCTGTAAGCGCTTGCCATCGCGACCGCGAGAGAGTTCCGCATGTGGATCCATCACAACGGGTGTGCCCTCCGCTGCCGCCTTTGCCGCAAATCGCTCCACATCCCAACCCCAGTCTCCTCGAAACTGTTCACCGCCCCGCTTCTCCGCCACGCGTTGGTATGTCACGGCTTCCCATTCGACCATCACCGGATGACCCGCACGAGGCACCCACATCGCCGCATCGGAGGGCGCCGCCGTGCCCTTCGGGCCGGACAGCATTTGCGTCGGATCCGTTCCAAAGAAGGTGATCGCGTCCTTCGACAATGGACCAAACGGACGAAGCGCCACGACGGACGGAGAGACCCACAGACCTCCGAAGCGTGCGAGCACCGCGGCGCGAATCCAGTTGAGCTCGGCGGGCCCGATGGGCGCCAGATCTCCAAGACGCTGGAACGCCGGTGGGAGCGCATCCGGCCCGAGCAGCTCCGCCAAGCCCGCCACGCCTGAAATCACTCGAATGTGATAGTCGGCCCCGTTCTGCGCCGCAATGGATTGGTAGCACAGATTCAGTAGCGGGATCTGGAGCGCACGGGAGGAACGTTGTCCAAAGTCGAGCCAGGAACGCGAGTTGACTTCCGATCGAGGGAGAAAGAGCCAGAGGGTGGGCCGATCCAGCCCACGGGTCAAAAAGTGCTTGTCGAGGAACCACAGGCGCTCAATCAAGTCTCGGCGGTACACGACCGCGTAGCTGATCGCGCCAATCGCAAGAATGACGAGGACAACGAGGAGCTGTTCAAGGGGTGTCATCGAGACAATCTATCTTGACCGTGTATTTTCCTCTTTCTCGTCTCCGTCATCCACGCCTGCCCCACCAGCCCCCGCCCCAGCCACAGCCTCTGCCCCATCCCGTAGCGCCCACTGGCTCGATCCCGTGGAACGAAAGTATTCGGCCACACGGCGCTTGTGCTCCGCCTCTTCTGCCTGACAGCGCGCTTCATAAGCTTGAATCGCCGCGAGATCGCGATCGAGTTCGGTCTCGTATACCATGTCTCTTTCCTTCAAGATCGCTTCAAAGGAACGCTCGACGTCCTGGAAGGCCGGCAGTTGATCGATCACCGTCGAACGAGTGTACGCGTCCTGTAAGTCGGTGTATTCGGGGCGATCGAGCCAATCGGACGTGAAGGTGTCGGAAGCGCGTGCCAGTGCCATCCCGCCGCAGGAGACACGAACGGCCATTTGATCAGGGTGAAGCGCCAAGGTCGTCACGGGTTCCTTTCCCGCGCGTGCGTGGGCTTCGAAGGCGGCGTGGAACTCCCTTTCAGAGATCGAGGGAGGTGCCAATGTCAGCGCCCCATAAGGACCATCGGCTTGGAACAAACCAGATGGCTCCGCACTCTGAAGCCAGACCGCGTAGCCTCGCGGCTCTGAAGACTCGATAAATTCTGCCTTTTCATCTCCTCGAGCTTCTTCGAACTGGGCATTGAACACGCGAAGAAATTCGGTCGCTTCTCTCTGTTGAACGTCGTCAAGAGCCTGATCCAAGTCGATTAACAACTCTCTTTCGAGCTGTCTCTCTCGAGCTTCTTGAACCTCTTTGGAGTCCAGTACAGACGCTTCACGCCCGCCTGTGCGACGCAGAAGGATTTGTTTCAGAAAAACAAAAGAAGATAGTAAGGCATCAAACCGCTCTCCGTCCCCTCCATGGTCGGGGTGCTCTTCTTTCATTTTGGAACGAAAGGCTCCCTTCAGGGATTCGTTGGTGACCTCGCTCAGCGAGGAGAAGCTGAACACTTCGAGCGATTGTTCCAGTGTGCTCATCACTCTGGAACCATCGTCTTCTTTTTACAGGGTTAATGATCCGCACTATATCACTCTTACAATCGCACGATTTACCCTCTCTTCCACCATCCCCATGTCCTTGTCAGGGCGAAACCAGCGATAGAAGACATCGAACACAGGTAGCCATTTCTTCAAAAGACGCTTCTCGCGAATCATCGTTTTCCAGATGCTCACAAGTACATGATGTTCAGGTAGAATATTGGTCAGATCGTTCTGATATTCGCCGGCGTGTTCAAACACATAGGCTCGGTCACCCTCCCGAAGTCGTCGGGCGCGAAGGTGTGTCCCATCGTCATGGGTTTCGATCGCTTTAAAGCGATAGGGCAAGCCCGCCTGCTCCATGGCTTCCGTAAACTCCTTTGCTTTGTCGCGACCGTACGCCCCACCCTCGCCGAGAAGGATCTCCGCAGTTACCTCTGCGCCCGTCTCTTTTTCTCGAATGGTCAAAAACGTCCGAGGACGTGTAAAGTCGAAATACATGCCACCCGGATCGCGCATACCGAGCCGCTTACCCACCTCTTCATCTGTCCGAGGAACTCGAAACGGCCCCGGCTTTACCACCCAATGGCGTGGAGGCGTTCCACCTTCTACCGAAATGGGATCCATATGCGTCACAAGCCCAGTGGATCGAACAATCGCCAAGATCTTCTCGAGCTTGACCGTCTTTAGGTTCGCCTCTTCTAAAAGAAATGCGTCTCGAGCTCCATGGAGCACCAATAAGAGGTTCAGAAGCACACTGGCGTAGTCGGGTTCGACACCCTTCTTTAGATCCCGAAGGATTCCACTCGACCCTGTTCGGCGCTTCCGTGTTTTCATTCTACTCATTGTCTCTACCGTCTCCCGCCCGCATTTAGATTCACTCCATCGGTGATGACCAGCTGCTTCATTCTATCAAAGTAGGCCTGTTGTTGAATCGCCGCTTCCGCCTTCTTACGTTCCCGCAGCGTCTCCTGAAGCCGTTGGCGTTCTTCAAATGCTTGAATCCCTCGCATCTCTTCGGAAGTCAATGGATCCGGTGCGCGTTCTCGACTGGCGCGATACTCGTCGAGCTTTCGTTCGGCGACCGTCACGCCCGCCACCTTGTCCGAGATCGTCGCTTCGGTGGAGTAGGCACCTCGGAGATCCGTGTACTGAAAACGAGAGTTCGCCGCAGCGGTAAAAGAGGAAGGACGTTCCGCGACAAGGTCGGTGCCCCCTGAGGGGTTCAACGTAAGCGCCATTTCTCCAGGATGGACGACCATCGCCTGACTGCCCCCGCTCTTTCGCGCTTCACTCTCGAACATCCGATTGAAGACGTCGCGATTGAACTGCCCTTTAAACTTGATCGATTGGGTGTCGCTACTCGGTCCGTCCCCACCCTTCAGCCAGTCTCCGTACCCGTCCTGGTCCGGATCAGGCAGATGCGTCTGCTCAAACAGTTTATTGAACGCATTCATATCCAAATTCTTCGCATTCAGCCGAACGGGTTCTACGTGTTTCCATTGTTCTGCTTCCGCCGCTCGAGCGCTCTGGACATCCCGAGCGTCCTTCGGCGCATCGGCCACTTTGCGACCCTGGAGATGTCGTAAGATCTCGGAGAGATACGCATACGCGCGCGTTACCGCCTCGAACAACTCTTCGGAGCCGCCCTTGTCGGGATGGGCTTTCAGTGCCGCGCGCTTGTACGCCTTCTTCAGCGATTCCTCGGTCAACGCTACTTCTTCCTGAATGCCGAGCACTTCCAGGCACGAGGCAAAATAGGTAATCGCCTTCTTCTGCGGCGTCTCTGCCACAATCTTCCAGCTTGGCGCTTCTTGATACATTTGGATGGACTGGGACGGTCTCCCCATGGGCTGTGACTGCTGCTGTTGTGTCTGTTGTGTCTGCCCAAGGGTCTGCCCATGGGTCTGCCCAAGGGTCTGCTGCGCTTGATGCGCTTGATGCGCTTGATGCGCTTGATGCGCTTGCGACGCCATGGGTTCTCCCGGTAACACACTTCTACCCCCACTGGACGCCACCGAGACATAGTGAAGCAAATGACTGTACACGCCCGCACGCTTCGCCGAATGAACATACTCCGCCGCACTGAAGCATGTCTGAATGACTTGGATGCGCTTCATGGGATCCTGGATTTGAACCAGATTCTGATACATCCGCACATGAACGGGATCCGCCGCAGCCATCGCCTGTTGGTTCCCCATTCCCTCCCTCGTCCCTCGATTCTTTGGCGAACCCTCTAAGCGCACAATAGAACACCCGTCCCCACATGATCAGACTCGCACCCATCGCGTTCGCCAGTCTCATGGCCGCGATCGATACGGTTTCGCTGTCGGGCTTAAAGCAACTGAGCACCGGCGACGCGCGTTTTGGTCTCGCCGTCCCCTTGAGCATGCTCGTCTACTCCCTCCAACCCCTGATCTTCTTCCATGCGCTCCGCTTCGAATCCATGACCGTGATGAACGTGCTCTGGGATGTCATGAGCGATCTCTACGTCACCGCCATCGGTCTCTTCTACTTTAAAGAACGTCTGTCGACCACCAAGCTCCTCGCCCTTGCTTTTTCCTTTGTGGCGATCACCCTCTTCTCCTTCGATTCTCTCTATGGTGAATAGAACCCGATGGCACAGCAGATGATCCAGTCGATCCAGATCACGGAAATCCAATCCATCCAGATCATCGAAAAGCTCCCCGCCCAGCAAGAGATCGTGATCCAACAGCTCTACCAGACCACGAAAGAGACCACACGCCACCTGTTTGCCGCCGAATCCATCGATGCGATGCGTATCGGGCAGCTGATGGGCGTGATGGTCAAACAAGTGGAACAAGCGTCGTACCCGACGGGAAAGATTCCAGGCGCCGAAAAGAAAGCGATTGTACTCGCACTGGGCCGACGCTTGCTTCAAGATCCCACGGTCATCCAGAGCGACGCCGTGCGCTCCGCGGCCTGTACCGCCTACGACTCCCTTGGTGAAATGATGCTCGAGACACTCCTCGATGTCTCCAAACACGTCAACACCGTCATCCAACAAGCCGCTGTGTCGTGCTGCGAGGCGGTGCTCGCCTGTATTAAGGGGGGGGCAGAGCCCCCCTCATGCCCCCCTCATGCCCCCCGCTCATAAAGCGCTAAACGACTTCATATGCTCCCGCCTATAAATCGCTAAACGCCTTCACATACCTCCCACCTTTAAGTTACCTATCAGAAGGGGGGCATGAGGGGGCAGGATGCCCCCACCTTTAAGTTACCTATCAGAAGAGGGGCATGAGGGGGGCAGGATGCCCCCACCTTTAAGTTACCTATCGGAAGGGGGGCATGAGGGGGGCAGGATGCCCCCCCTAACCGCCCGAACGCTCGGAACCGGAATTCGACATTCGCACTCCCAAAAGTATCGCTTTCCCACCGAATCGAACCGAAATTCACTGGGAAAGAGATGGGGCGCACGGTAGGGCAGGGCACGAACCGCCGACGGCGGGATCAGGGACCAGCTCGCCAGTGGCAAGACGACCGCCAACTGTTCTACGGGCTCGATCTCGCACCCACGGAGCCCTATGCCACACGCAGGTAGTTCATGACGCTCCAGATATCCCGCGAGCCAGACCCAGAGCGGGGGCAACGACCAGGGATACGACCATTCGAAGCAGACTTCGGCACCCGTATAGTAAGACCAGACCCATTGAACACCGCGGAGATATTCGCGACAGAGCTGATCCACAGACTCCGAAGACGCCGAGAAACCGTGAAAGAAGCCGAGATACCGGTCGCGCCAGTTGCGGTCTAGTCGCGGTCTCCCTCTTCCCTCTGGGCCATACCACAGGAGCGCATTCTCTTCCATGACGGCGAGGGGCCAGTCTTCTTCTCCGATCGAGACGTCGGGGATTTCAGCCGCCTGACGGCGTTTCTTGAGCACCATCGACGTAACGCGTTCTTCCTCCTGCGCCGCCATGGCCCGAATCAGCGCCGTCAAACCGTCTCGAGATACCTCGCTTTCCACGCCCCGCACAAGGCGCACCCCTCCGAGGAACAGCCCCGCTAACTGCTCCACCAACACATCATGACCATCATCGCGCATCTTGTAACTGAGCGACGACGGCAGGAAATCGTTTCCCAGCATGGACATCATACACGCATAGTTCTCGATCCATTCCGATTCCAACGAAGGAGGGACAGCCACAGAAGATACCACCCACGCACGCAACACCTCGATGCTGAACCATTCAAAGCACTCTCGGCCGAACAGATCGTACTGGGTCTCCCCCTTGTCGGTGGATTCACGGAACAACCATACCGCCCCCTGACCCAAACGCTCCCGCGTCAACAACGACAACACAATCAGATCCGCATCCAGTCCATAGATCGCCACGGATCCCACGGGGCCCACACCCGCCAAACGACGCCACTCGGCCATGATCTTATGCTCGCCCTCTCCGGCCTCTCGACAGCCCGATACACGCCACACGCCTTCCTTACCCTCCAGAGTCATACGCGCCCGTAGCACCGCATCCAGACGATCCATAAATACCGTACCCGGCGTGATCGCATTCGTATCCCATGCTCTGCCCACAGCCCCGCCGTCCTTGCTCTTGCCCTGTGACGCCCACCACGCCGACGTAAAGCGTCGCATGCGTTGCTGGCGCATTTTGGCCATGGGTACCACCCCATCCACCGCCAAATACGCACCCTTGCGAGGCCCCACACGCCGAATAACCTCGACCGTATAATCGGCCACGACGTTCAAGAACGCTTCCACCCACGCCGCTTCCTGCTCCGCGCCCTCTGGATACGCCGGTGTACCGGGTCGGCGCAGACAGTGATAAATCAGGCAATTGAAGTCCATAAAGAACCAGTCGACTTCTCCTGCCTCTTTGGTCTCGGCGGCCTCGGTCTCGGAATCTGCCACGACAAGTCCAGGACACACCCGAACCAGTTTGCGATAGTACGACGGGATACCCATTCCAAACCTTTGTATGAATCATCGCACTCATCGTTTATATCCCGAACAAAAGTCAGAGATGTCTGCGATCACCGACGCGTTCCAGGCGTTCCAAGAGCTCCATGCGCTCCTTCCTGATTCGCTCCTGTTCGGCTCCTTCTTCCTCTACCTCCTGACCCATCACCTCGCCCTCGGCGTCTTCTCCATCTTTCTCCTCGAAGTCGTCGGCGCCCATCGTGCCTTCACCTGGTTCTTCTCGCAAGCCGTGGGTCCCTCCGGATCAGCCACCCCCCGTTGTCGCGCAGGCTTTAAAACCCCCCAGTACCAGTATCAGCGCATTTTCTCCCATGAATCGTATCCGTCGTATAGCGCCTTTTCCGTGACCGCCATCGCGACGTATCTCGGCCTCTCCACCCGTGCCTTTGCGCCGACGATGGAGGAGATGGGTCGCGAGTGGTCGACCCGTGTCACAGTGGCGTACGCCTTCATCGGTCTCTTTCTATTTGCGTTTCTCGTTGCCCGTCTCTGGACCTGTGACGCCGCTTCCGAGATTGCGGTTGCGGTGGTGCTTGCGCTAATCACGGGCACGGTCTTCTTTCTCTTGAATCAGGCCGTGTTCGGCCCCGAGGCCGTCAACTTCCTCGGACTCCCCTATCTTGTCCGAAAGGACGAAGAGGGTGCACCGATCTATGTCTGCGCATCGCAGGATGTTCCGAGAAAGTAGAGATGTCCGCCGCATGGGCCCCTATCGGTCTCGTCACGACAGTGACGGCTGTCACCCTTACCCTACGAGAACAATACAACACCCGACAGAAACAGCAAGATCAAGCGAGAACCGCCCAAAAGATCCAAGAACTGGAAGAGGAGATTGAGCGTCTGAAGAGGGAGATGCGCGCCTGTGGGATTACGGTGCCACAGAGTAGATAGCCACCCCCCTATGGATACCTTACAAGGTGTGATCTCGGACCTCCGTGTCTTTCTCTATGCGGGTTTCCAGTCCCTACCGCTCTGCGTGGCGGGAACGTTCTTGATCATCGGCCTCTTCACCGCCAACTATGCGATGCTGTTCTTTCTCGCCGGTTTCTTGATCGCCGTCCCCCTCGTACACTTTGGCCTCGACTGGCTCCTCCAACTCGTCGTACCTACCAACTGGCTCCATACCACCTCGGATGTCTGTCGCATCGTTGTGCCGTTCACGAATGCCTCTGCGTCCCCCTCGGCCTCCACCCCGCAAGCCGCCAGTCAGTGGATGTCGATGATGCTCTTTTTCATTGGCTATATGATCCGCAACGGCGTAACACTCCTGAAAAGAGAACCGGAGCCGACGGCGGGCGTGGAGCTGACGGACACGCAGGTGAAAGAGCTCGATCGCAAGGCGTCATTTCGCAAGGCCCAAGCCCTCGTCTCTCTGATGACTCTCGTCGTTGTCGCGGCCACGCTCTTCATTCTTCGCTATCGCACGGGTTGCGAGACAGTCCTCGGCGGAATCGTCGCGATCGGCTTTGGCATCGGCGGCTATTTCTGGTATGACCTCTTGAGCTCGGTGGGCCAGGATCGCTTGTCGGATCTCTTTGGTGTCGCCAACCGTCTCTTGCCGCCGGATGCGATCGCCAACGGCCCCGTGATGTGCTTTCCTGCGTAGTCCTCCCTTTCGCGTCCCTTTCGCGTCCCCACCTTAGAATCTCGCGACCAAAAGGCCGCTCGCCTGCCAGTCTTCTCCTTAGAATCTCGCGACCAAAAGGCCGCGAGCCTGCCAGTCGTCGCCTCCTAACGGATGCGCCACCTTAAAAGAAGTCATAATACCTCCGCATCTCTTCCATGACCCGAAGGGCCCGACCCACATCCTCTCGAATACACGCCCCGCGCTGTATGGCGCCCCGCATGCCTTCGCGCACCCTCTCGACTTGTGCCGAGAAACAGAACGGTTGACCGTACGCTACCTCCACTTCGGAAAGCGCAAGATCGGGCTTACCCAGACGCTGGTTGACCTCGCTATGAAGCCGATACAGCCATGTGCGCAACACGTCACGACTAAACCCACCAGGCAGGGGGTGTCGACCATGGTACACTTGATAGTGTGTTTTACACTGGGGGCACGGAAGAGAGTAGCGAAGGGCATGAAGAAGCTGTAACCAAATGCGGCGCTCTTCGTCCGGTAGGCCACCGGGTTTCGATCCGAAGCGTTCCGCGGCCGAATGAAGCAAACACCAGAGTGCGGGACCCCACGACATCTCCTTAAAAGAAACAAACGCAAAAGATAGAATGGACGCTCGACGACAAGCCCGTGAACAGATCCGGCGTGATGTGGAGCGCATCAAGCGGCAGATTCCCATACCGAAAGTAACACAGGAGAACTTGGAGGAACTTCAAGCGGCGGAAGAGCAGGAGACCTCGAAGGCAGAGACGTTCGGCCCACTGGATGTCGGAGAGGCCGGGGAACCATCCGCCCCTAAGGCCCCAATACAACCAAAGGCACAGGAGACACAAAAGGCACAAAAGGACACCGAGACAGGTTGGGATCAGGGCGATGGTCGTTGGGCGTTCCAGCTTGTCGCACATGAATCGCTTTCCCCCGCTCAGAAAGCCCGTCTCCAACTCGTCAAGGGCACGCATTTCCGTTTCCAGCCCAACGACGAAGCCAACTTCTTAGAAGCCCTTCAACACACAGTTGCCCACGCCGAATACCATCCGAAAGGAAAGAAGGATGTCACGCTGACCAACGCGGGTGGGAACGTCATCGGTCAGATTCACTTGCTCCACGTAGACAAGAAGGACCTCCATCGCCCTGAAGCATACTATATGAAGTTCTACCTGTACAATGTGGAGGACAAGGGGACACTGGATGCGATTGCGGCAGCCATTCGGTCTTTTATGGGGACGTGGTCTACTGGGCAAGCGCAACCACAGAAGCAGCCCCTTGGGCAAGCGGAGAGACAGAAGCAGCCCCTTGGGCAAGCGCAACCACATAAGCAGCCCCTTGGGCAAGCGGAGAGACAGAAGCAGCCCCTTGGGCAACAGAAGCCACAACGACCGTATAAAACGCGGAGAAACAACCGATACAGTCGCAACACCAGGGACCACCGGGATCGTCGAAGCATCAGAAACAGTCGCAACAAGAACAGAAAATTGAACCGTTTCTAAGTCTCCCTGTCCAATCGTCCATCCGCTACGCCTATGGAGTCCAAGGAAGAAACACAGACGCTGCAGTACAAAGTCCCTCGCCTTCTATGGGAAAGCCTTGAATCAGTGCTTCTTGCCCAGAGTCGCCGGTTGATTGGGGACATGGCGCGACGTCTCCAGGTGCCCGAAAAGGAGCTCCAGCGACGTGTCCTCCCCAGTGCGGACAGCCTCAAAATCATGATGTGGGACGGTGCCGCCGAAAGTCTCCAGTGTCGCGCCTATGTTCAACAGGATGCGATCACTACGTTCTGTCGAAAGCCCACCCACTACCCTACCGAGTTCTGTGCGTTCCATCAGCGCTATCGAATGACGGTCGTCGATTCCAAGCCCACCATCGTTCAACGTCTCGCGCCTCAACCAACACGTCCGCCTACATGGGTTCAAGGGAACACGCTCCTGAATGCGAAAGGCGAGACGGTTGGTCGTATCCATCACGGTCGTCAGCGAATCACATGGTTCCGTATCGAGGAGTAACCAGTCAGAAGCAGCCCCAGGACCACTTAAAGAAGCGTACCCACAAGCCCATAAGGCTTTTTTCTGTTCGAATGGATCCTGATTGGGGCGATTACTGGATCGCCGCGCTCATCGGGTTGCCCGATACGGATATTCATCAATTGCTGTTTGATGCGTTGCCGTCGGCTGCGCCTTCAGAGCCAGTAGAGCCAGTCCCCGTTGAACCCGCACCAGCAGCAGAACCAGCCCCAGCAGTCACAGTAAAAGACAAGAACCCCCGTCCCACCAAGCGGATCTGTCCCTCTCCCCTCGCGCCCCTCCAGATGAAGCGCCGCCAGTTCGGCTATCGTTTTCTAAAGCTCCGATCCGGCGCAACCTTCCGATTCGACGACGGCGAGCCCGAGATCCTTCTACGTCCCCACCAAGAGCCCAATCTCTACGTAAGAAAGCTCCTTGCGCTCCTTCCCCACCGCATCAAAGACCGCTTGACGTTTCTCGCCACCTTTGCCGATGACACGGACAATGAAGTCACTTCAGTGGACTGGGACGAGACAGAAGAGAAGGTCCATGTCACCCCCGAGCAGCTCGATCCACTTCGACATGTCTTCCGCGACTTGCGAGAACAGCTCTACACGGCGTACATTCTCGAGATGCGTATGCGTCGCGCCTTCCGCACGCTCCTCCATCGCTGGCGCATCCGTCAGATCCACAAAAAAACCGCCACCGCGGTCGACCCCATCACGCTCCTCCCGCCCACCGAGCCCATCACCGTCTATGACCTCCCTCGGCGCACGCTCTATACCTACGAAGCTCGCTCCCTCTCCACCTGGTGTGAAGCCAATTTAGCCCATCACGAAGGCGGCTTCGCCGCTCCCCAGAGCCCACGAAACCCCTGGACCAACGAGCCCTTTACGTGGCCCCAGCTTCTTTCGATTCATCGACAGCTCCAGGCCTGCGGCCGACTCGGAACGCACATGACCACCTTCCGCCATCATCGGTTTGATCTCCCTACCTGGCGCCTGTATCATCATACGTCTCTGACACTCTCCGCCATTCGCACCAGTCTGACCCGTCTCGACACGCCCGAGGCACGGGAAATGCTCGAAGACTTTATTCACGCCAAGCGCGAGGAGCTCCATTTGTATACGACCCCCGCGATCGAGCGCGCCTATCGCACCGCCATCCTACGAGCCCCCACCCACTGGTTTATTGAAAGCCTGAAGGGTGTGGCGTTCCAGTACTATGAGGCGGACCACTTTGGACAGAATCGCCATCGTCAGATTCACAACCGATGTGATCGGTTGTTCCTGCGAGAGGATGACTTCTTAGAGGATCTACAGCGCATGGGGATACTAGCGGCCCCTTAGACAAAAATCGATGATGGTCCTGGCGCTCTTCTCTTACCAAACCGATACAAGATGGGCCAGTGTCTTTGTCAGTCACAGCAGTCGCAAGAGCCACAAGAGTCACAAGAGTCACAAGAGCCCGAACCAGGCACCGAATACAAAGACGCAACGTACGAGAACACACCCGAGTTCACTTTCGCCGGTCTCCGTCGCCTCGTCAAGATCCTTCGGGTCATTGATGGGGATACGGTCGATGTTGCACTCTGTCATCCTACGGGCCAAATCTATCGACACCGTGTACGTCTATACGGTATCGATACACCCGAGAAGCGACCGCCGAAGGCGGATCCAAACCGCGATCAAGAGATCGCCGCCGCACTCCGAGCCAAAGCCGCGCTCGCTGATCGCTTCGAAGCACAGGGCGGCCTCTTCCTTGCGCATGCCCACGGTCCCGACAAGTATGGTCGGCTGCTCATGACGTTCTACGACGCCGCAGGCCAGGATATCAATCAGTGGATGATCACGGCGGGTTACGCGAAGGCGTACGATGGAGGGAAAAAGGAGAAATGGAAAGCAGAGTAGAGGGAATGGAGCTAAGCGCAGCACTTTGGAGTTCTGCGCTTATATCGCCAATCATGATGGTCATTGATCTTACTCTTCATCGTCGTCACCAGGTCCCCAACACACATACTACGTATCGGCATGTATTTCGCTCCCTTGCCATTCGAGAGATTCCTATCCTTCGTCCCTACCTTACCATGACTTCGGTCTATTTTTTCACATTTGCCACAGCCAATTTGACGGATGCTACACCCCTTCAACTTCCACTTACAACCGCTGTAAATGTCACCGCCATGGCCTATAAAGATCGCATCTACAGTGCGCTATGGAGTACGACAACGCTTGCGCCGCGTCTCCCGCTTCTCTCTCGCCTCCTCTCGACCGCAGGGGCGATGTGTACGGTATATACACAATTTCATCAGCGGAAACACGTAGAGGGCTATTTAACGCACTGGGGATTCTCTCCCTCCGTTGCGCTCGGATGCGCATCCGTTACAGTCTCCGTTGTCGCTCAATGGATCTCTACCCCCTTCCATCTTCTTAGCATGGATCTCTATCGCTTTCCCACCGTATCCATCACCGACCGTATTCGCCGTATCATACTAGCCTACCCATCCGTGGCGGCAGGTCGTATGCTCCGCATCCTTCCCGCTTTTGGAGCAGGTGGAGTTCTCAACGAACAATGGAGAGGAAAAATACAGCCTACCAAGTAAATGGCAACGCGAGAGCCTTCGGCAACGCGAGAGCCTTCGGCAACGCGAGAGAAGAGCGCCGTCGCCGTCTTTGACACCCCCACCGTTCAGGGTCATGTCCTTGTCAAAACGCATCCAGAAGGTGTCCGCATCATCGCCCAGTTCACTCGACTTCCAGCCGGCTATCACGGCTTCCACATTCATCGAGCAGGGGACATGCGTCAAAAGGATTGTTCCGGTTTGTGCGAACACTACCAAAAAGGGACACGTAAGCGCCACGGCGCGGCCCCGAAGACACGCAAACAAGTAAGACATACGGGCGATCTAGGGAACTTAAAGGGCCCAGGCCCCGTGACGCACCGTTACATGCTCCACGGTGTCCGTGTACACGACCTGTGGGGTCGCTCCATTATTGTCCACGCCGACAAGGACGATCTCGGGAAAGGCAACCATGATGATAGTCATACGACGGGTCACAGTGGTGCCCGCATCGCTTGCGCGATTTTTGGACGCTTGTGAACGGGTACGAGACGCGCAGGATCGACTTGGACACTCTGGACAAGACAGGCACCCGACGCCAACAATGCGGTATAGGGCTCACCGACGAGTTCACGCTCTAGAGGCTCTGCCCGCTCTGCTCGCCCGCTCCTTTGGAGCTCTGCCCGCTTCGCTTGCCACAAGGGCTGCTGCGCTCGCCACAAGGGCTGCTGCGCTCGCCACAAGGGCTGCTGCGCTTGCCACAAGGGCTGCTGCGCTCGCCACATCAATCGCGACCATCCGCCCAGATGGCGTCGCATCCACACCGACGCCTTCGCCGGCCCTTCACTCGGCCCATGCGATTTCTCTTTTTCCGCACGATCCCATTCGTCGGGAAGATCATCCGGCCATTCGTCTTCTGGACACAACCGAGCGGCGTGAAAGAGACCCCGAGACGTATCTTTGACGCGAACACCATACAACGCTCGACAGGGGATCGGATACACGCGCGCCGCGCGACCCGTCAGCCGATCCCAATCTGATACCCATGTCACAGGGGCAGAGACCAAAGAGACCAAGGGGACCCGAGCACACGCCATCAGTACGCCCGCCGCCAACACGCAACGATCCATCTCCGCCGTCTGCGCACCCCACAGCCCTTCGTAGCCTTGAAGCGCCTCGATGACCTCAAGAGACAACCACCGTCGCAACTCTTGCCACACGTCTCGCATGTGACATGCGGCCCACCATGCAGCTCCCCCACGCCGTTGATGGACGGCACGATGAAAGTACACGACCAGGGCGTCTTCCCCACCCAACCAACGCGGCCCCGCGGGCGTCACACGCTCCCATAGCCCTTCCAGAGGTGTCTGCCACACCCAACCCAGCGAGTGATCGCGCACCGCGCACTGGCTCAACGCCGCAGCCCTCTCGAGGATCCCCTCTTCGGTCACTTCCTCGCCCCCTAGAACCCGCATCGCGCCTACCAGCCATTCCGGATGATACGGCGCACGGTGCCACAACCAGGATTCAAAGAGCACACGGATCGCCTCGGCGGCAAAGCCACTGATCACCAGCTCGCGACACCAGAAGACGGTTTCAGCGACTACCCCACGACTCCCACACCATGCCAGTGCGGCGAGGACTTCCTCCCGATCATAGAGGTGTTTTGTCAGTGACATCTCCCTCCCCCCTTCTCCGACCCCTCTCGTCCATTTTTAGACCCAGAAAAGCCCCGCCGACAGAAGACACCAAGACACATGAAGTATCACGAGTATCCTCCCGCCCACGAAATCATCCCCCGTCTATGGCTCGGTAACGCCAAGGCATCCATGGATGAAGCGTGGTTACGTCAGACGGGCGTGACCGTCGTCATGAACTGTACCAAAGACCGACCGTTCTCCTACGCAGTCCCTACCCAGTACCGTGTACCCGTCGATGACAATTTACAAGAGGCGGAGATCCGAAACATGGAGCTCTGGTCGACCGAGATCGCATACCAGCTCTTGAAAGAATACCAACAGGGGCATACGATTCTCGTCCATTGTGCGGCTGGCATACAGCGCTCAGCGGCGGCCGTCGCATTCTTCTTGATCGCCCACCAGCAGATGACGGCACTCGACGCGATACGATTCATTCAAGAGCGTCGACCGGTCGCCTTCCGTCCTAGTATCAACTTCGAGCGCGCCATCTTGTCGTTTGCGAACCGCTTCCACGCCGTCTTACTTCCAGAGATCTTGGGGAGGGCTTCGCCTCGTGTCCCCTTCCTTTAAGGTGGAGGCACTTCGCGCCCCCCACACCCCCTGTCCTAGCCGTCCTTTAAGTGGGGGGCTCCGCCCGATACAGCCCCCTGTCCTTTAAGGTGGAGGCATTCTGCCCCCACACCCCCTGTCCTTTAAGGTGGAGGCATTCTACCCGAGACATCCCCACACCCCCTGTCCTTTAAGGTGGAGGCATTCTGCCCGAGACATCCCCACACCCCCTGTCCTTTAAGTGCCCTGGGGGCTCTGCCCTAGCCGTCCTTTAAGTGCTCCAGTACAGTAGACTATGTTCTCCCCTAGCTTCCAAGTCCTTGCCTCCGAAGCTCGACGCAGTCTCACTGCCCTGTCACCGACGTTACACGTCGTCGCCAGTGAAGCTCGACGCAGTCTCGCTGCCCTTCCTCCCACCCTTCAGGTGCTCGGAAGTGAAGCCATCCTCGCCCTCTACCCTGTCCTTCTCCGCACCCTCCCCACGAATCTCTTTACTCAGTGGTTCGCCCGCTTTCTGACCTTCCCCGTCCTCGCCACCGTCGCCGAGCCCAAACCCTTTAAGTGGTCCGCCACTACACTCCTTGCCGGTCTGATCAATCTCCTCCACATTGGAGCGAGCTATGTCTCCTTCACGCTCCTCCCCGCCGGCATCGCCCTTTCGGTCTTCTATCTCTACCCGATCTTCAATGTCCTCGCCGGCGCGCTCTTCCTCGGCGATCGCTTGACGCCCATCGTGCTGCTCCTCGTTCTTTTGGCGGCCGCAGGTGTGTATTTGCTGGCAACGTCAGAGCAAGAATCCTCCGAGGCATCCGAGGCACTTAAAGACGCGAAAGAGCCTTCGGCAACGCAAGAGCCTTCGGCAACGTCAGAGCCCTCAGCAACGCGCAACGGTATCATCGCCGGCGTCATAGCGGCCTTCACGGAAACCCTCCTCTATCTCTACGTCCGCATCGATCCCGCCGCCGCTGCCTCCCCCTTTCACACCATCCAACAGCTCTACCCTGTCGGTCTCGTCGTCCTCTCTCTCGCCCTCGCAGCACAGCCCACCCTTCTCGATCTCCGTCCCCAGACGCTCCTGCCCCTCTTCGCCTTTAACGCCCTGATCGGCTTCACCGGCTACGCCGTCCGCTTCCACGCCATCCCCCATGTCTCCACCCTCGTCTTCTCCATCCTCTCCTTTGTCGGCGTCGTCTTCGGCTACCTCTGGAGTCACTGGCTCACGAAAGACGAAACGCACCCCCGCGCCTGGCTCGGAAGCGCTCTGATTGTCATCGCCGCCGTTCTCGCCTCCCAATAGAATGTTGCCCTCCCCTCCCCCTCAAGACGAAAAAGACGAAAAGGACGAAAAAGAAGCCATCGAGGTCTATGTCACGCCACCCGCCCAAGAGCTACAAGAGTACACCCCCGAACACAGTTGGCTGTGCTGTACCACGTACAAAGACGCGAGCAAGTTTCGCACTGTGCTCCAGTACATTCAACTGTCCGATGCGCAAAAGCGCATGATCGAAACGCGGTATCTCGCCATCCTCCAGAGTCTCCAGAAGCGTACGCGCAATCACGCCATCGTTTTCTACATCGGACATTTCGTAATCACTCTGGGATCCCTCCTCGTCCCCGCACTCCTCTCGATCCAGAACTCGGACCCCGCCTACGCCCTCACCACCGGTGCCTTTCATGTTCATATGTACTGGGCCACCTTCACACTCTCTCTACTGGTCACGATGGGTAACGCCATCCTGACCCTCTTCCGGATCGATAAAAAGTACTACTTCCTCAATACGGTCCTGGAACGGCTCCGCAGCGAGGGATGGCAGTACATGTCCTTGACGGGACGCTATTCCGGTCATTTGACGCCAGGGAAGACCCCGACGCACGATAACCAGTTTATCCACTTCATGCACTATGTGGAGAAGCTGAAGATGAAGCAGATCGAGGAGGAGTACTATCGAACGGACGAAAAGTCACAGGCGCCGAATGCGGCACCCACCGTCGCGACAGGTACGACACTCCCCGCCGTGGACTGGTTTGTCCCTTCTCCGAACAAGCCCATACCGTCGATGGCAAACATGACCATGCCTGAACCCGTTCGAACCGCATATGATACCCTGGTCGCACAATCGGGACCGTTGTCCCAACCACAGTCACAACCCTCACTCGGTTCGAGCATGGTGATCCCTTCGGTCTTTCAAGTCCCCTCGCCTACCGCACCCTTTCGGGACCTTCGTAAGAAGATGGAGAAAGCGACAGCGGCCCAAGCGACAGCGGCAGTAGCTGACCCCGCCCCTAAGTAGAATGCCTCCCGACCCCACCCGTTGCCAGTGCGACCCCGCATGTAAAGAGCCCCCTCTCCCTAACTCCCCCTTTTGTAAGCGCCACAAGACCCAGTGCTCGCGTAAAGCGCCCCTAACCGGCTTCGAACCCCCCTACGAGCCCGAAAAGTACAATCGTCACAAGGGGATCCGAGAGTCCCACAATTGTTACACCTATGCGTTTAATTATCTTCAACTCCCCACCTCCAAAGAGTGTACCAAGAAAGCATGTCCACTCCCCTTCCCCCAGCCGGGTCGAGCCGCGGGATACCCAAAGTGGTCCCAAGTGAAAGGGAAGCGCTGCCCCGATCTCCTCGCGCGCATCATGGGCGATGTGCCTGGCTCTACCCCCACTACATTTGACGCCCAGTGCCCCAAAGGACAGCGCAAGATTGCCCTCGTGGCCGACGAGAAAGAGGATTACCATTTTTACCGTCAGGATGCGGATGGCTATTGGTCCCATAAGCCGGGTGCGACGGAAGTGATTCGAAAGGATGCCACCGGCCGCCCGATCTACGATCCCCAACTTGCCTCCCGACGCTATGCCCGTTCGGGCCTCGACTATGACCAATTCTGTAGCTTTCTCTGTATCCCCGCAACCACCCGACATCGCCTGAAGCGTGGAGGAGCAGCCAGACGAACCAAGAAGAAAGCCAAGAAGAGCAAGAAAGCCAAGAAGCAAAAGCGACTGCGTCGGCTGAGCGATCTCCTGGTTTAGCCCTGGCGCTCCAAAATGCGCAACCACTGCCCCGCATAGCGTCGAATCACCACGTGCTGGGGATCGAGCAGCTGAAGGGCTTGAACGCAATCGATGCGCTCGGTCGGGACGATCGCGCACATACGGTGTAGAACGGGTACGATACCAGGTAGAGCCCTTTGAATGGATCCACCCAACGCTGGCCAGACCGCCAGTGACGCAATGAGCTCGACAATCATCACACCAATCGCCCACGAGTCCACTACGCGTTGATAGAGGATAAACCACCGTTCGAGATCGCCCGCCCGTACCGCTCGACTGCGCTTGTAAAATGCCAAGAGATCGCGCTCCGCCGACGCGGCGGTCACACCCACCAACCCCAGCTTACGAATCACCGGCTTTTGATACGCTACCGCCGAGATCACAGAAAGCGCATTCTCGCCATGTGCTATCGCATTGACGAGCGTGGAATCCGGTGGCTCCTGAGAAATCCCCACCTCGTACTTGTGAGATAGATCCGCTGCGCGGGCGCCTCGAGCCGATACGGCTAGATTAAAGTCGATGATGCGCGGTACATGTCGGTCATCGACCAAGACATTGCCTTGATGGAGATCACGATGAACGACACCGAACAGATTCAGGAGCGCACCGCCCGCCACGAGATGGACCACGAACGCTCGAAGATCAAACGCCGCCGTGAAGCGCGCATGATGAAGCGGACGACCCGCATAGGGCATCGAAAGCAGTTTCATCCGTCCGAGTGTCTTCTCTCCGAGAACACCACAACGCGCGAGTTCACGCTCGCGCTGTTTCTTCTCCGCCGCGGGATCACATATCGACTCGGCGACGGCAAAGTACTGGCGATAAAAGGGAATACGCGCAATCCATCCACCGATCGCAAACTCCTTTTGAGCATCTTCCGCCCCGATGACCTTTCCGAGACCAGCCGCAGCCGCACCAGCAGCAACAGCAGCAGCCCCAGGAACCCTCCGTTCCGTACCTGGCTTACACGTGAGCGAGGGAGTAAAGACACACCCATAGAGCCCTTGATTCAGCAAACGACCACCCAGCGCCGCATACTCTTCGTCGTCACGATCCATCCTACGATGCCCGTAGATCGTTTTTCTGGCCACTTTTCCCACCACTAGTAGGATGTCCCAGGCTTACGTAAGAGCCCTTCTAGGGGGCATGACCATACTATTCCTCGTCGTCATCATCGAGGCCCTTCAACCCCGATGGTTGTGGCGTGTCGCCGATCGCGTCACAGAGGGCTTTGAAACCATCGCCGTCGGTGACTCCCCCTTTTGGACCCGATGGATGCCCCGCCGTGGCGACGTCGGTATGGATCCCGACGCAGAGGAGGACGGCTATCAACGCGAACTCCGATACTTCCAAGGTTATGCGGATGTCCAGCGTACGGGCCAGGCGCTCGACTTTTGCCGCATGGTTCAAAGCAAGAGCGATCCCGACGACGTCTTTTTCGCCTGTGCCCTCGCCGGCACGGACGGCTTGTCCTCCCTCCGCTATCGCACGCCGAGCCAAAAGGCCGGTTTCGAGCTCTCCCGCGACGATTACATAAACGGCGGCTACTGTCGCATTCTGAAGACGGGTCCCGAGACGTTTGAAGCGAAATGCCTCCCCTTCGGCGATACTACTTTTTCAAAAGCCCTCACCGTCGACCCGACCCCGCCCCCGCCCATCCAGCGCCTCCTTTCGTTCTATGAAGGGATCCAGTTCTGGCTGCGCTTCGACGATGACATGCTCGATTACGCCAAGAACCTGATCGTCACCACCGCCAACGCCATCCAGATCGATGAAACGCCGAGACCACCGACCACCGAGGGGCTTCGCTTCGACGGCAGCCAGTTTCTCCGCCTCGGAGATTCCAAGGATCTGACCTTCGGTCAACGCATCCAGTTGCGGTACTTGCGCGCCTTGACGTTCTGGGTCTATTTCGACGAGTTCACGAACAACGCGCATATCATCGACTTTGGTCGCGGCGCAGGCAGGGATAATGTCTTTGTAGGAATCGTGGGTCGTGGTAATCCAGCCGCATCGGATCAAAAAGAGAGCCTCGAAGACCCCGCCCTCGCCACCGTCCCCACCAAGCCCTCGGGAGCGGCATGTGTCCAAGAAGTCTCGCCACAGCGTGCCCTTGCTACCTCAGCCGCCGACGTAACCCACTGGACATGTCCCCATCCCGAGCTCTTCGGGCGCATCATGCCCCCTACCACAACTACCCCCGAACCCACCGAAGGCGAAGCCGTCACCGCCGATCTTTTGTATGAAGTATGGGACGAGAAACAGCGCAAGCTGCACATCCAGGTAAAGAATGTCTTTCCCCTGCGCGAGTGGGTACACATCGCCATTGCGGCGGATGACAATGATCCGTGGCGCCCTCGTCTCCGCATCTATCGAAACGGAGAGGAAGTCCATCGAGAGGAAGCCGCCTGGTTGCCCCAGACGAATGATACGACACACAACTATGTAGGTAAATCCAACTGGTCCAATGTCACCAGTCCGTCCGCCAATCCCGACGAGCTCTTTAAAGGTCGCTTGTTCGATCTTCGAGGCTACCGGACCGCAATGATGCCCGAGAAGGTTCGAGCAACGGTAGACTGGGGGCGGGAGCGTCTCGGTGGGGGGGCACTTCGCGCCCCCCTCATACCCCCCTTCCCATAGGGCATTTAAAGATGTCGACGACTCTTATGACTCTTATGACTCTTATGGCCCCCGTGACTCTTTCGGCCCTTGCGGCCCCTGCGCCGAGTACGACGACCCCCTTTCTTTGCCTTTAAAGCGGCGTGCTCCCGACACCATGCTTTATGAGTTGGCCAGTCCTCGTTGCGATGCTCCTCGCCACAGTACCACACCGCCTTACAACCACCGCACTTCATCAGTTTGACGGCATCCGAATCCCGAGCACCACAGACTTCACAGCGATGTATATACTCTTCATACATCTCTTTGATGACAGCGTTCGTCGCCTCGCGGAATGCGGGAGGGTAGCGGCGTATTTTATTCAAATCGATCTTACCCTTCTCGGACAGGATCACCAATTCATAGGCGTCTCGAAGCCAATCCATCGCAGCCTTGCCATCCGAATCCGGCTGTTTCCAATCCGCCCCCGCTTCGGTTAGAATACGCGCAATCGCGGGAACCAGTTGAACCGATTGACACCCCACACGGATCAATTCCTCCTGGTCCTTCATGACATTTACAGGAATCTCAATGAGTTGATGACGGAGAAGAACAGTGAGCGGATTTCCAGCGGACGAATGACTCGCACCGACATTCACACCCTCCGCAATCAAGCGCTGAAAGATCTCGGGTGTGATCATGGGTGTATTGATCATGGCGAACTTGGCATGATAGTCCTCCACACCCTTCTTGTACGCCTTCCCGCTTTTATCAAGGTGTTTCAATTCCATATCGATCAGCTTTTGCCGCATAGTAACAAGTTTTGACGCCCGTTCCACATTCTTACTAAGAAGCATGCTCGTAAGATAAGCAAGAACGGTATGATTAACCATAGTAGCACTATTCACATACGAACGAATCGCCTCGGCATCACCTTTGAAAGGTGCGAGTAGAATCTCGAGCTCGGCAACAGAACGTACATGGTGAATGGGTACACTTCCGTTTTGTAAATCTTTAAGAGAAAGATCGGGAGTGGGAACACCTTTGTAGGGCGGGCTCATCATCATACGAAGACATGCGAGCTCTGGTTCTGTATCGTAGAAATTTAAAAGAAATTCCATAAAGACAGTGGTATCATTGCGTGTCATCTTATTCACATCTGCACCAAGCTGAAGGAGCTTGTTCGTAATCTTAGGGTGTTTTGAAATACCCAGAAGGGTCGTACCGTTGTGTTCAACATTCACAAGATCTTTGTGCTTTTCAAGGAGCGCTTGGATCTCCTGTATCTTTGGCGCATAGGCCTTCTGCGAGATCGCATAGGCGTAAAGATTGGCCTGAGACACCGCACTAAAAAGACTCTCTACTTGTCTGAATGTATCTAGAAATGACATCTCTACTCTGAACGTCGAGAATGTTTACGTGTCCCACGACCACCCTTCTTCGACTTCCCCCGAGACCCCCGAGACCCCCGAGACAGCCCATGTTCCCGACACCATGCTTTATGTGCTCCCCAGTGTTCCTTCTGATGTGCCGTACCGCAGTACCATACGCGCTCGCATCCACCACACATCAGAAGTTTCCCGCCGTCCGTGCTTTGCCTGGCTAGACAGACTTCACAGCTCGCCAGCTCCTTGACCATGTCCTCGATCATGGAGAAGAGAACGAGACGGAATTCGTCGTCGAGATCCTCGTAGCCTCCTCCGCCGTGCTTTGCACTCTTCGCCTCCTGATGGGCGGAAAGAAGGAGATCGATCGGACGCATGCCGTCCGCTGCTTCAGCCCGTACATCCGCCCCTGCCGCGATCAGCATCCGAATGACTTCCCCGATAAAGGGCAAGAAGGCTACACCCGTCTCGGAAAACACCTCGCCATAAACCATTAAGGGGGCGAGCCACAACCGCATGGCGGCATGGAGCGGTGTCTCCCCTCGCACATTCTTAGCCCCCCACATCCGCACCCTCTCGAATCAGTCGAGCCACGTAGGACGGAGGAAACGCAGGTTGTGCGGCCATCTCCGCAAAGCGCGCCGCATACACACCTTGACGCGTCGCATACGCTTTTGCATCATTCACAAACGCCCCTAATTCGCGCTGAAGGAGCTCCCCCTTGATCCGCTCCAGATCGCGCACTTTTGTCGCATTGATCGCCAGCATCATCGGAAGAATCGCATGAAGCGCCGTATTTCCATCCGCGTCCACCGAGCGCACATACTCGGCCTTCCTCGCCCCCATGGGCGCAACGAGCACATCGAAGACGGCTTCGTCGTGGATTAAGTGAATGGGGAGCTGTCCTCGATCATCTGCCGCCAAGAGATTCGGACGGGGCACACCCTTCTTCGGCGGGCTCATCAGGATCTTCCAACACGTCACCTCGTTCGGTGTACCTGTCGCAAAATCCATGCGATTCATTAGACACGTCGTTCCGTCACTGTCTCCGATCGGCTGGTTCACGTCACCCCCGAGCATGAGAAGCTTGGTCACCACTTTGGGATGAAGCGCATACGCCAGGAGAGGACTCGCCCATTCAGGATGTGCGTCGAGCTCTTTCAGAAACGCATCCACTTCCGCGGTATGCTCCTTCGGAAACAGCGAGAGCGCGAGGGTATTCATGTGGTGTATCACACGCCGGATAGCGTCCTCGAGTGACATGGTGACTACGACTGTGACTACTTTCGTCAGATAAAAGAACGCCGACGCCCTCCATTTTTTCTCGTCCTGTTCTTTGTCTTGCTCTTGTTCTTGGCCGTGGAGGAGGCAGAGGCAGAGGCAGAGGACGCCTCCACTGGATGAGCCCGACAGAACGCCTTGTGCGCTCCCCAGTCCGCCTTTTGATGTTCCGCCGAGCAGTACCACACGCGTTCACAGCCGCTACACGTCTTAGTAGGGCCCGTAGTATGACAATAGTGACAACGATGAAACATCTTATAAATCTCATCCGAGAGAATACATAGATTCTGATAATAAATAGAACGCCCCAATGTACGACGATATGAAATTCCCTCCTCTTTACACCATTTGATATATGTATACGGCGATTCTCCATTTTTATTTTTATGATAGGGGTCCGCTCCCGCTCGCAATAAGATATCTACAACATCTTTAACGCCTTGAAGGGATGGGATGTACATTTTTTGTTCGTGTTCAGGGGCCTCGGTAGCACCATCTTGTGCATTAAGACTATAGACTAAGCTAGCAAGGGGGGTATTGCCCGCTTTAGTGGCAAAATTGACGTCTGCGCCCTCTTCAATGATTCGCTTAAAATGGGACAACGGACAAGCCATCTGTGACTTCAATTTGTCAAACTTTGCGCTATAATGCGCAATAATCGCACTACTCTTGGATTCATCGTTGATCGCATTCTCCATTTCCCAACTGATAAGATGTGTGCGATAGTTGTCCAACTGCCACAGCTTAAAGAAGTTAACGCCGATATAATCCTCGCACGATGTGTGAAGAACCGTACGTCCGTATTCATCGACTTCTTGAAGGTACGCGCGACGGGCCTCCGCATCTGGAAAGTGATGCATCACAAGCGCATCAAACATAAGAGGGTGTCGAATAAAGTGGACAGGGAGCAGATCCATGCGCCCTCGCTTCATCATATCCACGTATGGTGCCACCAATCGACAGCATTCTACATCGGTCGCATCGTCATTTAGTTGTTGTGTAAACAGTCGAAAAATCATAATATTTCCCTCGCTGTCCACTTCATTGATCTGTGGTCCGAGTCCTGCTTCGATAAACTGCCGAGTAACAAGAGGGTGTTTTGAAACACCGATCGGATACAAACCGCTTTCTTTCGAACTGGGTTCTCCCCAAACAGCTTTCCATGTATCTAATTCGTCTGTTACATCATAATCATCTTTTGAGTGCGCATAAGCGAACATATTAGCGGTCTTGATGATGTACTCTATGAGATCGTCTGCGGATGAAGCTGCGTTCTTCCCGCTCTTGTTACTCCTTGCGCTCTTCCCGCTCTTCCCACTCTTCCCGCTCTTCCCACTCTTCCCGCTCTTCCCCTTCTTTGGCATTCTACCCCATTATGAAGAAAAGATATCCATCGTCGCAAGCTCCTTGCGCCATTCCGCGGCTAGATCTTCTTCTGTCAATACCTTCGGCATCATCACGACATACCCCTCCACGCCCGACATGTGTGCCAGATGCTGCGCCTCGCCTACGACCTCCAGCTCGGACATCCCCTCGATGGCTCGCGCCCCTTCGGGCAAGCGCCAGACTTCCCAGCCCGCCGCGGGACAACGATCCCAGATCATCACCGCCGCGCCCTGAAGTGCCCCCACACTTGCCGCTTCCCCGTCGCACACAACAACCCACCCCGCCGCTTCGATCCACTCCTTTAGGTTCTCCACCACGCCCGCGGTCAACGCCCCGCCTTGCCATATGACACACACCCGCCCAGAAATAACAGACTGCCACCCGGCCGCCTGTCGAAGCGCCCGAATCTCTTCACGGCCCACCTCCGCCCCACAGGGCCCAGGGAGACGCCCGACGACTTCGTCGGCCCAACACGCCACACCGAGCTCCCATGGAACCGCCCTCCCCAGAAGATCAGGCGCAAACGCTTCCAGTCGTCCACGGAACGCCGCAGGCAGCCAGAAAGACGCATCTTCCAAAGGCAATTCGGCGCGCAGCCGTAACACTCTGGACAAGTATTCGACCACATAGCGACCCCATGATCCAAAGACGTCCACGGAGCACGGCAGGGCCATCATGCGCGAAACGTGCCGCATCGGTGTGAAGAGATCCACCCCCGCCGCCGGCCACAGATTCCACGCCGGATCTGACAGCGCCGCGCGACCCGTATAGATTCGATAGAGATCGTACACGAGCCCATTGGGCGTAACCGCCGCCCCACTACTCCAATGATATACGGGGATCGCGGGTTCAAACGCATAGTTATCGACCATCGGCTCCCACCGCCATCGACCGCCTCGCTCGAGCATGGTACAGTACGTGATTTCATTCGAAAGCGAAGATGCCTTAACGCGGAAGGATGCGACTTCGTTACAAAGATGAGAGGGCGCGGCAGGCGGTACAGCAACCTGTTGGGTGTCGATCAAGTACGTGGGCTCGAGATGAATGTAGACGGGTGACGCAATGGTATCTTCTTTGCGGTACGTGCGCACACCTGACGAGTGAAGATGATACGTTTTAAGGGAGAGCGCGGGATTGGACAAGAGGAAGCGTTGCGCCAGAAGAACCCGTAAGATCGCGTTGTCACAGCCGGGCTTGCCGAGGGGGATGTCGGCGTCCGCAGCAGTCCATCGACGCTCCGCCACGCTCTTCGCGGAGAACAACCAGGCATCTTGAGAATCGGCGCGCGGCCCGAACACTCTGGCCCCTTTAGGTCCCTTTCCGACATCATCCCAGCGGAGTAGCGCCACCGCCCGATCCTCCCAGCGAATCCGCCAGACCTCTTCGATCTCCTCCCCGACATAAATGTCGGCGTTGGCAAGCATCACGATGGCGTCGCCTGCGGGGGCTGCCTCCGCCACGTCCCGAAAGAAATCCCCATACGTCAAGCGCCGTCCGATCACCCTCTGAACGATCTTGGCTTTATCCCGTACCGCAAAGCTCGCCCACGCCACCGATTCATCTCGTTCTGTTAAAAGCACCACGCGATCCACCGCCCGATTCTTTACATTGCGCCGCAAGCACTCGCGGAGCTCCTTCGCCCGTTCCTTGTCCTTTGAGGTATAGTACTGGGTATAAAGCACCAGATCCGCAGGGCGCGTACCGTACTCGAGTCGCAGATCGTACAAGGGTCTATCGTGATCCACGCCATCCACCAGACGATGATAGCGCCCAATCATCGCCAACATCCGTACACCATCGCCCGCCGTTCCCTGCCATGCGCTACCCACAAACGGATACGATTCATGGAGATCTTCTAAGACCATTATGTTGTCGAAGTTCTCTTCCCAGTACGCCGCGGTCTTCCACTGGATCACCGCACGCGGTAAGAGGACGAAGGTCACCTTTTTGGCCACTCGCCAGACTTCTTCGAGCCATGCGCTTTTGTCCGAGTCACAACCGTCCGCCAGCACCACACCGACCACACGTGCCCCGCAGCCTGTCCAACGGTGATAGTCCTCTAAAGACGTTACGACGCCATCCCACTTCCACCACGCAACGGCAGGCGACTGGGTGCGCAACCAGATCAACACACGATCGTTCCGGACCGTCGGCGTCGAGAAGGTAAGTGTTTTGGTTCGTGCGGCCATCTGTAGGTCAGACCCCTATCGCATCGCTTTATATCCCGAACTAGAGACAGAATACCGCTCTCGATGTCTCTCCCACCCTTCGGCCCGAACCAGCAACCGCAACGACCGGAAGACCGTCAAACACCGCCCTTTCCACCGTACAACACCCTGAACTTTAACGCGCAATCCCCTGCCGTCTTTTCGACGCTCGTCAGCTTCGCGTCGACCCAGCCCCAGTATCCGCTACCGACCGGGTCAAACCCGGATCAGCTCCGTGCGCTTCAACAGAATGTGACGTACTATACCGCCATCAATCAAAAGACGGCGGCCGTCAAACAACTGAATCAGACCCTTGGAGCCGCCTCGGCCGTTCCCTACCCGCAGTTCCGTTCGGAGGGGGAGCGGTTAATGTATCGTCAAGGGCTGGCGATGACGGTGGCCAGGAACCAGATCACGGGACAAAACCCGTCACTTCCCGCGGGCGTTCCCGCATCGACGCTGTACCAAATCGTGTACTCTTGAGGGCACTGGGTCAATAGATACATAGATACATAGATACATAAAAAAGCCCTGTGGGCTGTATCGGGGCCTAGAGCTGCTCGGTAAACACCCGAATCACCTCGCACAGTGCAGCCACATCCTCTTTACGTACTCGGAGGAGCTTTGGCTCGACGGGAAGGGCGAGAATGTCGTGCGGCTTTGCGTGACTTTTGAGGCTTGACCGTGTCTTGTCGGATGTTGGCACGTTCGACGGCAACGAGCTCGGCTCGGAACGCATCAAGACGGGGTTGGACACGCTCGCGCCAGTCGGCAGCGAAGGCGATGGCGCCGGTGGCACTGTCATAGGTTCCGATGGCGATGGAATCACGAGAGGGTTTACCGGGCTCGGCGCGGCTGAGTTCGAAGGCATAGAGGGTTCCATTTTGCGTGTAGTAGGGGATGCCACGGATGTGCTTGAGTTCAAAGGGTTGCGTGGGATCCATGAGATTCGAAGAGAGGACTGATGGGAGTCTTTAGGTGCCGACCATTGTCAATTTTATCCGATCATCTCCCCATCCAGACCGCCCACTCTCGAATAAACCAACGCCCTGGCGAACGCTTCCACGACTGATAGGACTGATAGGCAAAGTAGACGGCAAATAAGCCCATGAGGCTGATAAGAAGATACGCGACAATCGGTGACATCTCTATTTATGGCCATGACCTCCGTGTCCGTGTCCAGAGGAACCTAAAGACCGTGGAGCACCACCATTCGCTCCGCGTCCTGCACCGCCCCATGGACGTCCCCCATGTCCGTGTCCGTGTCCGTGTCCGTGTCTCACAACCGAGCTTGAACCTCCGCCTCCACCGCCATACCACAACCAACCGTTATACGGCGTAAGCGTCCATGGCCATGGCTGACGTTCGACGACAACTACAGGAGCAGGGACCACAAGAGACAAAAGAAGGGAGATAAGGACACTGAGCGCAAAGGCTGCACCGACCAACGAAAGGAATTCGAGGAGCTTCATTCTAGATCCGTTAAAGGAATGAATCGTCTCCCCACCATCCAACATCCACCACCTGCGCGCTCTTCGGCTCCTCCACGTCCGTCACCGGAGAGATGGATCGTTCGGGATAGGTAATCGGACCGTTCCACCATCCTACCGACACCGCATCCGGAATGCCACGACCATTCCCGCCTTTGCGCTCTCCACCCGCCGGATCCATCCCTCCATAGCCCCACTGGCTCGGCTTGCCTCGAACCGCACGCTTCGCCGTCTGAAGAACATCCCGCAAGCCCGTCACGCGTGCAACCTCTTCAGCCGGTTCAAGCAGACCACGCTCTACGAGACTGGACATAGGCGCTAGTACTTCGGAATGCTGTGTATAGACATGGTGCACCAACAACCACGCTACGAGGAAGAGAAGAACAAGCGTCAGCAGTCGCATCAATACGATCTATTATCAATAGCTAGTATTGTTGCTTTTGTTTTGCGATGGTGTCTAATAGGACCCATGAGGGTGCTTCAATCCCTTAAAACTCGGCATCCAACGCGGGAGCTCCCCACTCCGCTACACTTCGTGGATCGCTATACCTCTCCACCTCGTTAAAACTCGGCGTCGAGGGCGAACGACATCGCCTCCGCCGTCTTCCCCACACCCGCCTTGGCGTACGTCGTCACGCGCTTTTCAAAGAAGTTGTCCTTGCCCTCCAGCGAGATGCGCTCCATGAAATCAAACGGATTCGCCGCCGAGAAGATCTTACCATAGCCCAGTTGCGACGACAAGCGATCCGCCACGAACTCGATGTAGCGCGCCATCAGCTCATCGTTCATGCCCACCAAGCGACACGGCAGCGACTCCGTAATAAATTGCTTCTCGATCTTCACGGCCTCGCGGATCATCTTGTGAATCTTCGACTTCGCCGGCTTGTTCTCGATCTCCTCGAAGAGCGCGCATGCAAAGTCCGTATGGAGTCCCTCGTCGCGCGCGATGAATTCATTTGACGTCGTCAAACCAGGCATTAACCCACGCTCCTTCAACCAGTAGATGGCGCAAAACGACCCTGAAAAGAACACACCCTCCACCACCGCGAATGCGATCAAACGGGTCGCAAAGTCCTCCTCCGTCGACTCGATCCACTTCTGCGCCCATTCGGCCTTTTGCTTGACGCATGGGATCGTTTGGGTCGCACGGAACAGATGCGCCTTCTCCTCCTTGTCCTCGATGTAGGTATCAATCAGCAGCGAATACATCTCCGAGTGAATCGCCTCGATCATCAGCTGAACCGAATAGTAGTTACGCGCCTCGGGCAACTGGACCTCCTTCATAAACCGCGATGCCAAGTTCTCCTGTACAATGCCATCCGACCCCGCAAAGAAACCGAGCACGTTCTTAATGAAGTACTGCTCGTTCGCCGTCAGTTTCACCCAGTCCTTTAGGTCCTTCGTCAAGTCCACTTCCTCCACCACCCAAAAGGTCGAAAGGTGATTCTTGTAGTGTCGAAAGAGCTTGGGTTTGGCGATCGGGAAGAGGGTGAAGCGATTCGGGTTCTCGCGGAGCAATGGCTCTTCCTTGACCTTCGCCTCTTCAACGACAGGCTTGACCACGTCCGACACGACTTCCGAGACAACTGAAACCGAGACCGACTCCATACCGAATGCGCTATCCCAGCCGGAGAAATAAGATGCGTCCATCTTTCTCTTTGGATTGCGTTCAGAGTTTAGACCGTGTTTACTCGTCTAAGAACGTCATGCCACGCCTCGATCGCACGATTCATCGCACGCGTCGCAAACGATCGCCACGGTTGGGGTCGCACCCACTTCCATTCCGACAAATACCATACCAGACCCTTAGAGAACTCCGCCGACGACCGCACAGGATCGAACGACGGGAGATAGGGCACCGCCAAGACGTGGAAGTCGTCGCGTATCCGCTGAACTGGCGCCTCGCGCGTTCCATACGTCGTGTACACAGGAACTGGATTCCATGGATGCCCGAGCTCGCAACTGATGTCCACGAGCAAGCGCAGACACCGAGGCCGATCGAGGTCAGAAGGTCGCAACCAGACACCACAGGGCGCTGTCAAGCGAATGGCGAGGAACACCACCTCGTACCCGAGTAGCATCTCGGTTGTGATCGCCCCACGCCCCACCATGTCGCACGACCATCCGATCCGATCCAACGCCGCTTTGACGGCTCGACCCACTGTACCACGACCAATGACGAGAATGCGAGGTTGTTTCGCGCCGCAAAGAGTACGTTCAAACGCGGCTTCATCGTAGGGACCTATCTCCGTCACCGCCGTCACCGCAGTCATCGCGCCCAACCACGCCCCTACCCGGCCCGCCGCCGCACAAAAAGACAGTGTCCGCGCCCCCGCATCATCCGTCATGTATTCGTAGTCCACCAGTGTCGCCGCACCGATCCCTTCCACCACGGCGCGCCAGCCCTCTTGTCCATTGAACGCATGGGCAAAGTGGAACAGCGTCTGTGACGCCAACGCACCCGCAAGAGACATCCCCGCCCTCGGACTCTTTAAGCCTAGCACCACTGCCCCTTCCACCGTCGACCACGTTCCTTCGGGTACGATCACCGCCCCCGCTTCTCGATACGCCTGATCCGTGAAGCAACGGTAGGGCGATGTCTCGACCATGACGGTCCAATCTTCCAACAAAAGAGCCACTTCTGAGGGACACAGGACGGTGCGCTGTTCAAAGACCGATGCTTCCGCGCGTAGGACGAGCGGCCGACGGCCATACACGCCGCGATACATCCGAAGATACGCCCGCTCGTTCTCGGCGATGATCACCGGCGCACGCGCCATCGGCCCCACCATCTGCGCCACAATCTCGCTGTCTTTGTACTGGCGCCATAACCACGATGACACCGCGCATAGCACTTCATAAGCGGATCGCAAGCCTGCTCCCTCCTCGACACAGTCCATCTTGATCCCCAGCTCCCGCCCGATCGCGACCTGTTGGGCCACCGTCAGACGCGCCCCGAATCCGCGTTGAAGACATTCGAGGACAAGATCGGTGTCTACTGGAACTGCGCTGACAAGTCCACCGCGAGCGACAACATGCGCCCCTAAAAGCACAATGAGCTCCAACAGGCCCTGAACCGCCTCCGCTCCCACGGCGTCCAGGAAGCGGAGTTCGATCCCGTGATTCCGGAATTTGGCGACGTTGACATCGTAACCGATCTCCTTTCCCGCAACATAGGGCCCGCCCGACATCAAGCGATTGTACCAGTGCGAGGGATCTTCGGGACGCCCCTGGAGCAGGAGCTTGCCGAACACCGCCGCCGACACATCGTAACTTTGAAGGGAAATGTAGCGACTGCGTGCGACGCGTTGGCTGCCCATGACGTAGCTCGAGTCCACCACCGCAAAGACATCGGGTGTACCATACACGGCCACGATCAACGGCTCCAGAACCTGAATGGCCCGTACCCACGCCAGATGATCCCGTAAAAAGCCCGCACGGTCCACGATGACCCCATCCTCGAGCCAGGTGGGCAGGGTCAGATTCAAGTGAATCGTCTGCGTGTTACAAAGCGCTAAATTCCGTTGTCGCGTGGTCAAGAAGGTTGCCAGGCCCGCGGAGCCCGGTTCCGCGAACTGGAAGTGTCCCCCTTCTACGCCAACCGGTAAGCACCACTCTCGAGACGCAAGAGCCAGCCGAGACAGCCACGGCCCAATACCCGCCAGCCAACGCGCCTTTACGTCGCACCATTCCCCGACCGCACTCGACACCGTCGCACAATAAAAGTCTTGTGTCATGAACTCGATGGTATCACCGTCAAAGACGACCCAACGATCTGCCATCTCTCGATAGACGTCCACCTCTCTCATCAGCGCATCATGGAGCGATTCACCAAAGGCGGGATTGCGTGACCCTTCGGTGTCGTAACGCGTCCGATGTTCTCCCCGACGATCCGTCTTCTGTAACGTATGCGCATTCAACAGCACGGGATAGGTCACCGTCCCTAGTCGCTTTAAGTGCCCCAGAACCCGATCCAGCGCAATAGGCTCGAAGGATTTGTAGTAGTCCACACTGTAGCGTTCTCTCTTCGGAAGGAGCCGTCGAAACGCATCGGCGCCCCATCGTTCAGACCATTCGAGGTACGTTTCGTTCTCGATCCCGATGCCCCAGAACAATACACGACCTGGTCCGAATCGATCGTAACGGAGATGTTTTGCGTCAATCGTGACTTCTTCGGCCTTGGCGCATTCCTTTGACTCCTTCGATTCCGTTGACTCCTTCGATTCCGTCGACTCTTCTACGACTATATCTTCCCCTTCTTTCGTCCCCCGAGAACAACACGA
>VFQS010000099.1_pt1 | contig 118200 bp, 116 predicted proteins | sample 3512361 | NCBI WGS metagenome assembly VFQS01 (sample SAMN10412375, study PRJNA504923) | tailings metagenome | isolation source: Relicate 1 Philex TSF3 active mining | place: Philippines | reverse complement strand
GGCGTTAAGCCGAGCGTTATAGTTAAGTAGTAATAATAATGATTTTTACTTTTTTTACAGTAAATCATAAAGGTAATTTCTAAGTGGATCACAAATCCCCAACCTTACGACACACTATCTCCCAACCAACCCTTATTAGCAACCATAGTCTTTCCATGATCGTTCAATATCACTAAAACTAGGGCGTTGATAGGCGATACATTGGGTCAATATCCTCCTACTTCCTGGTCCAATCCTATCCCAATAAACATCTATGGCCCACTTTGTCACGTCTCCCCCTCCACACAATCCTCCCTCACTCTCACTATAATTTAACAACAATACCTCATACATACCTCGTTTAATAAGGTAAGCGCTACTCGTTCGCACCCATAAAAAATATTCTATACATTTCTAGAATGCCCAAACGCATTATTACTTTTGGTACTTTTGATCTTTTTCATATAGGTCATCTTAATATTCTTCGTCGTGCCAAAGAACTTGGTGATTACCTCATTGTTGGTGTTTCTTCCGACTCCCTTAATGAAATGAAAGGCAAGAAATCCTTCTTTCCCCTACAACATCGCCTCCAAATCATCCAATCTATTAAATTTGTTGATGAAGTTTTTATAGAAGAATCTCTAGAACTTAAAGACCATTACATACAACAACATAAAGCAGATCTTCTTGTCATGGGTGACGACTGGAAAGATAAATTCAACTGGGTCAGTTGCCCAGTCGTCTATTTACCTAGAACTCCCGATATCTCCACATCTCTTATTAAAGATTCTCTAGCTAACTCAAGTTTTTCTTTGTAATATATTTTCTCCCCATAAGTTAATGAATTTGGTCGTATTTGGGTATTATGGATTCAAAGATGGCTATTACGCCTACGGCAAATATTTTCAATCCTATTTTAAAACAGTTTCCTTTTTTCCCCTTATCGAATTTAGAGATCTTATTCAACTCAATATTACAACCCTAAATGATATTGACCAAATCATAGCCGGATCATTCACAAACCATCATCTGTACTCAAATAACCTTATCTACCATAATGTTCCTCAGAATATTGTTCTCATTGCTCATAATAATGATCTAGTAGAACAACTGAATATAAATAATGTAAAACTAATTGACTGCATCCAAAATCTCAAAAATGTTTATGATTTCAAACTTGTACAAATTAATTGGGATTGTGCCATTTCCTCTATTCCACCTTCCCCCCATTTTGATCTCTCTTTTAACTCCGATCCCCATCTTCTCTCCTATCCTAATACCAAATTCTTTCCACAGGGTTTCTGTCCTTCTACTAGCTATTTTTATAATGATTCTGACTTTCAATGTGACGTATCATTTATAGGCACTAATCTCTATACGGATCCACAATTTCCTAACAAATCTTTAAATCGCAAACAAATTCTTGATCTCATCTATCAAGATAAATCTATTAAACTACATATCTATGGACCCGAATTTCTTAAAGAACTCTATCCCGATTCTTATAAAGGATTTATAAGTTATAATCATTGCTATAAAGTGTTTTCTAATTCAACTATTTGTCTTAATATTAGTCCCTTAGTAAATATTGAAAACAAGAATCATTTCTACTACTCCGAACGCCTACCCCAAATTCTCGCATGTAACAGCATCATTCTTTCTAATAACCATTTTTACCCACTATTAGAACCTAATAAACATTATTTATTAGTTGAAAAGTTAGATCAAGTCTTACCAACCATACATAATCTACTTCAAAATGAAGATCTAATAGGGTTAATGAAAGAAAATATTAAAGAGATTGTAGATTCTTTCAATTATAAATCTATTGTTCCTTCTGTATGTAATGATATATTTCAACTTTCCTATCGTTATGCTTTTTTCCTTTTAAATCATACTTATTCGATTAATCATATACTTAGTCATTTTATAGATCAACCTATTACTCTTATTTATATATCCTATTCTGATACAGTATATAATCATTACAAGATATATCAACAAGAATGTCTATTAAAACACATTAATCGTCTCCAATTTAATTACAAAATAATATATATTGACTCAAATCGTATTGAGGAATTCTTACATAATCCTTACCTATTTCTCAATTTTCCTCTAGGTAATCAACCTAATGATAATAAAATAAATCCAATTTCTATTACATCCATCTTTGATAAAGAATATATTATTGATCCTCATAAAATCAATTGTGTCAAAAACATTGGACACGGTGTTGATGAGGAAACTCTTATCTCTTTTTATATTGAAAATAATTTTCAATTAGATGACAAACTTCAAGACTATGTCCAAACTCTAAAATACGAAAAATACAATAATATTGTTAATTTACATCATAAACAAACTATTTTTAGTAACATATATAAACTAAATTCTAGTAAAAAAACAATTATCTTTCTTGATAATTATCTATATCCTTTTCTTACTTCCAAAGATGCCAATTATGATCCCTACGGATATACCATTTTAATGAAAATCATTAAACAACTTATCGAACTCAAAAAAGATTATAATGTGATTGTACGCTTTCATCCTTTTAATGAATTTGGTGTAAAAGTTGGTCAAGAATTTCCATCCATTCTTTTAGACCATTTTATTATCGATTTCACACCTTTTGAATTACCTCTTCTGTACCAAAATGCTGATATTATCATTTCAAATCGTTTTACATCTGCTGGTCTAGAAGCAGTCTTTTCCGATTGCCCTAATCTCATCTTTATTGATTACAATTATGATAAAAGAAAACTTCCTAATAATTATATCCAAAAAATGACCAATGAACAATTTGAAAAACTACTAGAGTCTAATTACATTCTTAATTCTACTATGATTCCTGTAGTAAATGAACACGATCTTAATCTTCTCGATATAATTTACAGCAATAAATTTTATAAACATATTGACGATTACAAAAAAATATATTTTAATCAATAAAAAATCATGAATAAGTTGATTAAAATATACCTTACTCCATTAATTCTTTTATTATTTTTATAAACCTCTCTTCATAGCCATTCTTAATTGTCTTATCTCTTTCTATCATACTTCTTATTTGGTCACTGTTTTCATCTCCTAATATAGTTAACATCTTACTATAGTAATCCGATACATCTACAACAGCCCTATTTATAATTCCACAATCATTATCTGTCATTTCCTCATATCCACAACCAATCAAATATCCGTTCTCCCCTTCTACTATAAATTCTTTATTTGGATAGGTATCCAATGTAATTAATACTTTATTATTATTCAACGCCTCGAAAAATCCTAAACCTAATCCCTCGTGATCTCCTAAATGTATAATTACATCATTTTGTTGAATTAAATGAATTATTCCGTAATAAGGCAGATTTGTCTTATATATATTGATTCTATGACTATTTTCTAGCTTGATTCCTGGTAATGTTTCATCATTTCCTTGTATATAAATGTTTAATTCATAATGTAAATTTGGAACAGTATCCAATTTCTTAAAAACTTTATATGTTTTATCAATATTTTTTCTAATGAATGAATTAAATCCACCAAAAACTGCTATCTTTAGTTTCTCATTAGCAGGATGCTGTATTTTTGTTATGGGCATATAGGTATTATTAAATTCCAATAATCGTATCTTATTTTCCGGCAAAATTTGCTTTAATAGATCAAAACTAGATACATTGTTTGCTAAAATCATGTCAAATACATGATAATACATTAATTCGTTATATCTCAATATTTCAATATTAATTACACAAACTACCTTAACACCTAAACATTTGAAGTAATCTATCTTCTGATAGATGGGTTTGTAGCATATTTCTGGTATAATTATCACTTTCACATTATAATTAAACACAAAATCAATTATTTCTTCAATTATAACTTCTTCTCTATTGTTATTACTATAATATACTTCACTAAAATTCCATTCGTTTTTATCAACTTGTACCGCCCTATAAGGTTTAAATGAAAAAACAGCTGTTTTAAATCCTTGTTTATTCAAAAAAGTTACATATTCTCTACATTGTATTCCTAATCCCTGATCCACAAATGGACAATAAAATCCAATTGTGTCCCTCTTCATTGGTTTTAATGGATTTTGTATTTTCCTCATCAACTTTGTTTTGACATCCCCTTCCACCTTCTGTACATTGATCAGTTTTTCTATACTGCTTGATTTATAAATTTTTTCGGTATGTACCAACCACTTTTGTAAGGTATCCTTATCAATTGAAACATTACCAACTTGATTATTTTTAACAAATTTTGGAATTTCAATGTATGTATTGTTTTTATAACTAGATAATAAATACGCTAAATTACCAGTTCTATAGGAAATTATATTTAATCCTAATGCCATGCCTTCATAAGCAACCCTACAAAATGTTTCATCAACAATACTAGGGATCAATAAAACTCTACATAGGCTATAGATTTCCCTGATGTTATCCTGTTTTTTATCGAATAAAATATTCACATTATTTCTCTTGTTTCTATTCAAAAATGCTTGTCTAATCTGATATTCAAATCGTTCATCACTTCTTTCTGTCATGATGGATAAAATAGGAATGTTGATATCTAAATGATTTAATAGATATAATAATTCCTGGCCACCTTTTAAATGGTGACTATTTAAAATACAAACATATTTTCTTGTGTGAGAAAAATCTGTTTGGTAATGAGCAGAACTGCTAATTGTGGGTATTACAGATAGATTATCTATTACCGTTGAGGGCATATTAGTATTATTTTTTTGTATTATTGTTTTCATAAAATCGGATGCTAAATAACTATTCGAATTCTCTAAAATTGTTTGAAAATGATCTTCTAGTTCATATTTCCTATGGATCATATTCACATTAAAATGATCCATATTCATCTTAATCATGTCATTCCAAAAACAAAAGCCAGTTACAAAATTTACTCCTAATAATCTAGCTATCTTACATATCAAGAGCCTATGATAACCCTGATGTAAAATGGTAATAGGTTTTAATCTATAAATAATCTCAACAATATCTCTTACAACAATGGGCATTTGGATGATGAACATATTGTTATGTTTCACTAATTCTATCTTATCAAAATCTCTTCTATTATAAACATCTTTAAAACAAAGTCCAACACAATGATATTCTTTACTAAACATCTGATTCATATCTAATAACCAATTTTCTCCACCTCCATTGGGCGGATACAAAGATTCCGCAATCGTTAACAGAACTTTTTTGTTGTAAATATTGAACTTCGTTATTTTATCTAATATATCATGATATCCCTCAAATAAAACAAAAAGAGGTTCATTATTTCTTACAAATTCTTTCGCCAATACCAAATGATTTTTATTAATGTAACCATGGTGATCTAATTCTTTAATTGTTTCTAACTTATTTATTTGAATTTCATTTTGCTGTTGTAAACGATTATAATAGGTTCTACCCTCTTTTGAACCATGTACAACCCAATGGATTTCTAATTCATCCTCTTTAAGATCTTCTAGATCTTTATAGTTATAACGATACATATCCGGGTTAAAATCGGGATATAATTGATAGATACTATACTTTCTGCTTTCTTTTAAACCGAACCGCCTAAAATGATCAACCAATTGGAATTTAGTTGACAACCCTTTTTTAACTAAATCGGGATTGAATAATTTATAAATTTCCCAATTAAAATTCATTAATAGATAAATATATTATTTTTTCTATATATTTACCTATTCACTGTGTCTACATAAATTTATGTAAAAAGTATCATTAGTATTTGTTATGAATATGGGTAATTACATCATTCGTCACTTCTAACTTTTTGTCCTTCTCCATTACATCTTCTAAATAAACATATTCTCCCCTCTCATTTTTAACAATGGTTTTTGTAACTAAATTTTCACTATCTTCGGATAATTCTATTCCCCATTCCAACGGAACCATTACATCCGATTCAAATTTTTTCAGTACTTTTTTATTGCTCTTATATTCCTCTTCATCTTCTTTAATGTTTTCAATATAGGACATAAAATCATTCCCTACATTGGTTAGTATTAGATCACTCGCTTTTAAATTGTCCAATTCTTTCCATTTCCCTCTAATATGTAATTTTATATTCTCTTCATTCTTCCCTTTTTTTATCACATGATTCTCTGGATGATCCGGATTGTAAAATTTCTCATCGATGTATTCCAATAATCCCGTTTTGGATTTGATCCAACCCAGAACTCTATCCATTATATCTTCTCTCTGTAATAGATATTCAATAGGTTTACCACTTGTATCCATAAAACAATTTAATTGAACATTTAATGTATTATTGGTGATATTATTGGTTGTACTATTATCAATGTTATTTATAATAGTATTTGATACTTTATCTTTTAATTCCTTCATAATTTCTTCTTTTAATTCTTGTCTTAATTTCAACTTTAAATCTTTCTTAATTTTTTCAATATTATCCATTTCTATATTTTTTGATTTACATTTATGTTTTCTCAAAGTTTCGCTATTCTTATACATTCTTTTACAGTCTTTACATTCAATACTTCCTTCTTTTTTATAAATTTCTTCTAAAAGATCTGTTGTTAATATATCATTTTCAATTGGCATACAAATATTCTTTCTTTTTAAATGATTCACCAATAATCTCTTCTCTTTAAAATCCATTCCACATCTTATACAAATAAACATTCTACTATTGATTTTATTTTTTTATTTGGAATTTTTACATAATATATAATAAAGGATTATTTAAGTTAATTTATATTATAAATAGTCTTGAATAATATAAATTATGAAAATATAATTCCTATGTAAAAATTCCAAGATTTTTTTTGAATTTTTGAAAAGCATCCCAAAAAAATTTTTTTTGATTACTTTTTTATTTTTTTCATTTTTCTCATTTTTTCATCTTGGAATTTTTACACTAAATATTTTTGATCATTTATTATTTTTATATTACTTAATCTAGTCAATAATTATTAAAAAAATGATTTTTTATCTGGAATAATAGCATAAGTTAAATATTTGTAATTATTTAAGAAATACAAATTATAACTAGTTTTTGAAATAATAAATTTTTTAAAAATAGATAATGTAAAAATTCCAACTTTTTTTTTCCTAAAATTTAAATTCATTCCAAAAAATTTAATTTTGAGATCCAATTCTTTTTTTTTTAATTTTAATTTCTGGAATTTTTTCTTTAAAGTTTATTTCATCTTTTTTTAATTATTATAACTATAATAAACTATAAAATAAAATAATTTTAGTAAATAATAGAAAAAGTAAAAATTCCATCTAAAATAATCAAATAATTATAATTTTATAGTGTTATTTAGTCTTTTAATTATTATTTTCGGAAGTATTTTTTCAAGGAAAAAAATCCATTTTAGATCAGAAAAAGATAATTGGAATTTAATTATCTTTTTCTTTATAGACTTTTTATACATTTTTTAATTTATGTAACTATGTTCTGTTTAATTATTAATTTTTGTTAATATTTTCATATTTTCTTTTTCTTCATAATTTAAAATAAACAATTTACAAATATAAAACTATAAATTAGTAACATAATGAAAACTTTATTCACATTTTTTTTAAAGAAAAAGATAATTGGAATTTTTTCATAAAGTATTTTATTAGCATTTTAATATTTTACTAGTTTGATTGTTATGCGCTATGTCAATAATATAACCATATTGTTTATTCCGGAATTCCATCATTATGTTTAATATTTACTATTTTTATTTTTCAACACTAGATTATAGTAATAATTATGATCAAAATCATAATTATTACTTTATGTAAAAATTCCAAATGGAATTTTTGTATGAATTTTATCATTGATCCAACAATCTTTTGTAGAAATCCTGATATTCAATGCGCATCTCCTCATTCATCTCTCCCATTTTTCCATTGTTCTCTATAATATATTCTAGAAGTTTCTCAAAAACCTCATATAACTTCTCGTGATTCTCCACTTCCTTTTCCTCCTCATGAACCTTAAAATAATGCTCTCTAACTGGTATCCTCTCTTTAAACGATCCGAAATTATTATATAATATTGGTAATCCAGTATTTAATGCTTTTGTTAACGAATAGCTCCAGGTTTCCCCCCATTTACTCAAAAAGAGTAAACAATGTAGATTTAGTTTCTTTACATAATCATAATATTCCTCCTCTTTGTATGGCTTAATATTCTTATTCACTACTAAATATTCTATATCATAATCTCTAAAGGTTTTGTATTTCTCAAATAATTTTACAGTGTATTCGCCCCCTTTTACCTCTAGAAAATCATGTAGAAAACCTATATGAATCTTTTTATTCACAATACAAGGAATATTCTTTAATCCTGCTTTTACTTTCGCATCATTATGAGGAACTACTACAAAATTCTTATTACTACAGTATCTACTGTATTGATCATATGTAAATCGACTAGGATGTATAACAATATCACATATTTCAATCAACTCTTTTACTTCCGGCAACATCTCCTTTGTCTCCAAATATCTACTATGAGGATTTACCTTATAATCCTGCTTTAGATTTGTATTTAGCCAATAGAAATCATGGATACTTAAAATCAATCTAAATTTGTACTTCTTTTTTAATTCTAATATATCCTTTATAGGAATTTTGGTATGCAGTAGTTGCTGTAGAAGAACAATATCCGTATCCCTAAAAGTTATATCATACAACCTCTTTTTATTCTTTATATAAAGATATCTGTTTTTAGGAAATCCTCTTTCTAGATCCTGTAGATATTTTACCGTACCCCCTTTTTCAATATTGTAAATGATGTAAACTCGATTGATTCTTCTATGATATATCCTGCCCTCTTTTATACCACAAACCAAATAGTGCTCCTCTAATTCTTCGTCGCTTTTATTCTCAATGTCTTCATAATTGTATCGATAGTTTTCTACATTAAAATCTGGATACACCTGATAGATACTTATTTTTCTCCTTTCATTCTTTCCATGGAGTTCATAATGATTATCCAATTGATCTTTATTGAATAATCCAGCTCTTCGTAGATCAGGATTTAACGCGCGATAAACTCTCCAATTAAACTTCATATATATAATCTAGGAATATAATTTCTAAATTATTATATATGAGCGCGAGTTCAAGCATTCTTGTCAAACGCGATTTAGCTAATGACCCCGATATTCATTTAGTATTCTATAAACAAACAACAGGGGGGGGATCCGGTACTTCTGTTGTAATTCATAAAAAAAATGTAAACAAAATTACTGGTGTCACAAAAAAAAATTTACAGGATATAATTAAAAGTAATGAACAGTTATGTTTAGGAAAAGTAGGTAAAGAATTTATTAAATATGCAAGTGAAAAGAATTTAATAATTATGGTTCTCTTTGATAAATTTGGTATAAAAGATCCCGTTATAACTGAAAATTCTATTTCTACTTCGACCAAAAGAAAAACTAGATCAAGTAAAAATACTGCGTCTTCCAGTACAACTGCTACGTCTTCTAGTGCCAAATCAAAACGAACTGTAGCTAAACCCACTGGAACTACAAATAGTACAACAACAACTAATTCTTCCAGAACGATTGATGATATCCAAAATTATGGTAAACCAGTTGCTTTCTTATTGGCAAAATATAAATATTTAAATGATGCTAATTTACTTGGACGACCAGTTGAATCTACAAATGAAATTTATATTGATTTAGTTTGTTCTGCCATTTCAGGTGGCGGCGAATATTTGATTAAAGAAATAATTAATTTTGCTGATCAACTAAAGTATGATTCTGTTTCGCTAAAAGCTATTCCTACTGTTCTTTCTTATTATCCTAGATTAGGATTTTTACATAGACATACATGTAATAGTAATGATCCAATCACCCCCCATTTAAAAAGAGAAATAACTGATACTGATCTAGAAACTAAAAGAAAATTAAAGGAACAATTGAGATTACTAAGAGAAAACAAATTTGGTATAATCACTGGTGATCCTTGTGGCAAAGACCCTGCCGATATTACCGACGAAGAAATGATCACGTGCGCAGAAGATGGTTACATGATGCGTAGGTGTAAAACTCGCTAATGAATTCTTTTTTATAAATTTTATAAATAAAAAAGAATTATAATTCCCTCCTCAAATCATCCACCATCTCCACAATATTCTTATCCATCTCCATTAACTTCCTATAAGCATCCTTTTTAAACACATCTTGTCTGTAGAATTTTTCTAGTAGTTCAGGATTTTCCATTAGATTTTTCACTTTTTCTTCTAGAGCATCTAGATTCTCTAAATCCACAAAAAGAATCCTTTCCTCATTGAATATTTCCCTATCATGCTCATCCAATTTGCCGTAATATATAGGAATAGCGCCTCCTAGACAACATCCCATTAACTTTTCCGTAATATACCCCGGATGACTATTTCCAAAATTCTCACAACAGATATAAAATAGATAATCCTTTAAAAATGCAGGAATACCTAATCTATTTACATACTCGTTCCTCATATTATTCAATAATGCTCCTGGACAATCGATCCTACCATATTTCTTTATTTGATCATGAATTTTAACCCTACAATTACCCCAATCATGTCTATTTATAAGAGCACAATAGTTTTTCTCTAAAGATGACTCTTTTACAAACCGATTTGCTACCTCAAAGATTTGGGGATTACTATAATCAAAACTAATTCTATATAGAGAATGCTTATACCATTTATTCATTCTATTTTGAATAATACAACCAGTCACAGCATCATACATCTTGTTTTTGAATAGGATCCAACAATAATAGCAGGATTGAAGGTTTTCAATTGGCTCACTTAGATATAAAATGCGCTTACCCCGAAAATTAAGTATTTCATTAAACTCTTCTAGAGTTAAAAAACTTCCAATTACAATTGTATTCGCTTCTTCTGTCTTATTTACCGTTATATCCTTTTCAGTTAAAGCCCTAATAATAGGATTATTTACTTTAAAATCCGGCCAGCCATTATCAAATCCTATATATTTAATTCGAAACATTTCTATTCTTATTAGTTCTATATTATTTTAAATGTTTTCCCTAATTGTAAAATCGCATTAATCCAAAGTCTCTCAAAAACATGCTCGATCATACTGTCTGGGTGCGATGAACTTGTATTCTTTACCCCATTATTATTTCCAAACAAGTTTCTATTCATATATTCATTATAACTACTAGATATACTAGGATTCATCCATGCCTTTTTATAATAATGGATAAACCAATTATAATCAAAACTATTCTCTTCATTTAAAAGGTTGTAGAAAAGTTTACATCTAGTAGAAAAAATAAAATCTATAACATCCTTTTTAAGGATCATACAATTTCCCTCCGCAAAGATCTTCTCCCTCCTCTCGATCCCCAAAAATCCAAACAACTCGTCTAAATACTTCTCGTTGTTTTTGAAAACATCATAGCCTCCATAATTTTTAAATCCATTATGATCGATCCATAATGTATTAGGAAAAATACCCATCACCCCCTCTTCCGCCATCATGTCTTTAAGTTCTTTTCTATGAACAATGAAAGGATTAAAATAGGCAGCGCGTTTTTTCTTATCGGATTTAGAATGAAGAAATAGGATGTATTCATATTTTACATCTAATTTATACAAATAATCTAGAGCACAGATCTTTCCTCCTATATCATACCCCTTATTCTTTACTTTAATATACACAATATCCAATTCTGGTTTCTCTAATGGATTTCCTATAGAATATGTTATTATAATAGTATAGTCCTCATAGAATTCATGGATGAAATTGCCAAAAAAAGAATGAAATTTAGATAGGTCATAGATGTGAATATGTAAAATATATCTCTTGTAGTCACCAAATTTGTAACTAGAGGTATAGCAAAGATCCTCCTCAGGATCCGCAATTTTCAAAAGATATTTATGAAATAATATTGGATATTTACTAATAATTTCCATTATTATTCTTGTAGTTTAATTATTTCTAGTTTTAACGATTAATTATCCCTCAAAAAAATCATTATAATCATCTATTAGATATACATCCAATTTCTTGAAATGATTGTATTGCTTATCCTCCTTATTTGTAACCAAATAAATACGATCAGTTACTTTCTGTATCGCTCTGTAGCCAGCAAGCGTATTCTCAATACCAACTACATACCACTCTCCTGTATAATATTTCTCTTTTGCCTTTTGGAAACATTCACTCGATGGCTTAGCCTCCTTATAATCCTCCCTCACAATCCAATTTTTGATCCTATTCAATAGAGGCAGCTTCTCTTTGAAGTATTCCACATTTTCTCTCGAAGTATTCGTAACAACACAATGATTAATATTATGATCTAATAAATATTCAATAAACCTATCTGCTCCCTTAATAAACTGAATATTCCTCTTTCGTAAAGCTTCATTCTTTAGTTTTTTAATCTCCTCTTTTTTATCCCCATATTTGTCTTCTAAATACTTATCAATCCCCCCATTATTTAATATATCTAAATAAACATTATACTCTAAAAATCCATTTACAACCTGTAATGCTTCCATATAGCAATCATAATGTACTCTATCCGTATCTAATAGCGTTCCATCTAGATCTAATAAGAAAAACAGATCAGTCTCTTCCGCCTTTTGAATCGGAGTATGATACAATTTACTAAAACATCTCTCTAAACCCACTTTTAAAGGAGTAATAGGAAACCTATTAATATTATACTTTTCATCTAATAGATACGTATCTCTAGGTCTTTCGGCACCATCATCAGGAGGCGTTTGGATAGGAATTGTTTTATTCACTTTACCCAAATATTCAGCAATCATATTTGACATCTTGTATTTGGTCGTATGCTCCTCTGGATTGTAGTAATGGAAAATACCTGTAGATTCTTTGCTCATAAGAAAACCTATAAATTCACAAAAATCCGGAATATAATTAGGTCTTCTAACCGAATAGTTATCCTCTTTTTGTACTTCAATCCTATTTAATACTTTCTTTCCAATCACAGTCACCGCACTCTCGTCTAGGTTTTTTAAATCATTCGAATAGAGGACTGGAACACGCACAATAGCTGATCTTCTACATCTCGACATAACCCTCTGTTCAGCAATAAGTTTTGACATGCCATAATTCTGTAGTGGATTAGGAATAGAATGAGGATAATAGGGGGGATTAAGTCCATCAAAAACGTAATCAGTAGAAATATGAATAAGATGAACTCCATGTTTATTACACATTTTTGCTATATTATTCGCAAAATCAATATTAATTCTTTTCGTGTTATTCCAATCTCCCTCGCAAACCTCCAACTGTCTTTCCACAATACTATTGATACAAAAAGTTGGTTTATACTCCATTAAGACCTTTTCGATCTCTGCTAGATTACCAAAATCGATCTTAACTCCATTTTCAATAGGATTACTATGATAGGTACCAAGAAATTCGATTCCATTATTTTTAAAATAAGTACAAAGACCCCTGCCTAAAAGTCCCGAAGCACCACAAAGTAAAACTTTTTTAGAAGCAATCATTTTAGTTATAAATGATCATTCTATTTAAATTAATTAGCTCCAATAAATTTAAAGATATACTAGAAACTATATCTAGATAAGGATATGAAATATTTAATTACAGGCATCACAGGTTTTCTCGGACCCCACCTAGCTAACATTCTAGTTAGAAATGGTCACGAAGTTTATGGTTTAGTACGCATCAATATGGGTCGCGAAAATGATATTCGTGATATTGTCCCCGATGAGATTTTTAATCAAATCAAGTTTGTCTACAGCGATCTCACCAATTATAGAACTCTTCGCAAGATCTTTGAGACCCATACTTTTGACGGTGTTTTCCATTTAGCAGCCCAAACCCATCCTCCTACTAGTTTCACCGATCCTATTGGCACCTGGGAATGGAACGTCATGGGCAGTGTAAATCTTATCACCTGTATCCAAGACCTACAACCTAAAACCAAACTCATCTTCTGTTCTACTGTAGAAGTATATGGTAATCTTGGTATCCATGAACAAAAACTCAAAGAAACCGACAAGCTACTTCCCGCCAATCCCTACGGTGCCAGTAAAGCTGCCATTGATCTCTATATTCAAGAAAGAATGGAAAACAAACAACTTAATGCGGTAGTAGTAAGACCTTTCTGCTTTACAGGTCCCCGTAGAGGCTCTAGTTTCTCGATTAGTTCTGATGCGATCCAAATTGCCCGTATGGTCCTTGGTAAACAGGATAAAGTTCTACGTATTGGTAATCTAGATACTTCTAGAGCAGTTACTGATGTTCGTGATATTGCCAGAGCCTTTTATCTTATTATGATCAATGAAAATACCTCGGGACATGTTATTAATGTTTGCGGTGGTGATACCCACAAGATGCGTTTCTTTACTGAAACTCTCATTGAACTAGCTGGTCTTAAAGATCAGGTTAAAATGGAGATTGATCCAAAACTATGGCGTCCTATCGATATTCAATACCAGGATGGCGATAGCACCAAATGTAAAGAAATGACCGGCTGGGAGCCCGAATTTACCATTGAACAAACCCTTAAAGACCTCTTAGATTACTGGATTATGAAATTACAAATCTCTCAATAGAATTTTACCTAATACAACTAGAGCTATAGGATTTATTGGATGTCAATATATTTTTTATTTTCCATTTTAAAAAATAAAAAGTATATGTTTGATGTGGATTTTCTAGAGCTCTAGTATTCTTCTAATAAAAATGTTATTTGATCACCATTTATTTTAGAAGGTTCACCAAATACTTTAGAATAGGTTTTATAAGCAGCTATATTATTTTTATCAACAGTAATACTAAAATTACCAGGAAAAGAATAGATTACATTCATCAATAGTAGACAAGAATAATGATTCCCGCGATATTTTTCATCGACAAATACATTATCTATTATATATACATTTTGAGTATTTTTTGTCATAGAACAACATGCTAAGATATTATCTTTATTATTTATTAAATGAAACCAATAGTCTTCATTATTTAATATGATAGAATATTGATAGTCAGGAGGGAATTCTTTATTGTCTCCATAATTTTTTAAATAGAGAGAATGTAATCTTTGATCATACACATTTTTTTTATTGATCAGAAACTCCATCTACTTACTAACAGATGTATGAATCTTTTTAATAATGTTTGTAGTACTAACATTTTCAATATTACCAATTAATTTAATTCTCTTAAGATAAGGATGTTTTGCCAAGATTTGTGATTCGGTATAGTCACTTCCCTTGACCCAATAATAAGGATCCACAATCTTCATGATATTTCCTAGTGTTTCTTCTCTTTCAATATTTTGTTCATTGTAAAGAATAACATAGTCTACATAGGATATAGTCTTAAATAGATCTACGCGATCCTGGAAATGATTAACGGGTCTATCCTCTCCTTTTAATGCCTTAATTTGCTCATCGCTACTAAGACAAATCATCAATACATCTCCTAATTTCTTTGCTTCTCTTAGTGTATTAATATGCCCTACATGGATAATATCATAACATCCTGAAGATAAGATGACACGTTTCTTCTGTTCTTTAAGTTTTTCTACAACAAGTTTTAATTGTTCTTCATTGTAGATTAATTTATTATCCTCCATATAGTTACTCTTCTCCAGACTTAAAATCAGTGCCTTATCATTGATTAGTTGAACATTCCTAAAACTATCAATCATAGAACCCTCTTTAAGGTACATCATATCCCTAAAAAGTACCCCATCCATCACAATATGATAACTATCTTTATTAACTAAGAAGCTATCTCTATTTTTTTCTGTTAGCTCTCTTACTTGGAACTGTACACCTTCAACCATTTTATGGAATCCTTGATCTAGATAGAAATAATTGTATTGTTGAAGCGTTTCTTCGTCCTTCATTAACTGAATAGATCCCTCATATCCTACATTTTTCCTCTTGTATTGATCATTGATACGTAATAGATCATTCTTATCCGAGAAACTTGCCCTATTATTATAAACCTCGATTTCCAATAATACAGTTTCTTCTGAAAAAGAGGAAAGTCCATGAAAATTGTATTTAGGTAAAAAGATAGAAGACATACAACCAAGATTGATCACTTTATTGTCAACTAAATGGATAATAGCACTTCCTTTTAGAACAATGATAATTGTATCTTTATTGAAATGACAGTGAAGAGAGGTGGAATGACCGCGCTTAATTGTTAGAAACCACATGCCAATTTTGGCACTTTCATAAACTAAAAATTCATATCCCCAGGGTTTAACACAAACCCCATTACGATAATCTACTTTGGAATGAACTTCATTTTTTATATATATATTATTCTGGGTTATTTGATGCTCCTTTTCGGTGACTTCAATAATTTGCCTCTCCATTTCTAAGTATTAGAATCGAGTATTGTTTTAAATAGATTATAGATCAAATTTACGAATAACAAATGTACCTAAATATCTAGCAATACTATAGCTGTAGAACATCTTATAAGAATCATGAACAAAACAAGAGAAATTGCCGCACCAAATAGTAATCATAAGTAATAATTCTAAACTTAAAGTGTCATAAATAGAAAAATCAAGACATTCTAAACGTATCCATATGTTATCCCTTTCCATATCAAGTGTCTCTATTATTCTATTATCAAATTCATCGTAGCCGGATAAGGCAAATAAGACTTTCGCCCAGTCGTACTCTTCCATACCATACACCAAACTAGTACCAAAATATCCTCTAGGATCAATCATTTTCATTTCCTTCGTTTCTAAACAATAAAGAATGTTATTAAATTGGCAATCTCCATGAATAGGCACATAGACATACTCTTTCCTCTTCTGTTCTTCCAACATCTCCACGATTTTCCTTCGGAGAATTCCAATAATTTCTGGAATCCCTAGAACGGAGACGCCATTGACTTTGGAGATATGTTGGAAGGCTTCGAGATGATGAATGGAAGAGTTGTAGCGATCGAGAACTTTTTCTTCAGTTTCTATTTGAAGATCCCGCAGATATTGTTCTTTTTCTACTATTTTACTATTTGTATTATGTAGATTTTCTAGAAGTTCATAGACTCTTTTTTTTAAAGATTTATTGTAGATTTGATAGAGTGGCGTGTAACCATCTAGATATTCCATAATATACCCATCTTCTACATACTCCTGTATTTTAGGAAAAGTTTGACAGTCAACATTTTTATAAAAATAGATTTCAGCCTTCATTTTTTTCATTCCTGATTCTCCAAAGCATATTTTTTTGATTGTTTTTTTATTCTTATGTACATACAATTTATTAAAATTAGAACCATAGCCACACCTTTTTATTTCTAACCAGTTTGAATCAGATGTATTACTTAATTCCATTAAGTTTATAGGATTACTTAACTCCATTAAGTTTATAGGATTACTTAACTCCATTAAGTTTATAGGATTACTTAATTCCATTAAGTTTATATTATTCTTAGGTATAATATAAATCTAACTTTTTATATCTTTTCTAATTTACCATACAGTTTCATTGGATCCTTTTTGGAAATTCTTATAGGACAAATTTTGTAGAACTGCGTCGCCATAGAGGACAATGCGATCCACATTTTGAATTGTATAGGTATTTAAACATCCTATAAAAGGACCCGAATCAATAGCAATTAAGTTTTTACAATGAGTTGATATAGCTGCTATATCTTTCACAGTTAATCCATCATCCAAGGTACAGGGGACATGATCTACCTTTAATATAGTTGCTATTTTATACTTCTTAGATAAATTTCTAATGTGTTTATCCCACATCTGTTTGTTCTCCTGGTATTTATATTGACCACTCATTGGCATATTATTTAATATCAAATAATCCAGTTTCTTATATTTCTCGGGCATCTTCTCATATCTCTCTAATAATTCACTATCCTCATACTCTAATTTCTCTAGCACTACATCCAAACCCAATTTTCTAAAGATCTCATTACCTAAATCTATAAAATACTTATCGGATGTCAGTCTTTTTTCCTTGATCTCGTCTTCCATTAAGAAATAATTATTCTCATAAATCTCCGATCCTAACCACATATTGAGACCTTTATTGCTACCATAAATCTCTTGTACATCTACATTAGGTGTATTTACAAATTCCGATAATTGTTTTACATGTTGTTTCAATGTATAGTAAGTTATATAAATATTGTTCTTTTCTAAATACTCTCTAATATTATTAAACATCATTAAAGTAATAATACAATCTCCTAAATGTTTCTCATTATACACCTCTATATGTCGAATAGATTTATCTAAACAGTTCAGGGTTTGTAAAATATCCGCCTTGTTATTATTTATCATTCCAGATTGTTCTAGTCGAATCATTTTTTGGACCATATAATCCTCTATACCTTCCTTTCTAAACCAATACCTTGATTGATGATATTGTCTTCTCATACTTTCCAATTGACTATCACTAAATGTATTTAGAACTTCCCCTGTCTTATTAATGTCTTTCACATTTAACATAACCAGCATTTTATAATAATCAATCATTTCCCTATAGGGAATTCTTTCTTGATTTGTCCAGATATACACTGGAATAGCACCTAATTTATAGATCATATCGAGCATATGGAAGGATTCATTGGTTACTACAACAAATCTTGAATGAGCCGCTATAATAGCCCATTCTTCATAATTCATTTCTTTATAGAGTTTACCAAAGAATCCAGTTGTTCCTAAAAAGACCGCACTATTGGATAATAATTTTACAGTAGGATCAGTTTCTAATCCTAAAAGAGTTACTAAAAACTTCTTATCCGTTGTTGTTCTTACTTCTTTGGGGACATATTGTAATTTAGGCAGTAATATATCGCTACTAGAAAAATCTTCACTAAAATGGATTACATTTTCTTTTTTTTGTTTTTGATTGATCGAAAACAAAATCTTTTCACTGTTTTCTTGACCTCTATCTACTACCCATAATTCCTCCTCTTTCTCACCTTTTACATATTCAGTAATTTTTTTTCTTCCTAATTCAATCTTATCTTTTATAGTATGATAGTCTCTATATAAACTCTCTACTTTATCTTCTTTTTCTTTTTGAGGATTTCTCTTCTCTAATAAATACTTTGTCTCTTTTTGTACTAAATCATTATTAATCTCCGTGTTGGTCACTTGTCCAGGATGCTGAAGAGTTGCTACTGTTACCTTTTGTAAATATTCGGGTTCACCATACACATTATAAAGAGTTGTATAATAGTCTGTGTCCATAAACCATTTTACATTCTCATCAAATCGTTCAGTTACTTCTTTACGAATAGTTAAGCCACTAGGGCATCCGATGGTATTTTTTCCCTCACGTATTCCCTCTGTCCATTTGGGCATAAGTAAACCGTAAAAGTTTTGTCTATCCTGTGTATGTACATAGCTTCCTACTAACCATTTCTTATCTGTACCTTCCATTTTATCAACAATTGTTTGAATACTATCCTTATCCAGTAAATAATCATCCATAAAGAGAATCTTAATATAATCTCCGGTACATTGGTTGATAGCATTATTGATATTATTGGATATATTACCATAATTCTCAGTATTTCTCACATAAACTACATTCTCATAATTCTTTACTAATTCTTCAATATCATTATTTTTACTATGATCCGAAATAACTACTTCTATGTTATTATAAGTCTGTTCTTGAATCTTATCTAAACTATATTTTAAAAATTCAGCACCTTTGCCGTTTGCTTCATAGGTTGAAATGGCAATGCTTACCTTATGAGGGTTGCTAATGCTTACCTTTTTAGGGTTGCTAATGATTTTTTTATTGGTCAAAAAAAAAAGGCGCTTCTCTAAATCATAAACAATGGATCCTTTCCAGGCTATACCATGATTGGATGTATTGATAAATTTATTAGGATAGAATACTATTTTTTCCTCATTTTCATTAAGGTATCCACCCCACCAACTAAAGGTACTATTACATCCAATACCTCCTTTTTTACAAAGAGTCATTAGATATAAACTATCTACTTCATCAATCTCATCAACAAATTTGGAATCTTCTGGGATCCATGAGATATTTTTACAGGCTTCCACTTCATCACTGAAAATATAGAACGTAGCTCCTGGGTCTTTCTCTTTAATATATTCTATAGACCTAGTATAATATTCATCCAGATTCATATGGTGAATCTTATTGCTTAAGAAATCACCTCTTCGGATATGAATAAAATATCTACTATCTAGTTCATGATGCTTGGATTCTAAACGCTGTTTTCTTTCAGGTTCTATCTGGAATAATTGGATGATTTTATCACGGGAATCCATAAAATACTTTTCATTTTGGAAATATCCATACAGTCTTAAATTGTTGGATTCATTGGGAATTGTTAAATAATCAAATGCTTTATTGTCTTCCTCTTTAAAGATCCTATCTATCTTTTTTTGGGATTTCTTTACTTTTCTAAAAATATTTTGGAAGTAGTCTTGATTACTATGTTCATTGGGTAATTCAACTGTAATTTCCATCTCCTTTCCTTGCTTTTGTGCTATTCCGTAGGCACTTGCTACTTGAAACATACGATTTCCTAATCCGCCCATTAATACTGGGCTAACCACTTTTTTTTGATTCATTTCTGATTCTTCTATTACATCAGTTTTAATTGTTTCTTGTTGAACTTCAGGTTCTTTAGTTACTAATACCACCTCGGGTTCTTTAACCACCTCGGGTTCTTTAATGTCTAATACCACCTCGGGTTCTTTAACATCTTGTTCTTTCGCATGATCAAAAATCAACTTTTCGGAATGGGCAAACATTTGATCATAATTTACAATACGATTTTCAATATCACTAAAGTCGGCTCTCTGTTTAGCTAAGAAAGGTACTCTTGTAACAATTCTGCCTTTTGCTAATTGAGGAATAACAATATCCAATGGCATATAATTCTTTGGATTAACATTGTATTGAATAATTTTATCAAAGAAATTCTTATTATAATAAGTAAAATGAGTCGTAGTTGAAAAATCTAATCGAACAATACCCTTTTCTTTATCTAAATATTCTAGAACATGCTCGGGACGTAAATTAGTACAACCTCCTAAATATACATCCCACTTATCCATATGACTATCTAACCATTGTTTGGTCGTCTTCCATTCTCTATCAAACAGATTTCTCCTAATTAATTCACAGTCATCCTCAATCACTAAACAAGTCTCCATGTTTTTCATTTGTGCCATACGTAAACACCTTTGATGACTCTTGAAACATCCTACCCAACCTTTCTCATGACGAACTGCATCCACTCTTTGTAATTGGAGGAGTCCGTTCAAGTTGCTCTGAATTTGAGCCCAACGATCCTCTCTTTCCTTCAGATTCACAACAAATGCCTGATCTAGTACAACATTCTCGCCTCTAAATGAATACACTCTCTCCGATTCTTCTTTATACATGGGTAGTTTATAAGATTTCAATACAAACACTTCTTTACTATTGATATTCAGTTTTTCTAAAAGAGCTTTGCTGTTCATCATAAATTCGATAGGACAATTAGAAACCATCAAAAATTTAGTATTAGCAAGAGGTTCTTGAATAGACTTTTCGATAATACCTTGTGATAATCCCAAATAAATCATTGAATTCATTCCACGGTGATAAGTAAGAAATTCCTCAATACTATTTCTAGTAGGATGAATATCAATATAAATAAGTTGATCTCTAAGAAGATCCATCGTTTGATGAGTCATTGTTTGGAAATACATAAAAAGTCTTTGAATGGCTAAGGGTCTACTTAAAAATTGGACTAATTGATCTTTATTCATATTTCTGGTCCTTCCCTCATAGTGTACACGAATGTCATTACCTAAAATAAAATTATAGTTGTCAATACTGGCTGAAAATGGTATATTATTTACTATCTCTTTATTAGGAATCATAATAGTAATTTTATCACTAGTACCAATGGAACTTTCTAAAAGAGTGTTTCCTCTATTAAAAATAATTTGATCAATGGATGCGATTCTCACACCATAGGCATTTTGAACTCTATCTATTAGACTATTAGAAGTTCTATCCATTTCTAATTGAACATAGAGCGCCTCTTTATGTTTTCCTAATTTATCTAAAATACGAATAGCTAATTGGTTGTATTTATCTTTCATAGTAGATCCAATTACTTTTTGTTTCTTTTCATAGAGAACATAACCTAATTTAAGCTGCTCATAAGCCAAAAGATACTCATTCTTGTCAACTAAATACTCTAATAGAAAATAAACTGAATCTAGAGAAGGGTATAGAGTATTAAATTCGTGAATGTAAGTAACATCCTTATTAGAACAGAGAATAAGTTCAGTATAATACTTCAATGATTTTTTTTCATTGTATTTTAATAAGAGCTCTTTTGCTAAAGCTACATTGCCACTTTTACGATAACAATAAGCAACTTCCAAATAATCTGTGAGATTATTGTCTAAATTATAAATGGTTTTATTAATGGCTCTACGCGAAAATTCAATTGGATCTTCTGTCATTTTAACCAATGTAAAATCTGTCTCATTTTCTGTTTCCTCTAAAAATCCATTGATTCTATTTTGAATTTCAATATAATCTTCAGAAACAACCTTTACATTGTACTTTTTATCAATAGAGATTTCTAGCGATTGAAAATCTTTTAGTTCTTCATTGCCATAAATGTAAAATACAATATTGGATTCTCCAATTGTTTTCACTTCCTGAATACTTCTTTCTCCAGCCCATTTTTTAAGATAGTCTCTTGTTTTCATATCCTCCGGCTGACTACTATAAACATGATAACTAGAAACATATTCTGAAAGAGGTAGAAGACTATTCAAGCAGTTTTTGATTGTACTAAAATGGTTTTCTAAAATAAAACTTAGAGTAATCATTTTATTTTTATTAATGTAATTAATATTTAAATCAATAAAAATAAACCTAGAATAATTTAAAGAACCTATTGTTTTTAACTAAAGATATTATAACATTCGTTATAATTTACAGGGTTATTATAACATTCGTTATAATTTACTATAATAATTAGGATATCTAGTGATTGGAATATAATTAGTAGTCTCTTTCATTCCGTTGTTCCATTTTTCAATAATCCCTTCAAATACTTTTGTTTTTAATATTTTGTTCAAACTTTCATTAGGTATTTTATCATCATGAATATATTGACTATATATCTCCATCACTAATTTATTATCAATACCATTTAATAAATAGATCTTCGTATAATCAATACCAACGCGAATAATTTGATTTAACTGGTTCAACCAAATCTGTTGCTTATTTTTTCCGGTTAACTTAAATACCAATCCTCCTAGATCTAGATGGAATTTATTTTGAATTTTCTCCACTGTTGTACCTAATACACTATAACCTTTTAGATATTTAATAACTCCATCCAGTTTATGTTTACTAAATTCATCAATGATCCATTTTGTTCCTTGTTGGATCAATACACTATTATCTCCCTCGAAGGTTTGATAAATATTTACATCATTCATAAATAATCCCAACTGATTCTCCCATAAATATCCATGACCACCACACATCTCTCTACACCATCCCGTAATCTTAATCGCCATCCACGAACAATAGACTTTAAGCAGTGAGCTAATCGCATGAACCTTTTTACTAAATCCCTCTCTCTTATACATTTTAATTAAATCTAAAATACCCAGTCTCATCGCATAGAGTGAACTATACATAATAGCAAACTTTTGTAATTGACTGTAATACTCGATAATCCTTTTCTCTTCCTTATTATTTGAAATCATAAATTGTCTGCGCTGTAAATTATAGTTCAGCGCTACAATAAATGCCTTATAGGCAATACTATAGCTTCCCATAGCAATACTAATTCTTCCCATCGATAGAGCACTTAACATATAACCAAATCGCACATCCTTATTTTTAATAGTACTCTTGTATTTACCATTTTCATCAAAGCCACCATATTTATCCAATAAATTCTCTAAAGGAACCTCGACTTTACTAAACTTAATGTAACCATTATCAATACCATTTAATCCAATTTTAGCACCCATATCCTCAATCGTCACACCAGGATAATTGGTTTTGTTTTCCGTTTTTAATGGCACTAAAATAGCATGTAAACCTTGATGGACATTCTCTTCATCATATAATTGACAAAAAACGACTGTATAATCCGTAATCGTGGATCCACCGATCCAACATTTTACTCCCTCAGGTCCCATCGAATCAATCACTAGTGTATTACCAACCTTTTTAGCCGTCGTCATAAGATTTTTTAAATTACTTCCGTGACCTATCTCAGTCATGGAGAAACAACCTTTGATCTGTCCCTTGACCAATTTCTCCAAATAACCCCGATGCCTTTCTCCTCCTAAAAATCTTAGTGCTCCTCCAAATAGAATAATATCTACACCCATTTTAATAGCTAAACTAGGATTGATATAATGTAAATACTCACCAAACACAAACAACGTCTCATCGTCATAATCCCCCACATCAATCAATCCACTCTCCAACACCTTTTCGAGTTGTCTATCGGTCAACACACGGTTTTCCTTCCAATCCTGAGGAACCGGCTGGAAAAAGAGCTCGGGATATTGGGCGATATACTTTTTCATTTGTAAAAACTTGGGGTGACCTTCGAACAAAACCATCTAACTTATATATTGCTAAAGTTATATAGTTTTTAGTTTTTAAATATATTAAATGGTTTTCATTTTTTGTTGTTTTTCTAGAACGGATTTCACAAGCGTACTTAAACGTTGATCAAGAAGCTCCATCCAACCAATCTTGGCATCCTTGATTCCTACTGCCTCTAATAGTTTACCTAAATTATCCTTTAGAGGAGATCCACCTACATTACCTACAGATAAATGTCTTACTCCATTAAGCAATGCGGAACTTTCCACACTACGATTAGGATTTTCCCAATTAACTAAAATAAGTCGATTAAGAGCTGTCATGAGACTTACAATCTGTTTGAGTCTTTCTGTAGTAGGTTCACCTAAAATAACAATGTCTGCTTCGTCTCCTGTTATGTTCTTGTAGTTATGGGCAAATTTACAATCACCGTTGAAAGCCTCGAGATATTTTCTACAAGAAATCTTATCCATCTCCATGAGTGGCACAATTTCTTTAGGATTTGTTATATAGATCTCGTTCCATCTACTGCTAGTTCCATTGGATGTATTGATGTACAATGTTTCATCATTCATATCCTGTGGTTTGATATTGTTCTTCTTTTCCACCTTGATTCCCTGAATCTTAACCAATTCCTTGAACACTTCATTGGTCTTTTGAATACCTCCCAGTAAAACCACATTATACTTATGTAACTGAATTTGTACCTCACTCGACCTTATATCTGATGTGTTATATTTCACTTTAACCTGATCAATAGATTCGATTCGTTTACCCATAGTACTACATAAATTAATAATAAGTCTACCTATTTCTTCTCTCTTATCTTCTGGTATATCCATCGCATTGTGATCTAAAATATGCTTTAGTAAAATCAATGATTCATTCAAACGTTTTAATTCAATACAACAGAGAGCAATTTCCAATCGAAAGAGATAATTGTAGATATCTTTAAGAATAAATAAGTGATCATTTTTAGGATAAGGAGTTAACGCCGCATGATAACCAAACTGATACGCAAGGAATGGCTTACCCGCCAGTCTTAATTCCCTCACATATTCATAGAAACACTCAAGACGATGCTGAAATTTATGATATCCTTCTAGATAATAGTGTCCATATTGCTCTATCTTTTCTCCTAGCATCTTACAACAATGCCCTATCTGATGATAACATACATTGAGCTCCTCATCATAGCCCTCCATTTTGATTCTTTTAAGGTAATTCTCTCGTGACTCTTTCCACATACCCGCATCACGATAACTTTGGGCTAAATAGAAATAATATCTACTATTATGAGGTTCATCTAAAAGACCCTTCTCTAATGCTAAAGCATCCTTGAAATATTTATTAGGATCTTTGCTTCTAGCACCTTCGACACGAGGCATATTCATAAATTCGGTTAAACGATCTATACTAGTAATATTATCGGCAATGGCATATTCGTGAACAACACTTTCGTATCTCCATTCTAATCTATTATTCATTAATTGAAGACGATCGTAGGTGATTGATCCAAGTTCAGAAAGAATATTGTAGCAGTCTTTTTCTAGGGAAGGAAGAGTAATTTTAGGATCTTCTTTGATATCTTCGATTTCATAATATTTATCACCTACACGGTATTTAATAACTTCATCGGCATCAATAACCAGGAGAAAATCGGCTTTGCTTCTGCCTGCCTTGAGAGAAAGGGTACGGTTGTGTGCGAAGTTTTCCCAGGGGTGTTCTAGGACTTCACCTTTTAGATTGAGCTCCTGAGCTGTTTTATTGATGATTTCAATTGTATCATCGGTACTTCCGGTATCGCAGATAATGAAATAATCGGCGAGAGGGGCGAAACTGCGCATACACCTACCAATGACATGAGACTCGTTTTTGACGATCATGCAGACGCATATTGTTTTATTTTTGGTTACTTTGAACATCCTACTATGTAAGATACAAATATGTTTTAAATTTTTAACGCTTCGAAAATGTAAAACATATGGATTAATGGATTATTTCAAAATCAATAATTTCAAAAGTATTATTATTATATTTAAAAACTACAGTATCTGGTTTGGTAAAATTTTCTTCAATGGACAGAGAAAATTTTTTAAACAATTTTACATACTCGATCCATTGATTGGTCATTTATTATTAAATAAGAGTTTTTTTCATTATTTAATAGTATTTTTTAATTATTGTTGACTTACCGATTAATTATCTTTTGGAAATTTTTTATTTCATAGAATTTACCGTCTAAGGTTAAAAAGTATTGAGATTTATAATATTCAACTTTTAATAAATGATAATTTCCTTTTTCAGAATATTTAAAATACATATCAATATGATGTCCATTGTTGTAAGCAACAATTTTTTTCACAATCAAATTATATTCGTTATAATTATCTTGAATCATTAATATTTGATTTTCATATGGGGTTTTGGACCACAAATATAGTACTTCACATAATTCTTTATAATTATGTAAATTATCCAAAAATTCATCACTAAATCCTTTAATAGTATAAGATTCTCCATCTAAAAATAATTCATAGTCAGAATCATTATATTGGATATTAAAAGAATGTGAATTATCAGACTGATCTCTAAATTTACATTTTAAGCCAGATTCATAAGTCTCAATAGAATCAATATAAACATGATGTATACGGTTATTTAGGTCTAAAAACATTAATTTATTATTTTTACCAATATTTTTTGCCCGCTGTTCTAAATGTATTGCTAAATATATTGCTATATCGTTGTTAATCAATACAATTTCTTGATCTTTTGGATTACCACCTACTTGTTTTTTACGTTTATGGTAAGAAAGGGAAGCCTGCTGAAGTGCCTCCTTATGGCTCAAATGGGGATTCTTTTCTTTGAATAATTTTACATACTCGATCCATTGATTGGTCATTTATCATTAAATTAGAATTTATTATTGATATATTCCAATTATTTCATAATTTTTATTATTACTTTTGGGAGTGAATGAAATAATATCATCTTCAAACCAGTTTTTCTTAATATTAAGTTTGAATTCTAAATTTAGTGATTTACTATAGTCTTTTTTGATAAAATTATTATTATTTAAAGTATATGTTTCATTATTATCATTCATTATTGTATCAACAGTAACATCACAAGTTAATTCATCTCCCGTTATAAGTACGTTTTTAGCTGTACAATAAAAAATATATCCTCCATTCATTATGAGATTTAAACTAGCTTTTTTATTATTATTTAAATAGTAATTTTCTAATATGTTAAATATATCTCTACCAACACTGCCACCTGTTTGAATAGGAGAAAAGTAATAAGAAAGTCCAACTGTTTTTTCACCACCTACTTGTTTCTTAAGTTTGTGGTAGGAAACCGATGCTTATTGGAGTGCCTCCTTATGGTTCAAATGAGGATTCTTTTCTTTGAATAATTTCACATACTCGATCCATTGATTATTGGTCATTTATTATTAAATAAGAGTTTTTTTCTTTATTTAATAGTAATTTTCATCTTCATCTTCATTGTCATAAACACAATAACCATATTTATCACAACAATAACCCTTATTATCACAACATAATGTTTGTACACTATTTCCAAATATAAAATCTTTAGTTAAACCATTATGATCTTCAGGATAAGTACATTTTAGATTATTACTACCACCTCTTTGTCTGGGTAATTCAGCAACACCGCTGTTTAAACTACTAACACCAGCAGCGTATCTTAAATTGGCATCAATTAAGTCATAATTGGAGAATCCGCCTTTTTGTACGTATTTCTTTTTGAGTTTATTAAAGGCAATATCAATCTCTTTTTGAGAAGCTTTAGGGTTCTTCTCGCGATATAATTTGGAAAATTCCTTTTTCATTTTATATCATTACATAAGATTTTATTGTTACTAGTCATAATATATTCTGGTATTACATTGCCCTGTATTTTCTCATAAAAATCCTTGACTTCTTTATTACTTTCATACGTTACCTGATTTTTGATTTCCATATAGTCCACTTCACTATAAATATTCTTTACAGGAATCACAATATTGCTTATTACATTTTGTATACCAGGTAAATAGACATTCATAAAATCCCCTGTATTTACATACCTTTTCTTATTATCCACAATAACTCCATAGACAAACGATTTGGATCTATATTCCTGATCACCAACTCGGTAATAGTTATAGATAGGGAAGACAGCATTGACTTCTGAAACATTCCATTGATCATACAATTCCCAATTGTATTGCCACATTGTAAAACTATCCGTTCTTACTAAAGCATTAATAATTGTATTATAGAAACTGGATAAATCATACCCGTTCTTCATCATTACATTGAGTCTGTTCTCATAACCTTGTGTACCAACATAATGTTTATAGTAATAGATTTTAACCTTATCAACCAATTCCGAAGGAAGTTCAAATTGCGTCTTATTAGTAACAACGAATATTTCCTTATTAGGAACAAAATGTACAATACTCCATAAGGTCTTGATGAGTTGTTCATAATTGGCAGAATGTTTCTCAAGAAAAGGAACGAGAAAAGTTACTTTATCTAATGGAGTTACTACTTCTGTTTTCTGTAATGAAAACTTTTGGGGTTCGCGCATAGCGACATAGTCGTTCTTCATTAATAGTTTGTCTCCTAATAGACTTTTGTTTTTCTGTTGCTGATCATACATTAGTTGTTTATTAAACTGATTTTGGAAATTATTAGGAATAGGTTTAGTGGTATTGGAAGGAATCATATTAACAAAAAGTTGACCAGTATGATTCTCCGAATTAAGATATTGATGGAAAATGCCACCATAAAAGTAGTCTTTAAATTGCTCAAAATTATATTCGGTATTCTTTGGAAGCATTAGAGTGATTGTTTTAGGCTTAATGTAAACAATTTTAGTACGAATATTAACAATATACTCATTTCCATTAAAAGAAATGGGCAATAGAGAAAGATACATCATGTCGGCAAGTAGTGGACGGAATTCACCTAAAGAGACAGTAACATTCTCTGATGGTTTAACGCTATATCTAAAGTTTCTAAAAAGACTAAAATCATTGATGTCATAGTAATAGATACCTTTTTTAATGATAAAACGATTGGTTTGTTGGTTTTGGATATTGACGAGTTCCCATTTGTTACTAGGATGAACTACATCGATCAAAACTTGAATAGGAATATGATTCACTTGATCCATTACTAATGAAAAGAAACTTTTTGTGAAAAATTAACGTGTGTTTTTAAAAGAACGTGTTGTAAATAAAGTGTCTTTAATAAAAGAGAAAAGAAGATTAAAAGGAACAAAACAAATATACTTAATAATAATATGGAGGGTGCTATCTTGTGGCAAAATTATTATATTTATAGAGAAGAGATAGGATCAGGTTCCTATTCCAAGGTCTATAAAGCATTTGATACGACAACCAATGAATTTGTAGCTATTAAAAAAATGAATAAATCTCGATTATCGAAAAATTTGATTGAAAGATTTTTAAAAGAGATTGAAATATTAAAAAAAATAAAACATCCTAATATCATCCAATTTAGAAACTCCCTTATTACCGACAAATATATCTTTATCATCACTGAATATTGCGATGGAGGCAGTGTAAAAGATTTGATCCAGAAAGAATTAAATGAAAAAGAAGTTCAACACATTATTCATCAACTAGTTAGTGCGATGCAGTATCTTGATTCGATCCAAATTCTCCATAGGGACATTAAACCCGATAACCTTCTCTTGACCAAAAATCATACTCTAAAAATGATCGATTTTGGTTTCAGTACGGAAAATAGATTATCCAATGAACTCTATTCAACTATCTGCGGTACCCCTATGTATATGTCCCCAGAACTCCTTTCCGGACATCCCTATTCGAAAAAGTCCGATTTATGGTCATTAGGTGTGATTTCTTATGAATTATTTCACGGCAAGAATCCTTTTGGAAAACCTAAAAATATTCAAGAATTAATCCATAATATTAAAACAACGGATATTTTATATAGAAGTGATATTAGTCTACATTTTTTAGAATTTTTACACAGTTTATTAGTCTATGAATCCTATGAACGTATGGATTATGAATCTCTTGAACAACATCCATGGTTTCATCATGCGATTGATTCTAAAAAAAATAGTGACGTTTTTGAAATCGACGATGTAGAGGAGAGTGAAAAAATAGAATATAAAACCTATATTGATTTGAAAAGACATTTTTCTGTCTACAGTAGTTCAAGTAGTGATCTAGAAGATTTTGAGTTAACTGAATCTATGGATATAAGTCTATACAAAAGTACAAAAGAAGATCCCGAATTGCCCAAAAAAAGCTATGAATTGCCAACAAAAAGCTATGAATTGCCAACAAAAAGCTATGAATTGCCCAGAGAAAGTTCTCGACCTATCGATATTGTTCCTAATAGAAAAATTCGTATTATTGATAATTTCTTTGAAAAACCCAATACCTATGACATAGAGAGTCATAATGATAATGATTCCATCTATCGACGACCTGCTTCCAATGAATTGTTCAATAGTTTGCCTATTAAAATAGTAAAGAACATAGTAAAATCCGCTGGCACTAGTCCTATTTCTATCAATAACTTTTTTGACATTAATAACTTACTTTAAGATACATTTTTTGGTGCGAATAATATTTTCGCACATGGTTATCTTATTGAGTTCAACTTCATTTTTCTTATTTTTACTTATTGTACTCTTTACATCATAATTAGAATCCACTAAAAATGGATTCGTAGTTAATATAGTTAATTTACTACTATCTCTTTGTAAATATTGGACTAATTTATCATGAGGGAAGTTTCTGTAAATCGTATCCCATCTGCTCATCTTTTCAAACATGGATTTCCTTATGACTAAAAATCCTAAGCCACTAAAGACATCTACTTGAAGTAGTTCAAGTTCATTAGTAACTTTGATCTTATTTAAAATACGTAAATAAGGATCATTGATGTTCATAATACCGGTAAATAGATCCCAGTTTTCATTGGCTTTAAGATACTCCATAATTTTTTCATATTTTTCAGCGAAATCCTCTCTAAATATCACATCGTCATTACAAATTGTAATATAGGGAAGGTCTAATTTCATAGCATTTTTAGCAATTTCTCTATAGGTCATTCCGCAACCAATCCAGGGCACATTGTGTTTTAATCCAACAATGTATTGAAGATTTTGAGGTTTGTAGCGCTGTCCATCAAATTTATTGAATCTATATTGGTGTTCTGGTTGTGTTATACAAAAGATCTTATTGGAATCTAGGAGATACTCTGGTTCTATTTTAGGAAATTCGTTGGCTAATAGCATACGCTTCATTAGATAGGATTCATCGGCGTATTCAGTGGATGAATCGATGTAATACATTTTATAATTATATTCTTCAAGATTAGTGGGAGTTTGTGGTGTTTGTGTAAGTATACCTTGTGTTGAAATACCTTGAGTAAGTATACCTTGGCAAAGATCAAGAACAATTTTAGGAATATCGTAATTATCTAAACAGAGTAAAAAGTAAAAGGGATATAGTTTAATTTGTCTATGGGTTAATAATAGATACATACAATTCGTATTAAGAATGCCATCCGTAGTAATTTTAACAGGCAAGTTCATTGATTTAAGAATGTTTTCAAAGTATTCTGCTTTAGAATAGTTGATATTATCTGTGTAGATATAAATCATACTAGAATCTAAAATGGGTTTATACATTCTATTTTCAAATCTTCCTTTGTTTAAAAAGTGAAGTGCTAAATCGACAGGTTTCATTTTGTATCTCTGGAGATCTATGTTAAACGTATTGTAATACTCTGGACGGAAATCGGGGTAGAGATCGCGAATTGTATTGGGTCTACCTTCCGCTATACCATAATTTTGGTAGTGAAATTTAGCCATTTGAGGAGTATTGTATTTAGTTCTTCGTAAATCATCGTTTAAAAGAAGATAGATAGAGGGATGAAAAAGATCCATTTATTTATTTAGAGAATAAATAAATCGATAACGAACGCTTATTGTCTTGATAGGTTATATGCTTTATCTACCCTGCCATACTTTTACAGCGGGAAAATAGGGTAGATCAGGATTACTATTCATAAATGCCGATGGATGCTTATTGATATCACCCACAATGTACATTGCCTGGTTGTATTCTTTATTGTAGATAAACTGATAGAGAATGGTCATTAAACGTTCTAAAAAGCATCGGTTGATACGATTGGTGAAATATTTGGAACATTCGACAAAATTGGTAGTAGCATCTACCTTTTTCATAAATTCTTTAGTAAAAATCGACATGGATCCAAACTTGACATCAAATGGTTTACAATTTTTAATAATATTAAAATAGTTTTCTAGAGGAATTTTGGCATTGCCAAAATAGAGAACAAAATGTTTGAAAATTTCTTTATTTTCTATTTTATTGGTTGTATCATTAAATTTACAACAATTTGAATACCAGAAAAACAAGATATCTTCCTCACTCGCAATACAAGCATCAATATTCTTTTTTAAAAAAACCGTATCGTGAATATAGATTAGTTTATCATGTTTACATCTAGGATCAAGCATAAAAAGATAGGGATTCATTTCACCGGCTCCTCGTACAATCGCATCATAGATCAGTATAGATACAAAGGATTCTAATGATTTTTCAATATTATATGCTTTATCACAGTAATCCTTTATAATATAAATAGGTACATTAGGATATATCTTCCTAATGGAATCAACGCATTTTACTAAATATGTTAAATGATTGGCCTGTCGTACACTTGTTGTAATAATAAAGGCGTAATCTGTTTTATTAGCGGGAGATTTGTCCGTACCAAGATATTGATGAATGGAGTTCCAATACTCTCTAACTTGAAGGTTTTCGTCATTGTATTTCCTATTTTCATGTAAGCCATGATTAATCCAATGTTCAATTGCTTTGTGATTACTTTTGATATGTTTAAGATCAGGATTACTTTGTATATAGGTTTGCCATTGAATATATGGATTCTTTTCCCTTTCTTTTTTGTATTTTTGAAGCAATAGATCCATAAATGTATTTATAATCGTCAAAGAAAAAAATGAATTCTTAGTAACCTATTTCTTTCTTAAAATATAATAAAAGGTATATCCCTCTTGCTCTTTGAATTTGTATATATATGAACGATCTAAAATACTTTCTAATGAAGTTACTAACATAGGAGGAATATATATTTGAGCATTCATATCACTTCCTTCTCTAATTATTTCAACATCAGTATATTTTAGAGCATTTCTAATTAATAAATCTTTGATAAGATCACTGGTTTTTGACATGTTTGTATTTGTATTAAAATTGTAAACTTTATTAAAAAGTTGATGGACGCTATCCAATGCGGGATAAAACAATTTTCTATCAGCACTAGTACATATCTCTAAACTTTTAAAAATTTCTGTATTTTCTATATTATAAAATTTAATATAACCTCCTTGATTTCCAAATTTAGAAACATATATATCTATAGGTATTTTTTTATTTCGCATTAGGATGATAGAATCAGCCAACTTTTGTAAATAGGTACTGAATCCACCATAGTCACCTTCTCGAAAAGCATAGGGAGTACTTCTGATTTCTTGTGGACAATAATTTACCTTTGAATTACTCATCTAATAATAGATTAGAAACTAATACTTTTCTTTTTTTATGATCATTTTATTTCTAATTGTAACATATTGATTTTTATATCGTATCCACTCTTCTACTGGATTAGGTAAATTACTATTATAAGATTTGGCTTTGAAGTAGTGACGTATAGGATATAGTTCAAGGATACCTAAACGCAGTCCCTTAGGATGAAGAGATATATCGATCCCCCAACACCATCTAGTAAATTTATTATAAAATTGTAGATATTTAGGAAAATTGCGCTGGCTAATGAAATAGCTAAAAAATTCTATGAAATTGGTCTCTCTATATGTAAAAGGTTCATCTAGAGTATACATAAATAGATGATTAGTAGGAGAATCTCTGGTTAAGGGAAACCCTAATATATCTAATTGTTCTAATTCATAGACTTTTAGAACGGTTTGTATATCCATAATAGGACTAAACTCTATATCATCGAGGAAGAGCATAATGTAGTCATATAATTTATACAAGTTAGAAACATATTTATAAATAAACTCTCCAATAATGCCCTTTTCTACTTTTATAAAAACGTTATTTACATAGGGTGTAAAATCAATAGAATTTAGAATATTTCCATGTTCAGTACTATAAATATAAATATAGAGATCAATATCATAATGTTTTTTAATATTTTGTAGAACTTGAAGATTCTTTTTTAAAATGGCTATTTTTTTATCTAAAAAAGGTTGACCAAATCCGATAAGAAAAAACCCCAGGGTAGGTTTTTTGATTCCATTTTTATACTCAGGTTTGAACACCTCTATTTTTTTATAATAGGTGAGATAGTCATCTTTTGTAATAATACCGATATGTTGTAATTGCGGATTATCTAACATAAAAAGGTTGATTTTTTGTGATAATTCAGGACATTTGGTAGGGAGATCTTCATTTCTACCTATAGTAAAATAATGGTATTCAAGTTGATCTTGGGTGCTTAGAGAGAGTTGAGGGTTGGCTATTTTATATTCTAACCAATCAAAATCGGGAAAGATATCTCTAAATGAACTTTTACGATTTTCTATTGTACAATTTTGAAGATAATGTTGATAATATTCTTTGGGCGTTTGGATATCAAGCCAAAATAAATCGGGATTGAGATGTTTATAATATTCCCAGTGAAACTCAGACATATACAAATAGTACTATTCTTATCTAGAGATTTTTAAATCTATTTTAAAACGTTTTTGAGTATAAAAATTTCTTATATGTTTTTAGAAGTCTTAATGGAAACTAATTTAGTTATTAAATGTATGATTTTTTTCATTCTAATTATTTGTTTCTATATGTTTGTAGAAACTGACTACATTAATGATGTTAAATACGTAAAATCAACTGTAGACAATAAGGAATATTTAGTAAGAAATACGACAGATTCTGTTGAAGCCGCAAATACTTTAGCGAGATTAAGAACAAAGCTAAGTAATGTGGTTGATTCTCTAGTAGAGAAATATCCAAAGGATCCTCGTACAAAACTTTTAAAGAAGCGTTTTAACCCCTATAAAATAAGTGAAACATCTGCGAATAGTCAACATACTAGTTATTCGGTAAATAAGGGTGAAAAAATAGTATTCTGTTTGCGTTCAAAGGAAAAAAAACAAGATCTCCATGATTCCAATACAATCACCTTTGTAGCCCTTCATGAATTAGCCCATATTATGACAAAGAGTATAGGACATACGAAAGAATTTTGGGATAATTTTAGGTTTATTTTGAAGCATTCCATTCAATACGGATTTTATGAAAAACAGGATTTTAGAAATCAACCTGTCAAATATTGTGGAACTACAATTACTGATTCTCCTCTAAGAGAATAAGTATAATTTTTAGTATTAGTTTCTAATCTTATCATAGTTATTCATGAATAAAACCTACTACACAATAGCTCTTTTATTTGTTTTGTTTATACTTTTTTATAGTGAAAAATGTAAAAAAATTGTAAATAGTCTTTCTCAAATTATTCATCTTACTCAACTTCCTAGTGCTTCTAGTAACAAAGAAATAAAACCTAGTAGAAAACTTCAAAAAAATGAAATAGTCTCTACAGAAGGCAAAACAATTTTTGTAGATACTCTTTAGGATGAAATTGAAATACTAAATAAAATAGCTTAGTAGATAAATGTCACAAAATTCCGATTACGAAATTAAATTTAACATTGATTTTACTGCTTCTCAGTCGCAAATAGTTGATTCTCAAAATTTAGATGAAGTTGAAGAGGTTCAAGTAACCAAATGTCATGGTTGTCTTAATGAGGAAGGCAATCAACTGGCGCATTATGGAATTGGAGGATGTATGGGCGAGGAGAATCCATATTATTAATATTTGTATTAAATAGAAGATGTGCTTTACCCAGGAGATGAGCGCGGCTTTCGCTCTAATAGGATCTGGATTGACCTATTATTTCTACAAAAGACAAGAAAAATTCTGTAAAATCTGGTTGATCTTCCTATTTTATACAATTATGGAATGGTTCCAAACGATTCAGTTCAATAGTCTAAATCAATGTGATTCGTTTGAAAACAAATTCCTAACAAATATTGCTATGATTTTAGTAATAGTTCAACCTTTACTTTGGAATTATTATTACTATACATGTATGGCGGATAATGACTATAGAAAGGGTATATTTACATTAGGTATTATTTTATCTATTGTTTGGATTATAGGATATTTGAGCAGATATGGAGGATGGAAGCCAGAGGACGGCGAGGACTTACTACGAGGACCTTTATGTACTAGAAAAGAAGGTAAAGGACATTTTTATTGGACCTTCCCAATGGGTAAAGATCATGCTTTGAGTGCTAATTTCTTTATGTATTTGATTATCTGGTTTGTACCGCTCTTCTTTTCAAAACAGGGAGTGGGAGGTGCCATATGGATCATAGTGGGCGCATTGATTTCTTTACTTTTTACCTCAAGTAATCTTAGGGCAAAAATGGAATTTGCTTCAACCTGGTGTTTTATTTCTATTCCTTTAGCCATTATTGGGGTCATTTTAATGATTTGTGAAGAAATGATAGGGTGAAGAAAATTAATATCATATAATAATAGAATGACCCTCAATATATACTATATTTTACCCATTGTATGTCTTATATTATATGGTTTACTTACCATGGTAAGTATTACTGAATTATGTAATATAGTAAGTACAACTGAACAAAATGGTAAGTGGTTCGGTATTTTTACTATTTTGTTTGCTATTTTATGTATGCTTTTACAAGTTGTTAGTATGATGAAATATAATTGTTATACAGATGAATATAAAGAAAAGAATAAGAACAAAACTCTTCCTAGTTTACATATTAGTCTTGCTCCCATTTATTTAATCTTTGGTTTATTATTTGCTATGGGTCTTATATTATGGATAATCAGTTGGTTTAATTAAATAATTGGAAAGTAAAAATATGTGATAATATTATAGAAGATGGGGAATACATCAGCTGTTGGTTGGGCCTATGCCTGGCGTATCATTACTTTAATTATAAGTATTATTGTTTTAGTTTATAATTCATGGAATTATTGGAATGGAGAATCTGTTGAAAGTTGGATCATTTGTGGATTCATGGGTACTTTAACTACAATACTTAGTATCATTGGTTATCAAGAATCAACCGACGAAGAAAGAAAGAAATTTGCGATGGATAGTACTCATTTAGGTTTAACTTTTTACTATATTATGGGTATTATTATGATTATTTATGTTATTTCCAAATTAAAAGATTCAGGATTCTCTGGGTTAGTTGAAAATGTTGGTAATAGAACATCTTCCGCCATGGAAACAGTTGGTAGGAAAGCTAAATCTGTTAAGAATGCCTCTACTTCTGGATTTGATACATTAAGGAGTAAATTTGATAAAATAAAGAACTCACCAAAAACTGACTAAAAGTTCAAATGGTAATGTATGAAAATGAATAAAAAATAAATATCAAGTAAATATAGAGAATATGGATATTTCTATGGGTAATGGATGGGCTAATATTTGGCGCTTTTTGACAGTTGTTTTATCTTTCTTTACTCTATTCTTCGGTCTAATTGCCATGTGTAAAACCAATGATTCTGCCTTCTTTGTCTATGGTCTAGTAGGTGTTATCACTTCTGTTTTCAGTTATGGTAAATACAAATCAGGAGATGCTGAGGAAGATAGTTTCAATAGTGAAAATACTCATTTAGGTTTAGTTTATTGGTATATTTTATTGGCTCTTTTATTTGCTAAATTAACAGATGTTGTAATGACAAACTTCACGACTATCAATGAAAGCATACCTAAAATGAAATAAAGGAGCAAATTGATTGTAATTAAAACATGATAATAAAAAATGAAAACTAGATCTGGTAATAAATATATTCCTGAAAATAAAAGTTGGAATGAATTAACCATGTTGTATTATGCTGGATTGTATAGTAAATTATTTGATCATGTATGTAGGCAAGTTGTGGCAGAATATAGTATTGAAGATTGTACTGAGGAAGAAAAGATGGAAAAATTAAGTAAATTAGAAAATTTTGTAAAACAAATGAAACTATAAATAATAACAAAATACTTTGATTTAAATACATATTTAAATTAAATTATTCTTTTTTTGCTTACATAAAGCGTTCAATCATAAGAGAAGTATTAATAGCCTGTAAAGCGCCTACATTGATAACACTAAGGTTAACAGTATTAACAACATTTCTTACGGTAAGGATGGCTCCAGCAGGTATATTAAGTAGAGTAATACCAGTATTGATTCTTGTACCATTACTAATAGAATAAAGACTTTCGGGAATAGTATTACCATTGATAGCAATGGCGATGGAATTATTGCTGCTAGTATTAACATAGAAAGTTACTTTGTAGAGACCGGCATTGGTAATTGTGACAGTACCTCCACTAGAGTATTGAATACCGGCAGATTGTATGACAGTATTATTGAAATTAATAGGATTGTTTTCGGTAATAGTTTGAGCAACAGTACCAGTGTAGAAAGCATAGTCTAAAATGGTAGATCCAGCAGGACCTTGAGGACCGGCGGGGCCCTGAGGGCCTACTTGACCTTGGGGACCAATTGGACCAGGTTCGCCAGGGAAGCCCATAGGACCAGCTTCGCCCTGAGGACCGATAGGGCCGGTTTCGCCTTGAGGACCAGCAGGACCAGTTTCACCCTGAGGCCCGATAGGTCCAGGTTCGCCTTGAGGGCCGATAGGACCGGGTTCGCCTTGAGGGCCCATGGGGCCTACTTCACCCTGAGGGCCTTCGGGACCGGGTTCGCCTTGAGGGCCAATAGGCCCAGGCTCTCCTTGGCAACCTTTCTTGCCGGGTTCGCCTTTAGGACCAGGCTCTCCCTGAGGACCGCGAGGACCTCTTTTACCCATAGGACCATGAGGACCAGTCTCACCCTTATCACCTTTAAGAATACTAAAGTGTTTCATAGTGATTTTTCTTTTTACTAATTCGTCGTGATCATTGGTATAGAGGAAAGCAGAATCCATAGAATGACTGGAAGAAGATGACGAAGAGGAAGAGGAGGAATCACTTCTATCCTTCCTTTCTTTTCTATGTTTTTTCTTATTTTTTCTATCACTATCAGAGTCACTAGAACTGCTTAGATCAATTGTTTTGGTTTTAAAGTTAGTCTTGAAGTTATTTTCGCTCATTTCGTTGATATCGATATCACTATCATCGTCTTTTTTAGTACGATTTGTCTTAGAAGTTTTGTTTTTAGTGTCTAAATATCTTTTGTTGTCCATTTATATTTAATTATGAGAAAATAAATTGGGTTCCAGAAAAAAATGGAATTTTATAAAATCCTTAGGAAAATTCCAGAAATTCTTGGATCGCCGAGAACCCCAAGGAATTTTTCTTGGGAATTGTGGAATTCCAGAAAAAAATGGAATTCCTAAAAATATTTTCTCATCTTTAAATATAAAAAAATGCCCGCGAATAAACAAATGAAAAAACATACCAAATATCAAGACAGCGACAGCTCTTCCTCCTCTTCTTCCTCTTCTGATTCTGAATGCCAAAATATGAAGAGACCCAATCGTCAATGCGAGAGACGCAGGCCTCATGATAAGAAAGAACACCACAAACGCAGTCATTCTTCTGATTCATCCTCTTCTTCTTCGTCTTCCTCCTCATCTTCTTCCAGATCCAGTTCTAGCTCTGAACACAGTCACTGCGATTTCAATGATCTCTACAATTACTACAAACATAGATTAGTTACCGATAATAATCTTATGGTTGCTGGTTCTAATGCTTATATTAACTCTATTAATTTAACTGCTCCTAGTATAATACCTCGTTCCTACGGTGCTAGTTTCTCCAATAACCTTATTCAATACAACGTAGATCATATCCATCCCAATGCTCCTTTCTATGTTCGTGAAGATGGTATCTATTCTATTATTTTCACTGCGATTGCCGACGATTCTTCTCAATGGACCATTTTTGTTAATGGTAAACAAATTCCTACAACTACCGTTGGTACCAATTCTGGTGCTGGTCAAGTTATTACTGCCCAATTATTGCCTTTAAGAAAGAATGATGGTTTATTAGTCCGCAACTTTACTTCTAGTGCTAATGCTGTTAACACTGTTGCCTATCCCGGTGGTGAACTACTTGGTGCTGACATGACTATTAATCTCATGAAGATTGCTCCTCTTTGCCTTCCTGAGTACGATAGAGAGTGTGATATGGAGAAGAAATGCCACAAAAACATCAAACTCTACAAGAAACTTTTACACAAACTCTTATGCGACAAAGAACTTATGATGAAAGGTTTCGATGTTCATGGCAGTTTCTACGCCGATGACGTACATACCTATGTTGTTGGTGATGATGTTGAATTTGATCTTACTAGCAATGTTCATGGTTTAGAAATGACCAATGGACTTAATCCTAGTGGAAGCGATGCTTCCTTCATTAAAGTCCTTGAAGATGGTGTTTATTCTCTTATGTTCTTCATTGATACCACCACTGCTTGCCAATTCACTTTCACTGTCAATGGTAACCCTGTTGAAACTACTACTCAAGGTACAAATAGAGGTTCTGGTCAAATGACTCTTAGATCTTTATTAACTCTTAAGAAGAACGATGTTGTTACTGTTCGTAACTGGAAATCCAATACTTCTACTATTATTACTCAAGCTCAATCTGGTGGTAAAAAAGTTGCTATGAATACTCTTCTTACTATGTTCAAGATTGCTCCTATTGACAAACCCTCACCTAATTATGATGGCTGCCATATTCCTGAACACTACAAGAGATGCTACGAACAATTCCGCGAATTCCTTCTTCGTCAACATAAATTACAAATTGCTGGTACTCCTGTTTTAATCAATGCTATTGTTAATACCTATCAACAAATCCCTGTTGGTGATGCTATTGATTGGGATTACAATGTTGTTAGCCGCGAAGCTTACCACAAACCCGGTATGCCCATAGTTAGAGTTGAACGCGATGGTGTTTACTACGTTTCCAGTGATCTTATTACCGATGAACCTGCCCAAATTACCGTTTTTGTTAATGGTGTTCCTGATTTAAATACTACTACGGGTCGTGATTCTGGTTCTAATAGAGTTCGTCTTCGCCAAATTATTCAACTTAAATGCGGTGATGAGGTTACTGTTTGTAACTACGAATCTAATGCCGGTACTCTTAATGTAGCTCGTAATCCTGGTGGCAGCGAGCCTGGTAACCCTGCTAATTTAATTCTCTTCCGCCTTTCCCATAATGAATGCTGGGACGATATGGAACCTAAAAAGAAGTCCGCTGAGAAAAAGGAAGTTAAAGAAGTCAAGGAAACCAAAAAAGAGACCAAAGAAACAAAAAAAGAGAACAAGAAATAAATAACTTGCGTCAGCTAGTTAATAACATTTAAATTATTTATAAAGATAATTTAAATTTTAGTTTAAACTATACTAAATTGAAAAAAAATTCTAGTTTATCTATCTAGTGTAAAATGTTCGCATTCATTCTTCATAATATAGATTATGTTACTTCCACCGCATTTCATGGTGTAGATAAAGGTAAAAACAGCAAATTTATTCAAACCATTTATGAAAAATGTATCGAGCTAGAACGTGAATTACTATTTCCTACTTCTTCAAATCGTTTTAGTGAAGAATACATTGAGGAATTCCGAGACATTCAAACATACTATCATCTAGTTAAAACAGTCAAAACAAACTTTGCATTATTTATGAAGTAAAGACAATAGTAAAGATTAAGTGAAAATAATAGGTAGTAAACTAACCTACTTTGTTAGGAGTAAAAATTGATTGTTCTTAAAATAGTACTATACAGTTAACAAATGAAGCTACGTTCAGGTCGAATTATTTCAAAGATTACTACTCCTCCCCCGGCTTCCTCCATTATGTCTAATTTTAATAAATCTAGTAATACGAATGATAAGTTCTGTGATTTTTGTGGTAAAGTTCATAGCAATAACAACTCCGCCAACAATTATATCGAAAAGCAAAGCGAGAATGATATTCGTAGGAGTAAAACAATTGAGGTGATTAGGAAGTATTTATCCGAGATTGATAAAACTAAGGGTAGGCTTAACAAATGTATTATTGCTACCAAAATGTTTACATTCATCAACCTAAATATTGATTATATTACCTCTACGAATTTTCATAGTCAAGGTAATATGAGCAAGTTTGTTCAAACTGTTTACGACAAATGTATTGAACTCCAAGGAGAAGTACTACATCCTACTGCTATTGATCTTTATAGTGATCAATACATTGAGGAATCAAGAGATATTCAATCATTCTATGATATTATTAAAACTGTCAAAAAAAACCTTGAATTTCATATGTATAAGAAATATTAAGATTAATAAAGATTAAGTGATTAAGTGAAAAATTATAGTAAAAGTAATAACTAAATTACTTTGTAGAAATCTTAGTAAAAAATTGATTATTTGATAGACATATATAGATAACAAAATGAAGCTACGTTCAGGTAGAATTATTTCTAAGACTCCTGCCACTCCTTCCACTCCTAATAATACCTCATCTAAAATTCCAACTAAAACAACCAGTAATGGGGGTGTTTATTGTGGATTTTGTGGTAAAGTTCATAGTAATGTCCCAACTAATAACACCGAAAAGGATTCCGATGATATTCTTAGGGGTAAAACAATGAAGGTGATCATGAATTACCTTACTGAGCTCGAAAAAACTAGGGGTAGACTTAATAAATGTAGGGTTGTATCTAAAATGTTTACATTTATCAAGAACAATCTGGACTATTTTACTTCCACCCAATTTCATAGTCAAGGTAAAAACAACAAATTTGTTCAAACCGTTTATGACAAATGTATCGAACTAGAAGGTGATGTAATAACTCCCAATTCTACAGATCCTTTTAGTGATGAATATATTGAGGAATCCAGAGATATTGAAATATTCTATCATCTAATTAAAACTATCAAAACAAAACTTGAATTTCAAATGAATAAATATCAGAAATAAAACATATATAAAAACATAGTTAGTAGTAAAACTAACTTACTTTTTAGAAGATGGTTTTTCCAAATGATAGCATCGAACATACGCAAGAAGAAGATCAAGATAGATTAAATTCTAGTTATTGTAGTAATACTAGTACTAATAGTGATCTATATGATATAATAGAATATAGAAAATTTGAAGCTCAGAAAATTCATAGTATTATTTCAGTATATTTTTTTCTGTTTTATCTATTACTAATTATAATTTCTTGTATTAGAATTTAGCATCTAAACTGATAAAAATTGATTTAAAGAAGGAATAGCTAGATAATTCTAAATGGCTATTTCCATTGTTGTCGATCCTCAAGTTCATGATATCGAGAACCAGCTCGATACTATTAAGAACTACCTTGAAAATACGAATGTGGAGCAGGAAACTACTATGATCAAAAAGAGGTACTATTCAATTGTCGAAGCTGGATACCAGGTTTTTTCTAGAATGCCCCTGGATAAAATTAAGCCAGCTGTTTTCAATGTCCTCTATAATACATTCATGCGCTTGACTAGTAATAATTAGTAAAATAATACAAATGAAAAAAAAATAATAAGTAAAAAAACTTACTTTGTAATTCAAAGTTAATTTTTTTACTTATTACTTTACGAATGAAAAACACACAATTTACTGCTGAGACATATATTTTGTCAAGTTACTACTGAGACATATTTTGTCAAGTTACTACTGAGACATATTTTGTCAAGTTACTACTGAGACATATTTTGTCAAGTTACTACTGAGACATATTTTGTCAAGTTACTACTGAGACATATTTTGTCAAGTTACTACTGAGACATATAATCCTCGAGCTGTTGATCGAGTTGTTCATTAAGCAGTACTTTCTCTTCCTCGGTAAGATGATCATCATTGGTAGGATGCTCGTTTGTAGTAAAATAGATGTGTTTCTCATTATTGTCTGAGTCATCATCTACTGAAGAGTCATCATCTACAGAACTCTCATTCTCTCCAAAATTAATTACAATAGGAGGTTGATAGAGCTCATCGGAAGTTAGGAGTTTTTCGATAAACAAGTTAAGACGAAGTAGCTGGGCTCCGGAAAGTAGGTTGATCTTGTTCTGTAGCATAGTCTGGAATGCCTGTTTAATTGTTCCATGAAGTCCATTCTGCATATCGCAGGAAAGCTCGTTGAAGAGTTCAATCGTAGTCATATCTGATTTTTCTAGATCTAGGTATCCTAAAATCAATTTTATTTATACTAGATCTACCTAATTTTTTCTATAGTTACATTGGCTTGATTCAATAATTCTATAACAACTGAGTCATTTCTATAGTCTTCTAGATATACAATCTTTGTAATTCCACTACTAATAATGTATTTAGCACAGTGAATACAAGGAAAATGTGTTATATATATTGTAGAATTCGCTATAGCTACTCCTCGTTTAGCAGCATCGCTAATAGCATTTTGCTCTGAATGAATCGTATTAATCTCGTGCCCATCGCGCATTATACTTTCATGAGGCGCTCCCGATGGAAATCCATTATAGCCACTACTAATGACCCTATTCTCCTGAACTATAACAGAACCTACTTTTAATCGCTTTGATGGACTTCTACTAGAGATTAGCAAAGCAAGCGACATAAAATACTCATTCCAGGAAAGTCTATCCTCTAAAGAATGTATAACATGGGAGATTTTTAATAGGTTCTCGGTCATTTTATTTATTTTTGCTTATTATATTTAAACCATTTAAAAAAATATAGATAAATTATTATAATTATGATTGATTATAGTAATATCTTAGTTTATTCTAGTCTTCTTTATTTATTCCCTGCTTTTTATGCTTTAGAGCTAAATTATATTTTGTATTTCTTTTGGATTGCCGCTATCAGTCTAGTATCTGTTATCTACCATTCTACATACCATCCAATTCTGCGTTGGGCAGATATTTCATTTTCTTTAGGTACTTCAATGTATGGTTTAGTTCATAGTTTTACTATAATTTTTAATCATAGTCACCATCTACCTTGGTTAGTTATTTTAGCAGAATTAGCTGGTCTGTATTTATGGCTATATCATTCGTACGGAAAAAAGAACCATGAAGGAAGAGATGAACATTTCCTTCTTCACGTGATCACAAATTTTGGAATGATCTTCTTTTTAGCTTCCTATTTTCATGCTTATGGTATTTAATTTGATACAAATATAATATATTATATTATTTTATAGAAAGAAATGGTAGGTTGGACAAGTCCTTTAGGTTGGATTATTCCTATAATATTATTAGTAATTAGTTTAGTTGTTATTGTTTACAATATGGTCAAAAAAAATGAAGATGTTGAATTCTTATATGTATATTTTATAATTCTTTTGATATTCCAAATTATCAGCTTAATTGTTTTTGGTACTTATTCTGAAAAAAGCAGAGAGGATGGTGAAACCACTGCCTCTATGTGGTTATCATTATGGCTTCTGGTTGCCACAGTTAGTGTTCTTATAATTGGTGGAGGTATTGTGGGAGTAATAACTTTTTTAAATTGGGCATTTGGATAAGTTATAAATTAAACAAAGTATTTTAAAAAATATTTTTGTTTACTAGATTACTTATGATTCATATAATGGGTAATATAGGGCTGATTTCTAACAACCAAGTAAATTCCGATTCCTTCGAATCCTGACATAATATAATAGTCAGAGCTAAATCCAGCTTTTCTAACTTCCAACATTAGTTTCCTGGCAACTTCCATATTCTCATGGGATCTAGGGAAGAAATATCTAGTTTCCTCATAATCCCCATCATATACGGTCAGCGACAAATACTTACTCTTAAGATGATTCTGAATTTCCTCAAAAGTTGTAGGAAAAGACATTCTAGTTCTAATTTATTATAAGATTTATAAATTCAATTTTATCCTAAATAGACTCTATTTTAATTCGAATATCAGTTAATTCAAATCCTACCATTGAAATTTCATCATAGGCCCTACCTAGAGTTGGTAGCACAATAATACTTGTTCCTAATTTATTACTGACTTTTTCCCAAATATTAGGATCAAATTCAATAAGATCAGTATTGTATTTGACCTTAATAATAACAACATCCTTATTACTAAATCCCATTGAAGATTTAAGACGGATTATCTCTGAATAGAGATAATTTACAATTTCTTGTTGGACTTGATCACTCATTCTATTATCTAGATGTATTTGAAATTATTTCAATTTATTTGTTTATAGGTAACCTATTCTTTCTACAATTATAAAAAAATATGAATTAATAATAGATGAATTGTAAAGACATAAAAGATTTATCCTTATGTAGAGAATTAACTAAATATTGTTTAGTACGACAAGATAAATATTGTATTAAAAGACCTAAATCAGAACCTATTCCTCAATCGGTTTTAGTAGCTGCTAGAAGTAAAATATCACCGTATCTAGAACCGGTTGCTCCTTCTAGAAAGACTAGAAGAACTGCCGATGTAATAGTACAACTAGATGATATTGATAAAATAGAAAAAAAATTAAACATGAGCAAAATCAAAAATCGGGAAATGAAAGATAGTGCGTTTGATTTATTAGAACGAATTAGAAATCTTCCTACTAATTTTTCTAAAAATTTATTCTCCCTACTTAAAAACAAATACTTATTGGCTTCCTATCTTCGATATATAAATAAACTCGAAGAAACAGATGCTGAAAACGAGGTTTTACTCTACCAAAATATGACTGCCAATAATATGAGATTTTTATTGGATAGTTTATCATTTACTGGAGAAGAAAAAGAGGAGATCAAAAATAAATTAATAGCAAATATTCTTGATGGCAAACCAACCGAATTACCCCATATTGTTTATGTGACTATTTCCCAATTCATGACGGATAAAGTTAATCCTATATTGGTTAAAAATGCCAGTTATGTTGTAACTACCCCTAAAAATGTCAATAGTTCCGAAGCAATTGAATCATTAGGAATTGCCAATTATAAATCGATTGTTTCTCTCTTTACTAATTTTACACCTGTTGATAAAAACTCTGCTAGTAATAGTATTATATTAACCGCAGATTTAGCTAGTACAAATGTTAATGCTATTCGCTCTAAAAGTAGTCTAAAACCAAGAAAATGTTACTTTAAAGTTTTTCCAATTGGTGAGTTGAAAACAAAAAATATTAAAAAATATGATAGTGATGGTTTACAAACGGAAACTAATATGTATAATGAATTATTTAAATTAGTAAAACTCAACATAACTCCCAATATATTGTGTAGGGTTGCTACCGGAAGATTTAATAATTTTGAATCTGATTTTTTAAATCATCCCAAAATAAAAGCCAATACACTTCTTAAAAATAGTATAGTAAAATCAATGGAACAAATTAATGAGAAAGTTGGTATTGACAAATCAACAAAATGGAATTCAACTGGATTAATCATTACACAATCTGGAGGCCAAACCCTAAATGAAACTCTCTATAATGTCACTGCTCCAAGCAGAAAAAAAATCATGTTCCAAATTTTATATACTCTCTATGTATTTGAAAAACTCAAAATCTCTCATGGTGATTTACATTCAGGAAACATTTTTGTCCAAAAAGTAGAACCTGAAGTTGAATTAAAATATTATGTTGATGAGTATCTTTATAGTTTTAAGACTAAGTATCTAGTTAAAATATATGATTTTGATCATTCTACAATACTTGAACAAACCTCTTTAAGAATTAATGGATCAACTGGAAATTATACTATAAATAAAGTTGAAAATGTAGAGCGCCAACCCGATTCTTATTTTAATCAAAGGTATGCTGAAACCAATATTTTCAACAGAAATTTAGATTTATGTATATTATATACAATGGGTTTGAATGTTGAATTAAGAGAAGAAGATGATGATTATATTACTTTAATTAATAAAATATTTGAAGGTTTTAATCCATACACTAGTATTTCCAAGAAAACAATTGGTGATACCTACAGAGAACTTTTGAATCCAAAACATCATTATTACGAAAAAAATAAGAAGCAAGCATCTGAGATTTTTGGAACCTCAAGTTTAGAAGATTTTAATATATCTTCTGAAATACTTAATCTAACATGGTACCAATATAAAAAAAAGATTAGTATAAGAGAGAATTATGGCAGAATTTTCAAAAATATTTATCTAACAAGTAATAACCAATTATGGATACCGGATGTTGTCATTCGATCTGCTCAAACCGCACTAACTTTTGATTATTTTAATGATTTTTTAGTTGATCCTGACACAGATTCCTTCAGCCTAGAAAATGTCTATACTTTACATAATAAATTGGAATAAATTGAAAAACCATTTTCATCCTAAATCAGCTACAAATGATTCAACAACTCTTTAATACCGAGATTCAGCTAGGAGAACAAATTCTTTCCGCCGTTTGGAAATATTATCTAATTACCTATCTTACAGTTATTGGCATTGAAACGATTCAGTTCTTTATTCAAAAAGAAATTCTAGAAGGTATCGTTTATGCTATTATTCAGTTTAATCTTATTCTTCTCTCTCGAGTTGTGTTTGAATATGTAAAAACAGTTCTTGAAAGAAATAAGAAAAATGATAAACTTGATGAAATCTGTGAGGGGATCTGGAAAATCAATCAAAAACTAAGAAAGAAATAAAATATATAGTAGGTTTTTTCTAACTATATATTTTATCCAATTATAATATGCGTATATTAGTAGGTTTTATCGTTTTTTTTACTGTAATGATACTTATTGGTATATTTTCAAAAATAACCAAAAAAGCTAATCCAACCGTTTTAGAAAAAGGTTATAATTCTATTTGTTTATTAAGTAAATATATTTTAGGATCTACTTTGAATATATCCGGTGGACCTATACAATTAAAAAATAGAGTATTAGTTATATCGAATCATCCTACTGTTTTGGATGTTATCTATTTGGTTCTTTGGGCTAAGGAAAAAAATAGACTCGGAGATTTATTTTTTGTATGTAAATCAAGTTTAAGTCAAATGCCTATCATCGGTAATTTAATAAAGCAAACACAATGTTTAGTTTCAAAAAATTTTGAAGAGGATAGAGATAATATCATTGATTTCTGTAAAAAATTAAGTAGTCAAAAAAGTTATATCCTGATCATTTTCCCGGAGGGAACTACCTTATTCCCTGAAACCCAACTAAAATCCCAATTATTTGCCCAAAAAAATAATAAAGTAGTTTTTGAGAATGTACTGTATCCCAGACATAAAGGTTTAGAATTAATTATTAAAAATTTAATCATTGAACAGATTGTTGATTTAACCTTGTTGTATGAAGATGATCCGAGAATAACAGATGACAGAGAACTTTTATTAGATTGTTATCCTAGAAAGGCTACTATCATTGAAAAAGAAGTCATATTAAAAGAAATTACCATTGAAAATCTTGAGACCTTTTTAGAAAAAACTTGGGTTGTGAAAGATAAATTTATGAAAAAATTATCAGAAAGAAAATTATAAATCAATTGTGTTCATATTACAATGATCACAAACCTGATTATTGAATAAATCACATGAATTACACATACTATTTTTACATTTGGTACATATGGAAATATTTCCATTTATTTTATCTACTTTATTTGTACAAATAGGACATATTAAATAATAATTATCAAATGTAAATGGATAGGGATGTACTTTCAATACTTCATTGATCTGATAGATTTCATAAACATAATCTGTAGACTCTATGGGATAATCTTTTAATATATCAAATCTATCAAATAATTTTAAAGTATAATCTTTGGATATAATACAAATATATCCTAATTTGGATGAAAAAAGATTGGTATTAATTGGATGATTATTTAATTTAGTAAAATGAACTGTTTGGTTTTGAATAGAAACAGGATAGGATTGTATTAATTTATATTTTGATCCAATTAGAATAACACTAGATACTATTATTTTGTCTTTACGTTTATATAAATACAACATAACTATATAGGTATTAGAAATTGATTTATAAGAAAATGATTTCCATAAAAATGGAATACTGTTATAAAATTTTTAAAAACAATACATTGTATGATACTTCGAACTGGTTTACTAATCTTTATTCCTGTGAATTTGCTATATATCATTATTTACTACAAAATCCTCTAGAATCAAATGATATGATCTATCTTGTTACCAATGAACCCAAAGAGGATGACATTGGTTTTCAAAAGTTAAAAACAGTAGAAGGAGGAATTTATAAAAACTCTAATAATTGCTATAAACTATTCACCCATAATTTTGAAAATACAATGATCTTTTTTGAGGACGAATTAGTATATTTATCTGCATTGTGGATCTTCAATAATAAACACTTATTCAAATTGCTGGATAATTCCAGTTCTTTTAGCAAGAAACCTTTTATAAATACCCCTTTTGAATATAAAACTCTTCTTTATCTCGGCATTGATCCTAATGATATTCCTTGGGAACACATAATTTACCATTCCGATTTAAAGAGTTGGATTTATAAAAATACATCATTTGATAGAGACTGGTTGGACGATTATTTTATACATATGATTGATCTAGATAAATTAGCAAAGGATGTACAAATGCTTGAATGTAAATATACTAATGTTATGAATTATTTTAATATTTGGGATATTTTTAAGGAATAGGTTCTTTTGTAAAAATAAATGGATAGAGAAAGGCATATTGAATTATTTCGACCTATTATACATCGTTTCTTTGAGGGTCCTAAAACCTTCTCTTGTTATTTAGCCTATTTAAAAGAAAATAAAGAAATACCAATTGATCTTTTTGAATCACTACGATTTATGACAGTTGATGTAGATTATCCAGAAGCATTAAAGAAAATGGCAAGAAAAATCATTTTACAAATTTTAAAAAAAGATTGGCAGGATTTTGATCAAATGTTGGAATCTTTCATTAAGGAAAAAAATCATTTTTATACAATGGAGAAAGAAAAAGCAATTGCGAACAAAGTTGAAAAGGCTATTCAATCAGGCGAGCCTCTTATTGACCTGCGTTATACAAAAAATGATTTTTATTGGACTAAAATATTGAATGATATGAATGATGACGATTACGATGAAGTTATTAAAAATTTATTCCTGCTTCGTGAAGAAATGAAAAAAATTGTTCGACAAAAGGAAGGAAATACGAAATATTCAATTGAAAATATAGATGAATATATAGATATCAACTATATACAAAATAATTTGTTTCATAAACAATATAAGTTTTTAGGACTTTTTCATTATATATTTGATTTTTTGAAAGACAATATCCATCCAGCTCTCCACAAATCTTTAGAAAAATCCAAATCGGACTATTTTGATCTATTAGAAAAGGACTGTATTGATTTAGAAAGTTGTACAAATGAAACTACACTGGAATTATTGAAATTTTTATTAGATCATTTCTATCTTTACATTGAGATAAATGATTCTATGGATTTTATAGCTGTTTAATTACTATAATGATTTATTAAAATCTAATACTATAATGATTTATTAAAATCTAATACTATAATACCTGTATGAATCTAACAACTGATTATACAACAAATTACAATAGAGCTTTAGTAGAAAAAATAATAGACCAAGATAAGAAATGTATCAAATATATTCATACTATACAATATAGTTGTTTTATTCCTGAAAAATTAAAGAAAAGCCCTATTCAAAAACTCATTTCTGTCTTACAAAGAAATTATAATTTTCTGGATGCATATTATTATAGATTAGATGAATATATATTTGATCGAGGCATTATCAATGAACATTTTAATAAAGAAGTAAAAATGTTGTTGAATAGAGAAATGAATAAAATATCTCTCTACTTAGATTCCATACAATATCTAACTGCTTTTATTTAACCCTAAATAGATACATTGAGATAATAATAAGGAAAATCTATCTCACTCAATCCTTTAAAGTATGTATACCCCTCCATTGTGTTATTTCCCGAATAAATACAATATAATTTATCCAACAGATCACTGATAGATTCATTTGATTTCACATGGACATCCATTGTTTTTGAATATATATCCAATGGACATCTAATAATCATATTTTTATTTAGTTTTTGATTCAACTCTTCTTCTAGAAGAAGTCTATAATCCTTTCTTTTACAGTCCCAGAGTAGGGCTGTTTTTGGGGGTTGGGTCATATCCCAAAAGATATATTCAATGATATCCATTTTATGGATTGTATTCTTAATGAATTCAATTTAAATCTAAATGAATTATAAGTATGACTCTTGTACTTATAATTAATTTATACAAAGATTCGAAAAATGAAAAAAATTTAGTTAAAAACTTAAACTATTATCAAATTCCTTTCAATATTAAATCATATAAACAATTTGATAAAATTAATTTCTATCCATATTCACATATAATTTTAACTGGTTCAGAATTTTTTACATATAAAAACCAAATTGCTCTCAATAAACAACAAATAGATAAATTAGTATCACTTAATAAACCTATATTAGCAATATGCTATGGATTTCATTTATTGGCTTATCATTTAGTATCCGGAGTTATTATTAGAGAATTAGAACAAACAAATAAAGGCTTTATAAAAATTAATTCGCCTCTAACCGACAAAGAAAAAAACTATTTTTTTAATCACAAGAACTATATTAATAAACTAGACAATAATTGGACAGTTTTAACTAGTCAAAAAATAACAAATAATAATTGTAAAATAAACCTTATAATTGATGCTAAATATAAAAATAAAAGTATTCTAGGATTACAATATCATCCAGAAAAAACCGCTGACACTTATGGCCTTATTTTTACATGGATCCAATTGTCAAACAAATCTATTTTCAAATCTTTTTAATGAATATTAAATACATTATCTGATTTATCAAATAATTTTTTAATAAGATCTTTACATTCAACTCTTTTATCTCCATTAAAACAATAAGAATCGTTCTTTTGATCAAATTCCGTAATTAATTTTCTATAACCAGCAGTAGAGAATTTCTCCTTGCCTTTACTTAAAAATAACTTTTCTTGGTCTTTATCTAAAACAAGTCCTGTAATAACAGTTAAACTTTTCCTGCCATGAGTACTCATATTATAGATGTTAATTTTTTCATTCATTATTTCATCTAACTCCTTGGTAGGATCATACCTTTCAATAAAATTTGACATTACTATGTTATTTATTACTTATTATTTATTTGGTATAATCTTTAAATAGAAATTTATACTAATATTTTAAACATTTCATCAAAGGTATATTGTAAGTCATCATAAAGTTTTTTATTGGATTTTTCTAATAAATTACTTTCTTCTTTCAACTCGATAATCTTTCTCTTAAGAAATTGTTGAAGAATAGGACTTTTTATGAAAGAATGATTAAAAAGTAGGAAAATAAAAAACTCCTGTATAATTTCTGTATTTTTAACCAAATCTTTTTCTGACTTATACTGATCAACAAAGTAGGAGATTATCTTTAAGAATTCATCTTCATTTGCTACAATATTTTTACAAAGTTGTTTGCTCATATTAATTTATTAGATATATTTTTTTCTTATTGTTTTTGGGATTTATCAATGTAATTATTGATTTTGGAAACATAAGTACTATTGTAGGGAATTGTGTTTGATTCAATACCCTTAATAATTGGGTACTGTAATTGGACCTGTTGAGCGAATGCCTGTTGATTCCATCCTTTGCTTGAACGGAAAGAAATCATTTTTTGAATAAAAGCTGTTTCATATTTCTTGATTTTAAAATTACCTTCTTCAATCTGCTTCTCTACTTTAGATTCATGCGTTTGAACATATCCATTAGATTTTTTAGGAGGATTTGTAGGCTTCTTGCGAATAGTATAGGAATCAAATTGGGGATTATTGATATGAGTAGGATTCATTTTTGTTAATTAGAATTAACAAAGTATTCAATTTTTATTTTTATTTTATTGTAGACTTACCATAGCACATACAAATATCTTATTAGAGGAAAATTTGATCTTGGGATAAACTTTGAAAACCTTTTCTGGTTTGATAATTTTAACTTTGTGTTCGGGATCATAGAGTTTATTTTGTACAAAAGATCCAGTGATACTGAAAACTTCATTTAGTTGATCATTTAATTTGTTATAGAAGGTATCTGATGACATTAGGGTATTAAGTGTTATTTTATCAAATAGTTTCTCATTTTGTTCAAAACCATTTAGGAAAAAAGAAATTTCATCATCTCCATCCTTTTCGTGTCGATGAATAGTTACTCCAAGTTCTTCCATATTTTCTTTCACAGCTCGCTTATTTACAATCATTCTTCTAAATGTATTACATAGATACTCGACATATTCATCCATACATTTTTCTAGTCTTTCCTGTTGTTCTTTCGTCATCTTAGTTGAATAATGAGTGAGATCTTCTTCTACATGATTCATTAGAAGATTATAAAGATAGGAAAGAGATGAATTCTCACTGGAAAAAAAGCTAGACATTGTTAATTAATTATTATTTTTAAAATGATTACCATCAATTTTTGAAGTTCATATTAAAAATACTATATTTATACTATTTATTCAAGATTTTCAACAAATACATTATTGTTAGATTTTTTTTTATTTTGATTTCTTTGATTATTTTGATTACTTTGATTTTTTTGATTATATTTAACATTATTATTTCTGGGAATCTTTTCAAATAAAGGACTCATTTGTTGTTGTTCTTCTTGTAATTTACGTTGTAATTGATTATTATTGGCAGCAGCCTTTTGAACGATTTGTTCTAATTGTTCTGGTGTTATATCATACTCATTTAAGATCTTAACGACATTTTCGGGACGAACTTTCGATTTATTATTATTATTTCCATTCATTATTTGTTCCTTGACAATTTCTTTGGCTATTTCTTTGGTATTAACATTTGTTCCATTTTGCGCAGCAATCATACTGGTAGTCATAACAGCATTAGCTACTTCAGTGGGAGTAGGTGAAACACCGGTCGTAGCCTCAGCAATTTTAGCAGCATTTACAACATTTTCAGGTTTTACATTGGATACGCCTGTAGTATTCTCAGCTTGTTGAACTATAGAATTAGCTTGTTTGGTACTAATATTGCTGTTATTACGTCTGTTGGAATTCATCATTTGCTCCTTAACAATTTCTTGTGCTAATCCATTAGTACTTACTCTAGTTCCATTTTGAGCAGCATTTATATTAGCTGTTTTAACGGCATTAGCTACTTCATTGGGAGTAGGTGGAACACCAGTTGTATTCACGGCAATTTGAACAGCATTTACTATTTTTTCGGTTGTGACATTAGATACGCCTGTATTACCTTTATTAGAATTATTTCTCTTATAATTATTCATTATTTGCTCCTTAATAATTTCTTGTGCTAATCCATTAGTACTTACTCTAGTTCCATTTTGAGCACCATTTATATTAGTTTTCATAACAGCATTAGCTACTTCAGTGGGAGTAGGTGAAACACCGGTAGTAGCCTCGGCAATTTGAACAGCATTCACAACTTTTTCAGTTGTGACATTGGATACGCCCGTGGTATTCTCAGCATTTTTAATGATAGCATTAATCTGTTTAGTACTAATATTGTTATTGCGTCTATTAGCATTACCTCTATTAGCATTCATTGTTTGTTGATTAACTATTTCTTGAGTTAATTCTGGAACAGTTATTTTACCATTTTGTTCAGCAACATTTACAATGGAATTTACAATTTCTGTTTGTTTAGGTCTTTCGCCGGTGATCATAGCAGCATTATTTACAGCTTCTTCTACTTTTTCAGCTTCTTTTGTAGTATTTTTTATAGAATTATTTTCCTTTTTCGCAAGCTCAAGAGCATTATTGATCTGTCGGGCTGTATTATTGGCTTGAGCTGTACCTTTATTAGCATTATTGGTATTGGTACCGAATAAATTTCCAAAGAAAGTATTGTTTTCTGCTTCCTTCTTATTGTTGGCAGCTTTATTGCTGTTATTGGCACCTTTATTAACGTTCGAATTAGCAGGAGCAATACCTAGGAAACCTAACAAACCAGTATCGGCTTGTTCTTCCTTCTTATTGTTGGCAGCTTTATTGCTGTTATTGGGTGCTTTAGTGACATTATTAGCAGCTGGTTTGATATTAGCATTGGAATTGTTAGTGCCGAATAAATTACCAAAGAAAGTATTGTTTTCTGCTTCCTTCTTCTTATTGGCATTATTTTGTTCTTTAACTATTTCTTTAGCTAATTCTCTGGTAGTAACATTATTTCCATTTTTAGCAGCAGCGTTTACTAAAGCATTTTTAAGTTCATTTTTAGTAACATTTTTGCCGGTCATATTATTTGCCATTTCAATAGCTTCTTGGGCTTGTCTAGGAGTTACATTAGCAACACCCGCTTCGTTGGCAGCTACATTAACAGTAGCAGTTATTTCTTGATTAGAAAGTTTGGGTTGATTAGCATTTTTAGCGATATTAGCAATTTCTCTGGCTAATTCATTGGTGGTTACTGTGGTTTGGTTATTGGCAACCGCGGCATTGGTGGTTTGAACAATCGCTTCCCTTACTTGTTCAGCAGTAGCAACAACATTTGCCTTATTATTGGCTTTTTCAATTGCTTCTTCAACTTGTTGAGTAGTTACATTCACTAAACCTGTTTCTTCAGAAGCATTTTTAATGACAGTGTTGATCTCTTTAGGAGTAAGATTTACATTAGCATTCTTGGGTTGTTCAGGTTCACGAACTTTATTGGCATTGCTATTATTTCCAAATAGATTTCCAAAAATAGATTGAGAGTTATTATTGGAATTATTGGCAGCTTTCGCAATTTCAGTAGTTAATTTAGAATCACTTACCTTATTACTATTATTTTTAGCAGCTTCAACAGTAGCATTTACAATACCTTCTTGAACTACATTAGGAGTAATGGTATTGTTGGTCTTTTGAGCAGCTTCTACAACAGCTTCTTGGGCTTGTTCAGTAGTAACACTTACAACACCGGTTTGTTGAGCAGCTGAGTTAATGGCACTGTTAATTTGCTCAATAGATATATTGGGTTTTTTAGCATTATTAACAATTTGATTGGCCAATTGATTACTAGTAACGGCAGTTTGGTTATTGGCAACCGCAGCGTTGGTGGTTTGAATAATAGCTTCTTCAACCTGTTCAGGAGTAGCAACAACATTCGCCTTATTATTGGCTTTTTCAATTGCTTCTTCAACTTGAGAGGTAGTTACACTAACTAAACCTGTTTCTTCAGAAGCATTTTTAATGACAGTGTTGATCTCTTTAGGAGCGAGACTTACGTTAGCATTCTTAGGTTGTTCAGGTTCACGAACTTTATTGACATTGTTGCTATTTCCGAATAGATTGCTAAAGATACCTGTATTGGCTTCTTTTTTATTGGAATTATTGGCAGCCTTAATGATTTCAGTAGTTAATTTAGTATTACTTACTTTATTACTATTATTTTTAGCGGCCTCAACAGTAGCATTTACAATACCTTCTTGAACTACATTAGGAGTAATGGTATTGTTTGTCTTTTGAGCAGCTTCTACAACAGCTTCTTGGGCTTGTTCAGTAGTAATACTTACAACACCGGTTTCAGTGGCGGCAGAGGTAATAGCCTTATTAATTTGTTCTAAAGTAAGATTGATCTTGTATTTCCTAAGAACTTGCGAGACATTTTCAATCATCTGTTTCTTGGTATTGGCATTCATGTTTTGTACATTGATTATTTCATTTGCTAATTGAGTAGGAGTGACATTGTTTCCTTTTTTATTAGTAGCATTGATAATAGCATTGGTAACTTCCTCTTTAGTAACTGTGTTACCAGTCTTAACATTCACTTGGTTAACAGCTTCCCTTACTTCTTCAGGGGTAACACTAACAACACCAGTTTGATTGGCAGCTACATTAATAGCCGTATTTATTTGTTTAGGAGTAACATTGGTAACGTTGGTAGCTTTGGTAACATTTGTAACATTTGTAACATTATTCTTCTTGTTAGTATTATTAGCAGCGGGGGTTAAACCGAAGAAACCAAATATTCCAGTATCCTCTTCTTTTTTATTAGCATTATTAGCCTTGATAGTATTATTAACCCTGGCGGTATTATTGACCCTAGCGGTATTATTAAACCTAACGGTATTATTAACCCTGGCGGTATTATTGACCCTAGCGGTATTATTAAACCTAACGGTATTATTAACCCTAGCGGTATTATTAACCCTGGCACTATTAACCCTAGCAGTATTGATCCTGGCAATGTTATTAGCTTCAACTTCTTCAAAAGCTAATTTAGGTATCCTTCTGTTTTCTTGGGCAAGATTTCTATTAACATTAAAGTTGAATAAACTTCCCATGTTACTGGCATTGTTATTTTGATTACGGTTCTTATTACTATTATTGGCTTTTACATTAACTTCTAATTTATCATTTCCTTCGGGTGATTTAGTTTTAACAGTAATGTTTTCTTTGGCAAGTTCAATATTGGTATTGGTAGGAATAACGACATTATTGCGTTTATTTTCAGGTAATTCAACTTTTGTTTTAAAGAGAGCAAATTCATCTTTATCTAAAGATATGATTTGTAATAATTTGACAATTTTAAGTTCCTCTAATAATTCTTCATCCATTTGATAAGAATATCCATCAATACCGAAAGTATGCATAAGAGCTTCAATATCCTCATCTTGTAGTTTTTCTAATTGATCGTTTCTTAAGTAGGAACGAAGATTTAATTTTTGTAATTTTTTTAATAAAGAATCTCTGGAGGAAGTTCCCTTTTTGAGTTCTTCTTCAACGGCTTCTAAAACGTAATTGATAAGATTGATGTCATTGCCAATAATTTTCATAAGATTCTGGTGAGCTTTATTGTGAGCATACATGGTAGGATCACTGATTGTTTCGCAATCAGTACAATCTTCGGATACGGGTTCAGATACATCTTGGGATACAACTTCAGATACTACAGGTTCCGCATAAACGGGAGCAGGAGGGGTAAGCTTGACAGTTTTCTTTGTAGTTTTTCTGACAGGTTTAGCTACTTTTTTAGTGCCTATACCTGGTTTGGCTCTACAAGAAGGTATTAACTTTCCAGTTGTGCGATCTTTTCTGTTCCATAATACACATGGATCTTCACAGGGAGGTTTTGTTGTTGGACAATAAACATTACTGGCTTTTTCGTAGGAGTTATTTCTGGCTTCCATATATATATTTATAGATGATAAAAATATTTTAATTTTCCATGAATATTCTTTTAAAATTTTCCATTGTTATATATTCTTTTTTATGAAAATATTGTATTTCGGGATAAACTTCCCTGATTTGTTCTATTTCTTCCATTGTATCATCCATATAAAATATCCTATTCATTTCTATTGATCTATTTTTTAATTGCTCAAAAATTGTCCATTTAGAATATTTAGAAATCTCAGTTTCCTTAGAAAAGAAACATTGTCTATCCGTAAAAATTTTTTCTATAGAAAAATCTGGATCAATATTTTTAGTCATATAGTGATAGATAACATCTCTATAGTTTCTAGATACTATGTATATCTCTTTTTGATTTTCTTTTAAATAGTTAAAAATATTCTTAATTTCTTGACAAATTCTTTCATTTTTAAAAGGTGGTTTTTCTAGATCCTCTAATGTAGTTTTATCGTATTCTAATAAATGATATAAATGTTTATCAGTCAGGGTTAAATCGAAATCAAATATGAAATATTTAATTTCTTCAAACGACCTATTAATTTCTTTTTGTTTGTAGATTCTAACTGGAATAGTTAGTGCTAACATACATTCTATTTTAGAACTGGATTTAAATTCATTTATAGAGACAAATTGATCCAAATATGGGTTATTTTTTACTAGATAAAAAATGACCAATACTATATCTATCAGAGAAGCTTCTGATTCTACACAACCTCAAGTTGAAATTACCATCCAAAATATGGATCTAGAGATTAACGATGCTACTATTGAAACAAATGGAAAAAAGTATAGTAAATGTGTTATTATTACTTTTCTCGGTTTATTTCTCTTTATAAATTTACCATTCTTTATCCTTGACTTTTATGTCGCATTTACCGATACATCATGTATTCAACAAAAAGTACCCTCTATGGATTTTACATTTAAAACATGGCTCATTGTATCTAATTGTATTCAAATTGGAGTATTTGTTTTAGTTACTATTCTTTCTGTTTTGCTATTCAATAAAGAATCTGCTTTTGAAATGTGTATCTATATTATTTCTAAGATATTGAATGTATTTCATATTGCCTGGGTCATTACCGGATCGGTCTTATTCTGGGGATATATGGATACCGGATCATGTGATTCTCTTCCCTATAATTATATTTATGCCAGACTCATTATGTCAATCCTAGCAGCGATTACTTTAAGTTGTAAAAAGAATGAAGAAGAATCATAATATTGTTACCTTATTTGTACCTAAATTCCTAGTAAGACGAAGAAATTGCGCAAATTTAGGACACGCACAATTTTTAGGTAAGATAGAAGCATCTGGATCTGCTTTTATTGCTTTGTTTAGATCTGAAAATTCCTTACAAACATACGATTCACCACCATCTTTGGTTGTACAACTAAAATAACAAGTTTGTTGAAAATAACTTTTATCAATAAAAAGAGTAGGTGTTGTCATGGACATGCTATATATTTTGTAAAAGAATTGTTTTTAAACAAATTTAAAATTAAATACTGAAAAGACATATACAATGTATCATCGTTTATCCTTTATCCAGAAAAATTACAATAATTTACTAGACAATCAATTAGAAGTTCGCGGTTGGGTACTAACAGTTCGTAATCAGGCCGATAATTGTTTTATTAGTATCTATGATGGTTCTACTAGTGATCCCTTACAAATTATAATCACAAAATTAGAAACCAATGTAGAAGGTACTAATCAATTATCTACTGGATGTGCCGTTAGAATTTTAGGTACCTTGGTGAAATCTCCAGCCAAAGGTCAACTCTATGAACTTCGTGGTGAGAAAATAGAAATAGAGGGAAAGATCGAAAATGCTATAGAATATCCTATTGCGAAAAATAACCTTAGTTTAGAATATCTTAGAAATAATGCGCACCTAAGAGGTAGAACAAAAACTTTTAGTAGTATTTTTAGAATCCGTCATAGCATGATGATGGCAATTCATCAGTTTTTCCATTCGGAAGGATTCTTACTTCTTGATCCTAATATCATCACAACCAGCGAATGCGAAGGTGGCGCGGGCGTTTTCCAATTAACTGAGAAAGATATCAGTATTCCAACCCAACTTAAAACGATTGATAAAACAAATAGATACGATTGGAAACAAGACCATTTCGGTAAGCCTGTTTATTTAACAGTTAGTTCCCAACTCCAATTAGAAGCATTAGCAATGTGTATGGGGCGAGTATATACTATGAATAAGAGCTTCCGTAGTGAACATAGTAATACACATAAACATGTGAGTGAATTTACACATTTAGAAATAGAGCAATGTTTTACAACTCTGGATGATTTAATGGATATTGGAGAAAGGTTTGTTAAGTTTGTGGGTAAGTATGTAATGGAAAATAATAAGAGGGATTTAGAAATACTTGAAGCGTCTGCCAAATTCAATGATGGTATTGATAAGGCCATTATGAAAAGGTTTGAAACTATACAAAAAATAGAAAGGTTTACTCGTATTAAATATGCCGATGCGATTGAATTAATGAAGAGAGAACCTAAAGGATTAAGCAGAATTTTAGAATATGGAGAGGATGTAAGCAGCGAGCACGAGAAGTATTTAACCGATCATTTTGGAGGACCCGTCTTTTTGACCCATTGGCCATTTGCTATTAAGAGTTTCTATATGAAACAGTGCGAGGATGGAAGCTGTGAATCGTTTGATTTATTGATGCCCCATGTTGGTGAACTTATTGGAGCAAGTCAGAGAGAGACAGATTATAATAAAATGTTGAAAGGAATGGAGAAGAAGGGAGTAAATAGAGAAGGATTGGAGTTTTATTTGGATCTAAGAAAATATGGCAGTTGCGAACATGGTGGTTTTGGTTTAGGTTGTGATCGATTATTGATGTTTTTAACAGGTGTTCATAATATCAAAGATGTTATCCCCTTCCCAGTTAGTTATATGAATTGTTATTACTAAAAATAAATAAATAATTAATTATGTAAATTATTTATTGATTTAGATACGATTGTCGAGAGTAAATATTTTATCCGAAGGTTTTATTTTATAGGTTGGATCCATTTCTAATTTTTTAAAGTAGGGATTCCCTAAGATTTGTAATGAATTAGGTAATATTTCGTCTGGTATCCATAAATGATTACGAGATACCGGTTTTTCATTTTTTATTATTCTTCCATACATTCCATAATCTGTAATAAATTTATAATATTTATTCCAAGTCATAGAATATATTGTTGATGAGATCCCATAAGTATTTGTATCTTTAAAATTAGCAATGAAGCTTTTGTCTCTGGGTAAATTATATAATTGATTGAATTCCTGTAAATTTTTTTTATTTTTTAACGCTTGAGTAAATGTATCCATGATTTTTTCTTTTCCATTCATTAATCCTCCAAAAATAGTATTGATGAAGGAGATCGTTTCTGTATCTGAACTGAAATTATTATTATAATTATTATAATGAAGAGCCCAACAAAATATGACTATATCTAATTTAGGATTATATATAGAACATTGTGCCATTATTTGATCTCTGGAAGAATTTAGATTCCTTGAAACATTGGGTATAGATGCTATGGTTATTTTTTCTTTTCCAAAAGTTTTTATATTGGTTGTCGCAGCAATCATTCCATTGTCGAAATCATAAATTTTAACCAATTTAGTAATTCTTATTCTATAATATTTGCCTTGTACAATAAATATATAATAAGTTGGTTCAATTGTATTTATAAAAATATTACCAGTATGAATATCTCCATGGCTTACTTGAAGTTTTTCAAAGACGTATAAAGTATAAAATAATTGGAAAAGTACTGAACATTTTTCCTCACTTGTTAATTTGTAAAAAATCGTGTGAAATGTTTCTTGACCTGGATTGGTTAATATCAGTCCAACATTGTTCCATGATTGAGATTTATCTAAACCATAATAGTTATTTGTTTTTTGTAATTCTTGTTGATAAATGGTTTTTTGATCAGGAGTTAGCATAGGAGGAATTTCTTTATTAAAATTAGGCAAAAAACCTGCTATAATTTTGGTAATGACATTAGGAGTTATGTTGTATTGTACAAGTTTAAATAATTCATGATACATTGAAAGTTCCGTCCACATTACTTTAGACTTTTTATTAGAGGAATCATCATAATTAAAGATTTTGAAATAATACCAGGGGTTTTGTTTCATTAAATTTCTCTCAATAAAATTATCACGTATACTATCTAATAAATGACCTCTAAATATAATAGATGGACTACTACTTACACGTTGAACAGGTTCAATATCTATAAAATGTTTTTTGATTTTTTCAAATGATCCTAAACCAATCTTATTTAGTTCTTCCGATACTATAACATTTTCTTCTGATTCAACAGTCTTGTTATCATTAAGAGAATTAATAATGAAATGGTGTAAAGTATACATAAATTCTTTGGATAGGTTTGCGTCTGATTTGTTAGAAAGCAGCAGCGAACTTATAAAAGATAAAAATTTTTGGATCTCTTTTTCTTCAAAATTTATCTGGGAAATTATTTGGACATAATTATTAGATATCATAAGATTGTAAATAGAAAAATAGTAGTTTTTATCGGTCGATAAAGACTTGATATTTTTTTTGGCAACAGATAAAAAGGGAGTCGATTGAAATAGATATTGTATTTTTTGATTCAAGGTTTTATTGGTTTTAGACATAAAACTATCTAATAATATTTTCTTAAAATCACTAATAGACTTGCCTACAAGTTCATCAAAATGTTGATAGAAACTATTATCTTCCGCTAATTTACCACAATCAGTTGTTTTTTTTTTACACTCTTTATTTTTTTCAAACCAATAGCATCCTAAATTTAGATTACATACATTTTCATCTAAATACAAACATGTATTTTTGTTCATACTATTTTAACGAAATATTTTATTCACATTTGCCAAGATAATTGTACAATAGGTAATTTAGAAAAAAATAAAATATAAAATACCTTATAAAAATGGATTCAGTAGGCAAAGTTTTAGGTTTCTTAAAAGATTCCGTAATTTTTATTATGACAGAGTTAAAACAATTAGAAAGAATGAATAGCTTCATTAGTAACAATATTCTAACCTATGAAGTTGCCATCAATAATCTCTTAGATACTATTCAAGAACTTAATAATCCAATGTACAATCATATTATTAGTCAATCTACACTTTGTTCTATACTAAGTTTGGTAAATTCCCATGTTTTATCGTTGAACAAATTAGTTATTAGAATGAATAAATGGAATGATGATATTAAAAAGGGTGGATTTAAAAAATTTAGAGCTCTTGTTAGAAATAGACCTTCGGTTTTATCGGAAGAATTATTCACTAAATTATTAGAGATAAAACCATTATTAGTTGAGATTTGTCAAATAGAAAAGGAAGCTTTAGGATCTGGAACTAGAATTAAACATCCTTTATTGAAGGCAAGTTGGGTTTTATCAGGTAGAAATCAGGTGAATGATAGTGCTATAGAGAAAAGTATTATAGCAGAGAATATCTATTTATTGTTGAAGATTGAAATGGGTGGAGAAATTAAGAGACCCGATGTTTGGAAGAGGGCAATTGGTAAATTTGTGGATGGAATCGATGGTTGTGCTGCGAGCTCTATCGATGATAAAATTTCCGTTTCCGAAATGAATGAATTTGTTATGCCCGAAAATAAAAAAACATTCAAAGAAGTTCTTCTTGATTATATAGATGTAGAAATTACATCTTCTATAATCAATAATCGTTCTTCAAGTGATAGTCCTAAAGATTCCACTGGAAGCGACACTGAATCTGATAGTGAAACTAGTAATAATAAAGTCATTCTCTATGTTCCCCCAGAGATGAAGAATGAGACTATTACTATTCCAATTGATTTTACAGGCAAAACATTGAACTATAATAGTAAAGTAGAAATACCACAATGTTCCGGATATGGAAGCAACTGGCCCAGCAGTAAATTATGCGAGTTTACTATACCCGAATCCAATTATTCAAATCTTGAATTTAACTATTTAGAAATCCTTTGTAATGGCACAGATCAAGGTTGGGGCGATACGGGTCACGACAATGTACGCTACCAGATCAATGATCAGCCAATTCAAGTAGGTTTCTTTATCCATAGATTAAAATGTCCTGATAACAATTATAAATTTGTGATTAATTGGGAAAAGGCCAAGCCTGGTGATAAGATTACTATGTGGCTTGTTTGTGCTCCTTTCGGTGGCTGGCAGGCTAAAATGAATACCATTGTTGCCAAAGCATATTTTGAATAAGAATAAAAATAATGTATGAAGTATAGTAAATGCCATTAAAAGTTCCAGAAGATCTATTAAAAAAGATTGCCGGTTTGGACTCAATAGAGACCATGGTAGAAATACTTCAAAGTGGTTATGCTTTAAGTGAAAAAGATTTTTTAAAAGGAAAGCAAATAATTTGTTACAATAAAATGGATAAAGGTATTTATAAATTTAAAATACAAGCTAAATATGGAGATGTTAAGAAAGGGGATTTTCAACCAGCCTTTACTCCTGCCGAAATGTTAGCATATGGAATTTTCGAAGGAAAATACTTGAATGATTGCTTATTAGAATTTCCTAAAGAATGGTTTGAGGGTGCTCTAAAAGAGGGAACCTTATCGCCTGAAGGACCTGATGTTGATTGTAATTGTTTTAAAATTAAAAGTAGACAACCATTAAATACCTGGAAAAAAAACAAATGGATTTATGGAAAGGATAATAGGGGCTGGTTTCAATGGTATTGTAGATATTATTGTGGACGAAGGGATCCAAAGATAGATAAAATACAAATAAGTCGTTGGAAATCTTTTAAAAGGCACTATGGAGCTGTTAAGAAAAATTGTGAGGAATCAGATCTAGATTGTAGACCTAAACAAAGACAAGCATTATTACAATGGAGCTATAATTGTTTTATTTGATAATATTAAATTTTGTTTGATTACTGTTTAATGATCAATGGTAAGCATATTATAAATATGGTCAAAATAGTCATCTAATTCTTTATTTAGGATATATCTCTTGTCTGGATTATGACTAATAAAATCAGCATATTGGACACTTTTATAGATTGCTTTAGAACGATTAGTAACATAGATTGATGCTACACCTAAATGGTTTGTAAAAAATCCACTGACGGTCCATCCCTCTTCGACATCGCCGTTGCTTCTGGGTACTTTAACATTAACAAGTTCATCATGAAACAGCATAATGTAGTTTCCGTAGTTTTTGTAGAAATTTGCCAATCCGACTTTTGTTTTTTCGATACAATCTTTATTTTTACAACAAATAAAGTTGAAAGAGGGAAACTGGCTCATTGTATTGATACCAATTTTATTATTATCGCAATCTTGGTGACAAGCCATACACATATTTACAGAGATTAATGTAGCTTTAGGATGAACTCGATTGTTCTCGACATTTAGATCGATGTACCAATGGTTATGGGGAATGTACGCCATTTTTTATTTAATTACTAAAAAAAATTAAATAGAAAATCAATTTTTGGATTCTACGTTTATTATTTTACTATCAACTAGACTAGTATAGGATATACCATCTAATCGGTTCTCTAATTGTTTAAGTTGATCTTGACGGTCTTTAAGAATTTGTTCTAAACTAAGTTTATTAGATTCTTTACTTTTAATAAAAGCTTTCGAGCAGATACCAAAATAGTAAAATCCATCGCTGAAGCGTTTCTTATTAAGTCCGATGCCTAATAAGTATTTACTAAGGCGATTTCTAAAGGATAATTTATCACTGGGTTTGATATTAAGCCTGTCTTCTAAAAGATCGCTTAGATGAGCTGCCTTCATTCTATATTCAGGATCACTATTCCCGCTAATTTCATAATTAAATAAAATCCAATCTTTGACGCGTTTTTCTTCGCTATCTATAGGCTCAGTCGATTTAGTTGTTTGTTCGACTTTATCTTTAATCGTATTTTCTAGTTGTTCAATAGAATGATAGAGACTTTTAACATCATCAAATGAATTAAATAGTTTATTATCAAATAGTTCATTAAATTTACTATTTAGTACTCCGTCTATTAAACAAGGGATAATGTTTAATTCCGTAAATATATTTAGTGACTTCTCTAAATTATAATCAATATTTTCAAAATATTTACATATTTTGTTTTGATTATTATATACTATATACTTATTCGGATAGGGTTTAGTAGAAGTATAACAATAGGGTTCTATATGAGATGAAATTTTATCATCTAATTTACAAATTTCAGAAAATATATAATCTACAGATGGTTTTTTAGGTGTATTGGTTAATTTTTTAGGAATGATATCAATAAAACTTTTATAAATAGTAGGAACTGTTCCTAAATGTCGAATCTCTTTCACAAAAACTTCATTGGTATCAAAGAATTCGGTTAATTGTTCAATGAGTTTATTTTTGATCTCATCCGATTTTTCCTTTTGTTCAATACTAATAATGTAATAACAATGATTAAAGGATACAGAAATATCTAACATGAAATAGTATAAATAAGATGATTTACCCTGTTCTTCATTAGATTTAGAGTAATTCAGAGTTTCTTTAGATTTAGTAAATTCTTCATGTGTTTCAAATTTGGCATATCTATTGGATATAAAAGAGAAAGATTCCTCGGGTTCCACAGAAGAATAATTAGAAATATCGTTGGCAGGAACTATATCTACATTTGTAATTGAGGGAGTGTTGAGGAGATCAGTAGATGTTTTACTCGTTTTATTAGAGCGAGAGGGGACATTCACTATGTCGCGAATATCTACATAGGGGTTTTTAAAATTCAGGCATGTATACATGTATAGTTGTGTATATACATACCATACATCTTTTAAATCTATTTTGAACGCATTTTCCTACAACCCTAGTAGTTTTTTAATAGAATATATACTAGAGAATCTAGAAAAAAGGGGTCCATGAGGTCATTATCTCCCTGGCAAATCCTATTCCACTACTTGCTGGATGTAATTTCCTATTAGGATTTAGATTTTAATGAAAAAGGGTAATAATCCTAAACCAACTTGTTTCAGAGAATGATATTTACCTTTTTCTAGCATTTGGCTGTAGGTTAATAGGATATAGGAGATAGTTATAACCAATTTTCTAATGAAAGAAAGGGGATAAAATAGTAGGAAGAGTACTAGACCTACTAGTTGAAAGAGGAAATAATAAACAAGCTCATGGGTTCTATACCAATAGCCTACTGTTAATATGCCTAAAATGCTAAAAGTTGAAAAGGAAATACTAGGATAAAAAAGGTTGAAAAAATAACTGAATATTAACACCATAGAGAATCTATCTAAGAAGAGGGTTTCTCTACTAGTAAAGATATGGAATGTAGTAGATGCTATAGATAAAAAGAGAAATAAAGTTCCTAATAATGGATCCTGGGGATAGTAATAAATACCTACCAAGGCAAAAATAGCATTCGTATAGATTTTATCTGGTGTATTTTGGTTTTGTAAATACCAATCGGGATCTCCTATGATAACCATTCTAATTTATTTGAGATAATTAGAATGTTTTTCTTAATTGAAAAAACTACTCAAATATTTTTTTATAAAGACTGATCATAATGTTTTTCTTATGCATTAAATATTCATACCCTACTTTAGCCAATAAACCAATACCTAATATATGTATTGGTACCTTACCATTATAAAGTGCTACTAGAATGATATACTCTTTAATAAAATCTGGGAAATAAACAAAATCAGTAGGATCCTTATTTTTTTGATATTGAATAACTCCGAGTACTCTATAGAAGAAAAAGAGTAATAAAATGTAATAAGATTCTAAAGTAAACATATTTCTAGTTATTATAATAGCAAAGAGGTATTGATAAAGATCCAACCATTTATCTATAATAGAATAAAAAGGATCCCTAGAGCAATATTTTTGACTCTCTAATTGTTGTTTTGAAAACATTTTTATTACAAGAGGATTACAATCTATGATGTCTAGAAAAATTAGAATGAAAACTAATTTATAGTAACTTTTATTAGACAAGGCAATAATAGGTGTTAGAATAAATCTGACTAAAAATCCTAGAACTAGTAATTTGTTCATACTACTAATACATAGGTAAAAAGAATTGAAAAATAAAATGATAAAATAAATAGTACAAATGAATAATCTTTTAGGACCTAATCTAGATGATCTCGAAAAACTAATATTGGAACAAACTATGTCTTCTAGAAGGCTAGATTGTGATGAATGCGTAGGAAACTACGGATGTAGTAAAGATACAGTGCTAGTTCAATCTAGAAATGGTGATTTCTATGGTTTTAGTGTAAAAGCACTAGAACCCATTCGACCTATTTTTACCGATAAAAACATACTAGAAGCTATCCAATTATATCGCGGAGAAGAATACGATGCTATTGTTCGTCTCCTACATCTAAAGGATGAATTACTCGTTCACGGTTATTCTATTATTGACTATGTAATTTGTAAATTTTTAGAAATCAATAAACTACCTGTACCCCAAGGTATACTTTTTGGATATCGCTCTAAAACGATTGATGAACAAATGAAACTTACTAGAAGTGATACCATCCGGGCACCTCTAGAGATTGTAGATATTGGTAATCAAGTTGTACCCAGTGATTGGATTGGAAAGCAATATGAAAGTGCCGAGAAGCTACACAGAGATATTGATACACTAGATTGGCGTAAAGGTAAACCTCCTGTTACTTATTGTGTAACCTATGGTATGAAAATAGTAGAAAAGAAGATTGTACAATTAATCAAGAACCTAGGAGAGAATAAAAAACTACAAACTATTTATGTACAGATTGAAACTAATCATCATGCGAAACTATTAAAAAACAAAAGTCAAATTACTAAAACTCATTTTATAGAATATCTTTCGGAAATTCATCGGCTCGTTATTGTCTACAACCCCGAAGATCATTTTACAAATGATATTGAATTAACTAAATATAGTGTGGGTTTACTTAGTAGTACCTTACAAAAATGCGTGCGTCATGGCAGGTGTAGTCTAGATTTACTGGAAGAAACAATTCATAAAATGGGTACTAGTAAACCCTATAACTTACCCGAACAACAATATCTTAAAGTTTCCGGTTGTAGGCAGCTCTTTTGGCGTAGTTTTATAACTATTATTGAAGATTTTAGAATGTATAAACCTGTAGATGACGAACTATCTCTTTTTGATCTTCTTATTTTCTCTCTAGTTACTAATAAAGAACCTGATTACTCTATTCGTAATTCTCTTTTAGATAAAATCAAATATCTAATGCGAAAAATTGCTTCTTGCGACGCTCCAAATGATTATAGTTCCTGGCGCAAACAAATCGTCTCTACTCCCGTGTTTGATCTAGATCAATCTATTGGATTAAACACTATTTTCCTTGCCGATCACTTCATGCCTAAAATGAGTGGAGATGGAGTTATGATTAAGAAATATTTTAGTTTATTAAAGGTAGAGGAGGAGAAGGTTTTAAAAGAGAATGAGGGAATAGTTGATTGTAATAAGTGTAATCTAGGTATGACACCAAAATATACTGGAGTTGATATTCATTGCTATCCTGGAATGATTTTACAGTTTCAGGGATCTTATAGAGGAAGTTATACTACACAAGAAATTTCCAGTATGATTTGGGAACTAAATAGTAAATACAATAATAGAAAACCGGATGAGTTTATAGATGATATGTTTACAAGTAGATCGATTAAAACTATTTATTTACTACAAAAAAATTATTGGGATGAATATGATAGTCCCCTTTCTAAAATTAATGACTTGATAAGTACTACAAAAACGAAGACGCTTAGTACAAAAATGTTGAATGATTATGATAAGCGCGTTTTATTCCTAAAATTAGTAGGCAATAAAGTGAAAATTCCAGCTAAAAAATCGGGTGAGAAAGTACTCGAAGTTGTATTTAGTTATGAAGACTATATTACAAGTGGCGAACCTATGAAAATCAAATATGTAAATAGCGAAGAGTATCTAAAGGAGAGTGAGTATGCTAAAAATATTGATCGAGTATGGAATTATTTTGAAACAAATAGAATCTCTATTCAAATTCCTGAATGTCTGCCCGGGTATAAGTGGAAACTAGTAAAAAATGTAGAATTTGGTATGATTGATAGGAGCCCTGTTTTATATCACCGATCTGAAGCCTATGAATTACCCTGGTTTGATGCTAGTTCATTTGTTACTAAGATTTCTACAGGATTCTATACTAAACCCACAATTAAAGATTATTATATTATTCTAAATCTTTTACATATTAATAAAAAGGGCAATCTTTTTGATTGTAATTATGCTTGTAGAAACTATAATGAAAATAGAATGATAAATATCAAACCGTTCTATAAAAAATGTTCTCAAATAGTCAAAGAATGGTTTTCTAATATTATGGTAAAAATCATTACTTGTACAGAAAATACAGTTGAAATTTCTCAAGTAGCAAGAAGCGGAGAGAAACTTGATAATAGTGTAGATTATGTAAATGAGGGGCGTTATTGGGCACTTATGAATCTATTAAAATACTGTTATCCTAAAGCTATTAGTATTTCTGGAGATCTTAAATATCGTTTACATCCGGAAGAAGCACACTATGTTAAACTAATGGAAGATTTAGAGTATTGTGTATTTGGAGAGAGAAATAAGAAATATGATGAGACAATTAAGAAAATACAAATGAAAACAGAATTATGGAGTCATCAAAAGAATACTGTAGATTTCATCCTAAAAAATATTCAATTAGGCAAAAGGGGATTTGGTGATGCTAGTAACGTGGGTGCTGGTAAGACACTAAGTGCCCTAGCATCCATTGTTGAAATCTATAAATACAATAAACAGAGAACTGCCCATGCTCTAGTACTATTACCTACTGAAAAATTATATAAGACCTGGAGAGATGAAATAAATAAACATTTTGGATCGAGTATTAGTATTCTAGAACAACAGGCAAATGGAACCCTTTTAGGAAAAGAAGGAGAAGGATTACACCTTATCATAACTACCATGGGACGTAATAGAGAACATAGTTTGATGAAGGATTGGTTATTTGTAGTTATTGACGAATGCTTAACTGTTCAAAATAAAGAGGCGCTACAAACAATGGCCGCATGGATTCAATCGATTCATTCTAAATACGGTGTTCTTTTACTTAGTGCGACATTCTTCCGCACACGTTTTGATAAACTTCTTTACATGCTTAAGATGTTACAATGTAATCTGCCTGAAACAAAGGAATATTTAGATACGATTCTAACAGATTCAATCAAGGTTCATTTGCCTCTAACAAAGAGGGAATGGACAGAAACTGTTTTAAGGGAGAGTTTAGAGGAGGATATTAGGAAAGACTATGATACAATTTATAATAGCGATCTGCCTAATGAGGTAAAATTTATACGATTACAAAAAATCATTCGCGATCGCGTTGATTCAATCCAATTGTTTAAGAAATGTCTGAGTTCACTAAAAGATAAAAAAGTGCTTATTTATGCTGAAAGTAAGGAAGAAGCAGAGGAAATTGCTAAGAAAATACCTAATGTAGGTTTATATCCAGATATTAGCAAAAAACATGTTGTTGTATCCTATGCTAATGGAACCTATGGATTAAATGATCTTGTAGGATGTAATACAATTCTTACGAGACCTCCTGAGCCCGATAAACTGCCTCAAATGAAAGGTAGGTTAGATCGTCCTGGACAAAAAGAGAGCCATTTAGATATATATTATATGGTTTTAGAGAGAACGATTGAAGAAGCTAAATATTTACGCATTGATTTATGTAATAAGTTTTATAGCAATCATATTATGCCGCTAGGAGATTTTTATACATTGGCTCTACAATCTCAATAATATTCTTATTTATTAATAAATGAATCTTTTAATATTCTCTTGGATACTTATCATACTAGCTTCAATAAGTCAAATAATAGGTGGATATTTAGATATGTATGATAAACGTAGAATATGTTTGAACAAACTATGTATTTCTAAATGGCATTTATGGAAAGATTCCATCTTTTTATTATTGATTGCTATAGCAATCAATGTTGTTTCTAGAAGATAATTTTTCTTTGGAATTTTTCTCTTTTAAGAAAAATGCGTATTCCACTAAAGATACATAGGCATTTTTCTCTAAAAAGAAAAATGCGTATTCCGCCAAAGATACATAGGCATTTTCTTTGAAAATGCGTAAAATAATTTAAAAATAATTTATGTATATATAGTAGTAAGTTGTAAAAGGCTTACAAAAAAGGCTCTATAGCTCAGTTGGATTAGAGCACCAGCCTTCTAAGCTGGGGGTCCCAGGTTCGAGCCCTGGTTGAGTCGAATTTCCTTTTTGAAGTATTATATAATATTTCAAAAGGGGAATTATGAAAATAATTCTCCTCAAGCCTTCTTAGCTCAGCTGGTAGAGCGTCAGGCTTTTAACCTGAATGTCAAGGGTTCGATCCCCTTAGAAGGCGAAAAGATATTTAAACTTATTCAGAATAGGTATAAATATTTTTTATGATATAAACAATTTAAAAATAATTTCTCTTGTTATAGTAGAATTGTTCGTGATTCTCCCGCGTAGTCAGTTTGGGGCTACATACAGCAATTTAATGCTAAAAGCACCGATTCCTGTATGTGCCGAGGGGTAACCCTAGACAACCAACAGCAAACCATTTGATTTTTTTCGTATTAAAAAAATAAACCAACGGTTGTCAGAAAATAGAATACAAATTTTATTCTCTGACTATGGTAATGAATGATCTATCTTTTTATTTTATATTTGATCTTTTTTGCTTTATATCTAGAATTAAATCCTAAAATGACCAATGTCTGGTATCGTATAGGAAGTGATGGAAATCGGCATGTTCAATTATGGAATCTTATCGATTTTATAATAAAACCTTTTCAAAAAAAAGAGTTTTGGTATCCTACATTTTGGGATCTAAACTTTTTTATAGGAGTTTTCACTTTAATTCTTTGTTATTATATTTTTCACAATTTAGACATAACCACGTTTAGGATCCATGTTGTATCCGCGGCTGCTAAGTTGTTTAATTTGATCAGGTCTAAGTTTAATACAACCCATATCGGTACTAAACATAGCATTCCCCTCTAAACAAGCTTGAGGAGAAGCCATATTATTGACAAAAGGATTCATATCGGTCTTGGGGTATTCTTTTTCAATGTTCAATTGTTGAACACCCATGGGATCATTTCCTTTGATGCTCTTGTTAACAAAAGGAACTTCTAAATAAGGAGAGATAGTATAGGGAACATACTCTTTTAATTTATTCTGTTCCTTAGCATCTCTTTTGTAAACAACTTGGTTATTTTGAATAGATTCTAATTTTTCGTCATCAAAATTCTCAAATTTCTCAGAAACATTTTGACGGTAGAAAACAAGAATAGCAAAGAGAGCTGCTATATAGGACATAGCCATATTATTGGTTACATAAAAAAGGACAGCTAAAGCAAGTAATAAATATAATTGATTCATATATATTCTCAAATAAGAAATTATTTATAAAACCTCTTAAATAATTATTTTTTTACAAGTATCCATTTATTACCTGTGAAAAAATAAAAAGGAAACCCCAAAAAACATATCAGTTTTTTTATCTATATATAAACTATAAAATACACAATCTACCACTATTGATATATCCATCTATTGGTTATTCACGTTTTCTAACGCTTAATAAATTATATTTAGTTCTATTCTAAAATCTCTTTTTTAATCCAATAGCTTCAACATCTTCATTAATAGATCTTCTGTATGACCATTATTCTGTTCCAGAATAACTAGGCGCATTTTCTACACCTTTCTAATTGTTTTACTATGTAAAACCTATTAGCATACAATCTAAAAAATATAAACACTATATACTCACCTTTTTTTACTTGTGCCCAAAGAAAAACAGATAGATAAGCGCGCTTTTATCTATCCTACCCATAATTCTTGATCAGACAAATCGACTTGATCTATACATCGCATTTGTCACATTGTACCAATGTCAGTCGCGATAAACATTAGATACAATATTTTTTTCACCACCCAGGGATACGACATCCGACATCGCCCCTATTCTATAGGATAGAAATTATTTTTAAGTTCTTTTTCCATCTATTCAATAAAAATCGAAAGTATATTTTCTAAATGATACATAATTTTCTTGGAGTTTTCTAGACCGGTCGATCTCCTTGCTATCTCTTCTATAAATGTATCTCGTATCTTGTCATCTTGTATGTTACCTATGTAATAGTTTAATTCATTCATTAATTCCCTATAATTCTTGCCGGATTGTAACCAACCTATTAGAAATGTTCTAATTATATTATAACGATTTTTAACTGCTTTTTCCTTGATAATATCATTCATCATAGTATAAAAAGTATCATAATATTCATTATTAACTAGATATCGTAAATAACATCGAAAAGATAAAAAACTTATTATGTTTCTTTCTTCTTCCATACAAGCATTTTCATTAATATTTTTTTTAAGCCAAACGGTTACTATTTCCTTAATACAATCATCCCTGTTTAACAATCTAGGAACTCTTAATGTATTACAATAATTTATAATTTTGGATGTTATATTACCATTGTAATTGTAGAAAGTAAAAAGAAACCTTGTTGTCTCGACATACCGTTCAAGCCAGGATAATAATTTTTTCTCTACTTTGTCATCTGATAAACTATTTAATACTACATCTAAATTTTTAATGTAAATGATTTTTGTTCCTTCCCCATTACTATCTAATATTTTACCAATATCTCCGGTTTGTATCATTGGTTCTATAACTTTATCCAAAATGTAAAAAATTTTATTTCTAGGATACATTAAAAAATCAAACTCAAAATGTCCAATTTTTCCATTTTTTAGTTTACTTTCAAAAAATTCTACGTCCATATTATCTCCATCTAATGTAACATTGATCATTCTCTGTTCTAATGTAAACTCAGTATCATATTGACTCTGTAAAAAAAATTTACCTATACTGGATGGTTCTTCGGCATAAATAGTAATATGATTCTCTTTTAAAAAAGGCATTTTCAGCTTCTTCACGATAAATGGATATTCTTTTTCTAAACATTCTAAATATAATACTTCAAATTCATTGGATAATTTCATTGATCAGACTGAATAGTTATAGTTTTTAACGATTAAATAGGTTTTTGTACCTTTAGAAATTGATAGATTGTAACTTAAAAATAAATTGAATAATTTATCTTATTATTATTTAGAGAATTATTATGGAAGAAGAATACTACGAAAGTGATGCTGAAGAATACGAGACCGAAGAAGAAATCGAGGATATTGAGGAACAAGAAGAAGAAATTATAGATAATCTAGACGATGAACTAGAAAAAGATAAAGAAGAAGAAGAAGTAGAAGATGAGGAAGACGAGGAGGACGAGGAAGAAATGTCAGAATACTTCGAATCCAGTGTTGTTCCAGTTCAAGAAACAAAATCCTTTTTATCTACTCTTGATGAAATTACCAATGATCAATCAAAAAATAGAAAAACTCTACCTATTCTTAGTAAATATGAAAAGGCCAAAATTATTGGTATTCGGGCTCAACAAATTTCCATGGGATCCTACGTTTATCTAGATTCTCTTCGTGGTATGACAAATCCTCTAGATATTGCTAAAGAAGAACTCAGGCAGAAACGTACTCCGTTGATTGTTCGCCGAGCTGTTCCTGGTCGCAAGGGAAATACATTTGAAGATTGGCGGATCGAAGAACTAATGGATGTTTTTGAAGATCTATAATATTGTTTATAATTTTTCAATTATACTTTGGATGATTCGTAATATAAATTGAAAAAATATACTTAAAAAATATCAACAAATAATAGTAGAAAGAAATGAAGTTCTGTCCTGATTGTAATAACTGCCTCTATATCCAAGAAAGTATTAGCGAAGATAAAAATCTAGAAAATTATTGTCGTAACTGTGGATACTCCGAAAAAAGAGTAGACAATATGATTGAAACCTTCCAGTTTGAATATGAAGCTGCCTACAGAAATATTATTCCCGAAGAAATTGTCAATGACCTAACCTATCCCAGAACCAAAACCGTCGAGTGCCCTAATGGATCTTGCTCGGCTTCTAGAGAAGTTTTGTTCTTTAAACAAAAAAATAGTCTCAAACTAACCTATATCTGCTGTAATTGTAAAACAATGTGGAAGAACTAAGTATAACATTACAATTCTAAATTATAATATTAGTATAACATTACAATTCTAAATTATAATATTAGTATCACAATAATTACATATTTCCTCAAAATTTTCACAACTACCACATTTCTTTCTATGGCAAATATGACAATTATCCATTACTTTGTTGGCAATTAAATCACAGTAACTACAGTATTCGTATCGATCATTTACAGTATATAAAACAAATGATCTATAATCTTCAATCAATATATATTCATTTTCTTTTTTTGGTATTTCTATTTGTTCTAGAATTTCATAAGAAAGTAAGCGATTGTTTTCTATTTGTATTCGATATATTTTACACTTTTGTATTTCGCATTTAAATTCTAAAATAGCTCTATCAATCATTTTACTTTGATTATGAAATAATCCTTTCTTTAGAACAAATGGACTAATAATTTTTTCTTGATTCAACTGATACAAATACATTTAGGAATACTAAGATATTTTCTATCATAAAATAACGTGAGTACAATTATAAATTGAAGCTCAAATGGATTTAAACTTACAATGTTCTATTCTAGATAATAATGCGCCGTGAATTTTGGAAAAAGCAGCTACTTTCTCTTCTTAAAAATGAGTCCCTTGTTGATCGTATTGAATCTAGTATTTATGAGAGATTTTCAATGGACATGACCGATGAAAACTATGAGCACAAACTAAAGCAACTTGTTCTTAATCTTAATCCAAATAGTTATATCAAAAATACCTATTTACTTCCCAAGGTACTATCGGGAGAAATTCCAGCAGAAAAACTTATTACATTAACACCAATTGAACTTTTCCCTGAAAAATGGGCCGAAACGATCAAAGAAAACAATGAACTATTGAAGAAACAGGTGGAGGGCAGCAAATCTAGGGCAACTACAGATATGTTCTTCTGTGGTAAATGTAAAAAGAGAGAAACTACCTATTATGAACAACAGACCCGTAGTTCAGATGAACCTATGACTAAGTTTATTAAATGTGTAAACTGTGGTCATGAATGGAAGATCTAATTAAAGACTAAAATCAAATGGCCATACCTGGGTTTTCCATACAGGCGAACAATCAAAGAAACAACAACTAGGTCCATCTCCCCATCCACAACGCCCATAGGATTCCCCAAATATTCCTCCTCCACCTTTTTGATTATTCATAGTATAATAGGATACATTTGATAATATTTGATGTAGCTCTTTGATACCTCCTAATTTTTTGTTTTTTTTTATTTTATTCTCATTATTAAAAACAACAACTCCATCTAAACGCAAATAGGCAATGGGTTGCTTTGAATCATTTTCATAATAACCTAATATCTGCATTCCTACTTATTCTTAATATAAATTATTTAGAGAAATTGATATTTAGATAGCTTATAATTGAAATGATTACAAAAAGATTTATTAGTTTTAATGGTCTTTCCTATATTCCGAGGCAAAATCAACTCATTCGAATTGGAAATGATACATCTACAGAAATATATTACGAAATTATAAATAATTATAAATACAAAGAAAAAGAAACGAACGCAATACTTCGATGGAATCAAAAAATTATAATCAATCCAAAATTGGATCCTCTCGATGCTAAAGAAATTTTGGATGGACGTTATCATATTCAACGATTACAATATGTCGCCATGGACCATTATTTATCCCATAATAATCAGTTACATTTTGTAACAAAAAAGAAAGACAGAGAAGCTCAAATCCGACATGAATTTATCATCAATCTTTATAGAAAATATCTAGAATACCCTACAGAGGAATTTATCTATACACCCCTTCCTTATTATGAAATTGAAAAGATATAAGAATTTTTATATAATACTATAAAATGGCTCTAACCAGAATCAATAAAGAACTACGCATCCTACAGGAAGAAGCAAATGAAAATGTAAGCGCAGGACCTAATGGAGACAATATTTTTGAATGGGACGGTATGATCATTGGACCTACCAAAACCCCCTATGAAGGTGGTGTTTTTAAACTAAAAATCTATTTTCCAACTGACTATCCATACAAACCACCTAAAGTTACTTTTGTAACTAAAATCTATCATCCTAATATTAATACTAGCGGCATTATCTGTCTAGATATTCTAAAGACCCAATGGTCACCTGCTCTAACCATTTCTAAAGTTCTACTCAGTATTTGTAGTCTACTAAATGATCCTAATCCGAATGATCCTTTAATGCCTGAGATTGCTAAACAATATGTAGATGATAAAAATGCTTATGAGAAAGTAGCAAGAGAATGGACCATTCGATTTGCTAGTATGTAATTATGATGAATATAAAATAGATTTACTTTGTTTGAATTTTTTAAAGCATACATTTAAAAAAATCAAAATGAAAATAATATAATATATTATTAGGAACTTCTTATGGAGAAAGTTTATAGATTTTGCGGGATACCTACAGATGAATTCTGTAAAACAACAGATGAATTATACAAATTTTTTACAGATTATGAAATTAAAACCAATGAATTATTGAAAAAAATCAAAATATTTTTAAATGAAACCAAAATTAGAAAAAAAACAACTTATGAGAAATTATTTGGATTCATAAAAAAGTTTGAAAATCTAGATTTATTAACTAATTTTATGAGTATAATTGAGATTGACGAAAGTAAAAATGCTAAAATTTTATTCAACTCTTTACATGATTTAAGTATAAAATTTGACCGACATCCTGAGATCTCAAAAATGTATACAATATATAAAAATTATTGTGATGGACCAACTGTTAAGAGCAAATCCGCATTAAAAAAAATCATAGAAGATATTCGTGTTTGTAATCAAATTCAGTTTGACAAATTAAATGAATTAAAAGAAGACATATCCAAAACTTATTTTGAATATGATAAAATATTGGATGAAATGATTATACAAAGAAAAGGAGAGGGACGTGTAACAAAAAGATTGAAAAAACGCGCAGCTGACATAAATAAGCTATTACTTCGTAAAAAAAATACGAATAAAAATGTAATGAATGTGGAATCAGTAGGCCAATTAGAAGAATCAGAACGCAAATTTGGAGAATTAAACGACAAATTATCAGAATCAAAGAGTAATGTAGATAATTTTATTGAAAAAAACAAATTAGAAATAACTGTTATATCTAAAAATATTTCGGAAGAAATATTACTTTTATCTGATGAAAAAGATGTAATTGAAAAAATAAATGAATGGCGAACTAAACAAGGCATGTTAGAAGAGTTGTATAAAAATTATAATGAATTATATGAGGATATATTGAATAAACTAAAAAATGAACCAAATATTTGGCGTCGTAAATCAAAAAGATTATTTTCTATTGAAAAATCTATTCTAAATGATAATTCTTTACAAATACTAAAAGATGCTTATTTATTGTTTTTTATGAAAATAGAAAAAGAAAAAGCTAAATGGAAAAATGTAATAGACGGTATAAAACAAATTAAAAAAGAAATAGATCAAAGAAAAACTAGTGGGCTATTAGAAATAAAAAAAATGGCAACACAGTGTGACCCTATATTAACAGAATTATCGACTTTGAAACAAATTAATATTGATAAATATATCTCAGATGGAAGACTTACTAGTAATGTATACAAAGAATACATATCAAGAATCAACAAATATGAATTAATCTATAATAAATTAATTATTTGTTTAAAACAAATCAATGATCAAAGAGATGATTTACTGAAAAAAATTACTGATGTAAATAATTTGATAAAAGAAATAGAAACAATCAATGATCAATTAACGATACTGATTGAACGAAAAGATAATGATTTATTTCAACAAAGTAAAAATGAACAAGTAAAAGAGAAATTAAAAGAATGTAATCAAAAATATAATTCAATACTAATTGTATATAAAAGAATAGGTTTTGACCCAATTTTAGGTACTGCTAATCTACATATTAAAAGTATAATGCTCAATGGAACAATAAATGAAGTCCAATACAATGCTTTTAATGAAGACGTACAAAATATAAGAAAAAATTATGATTCCTATGTGAAATGTTATAATTATATATTTTATCTCTACAATACACTCGAAAAAATGAAAGAATTAAAAAAAATGATGGATACCATTAATAAAATTGTAAAAAGTCAGCAATACAAATCTATTGAAAGCAATGAAAATCCTCAAGTTAAGGAGAAATTCAATGGATGTCGTAAAATGAAAAAAGATATTGAAAATAAAGTGAAAGAATTAGGTGGAATTAATAATTTATCTATTAATGATTTTATAATTAATAAAACAATCAATGAACAAATATATACAAAATTTAAAACTGCCGTAAATAATATTACGGAAAAATATAATCTATATATCCAATGCTATGAAGAATTAAATAAAATGTATAATGAAAAAAGAGATATCAATGCCTTGGATAATATAATTGAATTCATTGAGAATGATAAGAATGATCAAACTCAATTGGAAGTTTGTAAACAGATGAATATAGTTTTAAAATCCATTAAAAAAGTAAATTCATTCAATGAAATTAGAATGAACTTATTGAATTTAATTAAAAGTGATTCTACTGATTTTACTCTTAGGAATTTAATAAGTATAAGTAAAGATTCAGATGTAAACAAAAATAAATATTATAATAACTATATTTTTGTAACTACAGATAATTTCATTCATACTTTCGAGCTAATCGATTATACTAAAAGTGAAATCGAGAATTATTTGAAACCATTCATTGAAAAGATCAATAAAATAAATTTAGATTATCAGACACGTGAAGACAATAAGAAAATTAATGAAAAATATGTATACGATATTTTATATGATCTGCTATATTTACTTGCTGTTGACTTAGTAAAACAATTAGTTATAATTAGTATTGACAAAACAGATTATGTGACAAGTTTTAAGAGTGCCGAAAATGTGAATAAAAGTGAAAGTATTAAAAGTTTATTTGGAGAAGATGTATCTTTTGATAAAATTCTTGAACACATACAAATTGTTAAAGTTTTGGAAAGAACTTCCGCTAGTGATAGTGTTATTATTATGGGAAAACTTAAACCTAATCCAAGAAAAACAAAACCATCTACTAAAAATACAACACTTTTTAATGAGTCAAATGTTTTTATGAAAATAACTTGGTCTGGTTCAGTCGATGAAATAAATGAAAATAAAATGTACAATGAATTATTTAAATTGGTCAAATACAATATAACTCCAAATATATTATGTAGAATATTTGCTGGAGAGTTAAATAATTATGGTATACTGTTCCATTCCAATTTATCATTAAATATAAGAAAGGATATAGAAAGGATATCAGGTAAAAAATTAAATGAATACAGAGATAAAGTTCAGCTTACAATGACAAATCCAGGCCAGCAAACTTTAGATGAATTTATTGCGGTTGGTTCCAAAGAGGAACTCAAATCTGTATTTTTCCAATTAATGTATACTTTATATATATTCCAAAAATTAGGTATACAACAGGGAGATTTACATACTGGTAATGTATTCATACAAAAGTTAGAAACACCGATACAATTATGTTATCTAATCAATGATGGTGTTGAAGATATATCTTATAGAGTACTAACGGATCGTTTGGTTAAAATATATGATTTTGATCGTGGTTGTATTAATAACAGAACTACGATTATAAAATATAAAAAAAAAATGACCTATATCGATATAATACAACAAGTCTCCTGTTCACCAACAGAGAAAAGATATGGCATAGAACTTTGGGGAGAAAAGAGAGATTTATCTATCCTATTAACTTTTGGTCTATATACATTATCACCGGATCAAATCTATAGAAATTTATATAATGGATGTTTATCTAATTCTGATTGTTCAAAAGCCGTAGATAAAAGATATAGCAGACTTGGTGAATTCAATGAATTTATTAAAAGGATATTACCTATTATCAAGAAAAATAATAAATATTTTAGATTGTTGGCAGAATTTGCTAGCAGAGGAGGGTTACATGGTAGACCCAATAGAAAAATAGAAAATAATGAAATATGGCCATTCCTATCGGCAACTGGAAATTGTATATTAAAAGATGGTTATTTCAAAGAATTTATGGTAGAAGCTCAAAATAAACCTTTAGATCCTAAAACGGATATCATCTATACCATAAAAAATAAAATTATATAAAAAACTAATTATTTAATATGACTTATAATTAGGTTTTTTACGTTAAAAAGTATATACCTTTAAATAAATGTATCTAAGACCAACCAAAATAACAAAATTTTTTCCTAAAGAATCTACCAATGATCCGTTAGGTTTTTATGGTAAAACAACTAGTTCTACTAGTACAAATAGTATTCAACAAGAAATTATTACTGAAGAAAAAGATATGCCCAATAAAGCATATAATTCCTTTGATCATTTTCCTATAGCTCTAGTTACCCAATACATAGAATCTAAAAAAAGTATAGATTATTGTCTATTTATCAACAATCTTAAAGGCAAATATATTTATAAGACGATCCAGGATATACAGGACGAAACCTATGGAGATTTACAATGTCTTTTCGAAACCCTCCAATATATAGTGTATCATCCAAGTTTATTCCAAATCATCAATAAACAGAAAATTGTATTATATACAAATTCTGGTATTCTATCTACTATTTTTACCCCCAATAGTAGTATTTTACAGAATAATGATTATTCTAAATTATATTTTAAAATACAAGGGCTGTTGAAATGTATAAAACAAATATCCATTGAGCAAAAAGATCATAGTACATATCCGGTATCCGAAGCAATACAATATTTAAAAAGAACAAATTGATCTATGAAAGAACCTTGTTTAATTTTTATTTATAATGATTCACGCTGCCGATAGAATACGAAACTTCTATAATATTTATGTAAAAACAGACAGAGATAAAACAACTCAATTGCCTTTAGATCCCATTAGTCAAGATCCGATTCCACTAGAAAAACAAATCAAATTAATCCTATATGATAATGAAAAGCCTATTAAGAGCCAATATTTTCATTTAGATACACTAGACACCTGGTTTAAAACACGCGGAGAAGCTATTAATCCATTAACTAATTTAGTTTTTACTCAAAATCAGATCATAAAAATAGTATCTATTTATAAAAAAAATAAATTACAACCTCCCCGTTGTATTCATATGAAAAAGAAAGAATCTACTCTAAAAGATCATTCCTCTATCAAAGAAATCTACAACTCTCTTAAAAATCCATCTAGATTCGCAGAGTTTACTAATCTTTTACTACAAAATTCAGCCCATATCCTAAGCGATCAAATAAAATTAGATACAAAGTTCACATCTCCCTATTACTTTCTCAATAAGGAAACTCTATTAATGCGTTGTGTACTTGATGATAATCTACAAGCTCTAGAAGAACTGCTTTATTTTAATCCAGATTTAGATATTATTGATGAAAGATTTGGACTAAAAGCGATTGATCTTGCTATGATGAGCAATAAACCATTAAGTACTATGATATTAAGAACTCTTCTCTTCCATGGAGCTAATACGAAACTACCTACAAAGAAAGGTTATCTAAATGAATTAAGCAATGATATTGAGAAGCTAAGTATTGTTTATGAATTTGAATAAGTCAGTTAAAAAAACATATAATGGGTAGCATCGAGTACGAGTGGATCTTTATGAATTGCCAATGCGTATTCTACATGACAACCAATCCATTCTGATTTAACAAATTCTAATCCCTGAATCTTTACTTCTACATATTGCTGTCTGTCTGTACTTAAAAATAAGATTGTTGTATAGGTTTCTTTGCCACCCTCTTGTCTACTTTTAAGTGTTTTACTGCTAGCAATAATTCCTCTAAGATGATAACAGTCTACTCCTGTTTTCTTTAGATAACAATCAGGAAAGAAGGAGAGATCTTTCATATTCCAATAGCCATATCGGCGCAATTGATCATAGGGATTTTCTAAGGTATCCACTTTTTTCCTTCTATTCTCAGCATAAATAGAAATCTGGCGATTTTCTTTGTAATCTAATCCAACTAGTTTGGCTTCATAGAGATGAACCCATTTTCTATAAGAACTTTCGCTATGTTTTAATACACAACGCCAAAAATCAATAGGCTTATGATATTTCAAATAAGCCAATTGATAGATTAATTGGGCATAACTATACGCATGTGATTTACAAAAACTATATTTAGAAAGATCTGCCAGGGAATCGAGTAATTCATCTTTTTTGTTTTTGGGTATTTTTTTAGTTGATAAAAGCTTGTAAAACGCCTTCATACCTATTTGATCTCCTTTAGAGAAAATTCTCCTATATTTATCTGCCTCCGCTTGACTACATTCTAATACCATAGCTATCTGTAAAATAGCATCGTCATCATAGACAAAATTGTTTCCTATTTCCTCAATAGACTCACAACTTTTGGCATTTTTAGCCGCTGGACGAATGATAGAAATACAAATAGCAAGATCATCGATGGATTTAGGTTTCATCTTCATAAGAGTTGCCCTCATAAGAGGAGACTCAGCAAGGGTAATTCCTATATTATGTCCTCTACATAACATATCGAATACATTTTCATCAAGAATAGGATCTTCAAATTGTATATCTGATCCTAGTATTTCATATAGAATAGCTAATCCTCTACTAGATAAAATATCTATTTTAAAATGTTTTTCTTTACTAACATCTTCTTTATTAAGTGTAACTTGTTGAAGAATCGATGGATTCTTTTTCTCTAATACTTTTTCCTCCGGAACTCCATCGGGGTAATAGATAATGCCACCGCAATGAAGTGAATAGGTCCTGAAACTATTCTCTAAATGTTTCTTTTTTAATTGAATTCGAATACGGGTTACTTTATCAAATGTATGGATGGTTTTATTAATTTCAAATTTAGGAATTTGTTTTTTAAGGCCTGTTACAAGACGAATTGCGTCTCTTAGGGCGGATTTTTCATGGTAATATACATGATTACTGATTCTAGCAATTTTGCCTGGATACTTCTGTTCTAATTTCATAAATACATCTTTGCGAATATTATAAGGAAAATCAAAATCAATATCCGGTAGAGTATCTCTGTATTCATTTAAAAAACGAGCAAAAGAAATATTGTATTTAACAGGATCTACATGGGAAATACCTAATAAATAACAAATCAAGGAACTGCCACAGGATCCTCTTGTCACATGAGGAATATTATCTGTCATTTCTAATATATCTAGTGCCCTCATGAGGTAACTAAATAGTTTCTTTTTTTCAAACATTTCTAATTCTTCTTCTAAACGCCTATGATACCGCAGATCCCTATTTTCAATCGTACGTTTAAATCTAGCTTTCACTTCTTCTACAGAAAAATCTCTCGTTTCATCCCTATCAATAAGATTCGTTAATTCACTCTGTTTTAACATATGTAAATAGTGACAGATGGTAAGTTTGTTGTTTATCTTGGTAGGATAACTATGGGTTTTCCATGGAAAGATGTTTCTTTGGAGGTACAGATAAGGATGGATTCGATTGACAATATCCATACAGCAACTAGATCGTAAGTCGAGAACGAGACCATATTTCTTTTTTTCTTCGGTATCTTTTCTGAGTACTCTTCCAATACATTGAATAAATGTTTTGGCTCCTCGATCCTCCACTTTATCTAAAAAAATACAACCATCTAAATGATAAATATCGGATCCTTCTCGATGTTTTGCCGCACAAAATAAAAATCCTCTTTCTTCTAATAAATAAAATTCTTCTAATTGATCCGTATCTTGAGAGGTATCAACGGCGATCATAAATCCCGGGAAGAACTGTTTAAAAAGATCGGCAAATACATAACAAGAATCGATAATACCACACCATACAACTAGTTTTTTATAGGGCAGATCTTCTATTTGGGATCGAATAAAAACACATAGATCTTCGGTGGTTAATGGCTGATCACAACTTTTTATCCAACCAATTTTTGCTGGTACAATAATATTATGATTAAAGGCATCGTAGATTGAAAATTTGGATAAGAAAGAGGTAAAAGGTTTAAAATGGAGAGTAGGTGTAGCAGAGAAACCTATACATCTTACACTGGGATTTTTTTCTAATAACCATTTATAAAATTGTTGTGTACTACTATTTTTAATTGTATGACACTCATCATGGAGAACCAGATCAATCTTTTCTTGTATCTTTTCATAGCGATGATCAGATGTTAAATAGGCACGATTAATAATGACTAAACTAGGTTTATTCCAAAATTTATCGTGAGAGATTGAGTGATACCACGTTGGATCTTTATTGACGGAATAGTTATGGACAAGAAAAGTATTGAAAATAGATTGGAATCCTTTTTCTTTTATTTTTTTTTTACTAAATTGTTCATTAAGAATACTTTTTTGTTCACAAATCCATAAAATAGTACACTGAGGATATTTTTTTTGAAACTCTAAAAGCAATTGAAGTGCGATCCAGGATTTACCGGTGCCGGTGGCGTGATAGTGAATGCCACTAGAGAAATCATTGTTTTTACTTATTTCAATAGCATCGATCTGATGTTGTCTTAACATTTTTCTCATTGAATCTATGGTATTTATATCAATTTTAAGGTATTGAAAGATTGAAAGCTTTTAAAGATTTTTCTTTTTTATCATTTAATTTATTATTTATGGATATTGAATTAAATGACAATCTTGATTTAGTATCTATCGTTAAAGAGAATGATGTTAAAATATTTAGTAAAACTAATGATATTTATGATATTATAGATACCTTTCTAGAAAACAATATTAGTGACGAAGCTTTTTATATTATTGATTTAGGAAGAGTGATTTCTCAATACAATAAATGGATTGAAAAATTGCCTCTTGTTCAACCCTTCTATGCTATTAAATGTAATCCTAACCCGGTTATCATACGAGTACTTTCTAGTTTAGGATGTAATTTTGATTGTGCCAGTAAAAATGAAATTGCGATTGTGAAACAGATTACAGGAGACCCTTCAAGGATTATTTTTGCCAATCCTTGTAAAATCTCTAATCAAATCAAATATGCTAGAGCTAATGATATTGACCTAATGACTTTTGATTGCGAACAAGAATTATATAAAATCAAACTCTATCATCCCTATGCTAATTTAGTACTGCGTATTGCGGTAGATGATACTGGAAGTCTATGTAAATTTAATAAAAAGTTTGGATGTAAAATGGAGGATGTTGAATCGATACTGACATTAACCAAAACAATGGGTCTTAATGTAACTGGTGTAAGTTTCCATGTTGGTAGTGGTTGTACAAATGTGGAGAACTTTAGAACTGCGATAAGGATGTCGAAGGAGGTATTTGAGAAGGCAGAGAGTATGGGGATCAAAATGAATCTATTGGATATCGGGGGAGGTTTTCCTGGAACGGATGATGGAGCATTGACATTTGACAGAATTGCTGATACTATTAATTATAGTTTACAAGAATATTTTGGAGATGATTTACATAATGATTTAAAAGTCATTGCGGAACCTGGCAGATATATGGTTGCGAATAGTCATATTTTAGTACTCAATGTTATAGGTAAAAAGGTACATATAGAAGAAACTGGTGAAAAACGATTTGTCTATTATCTAAATGATGGTGTTTATGGTAATTTTAATTGTATTTATTTTGATCATGCCAAACCAACGATTCAGGCTTACAATGAAAGAGATGGTGAGCATTATACTAGTATATTATTTGGTCCTACATGTGATAGTTTAGATATCATAGCAGAGAATATTCAATTACCGGAATTGGCGATTGGTGAGTGGATTTTTGTGGAGCATTTTGGGGCTTATACGGCAGCAGCTGCATCTACGTTTAATGGTTTTCAGAAAACCAATTCTTATTATATTTTAAGAACATTTAAGGATTAAAAGGATTAAAAGGGATAAAAGCAATTAAAATTAAGTACAATAAAAATGAAGTAAGAGAATGGAAGGAGAAAGAATGAATACCAAAATGAAAATTCCTAACGGATATTTTCAGGGACTAGAATTAAATAAAAATCCAGCCTATAAAAATGTGAATACATCGGGTGTAGTAACCATTCAACCTAAAGCTGATTCGCGATCTATTTTTTCTACTATTGTACAAGGATACTATAGGATCAAAAAAAGTATTTTAGGTTGAAAATAAAATTGAAGCTAATTGGCAATAGAGGGAATAACTATAGAATGAATTTATCCCGAGTAATTCAAACTGTTTCTACAATTTTTTTAATTGTAAAAACATTTTTTATGAATCTATTTTCTACCAAAAAATGGTATATTATTGAGGGCAATATTGGTTGTGGAAAGACGACACTCATTAGAAATCTAAAACAATCTGGAGATTATGAGGTAATTGAGGAGCCTGTTGATGAATGGAAAAAGATGACTGATGAAAATGGTGAGAATATTCTAGGACTTTTCTACAAGGATGGAAAGCGTTATGCCTACCTATTCCAAACAATTGTTTTTAAGAGCCGCATTCGTTCTCTAGAAAAGCCTCAAGAAAAGGCGATTCGATTTTCGGAGAGATCTATCTGGACCGACAAATACATCTTTTCTAAAAATTGTCATGAAATGGGACTACTAAATACGGTAGAAAAGACTACTTATGATTATTGGTTCCATTGGCTAGAGAGCAAGATGACAAGAATGCCCGATGGTATAATTTATCTCCAAGCATCGCCCGAAACTTGTCATGAGCGAATGAAAAAACGTGATCGTCAAGAGGAAACATCTGTACCTCTAGAATATCTAACCAAGATTCATGAGAAACATGAAGAATGGCTTAATGTTTCCAATACTTACAAAAATATTCCTATTTATGTTATTGATAATAGTGTGAAACCTGAGGATGGTTTAGCAAAAGTTCTATCAGTACTAGAGGGTGAGAATACATTTGATATGCTAAAAATGATCAAAGTATTTTTACTCTATCAATATTATTTTTGGATGAATAGAAAGGAATTTTTTGATCAAACAATTGAAAAAGAGTACAAGAAGATTGATGTATGTACCAAGTTTTTACTTTACAATATTGTTTATCTAAACATTCCAATTTTCTTATATACTTATGTTTTATAATAAGATAAAGTAATTAGAAAAATCCACAAACCAATTTATTTAAATATCTTTGACTAAACATTGTTCCTATAAATACAAAAGGTGCCGTTAAAATACCATTGACAAAATGGTGAGAATAAGGAATAGAAGTGGTAAATGAGAGAACCATTCCTTTGATAAAGGGTAATAGGAAGGTATTATTGAGGAATATTCCTAGAAAAGCAAAAGCAGGTGTGTAATTAGCAAATAGGGCACTTTTCACAGCATTAGATTTTTTACAACTAAAAAGACTATAATACATATTACCAATCCAAGACATAAACCATAGTATAAAATAAAGAAGGAAGAAGTACAGAATAGTATAGGTAAACATGTTAGGAGGTGACCAGGGAGATCCACCGAAAACATCAGGACGCATCAAAGTAGGTATAATTGATGTATGTATGGTTATAGGGAGAAATACAGATACAGCAGTTACAAAAAAATTACCCATAATAGTATTTACTATATTATTCATAGATTAAATTATTCTGTTCCTTCCTTTTCTAATTCAAGTTTTCCATTTTGTTTAAATTCTACTTTGACTAGTTCTGGTACTTTCCCTTCTAGTACTTTTACCTCTTCTGGTACTTTTACCTCTTCTGGTACTTTAACTTCTTTCTCACTATAACCTAGTTCAACAAGTTTAGACAGATAATTTTTAGTTACAATATATCCATTAAGAGAGGGATTGTGAATAGCATCTGTAGTTTCTTCTTCTTGCTTCGTCATTGTACCGTGGACAAGGAGTACATTTTTATAGAATTCAAATGTCTTATTAACTACGGGAGCATTCTTTTTTGATCTGGGAATTAAAATATTTACAGGCTTTTCTTTCTCTTCTTTGGAAATTCCTGCTTTCTCTTCTTTCATAGAGATTTGTTCGCCCACCTCTTTCCAACCCAACTTCTTGAGAGCTTCTTCAGAGCTCTTACGAACAATCCATCCTCCTAGATGTTTATTCCAGATAGCATCAAGTTTATTTTGATCTTTTTTGTTCATTTTGCCGAAGACGAGAATTCCTTTTTTGTAGAATTGGTATTCTTTTGTTGAATGAGTATCTTTCTTAACTACTAGATCTTCTTCTTCAGATTCAGATTCATCCGATTCCTCCTGCTCCTCTTCGGATTCATATTCGGATGAATTACTTGTTTCTTCCGAATCGCAATTTGAACTAGGAACATAATCTTCATCATCGTCATCTTCCTCTTCGGACACATCGATATTTTTTTTGATTTTTTCATAATCATTTAGTTTCTTATCGGATTTTCTATCTCCTCGTTTCTTCTTCATTGATTCTTTTTCCGTCTTTTTTGATTTTTTATTCTTTTTCTCGCTTTTCTCCTCGCGTTGTTTCTTAACTGTATCTAGAACTTCCATATGCATTTGAATTAGATCAACTTCATCGTCCTCGTGAACGATCCATCCTTGATAGGTACTGGACCATTTAACATCACAAAATTTCATATAATCAGTAATACGTTCATCTCCACGAATGAGTAGATGATGCTTACTAATTTTTTGAATAGAAAAGGTGCTGGCAATTGTAACAGGATTCATTTTTGATTTATTTGGCTTATTCAAAAGATTTTCAATTTTGAATAATTTAATTTTTTTAAAACTTTAGAAAAAATATTCTAGGTTGAATATAAGAAACGGATGAGTTCAAAAAATGGAAATAATAACAATAGAAACTCTAATTCTAGAAAACAGGTTTTGGTTTTACCAGAAATAGCTACCGAAGAATATTTACAATCCAAAGAAGGCGAATACTTTGATACCAATTATTATAAAACAATTATTAACTCCGATACTGATGTCTATGGTATTGATTCTCATGGTAATAAGAAATTAGTACTCAAATTTAGGAAAAATATCATACCTGAAAAATTTTGTCTACCTGCTCTAACACACTTGAAAAAGCCCGCCATGCATAAAATGGACAACCGTGGTGCTGCCGGAGGTGTTTTAGATGCTAATAAATTACCTAGTTATGTTAAAGGTCTTGCTAACGCTGGTAAATTCCGTACAGTTGGTTATTATAATAAAGATGGTAGATATATTAATTCTAGTTTGGGTAACATGTCACAAAGTAATATCATAGGATTTTATGATAAAGCTGATCGTAACCTTGGTAAGGGAGCTCCTAAATGTCGTTTAACTGCTTTCACTGCCAAAAACTGGGATCAGTGGCAGGAATGTGTCCCACTTTTCCAGGCAGCCGATGCTTGTTTTAGTGTCTTAGTTCCTGATCGCCATAAAACTCAATATGAAAGAGCCAATAGCACCGAATTTGTCATTCCTGGTACATCTTTTAGTACTGTAACTATAAACTATAATTGGAGAACAGCTTTACATAAAGATGATGGTGATTTCAAGGATGGTTTTGGCAATTTAATGGTTTTAGAAGAAGGTAAATATGAAGGTGGCTATTTAGGTTTTCCTCGTTATGGTGTTGCTGTAGATGTTCGTATGGGAGATTTCCTTGCTATGGATGTCCACGATTGGCATTGTAATACTGATATTAAAGGTATAACGAAGGATTATACTAGATTAAGTGTTGTTTGTTATTTAAGAGAAAAGATGGAACGTTGTAAGGATACTAGCTTAGCGGAATCGATCCAAAGATCAAATCAAACTATGTTAAAAAAAACAGAGAATAAATTAAAAGAAAAAGGTATTTACAATGATTTCTCTGAGGAAGAGGAGGAAGATAATGAATTATATTCTAAAAAATAAATCTACAAAGTTAATTTAAGAGAATTATTTTTGGGCGTAAAATAAATTTTAGTTAACCATTTAGTATAAGCATTAGATTGTAAAGTATCTATAAAAAGATCATAGAAATGACTGTTTATAAATTCTTTATTTAGTAAAGTTTCTTTTTTTAATAGATTTTTATCATAATAGATTCCATTCCAAAGGTAGATGGATTTTAGTATATAATAACTACAAGTATTTGTTGATCCATCTAGAAGTTTTGAAGGATGTACTAAAAAGTTTTTTATAGTTTCTCTACTAGAAGCAGTAGAATTTTCCATAAAATGAATAATTTTATTTATTTGAGTTCCCAAAAAAAGATTCTGATCTTTCATTTTACTATTGGTACTAGTAGCTCCCTTCTTTTCTAAATAAAGTATTGTAGCAAGAATTTCTGTATAGGCTTCTAGAATACTATTATTAAAATGAGGAAAAACTAAAGAGAGTTGTTGATCTTTTCGAGGATTTTCTTGTACAATATGTTTATCGATATGAAAAGAATGAATAAGTTCGTGATAAAACACTTTTTGCCATTCCTCCCTTCTCCATAATACTACTTCTATGTAATCATTATAAAAGGTACTACTTCCACTATTGCATTCCTCATAGGTGATATTGTCTTTTTTAAGATCAAGTTGTTTGGGTACATCTACAAGATAGATATAACATCTAATAGGTTTTTGGGGGGAGATACTAGATGATCTAGCAAGATCCCTGACTTCTTCATATATTTCTATGGCTTGTTCTAATTCATCTAATAAAGAAATACCTACTACTTGAATCGTATTTCTATCGTCTAGAATAAATTCCGTTTTAGTAAATTTATTGTGATTTTTTTCAATAGATTCTTTGATTTTATCAGATAAAAAATGATTATCTGTCATGGATCTCGGCAATGGTGGCAGATATGACATCTCTATCAGTATCAAAGAATATATTCATTTCTTTTTTTAAAAGTTCATTTATATTTAATTGAATTATTGGTTTAATTAGAACTTTTTTATTGTTAGTTATGTTTAATACTAACTTATAAAAAGTTCATATTTTCTTTAACCCTTCGGGTAAATCAGACATATTTTATATCTTCTTTAACCCTTCGGGTATATTGCTCTTCTCATCCTCTTTTTTAGCCTTTGGAACAACTCTTTTTAGTCTAACATACGTTTTCTTTTCTCTATTTTCATATAGATCTTTTACTAAAACCTTTGATTGTTCTTCACTATTTTTCATTCCTAATTGAGTAAAATAATTTTGTACCTTCTTCTCAATGAGTGTTTTTGTTATAGGAGCTTTGGTTTGAGAAGAAACTTTTTGTAGTTTTCCATAAGGGGTATTTAGATCACTAATTTCATATCCTTCCATAAATTCTAGAATCTCGGCACATAACTCATCTTTGATCTTTTTCTGACCCTTTACAACCTGCTCATATTGTTTAATTTTATTATCAATCTCGCACCATTTGGCTACTTTTTGTTTAAATATACCTAATTGGTTTTTATCCACATCCTCCTGACTTATCATATTACTGCTATTACTACTTACACTAGATACTGCGGATTTTTTACTATTCATCCCTCTTATGTATACTATAACAAAACAATTTAAATTCATTTATTACCTATCAAGGCTTAAATTGAAAAACAATTTCCACTTAATTACAATCAATAGCTATGGAAGCCACCTATTTTAGAACATTTTTATCTAATTTTGTTCAGAAGATTTGTACTAAAATCTGTTGCGAGAACAAATTAGATGTATCTACTACCGTTAATCAATTAGGTAAAATTTCTATGGATGATAAACTATTAATGGAAATCGATTCTTTTTTCAAAAATCATCCCGAATTATCTATTGATTTTATTACAGCTCAATCTATGCCTGAACCTGCCAAAAAGAAGGTTATTGTTCGTAAGAAAAAAACATCATCTAATGTTGCTGTTTCTTTAGAAGAGCCTCAACCCACTGTAGACCCTCAACCCATCGTAGAAGTTCAACCCACTGTAGACCCTCAACCTATTGTAGAAGTTCAACAACCTGAACCTGAAAAGCCTATGGAGTCTAATGTTACCGAAACAAATAAGAAAAAAGTTACCATACGCAAGAAAAAATCTACTGCCGATCCAATTCCTATTCCTACTTCATCTACGAGCATGGACGAAACAAATAAGGATACAATGACTACAAAAAAGAAACTCTTAGTTAAAAAGAAAAAATCAGAAGTAGCTCCTGAAGTGCCCGTGGCTTCTGCTGCTCCTAATAATCAATTACAAATTACTATTCCCGAACAAAATATGGAAGTAGAATCTCCTCTAAAAGCACCTAAAAATAGCTCTAATAAAATTAAAACAATTGATCTTGTAGAAGATGAACCACTTCCTGATCTTCCAAAGCAGAATAAAGTAATTAAGCACGAGTACAATAAAGACAAAGATAATGAATATGGATCTTTAGAAGTCATTGAGGAGGATGTTTACGAATCTTTCCAAAGTTATAATGAAGAAAATATTCTAGAACCTAGAGAGATTAATGGTAAGATGTATTATGTAGATGACTCAAACTATATTTTCGATTACGAGAACAAGGAAGAAATTTTAGGTAAATATAGCGATTCCGATCCATCAAAGATCATCTGGCTTAATCCCTGAAATTCCATAGATGATGAATAAATACAAAGCCGCTTTTTTATAATTTTTTTTTTTAATTTTTTTCAACTCTAAACAGCTTCTTGGCTGCTTTGTTGCCATTGACTACAGGGTTGCTCCTGGCTACACTGTTGCTCCTGGCTGCTCTGCTGCCCTTGGCTACACTGTTGCTCCTGTGCTTCCTGAGCCTGACGACGAAGAGCTCGTTCCATTTGGGGAACAAGAAGTACATACTTTTGGAACATTTTAACTCTATTATCATTTGCTTCAGTCATACGCTCGTTGCTATCGTCCAGTTCGATTCTCTTCACAATATTCTTCCAATCCTTGATGCTATTCATCCAATGCTCGATACTCAACCTTAGATACAAACGATGAACATAGACGTCTTTACGCTGACCAATACGATACACACGGTCAATCGCTTGCTTCTCCGAAAAAGGAGAATATTGAGGCTCAAAAATAATAATATGATTGGCACAGACAAGATTCAGTCCTACACCACCACACTTCACACTAATCAACATGATATTATTCTCGCCATCACGAAACTCGACCAGATTCTTCTGGCGCTCCTCCATATCCAGTTCTCCATGGAACATCGAGATCTTTGTGTGACCATTCATCTCGAGTGCCTTCTTAAGACTCTTAAGAGTAGTAACCCAAGAGCTGAAAACAACGAGTTTCTCACCTTTAGGAATAGTAGAAAGAATCTCACTCACCTTGGTAAATTTAGCGTTGGCTCCCCAATCACCAATATTCTCGGTACGCGAATCTCCGCTGGTATGGTTACAGAGCCTGCGGAGTCGAATGATATTGCCCAGAAGCTTCTTTCTACCTTCACCCGAAAGAGATTCCTTCAAAATAGCCCTCTCGAACGATTTATATTCCTTCAGTTGGGCGACAGTAAACTTACACTCGGTATCGGAAAGATTGTAGGCAGGCAGTGTAAGAACTTCCTTCGTACGAATATGGATATACTCTTTGGTAATTGCTTTAGGCAGTTTAGGACTGATAAATTTCTTCAGCATGTAGAGATCTACAGCATTATTCCAAATAGGGGTACCAGTAAGGCACCATTTAGACTCGCCATTCAGCTTGTTGATGACGTTATTTCTAATGGATTTGGGATTGCGAATCTCATGAGCCTCGTCGAGGAAAATACGAGTCCAGGTTTTACCAAGAATCGAATCATTTTCACGACGATTGTCCGAAAGAATTGTATCATAGGTAGTAAGAACAATACGATAATTGCGAATATTCTTAGGGCGATCAGCAGTAGAATACATAGCAAAATCATATTTCGTTGTTTCTTCCATATAGGAAGCATACTCCTCCGACCATTGCTTGAGCAGATTATTAGGAACTACAATGAGATTAGTGCCAATTTCAGACTCGACGTGATTGGCAATAAAGTAGAGAACATCAATCGTCTTACCAAGACCCATATCATGAGCAAGAATACCACCAGAAGGGTTGCGAGTCTCGCATTCCGTCATCCAGTTGACAGCCTGCTCTTGATGCGGGTAGAGGGAAATCCTATCAGTGAAGCGCATTGTTGTTGTAACAAATTTTAACTCGCGGTACAAAGTCTACCATTTCAATTTTTTTCTATCTAGATAACTAGCCTATTAACTAGTCCCTATTCTAACCTTATTATCAGTTTCATTTATCTATTCTAGTGTCCCTACGGGATCAATTTCTATTTTTCTAGAATTCTAGATCTAAATATGAACGTCTACATATTGACTACACTTACTATCGCAAATCGTACATGCTACATATTTTTTACCATGATCCCTAATCTTTTGTACCTCTTTTTGTAGTTTCCTACAGTCTGATCCGGATTGAATACAAACCTCTAGTTCTTTCTCTAATTCAATGAGTTTTACTTTGGTTTTAGAGACTTCTCTTTGTTGTCGCTTGATACATTTTTCACAAGAAAAAATGTGCTTACAATCTTTCGAAATACAATTCACATTTTCTCTGTTACAGGATAGACATCTCATATTCCAATCATCGGCTTTTTGATATTCAACTAGATCTACTAGAATAACACCATTAACGCGGCTGCGACAATAGGGACAACCACCCGTTTTAACAGTATCTAGAAGAGAACAGGAAGTACAACATAGGTAATGTCCACAAGGTTCAAAAACTACTTCCCTATCATTTGTACAACAAATATTACACTTGACATTTGAAATATTCATATCACCCGTAAGACTACTGCTAAATGGAGTAGGAGTACAGAAACTATCTGCTCCAGCTGATGAAACAGCATTATAAACATCACTCTTAACATTCATGGCCAGATCTTTTAGTCTTTTCTCGTCTCTGGTTAGAATCATTTTATCCAGAGATTTAAGAACTGTTAAATAATAATTATGAATTCTAGTTCCTAAACATTTTTTGGAAAGTGGATGATCATTTGTAATATTCTTAAAAGTAGTTAAAAATTGGATCTTGTCTTTAGTAGACATATCTTTTGTAGTTTCAGAGAAAGTTGAGATTTTTTCTAATGTTTCCATGGTATGGAGAATTTTATCCCCAAACTCAATATCATCTATATATTCAGATTCTGGGGTAATCGAAAGACTCATTGTGGATCCATCATTTTTTTCGTAATGAATAGTTAACTCGACATCCTTACTAACTGAAAAATACAATTCCATTAACATCGACATTTCTTTTTGTTGATAGATTCCATTTTTCTTCTCCATATTTCCAATATAGATTGTATTAGGTACCTTAGTTTCAATATGTATATTTTTGGCACGCATCGTAGCAATTCCTAAAGAAATACTGGCTACAAAATCTCTAATTCTTTGAGGAGTAGTTCCGTGAATAAATTCATCACCGAGAGCTTCTAGGGTAGACTCATCATAATCACTGCCTCCTTCACCAATACCAATACAATAATTGAAAACTTTTGGATATTTAGCAATTAGTTCTTCTTTCTTTAATTTTCCTTCACAATGTCCTCCATCTGATAAGAAAATCGTTGTAACTCCATCCATAAATCTAGATTTTAATTTCAATGTTTCTTCAATAGCTAACTCATAATTCGTTCCTCCACCCAGAGTCAGCGCACGACTAATTTTTGCCTTCATAGCTTGAAAATTTAATCCATCTAAATTTGTAATAACACTTACTGAACTTCCGAAAACAATGACTCCTAAAGGAATTTTATATTTCTGTGTATTCTCAATTAAATCAAATAGATCCAACATTTTTCCCATAAAACTTTCCTCACATCCTAATCTAGTTTGTGGGTCGATAGATTCTTTTTGAAAATAATCTGTATAGGTAGTCATAGGTGTACCAGGAAGAGAGACAGATATAGTGTTACTAAATAATGACTGTGGTGTAGGACTAGGTGAATATTGTGATGAATAGTCATCTACATCCAGAGTAGACACAGTCATGGGGGTAAAGGCAGAGAAAGGTTGATTAGGAGTCTGAATAGGATCATAGGAATTAGTATCCACACTTTGAATCATTACTTCAGGATCATAGAATAGCGCTTTCATAGAACCACTTCGATCTAAACAAATAATAATTCCAGCTTGATTACTAGGATTTACCTTTTCTTCGGTGGATCCAATCAATAAAACATTTTTATCCTCCTTAGAAGTCCTAAATTTAAGACACTGAATAGAATGAGACATTATAGTTTATTAACCACAGTTAGTTTTATTCAATTTCATAAAAAATGATAATATATCTATTTTATCATTTTTTTTATTTACTTTACCAATAAAGCCTATAAATCGTATTAGAATTGGTTAGAATTTCATAGTGATCCTCCATTGTTTGGAAAGATTGAATCGCACTGGTCTCCCAACGATTGCCATTTTCTAGAGTACCACTAGCATAAATATAACCATCATCATCACGCTGAAGATCCCAATCATGAAGAGATACATTATATCCATAATGTTGAATGTAGTAGCGATTATTGTACATTAATTTAGTACGTTTTTTCTCGTATCTACGAATTTGAGTAAGAGTCATTGACTGTTTTTGATTAGGAGTGAGTTCAGGAATCATTCTAGTTTATTTATAAAGAGACTAGTAGTCTTTAAATACTGTTTTTAATATATAGAATCTATAAAAATTAAAATTCTAGATACTATGTTTAGATGAAAAATTGATTTTTATACTACTAGATCTAGATAGAATAAAACCCTATCATCTGATCAAATGAATCCACTGCTGAGCCATAAGTTGTTCGAGTTGTCCAAGTTGAGTGATGTGGCTTCGCGCCACTCTGCTATTATTGTCCGTAGTGGCAATAAGATTATCGCTACCGGATATAATAACAATCGCACCTGTATGTCTGGACATCCTATCTGTGCCCAGCATGCCGAAACCAATGCCATTCTTAACCTCCTTTCGGTCCATCAGTCGCGCTCCTCCCTGAAGATGACACGAGACGGCAGGTGGTGTTTTTTACGGGTCCCAACAACTAAAGAAAAAGATAAATAACTACAAGCTTTATGTTGTCCGCGTTAGTAAAGTAGATGGATCCTTCATGAACTCTAGACCCTGTGAACATTGTATCGGTCTTATGAAGGAAGTAGGTATTAAACGCGTACTCTATTCTGACGACAATAATAATATTGTCAAAGAATCAACCTCTAAAATGGATCAAAACAAACATACTAGTTTCGGATACAAGTACATGATTTCCCATATTTTTCCTAATAAATATCCAGATATGACCCGCAGACATAGTCCTAGTCCTCAACCTATATTACAAGATGAATGAGTAAAAGTCTAATAAGTAAAACTACTTTGATTAATAGGGCATAGATTGTTCAAATTCTCTCTGTTTTTCAATCCAATCCTCCATAAAAGGAATTTCAAAAGCACTAAAAATGGGATTCGATTTATGAATAACCAATTCATATCGATTGTCATGCAGAATAAATATTACAAACTTATATTCTTCCGCATTTTGTTTATTCATTTCTTTTAAGTGATCTGGTAAATGAATGTAAGGTATGCTCTTCGTTGAATTGTTGTCTTCTATCAAAATAAAACGTATTTTATAAGGAATCCATACTTCCGCCAGTAATTCTAAATCAATCATACTTCCCCAACTACTTTCTTTCACATAATCAGCCAGAGCTTCTATTGTTTTCATTGCTTTGAATTTTCTATACATTTCACCACCCTCTACATCCGATAATGATTTGTATCGATCCAATAAAAGTTGTCCATTGCTTTCTCTTCTAATTCTATTGGCCAATTCTATTCTAACCGGTAATGGTTTTTTGGATAATGTATTCGATATATAATTTAAGTTATTAAAGAAATAATTACTATTCATTTCCCGGCCAGAATAAATACCTATTTCTTTGGATTTAGTTCCAAATAAACTGGCCAAGTATTTAGGAAGTGTATACATTTTCTCAGAAATTTTAGTTTGTATATAGTCTTCTGTTAAATGCTTGGATGGATTGGTGTAATCAAAATGTTCTAGGGGATGTTGTACATATTTCTTATTTTCTAAATTAAAATCGTAACTTAATAGATAATCATCGATTTCTTCTTTTGAATAGAAGAAAACTTCATTTTGAGGCAATTCTAATTCTTTTCTATATTCCTCTATGATCTCTTTTCTCTTATTTATATTTGTCAATAATTCATCTACAATTCTAGAAACATACTTCCAATACCATTCGGGATTCACTATCATTTTACATTCATTGTTATCGGCGTTCCAACCACACATCTTATCATTTGTACAAGTTTCTATTGTCCTATTATCTCTACAATAACCTAATATATCTTTCATATTCCATTCGCCAATAACTCCTGGACTCACCAAATTACCTCTTAGATAATCCGAAAGAAGATTAATTAGATCTCTGCGAATTGTTTGTTTTTCTTGGATTGATAAATTGGCTCTATACTTACGAATCGTATCAACTAATATGCCTTTAAAATCATCATCTTTTTGGATCCAACTAGATAACTCAAAACGTAATTTTTCATAATTGAATTTTTTCGTATCTCTAAGAGCTTTTCTATGAATCCTTTCATCTTTTTCATAGACAATTTGTGACCAAATATCTTTAGGATATTTCCATTCATTTAAACTTTCCGTTTTTGTCGTTTCTGGATCAGCATATAAAACAGGTACCCATTGTCCAGAAATTGTATAAATACCCGAAATCAATCCATCACTATTTTTTGTATAGAAATAAGGACTGTACAATAATTTTGTTTTATCAGATAAAGATTGTAGGAAATTTCTTGTATTATCTATTGTTTGTAACTGAATAATTTTTTTATTCCTTATAATGCGTATATTATCAAGAATGGAAATAGGAGTAATTGGTAAATAAAATTTCATATTATTTTCATTCCATCTAACAATCAATCCTTCGGTTTGATTGTATTCATTCGTGTATTGAAGAACTATCTGGAAATCACTGCTATTTTCCAAAGCTTCTAATGTTCTATCTGTATCTTGTTTAGTAACAAAATATTCTTGTTCTGCCATACCTTTTTTACTGCCAGAAATTGTCTTTTTGATTTCAGTAATCCAGGGATCTTCTTTTTCTATACATTCTAATTGTACAAATTTTAATAAATCTGAAACAACACGATTTACACCTATGATACTTCTTGTTATTTGAAGCATTTTTGATTTTTGTTGAACTAAAACAATAGGTTCATAATAGATCTTCTTATAACTTTCCCCTAAACTATGAGAATAGATAAAAATATGATCACTAGATTCATAATCAGATGAATATGCATAATCGAAATATTCACATTCTAAATAAATTTTTTCACTTTCCTCTTTAATGATATAGAAATGAATACCATTATCGGTAATTACTGATGGATAACTAAGTAAAGGCAGGATAAATCGTGGTTGAAGAGAAATTGTTTGTAGAATATAATCATAATATTTTTCTAAATCCCCAAAAAATAAATATAAAGAACCTTTCCTCACTTTCTTAAAGATCTTCTGTATATCAGGAATCGATTTAAGACGAGTAACTAGATATTCTCTAAATTGTTCTCTTGATAATTTATAAATAGAATCGCCCAATAAATATTGAATGGTTTTTTCAAAACTTTGGTAATATTCTTCATCTTCTTTTAAGATACCTCTTCGTAAATAACTACTAAATTCATCTACAATGGTTCTCTCTAATTTATAATTACCAAAATCTGCGTTAATCCAATTATGGATCTTATCTGGCAATACACAGAATCTTCCATTCATACAGATACCATACTTATCTCCTTTAAGAATATACTTTTCATTGCTTATTTTCTTTTCTTTTTTAACTGGTACATCCGTTGCTAAACATTCTTGAACTTTCTTTTGGGGTGTTTTAAAGCAGGAAACCATACATATATTTTTAGGATGTTGATCGGCTGTGAAGAATCCGGGATAGGGCTGGCGTTTAAGATTGTCCTGAGCAATTAATAAAGTACCCGCTTTATCATAGCCCCAAACGCCATTTTTACAATCTGGACATTTGACTTTTGTGGGATTAACTAAATATTCTCCCTTATCATTGAAACCAATCGTAGCAAATCCAGTCTTACTTCCGGGTTCTAAAAGTTGATCCATATAATAGGGCATTTGATCTAACATACACCAAACTTTAGGGCAAATATAATGTAAATTTCTGTATTTAATGGAGTAACTAGGTGCTTTATAATCTTTAGAACTCTTAGAGTAGATATCAATACGTCGATTTAATCCACCATAAACATCTGTATCTTCTCCATATTTGGCTTTAACTTTATCCATTTGACGATTGGTTAAAACAATAGGTTGTCTAGAATCATTTGGCATAGCCTTTTTGGAATATGGTTTATATTTACTATCTACTTTGTAATCATATACTTCTTTATCCATTAATTGGAGTCGTTTAATATAATAACTAGAACCATTTGTTATAGGTTCTAATTCGTCAATTACTTCTTCTGAGGGGAGTTCAATCTCCTCATCTTTTTTTTCTACAGCAACTAGTTCATCCTCTTCCGGACTATGGACACTCATAATATCATCTATGGGATCCACTGCGTCAAAGATATATTGATCTTCGGTAGGATCTTCAAAAACTAAATCATCTAAATCTGCTAAAGCATCTGTTTCAACTATCTGTTCTTTTTCTTTATTATTTTCTAACTTTGCCAATAATCTTTCATCTACTCGTTTTCCTAATATATCATTATAAATAGAAACATTGTCTTTTAGTTGAGAAATATTAACTAGAACAATAAGATAATAAAAGAAAGTATAGATATCTTCTAATTCTGTTATGTTACTCATATAAAAATTACAAGAGGTTGTATTGATCTGCTTTCCTACTAATTCTAAACCAATATTCCTACCTATTTTAATTTTATTAGCGTATTGATTTTCACTATCAACGAATTTGCTAACCCATGTTTTAACTATTTGCGTTGCCTCGATTTGAGATTTACCATATTTGGCCATAACCTGTTTGACTACTGGACTTAAATCATTTTTATCGGTGATTCTATTTTGAATAATATAATGATTGATATATTTTTGAATCTGATCTGTTTGGGTATAATTATTGACTTTTTTAAATTCCAAATTAATAAATTCATTGGAAACTAAATCACCTGCTTTACTAAAAACAAATGTAGATTTATTTAATAAAGATTGTAATTTACCTAATTCAATATCTTGCTTTAGTTGTACGTTAATTTCTAATTTAGAATAGACAAAATGAATATTTTTACCTAATTCTATTTTTTGTATAGTAAATTCTATACCAATACTATGAAGTATAACTTTAATCTTTTGTAAAATATTGTTACTAAGATGATCTAAAAATGTTTGTACTTTATTAAGATTGATTTTTTGTTGATATAATCGAATTTGATAAAGACCATCTTGATATAAAATAATTTCATATTCTAAAGATTCATCTTCATTTACGAAGAATCCTTTCCATTGGATACAATTGGCCGGAATATCCCTATAACTAACCATTTGATTCCACTTTTCTAGATAATGTATTTTATCGATACTAAAGAAATTCTCATAAATTTTAACCATTTTTTGCCCTACTTGACCTCCGTAGGAATATCTAGCAAAAGGAATAGAATCATCCAATTCAAAATATTTGAAGATAGAATATAAATCTATTTTACTTTCACGATAATTATCTTTATTTTCTAAAATGAAACTATTAAAATAAATACCTACATTTTTGAAAAGGGAGGGCTCTATCGTAGCCTTCCAGAAAAGTTCATTAAAATCCGCCTCTTGTTTACTCACTTTTTGATAATCAGATAAATCTTGGAGACTACGTTCTCGGAAATCAATTGAAAAATCGTCATTTTTAAATCGATAGGATATTTCATTGTATTCATCTACGACCAGTTTTGTCCAATAATTTTGTAAAAATTTAAATAATTTTTTTTCATTCTCTTTTAAGAGATCATTACGATCCATTTTAATTCGATCTACATAATCCGAAAAATTATAAGCATTCACTCTTAAAAGATTATTTTCTATCTTCATATTTTTCAATAAGATATCCTCAATAGAAATCATTTCTAAATTTCTATCATCCACTTTCATTTTAGATATATCTGTTTCTAAATAGCCTATACCAGACATATAATTTTCCATCGGTTTTCTGGTTGTACTTTCCTCTAAATAGAATTGTTGAGGTATAAATTGTTTACCCAAAGCTTCCGATAGAAAAAGTGTTATACTCTTTTTTGTATCTCTCAATGAGGTTTCATAATTGATCGTTGTATTTTTAATGATATTAATTTTACTATTTGTAGGGAATCCTTTTAGAGCCAATTTAATTTGTTTTTCTTTATCATTCAACATGGAATCTTTTACTTTAAAAATTTCAGAAACATTTTTCATAGGTTCAATTGTTGTATATTCATCAAGATTTCTAACCAATAGTAGGATTCTATATTGTTCTATTTTAATATTATAATAGGATATTAGAATTGCTAAATTAGGTCTTGAGCTATGAAAGGTAGCGAATATATCATTATCCATTGTTACTACTATTATTAAAAAAGATGTTTTTAATTTCTAATTCAAACATTAATTGCGATTTTATAAAACAATCAATAGAAAATCAGTATTTTCTAATAGAGGACTAGGAAGAAAGGAATAGAAACCATGAATTTCTTTCTATCTGAAATAAAAAGAATAATAAAATGGCAGATATTTCCTATAGGTCTAGTAGAAAACGTTGAGAATTGAAAAAGATAACATGAATTATTAATAGAAATGTCAGAACAATTAATTACTTATTTAGGAAATAAGAGAAAACTAGTACCCTACATTGAAGATGAGATAATTCATATTAAATCGATTTTAAAAAGAGATTCGATGAGTATCATAGAACCTTTTTGTGGTTCTACAAGTGTTTCAAGAATGCTAAAACAATATTCACATAAATTAGTAGTGAATGATTTAGAAGACTTTTGTACTACTTTAGCAAAATGTTATTTAGGTAATCCATCTGAGGAGAAAGTAGAAAAGATAAAAAGAATGATCCAATTTTTAAATAAACATAAATTTTCAAAGATAGCTCCTGAATTTATTCGCAAACATTATGCTCCAAAAGATGATACCGATATCAAAGAGGGCGAACGTGTATATTATACCCAAAAAAATGCTCATATTATTGATACCTTATGTTACCATATTTTTCATCATATTAAAGAAGAAGATCGACCTTATTATTTAGCTCCACTCTTAGTGGAATCTAGTATCCATACAAATACTTCTGGAACATTTAATAGTTATCATAAAAAGGATGGCATAGGGCATTTTGGAGGAAAAGGCGAGAATGCGCTGAAAAGAATATTGGGAGAAATCGAGTTACCAATGCCTTTTTTTACAAAAAATTATAGTGATGTAGAAGTGTATAACAAGGATGCGAACTTATTAGTAAAAGAACTAAAAAAGAAAGGGGTTTGGTTTGATGTAGCGTATTTAGATCCTCCCTACAACAAACATCCCTATGGGACCAATTTCTTTATGCTCAATATTATTAATCGATGGAATCCAGAAATAGAAATTCCCGATAATCATCGCGGACAACCAGATGATTGGAAACGATCCAAATACAATAGTTTCTCGGATGCTGAAAAAGTCTTCGAAGAACTAATACGTGAACTACCCGCCTCTTACATTATTCTTAGCTACAATAATGAAGGGATCATTGCTGAATCTGTTATTAAGGAGATCCTACAAAAATACGGAACAGTTACTAAGAAAGAGATTGTATATCCAACCTACAAGGGGTGTAAGAATCTCTCAAGTAGGAATAAGGATGTAATAGAATATCTATGGATTCTTAAAAAGGTACAGAATGAGAAAACAATTTAAATAAGAATTGAATTTATTTACTTTGTTTTTTTTTTTAAATAAAATGGCATCCCAGATTTATGGATTAGAATTAGTAGAGAATTTTATTACAAGTGATCAAGAGAAGCAACTTCTAGATTTAATAGATTCACCCCAAAATACCTGGAATACAAAACTCAAAATAAGAACCATGCATTTTGGATATGAATACAATTATAGTGGTAAAGATATACTAAATAAGAGTAGGCCGATTCCTAATGAGTTTGAATGGTTGATTGAATTAGTCTCCAAAAAAGTACCAGCAGATCAACCCATAAATCAAATCATTATCAATGAATATCTACCAGGACAAGGCATTACATCCCATATCGACTCAGATAAGTTTGGTGATGTAATTGTTTCATTAAGTTTAAATTCAGATTGTTTGATGGAATTTGTCAAGATTTCAATGACCAAAACTACCAAAGTGGATGTTCTATTAAAACGGTGTAGCGCCATTTATCTAAAGGAGGAAAGCAGAAATCGTTGGCAACATGGAATTAAATGCCGAAAAAATGATAAATTAAGCGACGGTACTATTCTAAAAAGAGATAGAAGAGTTTCAATTACTTTTCGTCATGCTAAATGAATCAATAAAATAATAAATCATTAGAACCAATCGTATGTTTCTAAAGATCTATTGGCTGGAGTGGGGATCGAACCCACGCGGATCTCTCCAACAGAACTTAAGTCTGTCGCCTTAACCTCTCGGCCATCCAGCCTGCGCCGTAAAGCAACTTGCGCCACTTTACTATTACTTATAGTATGAGTTATCTTTAAGCTGTTTTAAAGGAATAACTGGGATGTATTGGTGAGCATTCTGCCGCTAGACATTTGGGCAATTTGGCTATATTTATTCTGTTTCAATAAGTTTCTCATGCTGCTTAATAAATTTAACCAATTAGGTCTTAAAACAGATTTAGTACTTTGAATAAATGACCAAGTAAGGGCACCATTGAATCTACCATTGATATAGGCATCGGCACTTGTCTGATTATCTTGACAGCCGCTAATACATACAACATTTCCTGCTAAATCAGTATAGTTTGAGTTAATTACTGTTTTTCCACCACGCATTGTATCTAAGTATTGATAGCGAAGATCCATCATTGTTCCACTATTACAACAATCGAAGAACATGAATAGATTTACTCCGGCTTTAAGGTTATTTTTTATGATTGTATGGAATTCATCATCCAATATTATTTTATCATCTAGGGTTACAATCATCTCATCCATACCATCCCATTCATCCTTATTCCTATCTTTACTATTTGTTCCGTGACCACTATAGGCAAACATAAGCGTATCTCCACTTACCGCATTTTTTATTAAGTTTGTAAAACTATTCAGTATATTTTCTCTAGTTGGTTTTGTCTCTGTTGTATCAGTCATTATTTCAATATTATTACTAGTAAATCCATAATTATTAATCAAAACTTGTGACATATCCATAACATCATTAATACAACCATTTAATTCATATTGAGTACCTGTATAATTTAATCCTAACAATAATGCCTTTTTTTTATCAACATTATTTGTTACTGGGGCAGATGGAACGATTATTTTACTTCCACAAGTCGGGCAATTTGTTACTTCTTTGTTTTTGTTTATCTGAATACTTCTTTCATACGTATTATGTGAAAGACAAACGCGTAAATTACTAGTCAAACTTTGTACCCGTTTTCTAAGTGTTTCATAATCGGTTTGATCTTTAAGCATTTCATTCAAAGTAGTATAAATATTTTCAATATTCATTTCCTATTCTCTGCTAATAATTTAATTCTAATCCTCTAAAAATTCCAATAAATCTTCTAATAAACATTTATTATAATAATCTTTTTCTGATTTACAAATCATTTCATACACTCTTCCTAATTTTTCTAATTTTTCCATTTTAATTATTAAATAGATTGTATATTTTAATACATAAGTTCCCAATAATTCCTCTAATTTATTTTCTATTTCGATCATCCAGTAACTAATAATTCTATTTTGAATAGATTGTTGTGATAAAGTTTTTAAAAAGCTTGGGCTTTTCTCTAAAAGAAAATCCAATTCATAAAGGCAATTTCTAATAAATAAATGTTTAATGTCTTCCTCGGACATTTTATTATAAGATTCAATCTTTCTATTCCATTCTTCTTGGATATCTAATTCTACTATTTCTGTTTGAATTTTTAATAGTAGATTAATGAATCTTTTTTTTTTCTTTGGATCGATTTGTTTTTTCATTATAACTTCTTCTAATAGATCTAGTTGCTTGGTGACATCTTCTATTGTTTCTATCGTTATTTGTTGGATCTCTATCGTATTTTCTATAACAAAAAACACTCTTTTTTCTTTTTGAATTGGCTTTTCTTCCTCTATATCCTCTTCAAATGGATTATATTCTAGTAGTTTATTTCCTAATAAATTATCCAGTTCATTTATTTTTGTCTGTATTTCTAGTATCTCTGTAAAACTTTGTAAATCATGTATAGAATGAATGATACTTGTGAATAAACTAGAATCCTTATTCCATTTTTTAAGAAAATTCACTTGTCCCAATAGACTATCCTTTTTTTCCTCAAAATCACATTCAATGAAAAACATAAGGTATGGTTTTTTTACTATGAAAAGAAAAAAGTTATCAATTCTCCTTTTTATAAAAATAATAACCAACAACCCCTGCTGCTATTCCTATAGGAATACTTATAGTAGTCATTGTTGTTATAGTGGTAATGGTTACACCACCTAGTATAATACTGCTAGCTATAAGTAATTTATTACTATTTGAAGCTTTTTTTTTCTCAATCAATTGGCTGTCTATAAAATCATCCAATCGTTGAATTTCTCTTTCGATTTGATGTTGTTCTACTAGTTCTTTCGGTTCTTCCAAAAAATCCGACAAAGTTTGTACTTCGATTTCACTTTCTATCATTTTTATTAAAAAAGATTTAAAACATTTCAATTATAAAATATTAAATGTCTAGCGAATTATCTATTGATTATTATTTACAAAATAAAAATACACTTCAAGAAAAACTTAACAAACTGGACCAAGATCAATTAATAACTCTATTCAATATCATACTTGAACATGATCCCAATATTCAATATAGTAAGAATAAAAATGGATATTTCCTTGATATCAAAATTCTACCTAATGAAATCATTGAAAAACTTCAAAGCAAATGTGATTACCTTTTAGATAGTTCTGAAGTTAATGAATAAATTATTTAACAATTCGATAGGCAATGGTTGTTCCAGCACTAGGACTAGGTCTTTCAATCCTAAATACATCTCCAACCTTAGCTCCATAATATCTAGCTACAAAATCGGTTGTTAACATTCTAGGTAATTGCGTGTCTTTGATATCATAAGTAGAAATAAGTTCACGTTTTTCGGATTCAGTAATAAGAATATGTTTAGGAACCAAACGATGATAGACTCTATTAATAATAAGCTCATTGTAATAAAAAACTTCATCGCCATTTTTGATTTCTTTCAGAACACTTTGATTGGGTTTGTTTTTCAGAACATAAATGATTTTCGTATCTTCACCATATTTACTTGAAGCATCTACATTACTCCTAACACTCACAATGTTTCCAACCTTAACTGTTTCAAAATCGATCATAAATTTAACCAAAACTTTGTTTTTGGTATTAGAACCAAAAATGTCATAATTGTTGAATCCGCTTTCGGCGTCTTTATTTTGATAAAGAACATAGAATTCATTTTGTTTGGCTAATTCAAATTGTTTAGAAATTTCTAGTCCTCGATCAACAAGCATTGTTTTACATGTTTCCCAACAACGGTAGATATCAATAAAGAAGGGGTCGTAAAGTTCGGTCTCCATGATTTTCTAAAGTAATCTAAGATTTATATTTAAATTCAATTTTAAACTTTTTTATACAAAATGGATGAAAACAAAGATATTAAAAAAGATCATTGTAATTATCTAAAGAATATAATATATCTAAATAACAAGAATGAATCTTATTTCTTTGGGTTCTGATTGCTGTGTTACTTATCAATTAGAAAAATATGGATATAGAAAAGCAGCTTTTCCCTTTGACTGGATACGTATTTCACTAGAAGATGCTATTCAATTAATTCAGAATCATTGTAAAGATATGATGGAGGATCTTTATTATGTTCGAACTAGCATCAATTATAAATTTGCTGTAGATAACTATGAAAGAATCCGAAAAAGGCTGTAAAGGTGATACTGGCCTAAAAGGCGACAAAGGCGAGAAAGGTGACCGCGGCGATAAAGGTGATAAAGGCACCAAAGGCGACAAGGGAGATAAAGGCGATCGTGGCGAAAAAGGCGACAAAGGCGAGAAGGGAGAGAAAGGCGATCAAGGTATGAAAGGCGACAAAGGTGATACTGGTGAAACAGGCTGTAAAGGTCAACGTGGTGATGTAGGTCCTAAAGGTGATAAGGGCGACAAAGGAGAGAAAGGCTCTAAAGGTGATAAGGGCGAATGCGGTCCTTGTGGCGAACGCGGCCAAGCTGGTGTTAAAGGCGACAAAGGTGATAAAGGCGATAAGGGCGACAAAGGCGACACTGGAGATCGTGGTGAAAATGGATGTAAAGGTGACAAAGGTGATCAGGGCGTTAAAGGCGATAAAGGTGACCAAGGTGTTAAAGGCGATAAGGGCGAACTAGGAGATAAAGGTGATAAAGGCGATAAAGGCGATCAAGGTATCCGAGGCGAAAAGGGTGATCGTGGCGACATAGGTCCTAAAGGTGACAAGGGTGATCGTGGTTTTGATGGCGATAAGGGCGACAAAGGCGATAAAGGTGACAAGGGCGACAAGGGAGAACGTGGGGACAAAGGAGAGGATGGCGAACAAGGTATCAAAGGCGACAAAGGTGACAAAGGGGATCAAGGCATAAAGGGAGATAAGGGCGATAAAGGTGATCGTGGCGATAAAGGAGATAAAGGCGAACGTGGTGATGATGGTGACAAGGGAGAGAAGGGTGATAAGGGCGACAAAGGCGATGAAGGAGAGAAAGGCGACAAGGGCGATAAAGGAGACAAAGGTGATAAGGGAGATAAAGGCGATAAGGGTGATCGTGGTGATGTAGGTCCAACAGGAGCGACCGATTGTATGTTCCTCTTTGCTACTGATAATTCAGTAGCTAAAAATGACTATATTGGTCTTGGAAATTCTTCTAGTATTCCTCTTAGAAATACTTTAGTTGTTCCTCATAAGTGTACTACTCATGCTTTAGCATTTAGTTTACGTACTTTAGTAGAAGCTATTCCTTACACAGCTACTTTAGTAGTTAATGGTGTTGAGACCAATATAAATTGTATTATACAAAATGGCTCAATTGATTTCAAGAATCTTACCACTGCTAGCTACCAATTAAATCCTCTTGATTTAATCACATTTAAAGTAAGTTTCGAGGGTGGTGCTTTACCTAATGGTGTTTGTATTACACTATGTGCCACCAAAGATTAAAGGTTTAAATTAAATTATTTTAATAAGTTAAAATAATGTAATTAATTATTATTCATCTATATTTTTCATTTCAATGTATCCATCCACACAACCCGATGATTCCATATAGTCATTTGCTAGATAACGAAAAGAATAAATTAAATCTGCTAATTCCTCCTGAGTCCATTTCTCTGTTTCTGTATTGTATACTTGATCGAATACGATGTCATCATCATATTCACCAATAGATGACAAACAAATTTTATGATTATTTCCATAAATAGCTCTAAAACGAATCTGCTTATTCAATAAATTATTATTTCCACCAATACCTCCTTCACAACGATTTAATAGAGCTAAATTTCTATTTGTTTCTATTTTACACTGTTTAAGCCATTGTTGAGTAAGAAGAAGATTTTTTTCTCTGCCTGACTCACAAATATTCTTTAATCCTTTCCATTTTTGATTTAACTCATTATTTTTAAAATTTAGTCGAAACCTAAGTCTCACTTGAAAATTATTGATATAATTAAATTCCATTTATATCATACATAATATCATCATAAATCTTTATATATCTTTATACATTTGAATCCCCTCCATTCTCATCTCTTTGTACATATTGGCATTCATTTTAATTATTTCTTTAGGGGATAAATTACCCAATTCAGGGGCCCATTTTTTGATATATTCACAATCTGGATCAAATCGTTCCATCTGACTTTCCATACTAAATACTTTGTAGTAATCATTGCTCCAGTTTTCCACTCCCGCACACCATTGCCAATTGCCTGTATTGTTTGCCCAATCAGCATCTACCAGTTTCTGTGAAAAATACTTCATTCCCCAACGCCAATCGATTCTTAGAAAATAGATCAAATACATTGCGACAATCATTCTAGCTCGATTATGCATATATCCTGTGGTATTCATTTCTCGCATTCCTGCGTCCACTATAGGGCATCCCGTTTTTCCCTCTTTCCATTTCTTAAATTCTTCTTCAGAATTATCCCATTTTATAGCATTAAATTTTGGTTTCGTAATAGATACAGGAACATCTACAGTTCCATAATTATGTAAAATCATACTATAAAAGTCCCTCCAATACAACTGTTTTATGATCTCATTTTCATCTCCTAATTGTTCTAAAGCTAAATAATACACTTCTCTAGGACTTATAGTTCCAAATTTAAGATGGGCACTCAATCTTGTAGTAGGAATCGAAGGATTATTTCTATTTTGATTGTAATTTTTGAACTTTGTAATGTTTTTTAGAATTTCTAAACCACTAGAACGTCCACCATGGACAGCAATTCTTGAATTATTCTTATATTCAATATCTTTTAGATTTATTGCGTAATCACTCTCTAATACTTCTGATAGATTTTGTTTAATCTCTACTAGAGGATTAGGTTCACGGACATCGAATGTGAGCGCTTTGTTATAATAAGGAGTAAATTTACTATAAGGTGTATCTTTACCTGTTAGTACTAGGTCTATAGGATTTAATAATTTATCCTCTAAGTGGATACATTTTTTATTATGAGCATCAAATAAATCTTCTACTAGTTGATCTCTATGTTTCGCATAAGGAGAATAATCGTCATTAAAAGCAATACCATCTATATTATTTTTATTTATTAAATCTTCTAGTACTTCTACTGTATCTCCTCTAAAATAGTGAAGTTTTATATTAAATTCCGCATATTGCTTTTCTAAATCTTGTAAAGATTCTATCATAAATTGGATCGCATTTTCTGATTTATAAGGATTAGAAACAACTTGTTCCGGTGTAAAGATGAAAATAGGTGTAAAAGGAATTTCATTAGAAATTAGATGATATAGAGTTGTGTTATCAGGAATACGCAAGTCACAATGATGAAGAAAAAGGTACATTTATTATAAATCTATATTATTATAATAAATTTACTTCGAGTATTTTTTATTGATCTTCGCGAGAATTTTATTGATCTTCTCGAGTATTTTATTGATTATCGCGAGAATTTATATTGATCTTCTCGAGTATTTTATTGATCTTCGCGAGTATTTAATGAAATAGATAAAGTATCGTAGGTGCTTGAACCACCAATAATTCTAAAACCTACCGTGATCCATTCCCCGGGCTGAATCGTGAATTCCTCCAAATCTTTTGTGAAAGTATATTGAATCTGACCACCGGCATCCGTAATGTGTCCTGTCCACATAACTTGGGAATTATTACTGTAAGTTACACTAACTCCTGAAGATCTATCCCAGGAAGAACAAGAATTACTAGAATAATCGGAGAATTGTGTACTTCCGCTTAATGTACCATTTTTAATTAGATAAATGATACCTCCCTCGGAACGATTCGTTGTACTGTAAGAAGCAAATAAAGAAGTTAAATGAACTACACATTGATTTACTGTATTTTTATAGACAACTTTATTCATAATTGTATAAATGGCAGTTATAGGAGCACCTAATAATCCACCCGAAGTTAACTCCCTAATATAACTACAATACGTATTATTGAAAGAAGTTTTACCTTCCGTGAATGCTGCCATTGAAGCTGTTTTTACAGTTACAGCATTATTATAGGTAGTATTAATAGAACGCATAGTAAAAGGGAAGCTAGGAACCTTAAAACTACTGGCTGTTAATGTATTAGGTAATTGGATGGTGTGGCAGGTAGTAAATCCTTCACTGTTTAATTGATTGGTTGTTTCCACCTTAAAAGAAAGGCATCCGAAACCTAAATACTGCATGCCTATTTCAAATACATTACCCTTTTGCCAATTAGCAGTATAACCACTACCTCCATAACCATCTAGGCGATCTGCGTTCCAATCTTTTTGTTGAATAAAAGTACGAGTTGTTTCATTCGCAACTCTGGTTCTGGTGAAGGCTCCATTAGGATTCGTGTTATTATTAAAATAATAGGTATTATCATAACTACCCGATGTACCTACATTATCACTAACAAACAATACTTTATTATCAATGATATCTTTCGACCAACCCGTAATAGTAGTTCTTCCGATAACAGACGCCATAGCATTGACAGAGGTCATACCAGCAGGAATATAGATAGCATTAGTGTAGGTAACTCCATTCAACATGATATCATAAGTTGCTCCAGCTGTAATACCTCCCGATAAACTAAGTGTACGTATCTCTCTTTGACCTCTATTTTCGTAGAGTATGCCAAAACTAGTATTCATATAGCCAAAATACATTCCATCTTCTAAATTACTGGCACCAACCCATTGTTCATTTCCATTTTGAGGTGTATCGTATAATCCAGTAAAACGATAGACAGAACCTTGACCAGGTCTATATTTTACCCTTTTAACTGATTGTAAAGTAGCACTGGAGTTGGCGGAGGCACTAATACAATCAAATGTATTAGAATTGTAAACAGAAGTAATAGATCCTCCTGAGACAATATTATTAGTGTTAATAGAAAGTGTGTTGATACCATAGACAGGATCTAACTGGAAAACGGGCTCTAAATTTTCGGTATGGAGAGCACCAAAAGGCAATACCGGATTACGAATAGCAGTATTTAAATATCCTTCATTATTCATACTTAATTGACTAGAAGTTCCATTGTCTTTTCTACCAGAAATAATACTGGAATCACTGCATAAAATACTTTGTAAATTAAGAGAGGTTTGATTGGATGAACTTGAATTGGTTAAAACCACACGATAATATTTACCTAAGACCAAAGTTTGATTAATTTTATTAACATTTGCCCATATACTAAACTTTACAGTGTTTACTACTGTACTTCCATTATTACTAAACTGTATATCTAAAGTAGCGTTAGTATCTGTATTACATAGAAATTGTATCATAGCATAGTTTTCAACGTTGGTATAAACACCGGTAAAAGTGCTGCTACTATTTAATGGTGTATTGGATGTGTTTTGTATATCAATAATATTGGTTATCATTGGAATGTATGTCATTTATTAATGGTTGATAAATTAAATTATTATGCTTATTATTAAAAATATGATATACATTTATAGATGGCTACAGCAAATACATTTTTATACGATATAACGCAGCAGAAAAAATCAGTTATATTCAATCAACCAAATGAATCTACTAAAGTTTATAAATACATAGGAGGAGACTCTATAATTTATAAAAATATTTTTGTTCAAAATCAAAACCCCTTGGATTACTATGGGCATATCTATGAAAACGATCATACTCTATACATTCATTCTGAAAACATCACTCTTTATGACAAAGTAAATATATCGGGTCCACTTGCCGTTCAAGGAGTTAGTACTTTTAATCAAAATGTTGTCATAAGTGGCAATTTAACTGTCGTTGGTACAATCATCAATACAGCTGGATCCAATTTACCTAATAATATCTATATAACCGGAAACTCAACTTTTGGGCAAAATCTAAGTATAAGCAGTCTCCAAGTTTCCTTTAACTCTATTCTTAGAGGAACTTTATATGTAAGTGGAAATGCCACATTTAGCAATTATATGTCTACTAGTGGTCTTTACGTAACCAATAATGCTTTAGTAAGTGGATCTCTACTAGTCAATAGTAATACTACATTCAGCAATAATGTATCTACTAGCGGCCTCTATGTTTCCAATAATAGTCTTTTAAGCGGATCACTACTAGTCAATAGTAATGCTACATTCAGTAATAATGTATCTACTAGCGGCCTCTATGTTTCCAATAATAGTCTTTTAAGCGGATCACTACTAGTCAATAGTAATGCTACATTCA
>VFQS010000098.1_pt1 | contig 119447 bp, 101 predicted proteins | sample 3512361 | NCBI WGS metagenome assembly VFQS01 (sample SAMN10412375, study PRJNA504923) | tailings metagenome | isolation source: Relicate 1 Philex TSF3 active mining | place: Philippines | reverse complement strand
ACCCATTTCTGACCCTATCTTTACTTTACTCCTTCTTCCTTCCACGTAACATCAGTTAATGCGAGTGACGACAAATATATTTGTACTCCATGCATAGCTCAGGCAGTTCAAGAGATAAACAAATAGCATAATCTTCTAGAAAGGGTGAAGTCTATGGTTAACCAATTAAGAGAGATGGACTCTCAACATATGGATCTATATAGCCGTATTCAGTCATTTTCTCTGGATCAGCCAAAGGATCAATTATCATTTAGTAAGCGATTAGCTAAGGATAATGACTGGTCAATAGATTACGCTCGGAGAGTGATTGAGGAGTATAAGAAGTTTACATTTCTCGCTGTTGCGGCAGGGCATCCCGTCACCCCATCCGACCAAGTTGATCAAGCTTGGCATTTACATCTGAGTTATACGCGATCGTACTGGCAAGAGTTCTGTCCAAAAATTTTGCAAACTACATTACATCATGAGCCGACTCGTGGAGGTTCATCTGAGCAATTAAAATTCGACAGTTGGTATAACAGGACAATAGAGAGTTATAAGCAGTTTTTTGGATATCTGCCACCAATAGACATTTGGCCGCAGTCCGAAGACCGATTCGGTCGAGATTTGCATTTTGTAAGGATCAATACCCAAGAAAACTGGGTATTGCCAAAACCCAATTTCCAAATCTCCTTCAATCCAAAACGGCGACAAGCAATAAATCTTATCTCTTTAGCATTCCTTTCATTTATTGTTGTTAGCTGTCAAGTAACCTCCCAAATCCCTAATCCAATCAATTTTAAAGGTTCAGAATTTTTAACATTCTATATTTCAATAGTAGTAATAGGACTTATCTTGGCTACTTGGTTGCGTTTCTCTCTCCGTGAGCCTAACTACACTATAAATCAGAATCTTGACTTGAATGATTATGAGATAGCTTTTCTAGCTGGTGGTAATAACCGCATGATTACGACTGCAATCACCAGTTTGGTCAAACAAGGCTATGTAGAGATAGTAAAAGAAAAACCACCATCTTCTTCTTTTGGAATTTCTTCTAAAACAACGCAAAGCAAATTGATTCTGAGAAAAAATCTTGATGATACTGCTGATGCTGTAGAGAAGATGATTGTCCAAAATATTTTGGTAACTGATGGGACAATTGCACAAATTTTCCAGAAATCTACAGAAATGGCAGATAGTATGCGATCGCGCTGTCAGAAGCTTGGCTTATTGCTGAGTGATACCCAAGCATTCAAAGCACAAATTTATCCATCATTGATCGTGGTTATTCTTTTAGGAATAGGTCTATACAAGATGCTCGTTGGAATTTCTCTCGATAAACCAGTTGGGTTTCTTTTCATATCTATGTGGGTGATTTTATTTATCGGAACACGTTTTTTTGTAAAGCCTTATCGTAGCCATTTCGGCGATCGCATTTTCAATGATTTAGTAACTCGCTCACAATCCTTAAAAACAGTTAATAGCAGTGATTCTAAGCTTTTACTTGCGGTTGCGTTGTTTGGAACAATAGTTCTAGCAGGTGATAGTGCTTTAGCAGATTTGCATCAAACGTTGGTTGCTCAAACTGGAGGTGGGAATGGTGGCAGTGATGGAGGTGGCGATGGTGGCGGAGGCGGTTGCGGTGGATGTGGTGGTTGCGGTGGATGTGGTGGTTAAAACACTCCTAACAATTTGTTTGGAGAGGAATGTCACGAGATCTTGGTGTTGTATTCAAGGTTATTTACAGTAACGTTAGCTGTCTTCCATCACTGGAATTAATCAGTAAAATAGTCTGTATACTGCCCATTTAAGCTTGGTGCAGTGCAGATAAATTTTGAAAAATCTGGCTTTGTCAGCTTTTTCAAAATTTATTTGGGTTTTAAGAAAGCACAAATCGCTGTATATACAAGTTTCCCAAGAAGATATATGAACACGTCCAATATTCACGGTAGTTGTCTTTGCGGAATGGTGACATTTGAAGTGAACCCACCGTTGCAGAGAATGGTTCATTGCCACTGCTCAAGGTGTCGCAAAGGCACAGGCACAGGTCACGCCACAAATCTAACCGTTGAGCCGAGCCAGTTCCGATGGCTTTCAGGGGAGGAAGCGATCACACGTTATGACCTGCCCACGGCAAAGAGATTCGGCAAATGGTTTTGTAGTCATTGTGGTTGTCCTGTTCCACGTCTAACGCGGGACGGTAAAATTATGACAATTCCATCTGGCTCATTGGATACAGAACCGCCGATCGCTCCTACAGATCACATCTTCTGGGCATCTAGAGCATCATGGGGCTGCCCTAGCGGAGGGATTCCAACTCATGCCGAATATCCAGATTCATGGTAGAGCAAGTATTTGTCTAAATATGGCTAATTTTAGGCGTTATAGTTATTTTAAATAAGTTGCAGAGGGGGCTTCGACTCCGCTCAGCCATCGGTATAAGCTAGCTGAGCGAAGTCGAAGCTGTAGTTTTTATTTGAATTATCTATAGTTTGCATACAATCTCTGTCAAGGGAAGGAATAGATGACAAGAACTTTACGCTGGATCATTGCGATTACAGTAATCATATCTTCAACCTTACATCTCCTGTCTGATGTAATGGAGTGGACTAGTGGAGGCTTTTCACAGACTCAACTCCTCATCAACTATGTTGGATTTCTGCCAATACCATTCCTCATGATTGGATTGTATGCTTACCAACGTCCTCGCATCGGATGGGGTGGGTTAATTGGCTCGGTGCTTTATGGAATAGCCTTCGTCTACTTTGCTCACACAACAATGATTGCATTTGAGGAATCCATCTCTAACTATGAGATGCTTTTAGAGAAGCTTGGGAATGTTTACACGTTTCACGGTGGGTTAATGGTGACTGGAGGCATGATGTTTGGAATTGCGTCCCTACACTCTAAGGTTTTTTGACAGGTGCTGTGAGTCTCTATTTGCTTGTTTTAAGTATTCTGTCCACCTGAGTAAATCGTGAGTAGGCAACCTTCATGCAGATTCAGATGGCGACATTGTATAGATGGTCATTCGGTTGCAAGGAATCTCTAGCCCTCCCAACTCCCCTCAGCGATCGCCCCTAGCTTTTTCCAATCTAATACCAAAATCTTGCCGCCCCGACTGTACTCAACGATCCCTTGGATTTGCTTAAACAATCGAGCGCATTCTTCATAGGTAATGCCAATCCTACCTGCAATCTGGGCATAGGGCAGATGAGCGCACAACAGTAATCCCTGCGGTGTCTCACGAGTCCCCTCGGCGATCGCTGCCGCTTGAATACAATGCGCCAACCGCACGATCGCCCGTTCTGATGCTAAGCCATGTACCACTTGATGCAGATGTTGGAGGCGTTCGGTCAGAACAGCAATAATCTGCAAAGCCAATTCTGGCGCGTTCTGAATCATGGCCAACAAAGCCGTGCGCTCAATCGTCAGAATTTGGCAGTCTTGCATCGCAATCACCGTTGCGGGAGCAGAACTATTACCAAAGAGAGCAGGAGCCGCAAACAGTTCACCAGCAGGTAAGGTTCGCAGGATCGTTTCTTTCCCAGTTGAGGCAATTTTCTTGACTTCAATTCTGCCACTGAGAACCGCAAAGAGTTGAGGGGGTAAGCGATCGCCCTCATGCAAAATAATTGCTTCACGGGCATAGTTTTTGACCAAGGCGTGGGGTTGTAAATGCTGCAACTGAGCATGATCCAGCCTAGATAAAATCAAGATTTTTTGGAGTTGCTCAACCGTCGCTTGCATCGTTAAACTGCCATGAACAAAAAGGTTTGACCGATTCCTCTAATTTTACGATTTCTCTGCCAATTTATAGTTATAAAAAGAGTGTAAGGCGGCGCTTCGCGCCGCCTTACACTCTTTTTGTGTCCTAGCAAGAATGATGACAACTATATGAGCTAGCTCAAAGACATTGTGGTTTGCATCTGTCAGAGTAAAGGTAACTCAAATTTATGGAGTTAACGCTATGACTCTCACATCTGATAAGACAGATCGTTCCCAGATCGAAGTCCTTGCAAAACTCTACTTGGACAGCCCATCCGCTGTAATTGAAGATAAAACTATTGCCCAACTGTGCGATTGGCTAATGGGTGAATTTCAGCAATTGCCTTTAAATTTGCAATTTTCTGATTATTCGCGCTACAGCAATGCCGCAGAGATGTTAGCTGATATTGAACAAGGACATCTTTGGGTTGCTGCTGATAGTTACGATTCTGCTATGTATCCCAATCCGATCTATGGCTTTATGTTTCAGGCTATCCACGATTATGATCACTATTTGTCCAAGAGTGACTTCAGTCTGACAGGAGAAATTACTGCTTATCGCTTTACCGCAAACCGTGTAACGAGTTTAGAGCTTCAGAAGATTCTCTATTCCGAAATTGTATTGCGATCGGCTGCCTACCTTTACCTAAACCATGCGCCGATACCTAAAATTGTTTTCCCATCGGCGATCGCCCAAGTGAATGACCATGCATAAATGTCTCTGTTGTTCCTATCCATTAGTTCAGCAATTTCAACATCATCAAATTAGTTGGTTTTGTTCCCATTGTTGGACAACCATGCCAGCTTTGTCTGAAAACAAAATACATCTCATCAACACTCAGGAGAATGATCATGACATCTCTACAACCCTTCACAACCCAACTGCATGAACTAGCTAACTATACGAAATCGGGTGTTCAGCACCAACTTTTATTCAGAAACGATCAAGCCCAGTTCTCATTAGTTTGCCTCACCGCAGGCACAAGCATTCCCGAACATGCCACCCCTCGCAATGTTTCCTTGACTATCATTGAAGGCAGTGGCACACTCACCTTAGCAGGACAGGAAGTCGCCTTGCAATCTGGTGTATTTGTTTATATCCCTGCCAAGACCCCCCACGCTCTAAAAGCTTTGGAAAATCTTGCTTTTCTCCACACCTAATCATTTGGATGCATTCACTTCTCAATGTTGCTCTTAGGCATGAACCGAGGATTGAAATAAGCTTTATCTTGAGGAAAGATTATGAATGAGATTGTCTTTAAATCTGCTGTTGAACTGGCTCAAATGATTCGCGATCGCCAAGTTTCCGCAATCGAAGTTCTGGATGCACATTTAGCCCAAATTGCTCGCTATAACCCCAAACTCAACGCTATTTGTACGCTCAATGAAGCCAACGCCCGCAGCAGAGCTAAACAAGCGGATGAAGCATTGGCGAAGGGTGAGAATTGGGGCGCATTACATGGCGTACCTGTGACGATTAAAGATATTTTTGAAACGGCTGGAATTCGTACCACCGCAGACTATATTCCCCTCAAGGATTATGTGCCGCAGGAAGATGCAACGGTCGTTAGCCGACTCAAGGCAGCAGGGGCGATCATTCTCGGCAAAACGAATATGGCAGAACTTGCCGCCGATTACCAAAGTATTAATTCTCTGTTTCCCACCGTTAATAATCCTTGGCATCTCGAATATACCTCTGGGGGCAGTTCTGGAGGCAGTGCCGCCGCGATCGCCGCAGGACTTTCTCCCCTTGATTTAGGCAATGATTTTGGTGGTTCCATTCGCCAACCCGCCCATTTCTGTGGGGTGTATGGCTTGAAACCAACCGATCGCCGCATTTCTACCGCAGGTATCATTCCCGAAGTGCCGAAAATGCCGCTCTGTATTCGCCAAATGATGACCGTTGGCTGTTTGGGGCGATCGCTTGCCGATTTGCAACTGGCTTTTTCGCTGATGGTGGGTGCAGATAGCCGTCGTCCCGATGTGCCACCCGTCCCCCTCGATACGCCTTCAGGTAAGCCATTCAAGGCTCTCAAGATTGGCTGGATCGATGAATGGACAGATGTCCCAGTTGCTTCGGATATCCGCAATGCGATGCATAACGTGGCGCAAACCTTGGCTCAGTCTGGCGTTCAGGTCGAACGTTGGCAACCCCAAGCCTTCGATATCTCCAAAATCATTAACCTTTATATGCGCGTGGCAGCCTACAACACCGCCTATGCTCAACCACAGGATCGCTACAACCTCAAACGCAGTTTGGCGTTAATCGCTCGGAGTGCGACCCAAGGCGATAAGCAACTCAGGCAATTAGGCGATTTGAGCCGTTGTCTTCCCGAAGTACTCAATCCAAGTTTAAAGGGATATTTTGAAACACTCACAGAGCGCGATCGCCTGATTGCTCAATTTGATTTTGAATTGGAACCTTGGGATGTTTGGCTTGTGCCAGTGGCGGCAACGGCGGCGTTTACCCATCGTCCTGCTTGGAGTGCGGTGGAAATTGATGGTAGAGCCTATCCCTATGGTGTGGCAAATGGGGCGTATACCATGCCGTTTAATGTGAGTGGACATCCTGCGATCGCCGTTCCTATTGGACAAACGAAGGATGGTTTACCGATTGGCATGCAGATTGTTGGTAAGCGTTGGCGAGAGATGGAATTATTGGCGATCGCCCAACAGATTGATCAAGTCCTTGGCGCATTTCAACATCCTCCTATCTCTGTTATCGAATAGTGGCGATCGGTATTGTGATTACGCAAATAGCTAAGTTGATAGAAAAGTTAAAAAGCAAAGGTTAAGATTTCCGACTTTTTGTAGATTTGCAAACGCTCTTTGCTTGTCTACAAAAAGTCGGTGATCTGTTTGGTTAGGGTTGCTTGGTGCAAGTTTGACTAGATGGAGCGAGAGGAGATTTTTGAAAAGAGTGGATTAAATCGAGTTTTAGACCAATGGAAGAGACAAGATATAACAATGTGTTGACAGTGATTAGGAATTTAATCAAGCGTTGGGAACGAGTCATGGGGAAGTCCTCTATAAAGTTGACAACGCCATCATCGAAAAAATGACCTGAAACCTCCAGACGGGTTAAGGCAGATAGCAAACATTTCTTAACTGCCTTTTCTGTCCTCTTTAGAATTGAGTTAAACTAAGTCAACACAGTCAGCAAAACTTGATTGAGCCATGCCTACACAGCGCAATAGAGGGATCGCCGCAACGGTTGCGGGACTGCAAAAACTTCGTGAGGTTAAGGCGGCTGGCGAAGCGGATGGAACCCGTTTGACCTTTGAAGGCATTGCCGATCGCATTTCTCAGAATTCTCAAGCTTCAGTCGATCCAAGAACGGTAAGACGATTTTTTAAGGGTGAAGGAATTGATCGCGATTACGTCCTAGCGATTTGTAAAGCTTTGGGTTTAGAGGTCACGGAGATTGTTGATCCGAATGAATGGAATCCCGCTAGGTCTCGGCAAACTGCTCAAGCCTTGGCGATCGCCGCAACCTTGAATACAACACCTCCACCTGTGGATGAATGGCAGGGAAGACAGGATGAAATCAAGGAACTCCAAACCGCGTTAAGCAATGAGAAAATACGTTTAATCGGGATGACCGCCGCAGGAGGCTATGGTAAGTCGGCTTTAGCGGTGAAGTTCAAGGAGCAGTTAATCCCTAATTGGCGGGTGTTGTGGGTGAGTTTTATCCAGCCTTACCCCTTGGCGCAATTTGGGCGATGGTTATTGGAGCAGTTGGGACGAGCTTATGATGAAAAATGGGACGAGGAGACGTTAATTGGGCAGATCGTCGAAGGGTTAATCGCTGAGCCTTATTTGTTGGTGTTGGACAATATGGAAACGGTCATACCAGCAGAAGGGAAGTCGGTTTATGGTCAGTTTTTGAGCCAATGGTTAGGGAATGGGAGTAATAGTAAGCTATTGCTCACCAGTCGGGAACAGCCAGTGTTTAGCGCCAATTTGCAGCCGCGTTGTTATTGGTTAGCCCTAAAGGGGTTAGCCGAAGTTGATGCGATGCGTTTGGTGACGGAAGACTATGGATTAACGGGAACGCAGCAGGAATTAGCCCATTTTGTGAACCGCATGGATCGGCATCCTCTCTTGATGCAACTGGTATCGAGTTGGATGCGGGAGGAGTTGGGGAAAGGGATTTGTGTGACAGAGGCGGAAAATTTGGGCTTAGATTTGTTTACGGTAGAGGGTTATCACCGTGATACGGAAACCTGTGTCAGGGAAGTGGTAGCGGCGAGTTTAGCGCGATTGTCGGCAAGGTTAGGGAATATTTTAAAGCGGTTATCGGTGTTGCGAGGGATTTTCGATCTAGGGTTAGCTCAGGGGTTAACTGCCGAGGTAACGGAGGCAGAGTTACGGTATTTAGCCCGTTTGTCGTTGTTGCAGGAGTTTCCCCCCGAACCCCGCAAGGGAAAACCACGACGGTTTCAGTTTTTGCCTTTAATTTCGATGGTGGTGCAACAGCAAGCGGATTTTGATGTATTGCGATCGGCGCATAAGGCTGCGTTGGATTATTTTTTGGCACATTTACCTGCGCCACCTTGGGAGTCGTTGGCGGATTTGACGGAATATTTAGAGGGGTTTTACCATGCAGGGGAATTGGGAGAATGGCAGTTAGCTTTTGATATTTTGAATGAGGAGCGAGGGGGAGAAGGGAAAAATAAATCGGCTGATCAATTTTTGAGTTTTCAAGGGTTTTATCGTCAGAGAGCGCAGTTATATGAGCAGGTGATCGCGGGGAATCAGCGAGAACAAGTTTGTCATCGCAAATCGTTAAACCGTCTGGGCAATTGTTCTGGTTCCTTGGGGCAGTATGAAAAAGCAATCACCCACTTCCATCAATGTCTCGAAATCGGGAAAGAAATTAGTGATCGGCAAGGGGTGGCAAAGTCTCTAGGAAATTTAGGTGTTTGTTATGAATTCTTAGGGCAGCATGAAAAAGCGATCGACTATCACCAGCAATCTCTCGAAATCGAAGAAGAAATCGGCAGTCGGCAAGGGGTGACAATTTCTCTAGGGAATTTAGGCAATTGTTATAAAAATTTGGGGCAGTATGAAAAAGCGATCGACTATCACCAGCAATCTCTCGAAATTGGAAAAGAAATCGACGATCAGCAAGGGGTGGCAATTTCTCTAGGGAATTTAGGCAATTGTTATGGTTCCTTGGGGCAGGATAAAAAAGCGATCGACTATCATCAGCAATCTCTCGAAATCGGAAAGGAAATCGGCGATCAGCTGGTAGTGGCAATTTCTTTACATAACATAGGGGAGGTATTCCTCAAATTTGAAAACTACAGCGAAGCAGAAACCAAAATTCAAGAATCCTTAGTTATTTCCCAAGAGATTAACTATAAGTCTTTAATCGCCAACAGCTTCAAAGCCCTTGCAGCGATCGCCCATCAAACCAATCAACCCCAACTCGCCCTCACCCATTGCCAAACCGCCCTCACCCTCTCCCAAGAACTTGGCATTCCTTTAGTCAAAGACTGCGAAGAACTCCTAGCAAAAATTCAGGAGAACTTAGGAGAATAACGTTAGTGTCATGAATTATTCGCGCATCAGACAATCCTTCTGTAGGGGCAAAGCATTGCCACGAAAATCTATAAATTTTCAGATAATTTTGATTTGGCAATGCTTTGCCCAAACCTCACAACGCAGGGACAAGTTATTGCCACGAAAATCTATAAATTTTCATATAATTTTGATTTGGCAATGCTTTGCCCAAACCTCGCAACGCAGGGACAAGTTATCGATGAAAGCGCAAAGGGTTGAGCATTTGCATTTCGGCATTGGTCAGCTAATCGGGGATGGGTTCTGAAACGTCCATTTCATGCAAACGAAAAAGACGCAAATACGTCGATCACGTTTTAACTGTCCAGTGCCTGCATTTCAAGATGATTGTGGGGATTATAAAAATAGTCGCGCAAATGCTCAACCCCTACTTAAATCCTACTAATAACTTCGTATGATAACCCAGTTGATTGAGCAATAATTTCTATAGCCACATTCTGCTCTTTCAACGCTTTGGCAACTTTCTCAATACCCTTCTCAATACCGACCTTTTCACCTTCTTCAAAAGCTGTATCAAATACATTTTTCACTTCTAAATACTGGACTAAACTCTTTTTATATTGTTCATACTGCTCTAGATCTAAGTGTGATATTTCAGCAATTTCAAATCCCTTTTGAAAGATTGGTTCATTGAGTATTGCGGGTATGTGATTAAAACTTTCTAGATTCTTTAAAAAATACAGCCATTTATCGAAGTGAGTTACCAGTTCATTCTCTTGTTTATTGAATAGCGGCATTTGTAAAAACTTAAAATTTAACTTATCGAAGAATATATCTCCATCTTGGTCTTTGAGGCATACATCGCGCCTAAACTTGGGTGTGGTATGTTCATCGTACTCAAAATCCAATATCGCAATAAAATAGATTGGTAATAAATAAAAATTCCAATCACCTTTTTCCGATTGTTCTCGAATAGGGAATGTGGAATAGAATAAAGCTCGATCTTTGAAATGCTTGATTTTCGCTTTTTGCATTTCCACAATAAACTTATCACCAGTTTTACTTTCGCAGTAAATATCAAAAATAGCTTTACGTTCCGATATGGTATCGGAGAGGTTTTCAGAATTTTTAAATGTTAATTGTTGGATTTGATGATGTATCGGTAAAAGTTGATTGAGAAAATCGATGAGCAAATCTTTACTGCCTTCTTCGCCAAACAGTTTCTTAAAGCCAAAATCAGTGTAAGGATTAAAGTATTTTGACATCATGATTTCCCAAAAACATTCATGCAATTTAGCTGTGAAAACCTTGTAAGTCATCTCCTGTATAGCACAAAAAATGTGGTTAAAGTAAACTTTCCAAACCTACTTCAGCTATGCTCGTTTTTGGTATTTATGGCTCAAAATCATTTCAGAAAAATCTTTGGGCGATCGCTCCTTTACCGCAATACCAGACATCCATATCCCAAAATCATGCTTAGCTTAATTAACGTCAGTTCGACAAAAGCGCAAAATGGTAAAAATCGCTTCGCGGTTTTTACCATTTTGCGCCATTTGCACCGCGCAAATGGCGCTATCGAACTCATGTTTAATTAATCCAGTTGAAAGGTGTAGTCATGCTGAAGTTTTACTACAATCCGATATCCGTGAATGCCCGTCGAGTTTGGGTTACCTTGCTAGAAAAACAAATTCCCTTCGAGCCAATCTTGGTGAACTTGGATGGCGATCAATTGCAAGAGGATTTCATCGCCATTAATCCACTTCAGCGCATTCCCGTGATCATCGATAATGGATTTCGAGTTATTGAATCGTTGGCAATTTTGGACTATCTAGAAGCAAAGTATCCAACGCCGCCGCTAATGCCTAGCGAACCTGAGGCGATCGCCCTTGTGCGGATGGTTGAAACCATGACAGTCGTTGAGCTACAACCTGCAACAATTCCTCTCACTCGCCCCTTAGTCGGATTAGAAGTTGAACCTTGGAAAATTGAAGCAGCCCAACAGCGAGTAACCAGCGTTTTACAGTTTTTTGAAGAATTGCTCAATGGGCGAACTTACTTTGTCAAAGAAGAATTTACCCTTGCAGAAGTTGTGGCTGGCACATTAATTCCTTCCTTACCTCTAGATGGCTATCCAAACTTAAAAGCTTGGTCAGAGCGACTCACCCAGCGAGAAAGTTGGCAGCAAACGATCGCCACTCAAGCCTCCATTGAAGCTGCCCTTCCCCATATCCGCAAAATTCTGGAACGTCGATTCTAGCGATCGCCTCGATTTCTGGTGAATTTGAAAAGCTTTGCACTTAATTATTTCTGGTCAATCAAGTAATCAATCAAGTAATTTAGTGGAAAGATTTAGATTTGAATTTACAGAATTACATGCACCATTAAATGATAAAAGAACCCTGCATATCGTTTTCAGTTCTTCGCATGTATGGTGATATTAATTACTGGTTTAACAATGAGACAATACAACATTAATTCCTGAGAGTTTGGATCATGTTATTGTTAGCTTAGAGCTACATTATGAAATTACTAATTAAATATTAGAAGTAATCGATAAATTTTTATTTAAGCCGATAAGTTTGACATTACATAGAAGCAAAATCGTCAAGGCTTTTCAAAAAAATCAACAAGACTATTGTCTCTATTCCACTTAGATATAGCAGTCCTAAATTATTTATGGATTTTTGGGTTTGTGGAAGAGAAACTCTATCATAGTGTTCTTCCACAAACCATTTAAGATTGCTATATAAGAATACAACAGTCATATACCTATTAGCATGAACGTCAATTAGTGAGACTAGTAAGACACATTTGGGCGTTTAAGCAATTATTTTTTGCTTATGGAATAAATAGAGAATTTATATGGAGAAAGGTCGCTTTTGCTAACTAGAAAAATAAAAAATATACCAATTAGCGTACAGTAAAATAGTTTAATCACTTTCAATTTTTAAAAGCACGCGCCATTTCTACCTATGGGTGGAATTATCTTCATGGTAAGGCGTGCCACGCCCCATGATACCAGCTTGTTGTCTAAAATCTGCGTTTACCTGTGAGGCATTACTACTGTGCTAGAAGCCTTTGTCTTTGCCACAATCTTGCTAGGATTTTTTGGCATTATTCTTAAAAAAAACTTGATGATGAAAATCATCTCGATGGATGTCATGAGTACAGGTGTGATCGCCTATTACGTCGTTGTGGCAGCACGGGATGGATTATTTAGTCCAATTGTGGGCGATCGCCCCGTTGCCTATGCTGACCCAGTGCCTCAAGCCGTGATTTTGACGGCGATCGTCATTGGCTTGTCGATCCAAGCGTTAATGCTGGTAGGGGTGATGAAATTAGCGCGGGATAATCCCACCCTAGAAATCAGCGAAATCGAAAAGAATAATACCTAAAGGGCAATCCCTATTGATTTGAAACTATGCTCATGCCAATAATGCTTGCTCAAATAATGCCTAACGAAACGACGCTAACCCTTATCTGGATTGCTTTACCGTTTTTGGTGGGATTCCTGATTTATTTGCTCCCTCGGTTCGCTCGTCCTTTGGCACTGGTGGGTGCTTTAGCGTCCGTTGCCTATGCCTCACAATTATTTCTCGCCTCGGCTCCTCTGAAACTGCGCCTCATCGATCATTTTGGGGTGAGTTTAATCCTCGACCAATTGACAGGGTTCTTTATCCTGACGAATGGTTTGGTCACGGCAGCAGTAATTTTTTATTGCTGGCGCAGCGAGAAAACACCCTTCTTTTATGCCCAAGCTCTCATTTTGCATGGCAGCGTCAATGCCGCATTTGCTTGCTCTGATTTTGTGAGTTTGTATGTGGCGTTGGAGGTGATCAGCATTGCCACTTTTTTATTGATTGTGTATCCTCGCAGCGATCGCAGCATTTGGGTGGGATTGCGCTATCTGTTTGTCAGTAATGTGGCGATGCTATTTTACCTAGTGGGTGCAGTGTTGGTGTATCAAACCCATCACTCCTTTGATTTTGCGGGGTTACGGGGTGCTCCCACTGAGGCGATCGCCTTAATCTTTTTGGGTCTGCTAGTCAAAGGCGGCATTTTTGTCTCTGGACTGTGGCTGCCCCTGACCCATTCCGAGTCCGAATCCCCCGTATCCGCTTTGATGTCGGGAATTGTTGTGAAAGCTGGCGTATTACCGATGGTACGCTGCGCTCTACTCCTAGAAGAGATTGACCCCATGGTACGCATTTTTGGTGTGGGGACAGCGGTGCTGGGGGTGGGCTATGCCGTCTTTGAAAAAGATGCGAAACGGATGCTGGCGTTTCACACAGTGTCGCAATTGGGCTTTATCTTGGCTGCGCCAGAGGTGGGGGGCTTTTATGCTCTAACTCATGGTCTGGTGAAATCGGCTCTATTTTTGATTGTGGGTACTTTGCCTAGCCGTAATCTTAAGGAACTGCAAAAGATTCCTTTGCATACACCCATTTGGATTGCCTTAGCGATCGCTAGCTTTTCGATTTCAGGATTTCCCCTACTATCGGGCTTTGGCGCAAAGGTGTTGACCATGAAAAATCTACTGCCTTGGCAAGTAATTGGCATGAACATCGCCGCCTTGGGGACAGCTATTTCCTTCGCAAAATTCATTTTTCTACCCCATCAACCTCAGCCACCCGAATCCCGCCCAAACCTCCAGATTGGTTTTTGGATCGCGATTTCCTTGTTAGTGGGAGGATTATTCGCCGCCAATGTCGTCTATTACGATGCCTATAGCTGGGACAATATCGTTAAACCTCTAGCGACGATTGGGCTAGGCTGGATCGCATATTGGTTGATTTTTCGTCGTCTGGCAATCAAATTACCCCGAATGTTGGAGGAATTTGATCACCTGATGGGCTTCATGGGTTTAAGTTTAATTCTCATATTTTGGATGGCGTTGGCATAATGGGCGATATTATTTTGCGATTGGTGATTTGGTTTTTACTGACGGCTAACTTTAGTCCAGCAAATATCCTCATAGGCATTGCCATTGCTCTGCTATTGCCCCGAATGCCCATATCCCGCAACCACTTAAAGGAATTGCTCTGGGGACTAGGTAAAATTATTATTGCCATTCCCCAAGCCTACAAAGAAGCCATCCAGATGATTCTGCAACCCCACACCGCAGAAGAGATCGTACTGGAACCTGTGAAAGTTCGTCGTTCTCCCGGACTGGTCTTTCTGGATATTTTTCTGATTACCTTTACCCCTAAAACCACCGTTTTGCGATACCACGAAGACGGCTTTTATGAAGTACACCATGTTAAACGGAGGAAACGGTCATGAGTTTTTTGAACATAGCCTTGATCGCCATGATTGTGGCTTTACTCATTCCTCTCTATGAGGCTTGGCGAGATGAAGATATTTGGCAAACAATGCTGTCGCTCTCTAGTGTTTCATCGAAGGCGGCGGTGATGATTTTATTGGTTTCGGTATTGCGGGATGATTGGATGATCGGAGTAGTCGGTGTGATCATTTTAAGTGTGGGCAATGCTGGATTTATGCTGTTGGCACATATTCTCAAACGATTGGGGGACGCATGATTGATTGGTTGAGTTATGGCTGTATTGGTCTAGGTTTGGTGTTTTGGTTCTGGGGTACTTCGTTTTTGCTGAGTCGGCGATCGGTGCTTTTCAAACTGCATAACCTATCGGTATCCGATACGCTGGGTTCCATTGCGATTATTTTTGGCTTGCTCTTGCAGCGTTCTAGGGAATGGCCGTTGCTATTGTTAGCGATCTTGTCCCTGATGCTGTGGAACACGATGTTGGGGTATGTCCTAGCCTACTGCTCCAGCAGTGGTTTGATAAATCGGAGACCGCCCAATGGACAATAGCTATATTTACGTGATTACGGCGTTGCTGCCTTTGGCAGCGAGTATGCTGGTGTTTCAGGTGAACCCTTACCATGCCCTAGTGATTCGAGGTGTGTTGGGGGCGATCGCTGCTCTGGTTTACACTGTCCTTGGTGCGCCAGACGTGGCATTGACAGAGGCTCTGGTAGGAACGTTATTGGCGATTACCCTCTATGCAGTAGCGGTGCGATCGTCCTTGGTATTGCGGTTAGGCATACTGCAAACGGAGATGGGCGATGAGCAAGATGCAACAGATCCAGAACCTCAACCCTTACAGCAATTAGTTAACAATCTGAACAAGGTGTTTAAGGCGTATCATCTGCGGGTTGAACTTGTCCCCTATGGCGATCGAGAAGAACTTCACCAAGCTTTGATGGCAAAGGAAGTCCATGCGACCTGTGAACGGGAAGTTAAGTTTACAGAAGAAGAGGCGATCGCTCCTAATACCTCAGATTCAGATAACCCACCCTACTATCACACTAAGACCCGCCTACAACGTCTCTACGACATTATGAACAATGAACTATTATCCCCGATGACCAAATTAAGCTATGTTGATCCTGCTGCGATTCTGGAGGTGAAATCATGAAATGGATTTATGTAATTGCAGGCTTGGCTTTTTATATCAAAATGCTGTTCTTGGCGAATCCCTCGCCGACATTGCCCTTCTCAATTGTGGAGGCAGTGGCTAAAGATAGTGGCATCCCCAATGTGGTTTCGGGGATTATTCTTCGCAATCGGCTATACGATACGATTTTTGAGGTGATTGTCTTCACGATCGCCATTATGGGATGTAATTTTTTATTGTCCAATGAGCGTCCCCTTGGTCAGGTGTTTCAATTTGTAGATAAATCATCAGTACTTCTCGCACGTCTAGGGGCGACGATTTCGGCTTTGGTGGGCATTGAATTAGCGATTCGCGGGCATCTCAGTCCTGGTGGTGGATTTGCGGCGGGAGTTGCTGGGGGAACAGCGATCGGGCTGATTGCAATGACTTCCTCAACAGAGTGGATGCAGGATATCTACCAACGCTGGCACGCAGCCATTTGGGAGAAAATTTCGGTGTTGGTCTTTGTGCTGTTGTCGATGATCACCCTCGCTGGAGTAGAACTGCCTCACGGAGAAATGGGCGAACTGATCAGTGGTGGCATTCTGCCTATTTTGAATATTTTGGTGGCAGTCAAAGTTGCGTTGGGATCTTGGGCAGTGGTTTTGATATTTATTCGCTATCGGGGATTGTTATAAAGGGAGGGAATAAGTAATTAAAACCCAAAAAGCTTTGGCTCATGTGCCACATGAGCCAAAGCTTTTTGGGTTTTATATCTTTTTAGCATCGCCCCCGCATATTCAGAAAGCCACCCAATCAGATTTATATATCAATAAAAGTTTTGCTTAGGACATAAAACCAGAAGATGAGTTGCGGCTCTTCGCGCCGCAACTCATCTTCTGGGGTTTTGGTTTGTACTAGCTAACTCTTTTTTTGCTATAGCTATAGTCATCTGTATCAGGAAAAATCGAAAACCAAATAGTGTAAGGTGGCGAGCCGCCTTACACTATTTGGTTTTTATGTCCTAAGCAAAACTTGCATTGCTAAGTAGATGAGCATATTAAAACCTAAAACCAGAGATTGTTCCGCCCGCTACGCGGGCGGAACAATCTCTGGTTTTAGGTTTTCAGTTTATTTATGCCTAGCTACTTATAAATTCTTATTTTGTTGCTAAAACTGTAACTCAATCCTCAATCTTGGTATTTATTGGTTAACTTGAAATTACAAGATTTACTGAAATTCCTAGTTCAATCTCCTATGCTGCAACATTTCTTTCCCAAAACCTTAGTCAAATCAACTCTTTGTGGATGTCTGCTGCTCTCTGGTTCACTCATACCCTTACAGTCTTCAGTTGCAAATCCGCAAATTTTAGCTACACCACAAACAAAGACGATCGCCCAACAAGTACTTAAAAAAGCGATCGCCAAGGAGAAACTCGATAACACAGCAAAAGTTGTTAAAGTCGAGCGCATCGGTAAGGGCGATGTCTGGATGTACCAAGCTCCAGCGCACTGGAAAATTGCGATCGCCGACCAGAATCAAAGCTTAGTTTATTTCGCTACAGAAGATGGAATCTTTATTGTCTTAATGCAAAAAAATGGGCAAAACGTTCATACTGTGGGAAAACCTGCCCAAGAAGTTCCACCACCGCAAATGATCAGCGCAGCGACTCGCCTAGCGCAAGAATGGGGCTATTCTGAACAACCCCAACTAACTAAGATTGCATCTACAAAAACAACTTGGACAAGCGGTTGTGAAAGTATCTCGGCTCCCTATCCTTGCGATCCCTTTGTTCGCCAAGGCTGGAAAATCACCCTTCCCCACCAACGCCAAAATTGGGTGCTTCAAGGTGAAACAGCCGAAGATATACAGTTGATTGCACGGAATAATCCTGCGACTGAACGGAGCTTACCAACTCTGGTGCGTGACGAAATTAAGCGTATTGCCAGCAAACATATGCAAATCGCGCCATCAATTGTACTGATTACAAAGGTTGAACCTCAAGACTTTCCTGATAGCTGTTTAGGGTTAGGGAATTTAGCGGAATCCTGCGCTCAGCAAATTATTCAAGGCTATCGGGTAACAGTAATAGGAAAATCGCAAGCAAGGCAAATATATCGCATTAGTAATGATGCCTTAAACCTTCGTACTGAAGCGATCGCAGGATTACCTACCCGCACCGATGAGCTACCAACAGCGCTCGCTCGCATAGTATTCAAGGCAGCCCGATCAGACTTGAAACAACCCATTCCCAATCTCAGCATTACCCAAGTTGAACAAAGATTCAATTGTTTCATTAGTCCCACGGCTCCACCCAATACCCCCTGTTTACCAACGAAGAAACTTGACGGTTGGAATGTCACAGTGACAAATTTTCAGAAATCACTGACTTATACAGTTGATCTCAATGGCAAAATTCTGGGCAAAGTGCCGTTCCCAACTCGTTAAAATTCTTTAAATATAGCGATTGTCATTCTGCCTACGGCAGAATGACAACTCAAAACCCTTACTGGAGATGATTTTCGGTTTTCAAATGATTACGCACTCATTTGAAAACCGCTATAGTCGCTATCAATTTGTTGTTTCGGTTGTTTATGCATAAACTTTCTATAGGAAAGTATTTAGAGACAGGAGATAGACAAGATGAATCTGTCCAGTCAGCGCATACCTATTTCTAGTCATTTTTTTTGTGATGGTCATGGCTATGTGCTTACCTCAGCCAGTTTAGGTGGTAGCGATCTAAGTCCCAGTCAGTTTTCTGAGCTTGTTTTAAATGGCTCATCTGATGATATCGCTCCTCTTTTGGAGCAGGGGATTTGTATGCCTATTCTTTTTGAGAGTGATTGCGCTCTAGATCACAAAACACTTTTTGTAATTGGACAATTAACACCTCAAGAAGAGAAGGATTGGTGTGCGCGACTCACTTGGAAATTGAACATTCCCTGCGGAAAATTAATCTTGTTATGTAGCTGTGTTGCCGAAGATCTTGCCCATGCAATTTCTGGGAAACCACCTAAAGAAGATTTTATGATTTTTCAAGTTATCGATGTGCCACCAGATTTATATGAAGTGAATATCTATGCTTATCCTGCAAGTCCAACCTTTATGGAAACATTGGACGAAGAAGAGTATGAAAGATATGAAGAAGAAATGCTCGAATTGGACTTAGATGACTATGACAGTGAAGGAAACTTAACCTCAGTGGGATATATCATTTGCCTCTCCCCTCTTACGAATATGGAACTTGATCTACCAGAAACTAATGATGCATGGCTTGAAAAATTTACTTTTCGCAAAGTGTTATAGCACTTTGCGCTTTCTTAAAACCCAGATAAATTTTGAAAAAGTTGGCTTCGCCAACTTTTTCAAAATTTATCTGTACTACTCCCTTGCCAGTGATAGAGAGTTGCGGTGCTTCGTGCCGCAACTCTCTATCGGGTTTTATGTCATGATTTTGAGCAACTACAGCTACACATACACAAAGCCTAAATAGTCTGTAGAATTTCGCATTGGGTTTAGTTCTCGAAGATGTAAGGCAATCAGTATATGTCTTGGTCAAATTCAAAAAACTTTTCTAAAAAATGGTACAGAATTCGTGAATATCAAAATGGTGACAAAGGGGTTTTAGAGGCTGAGCATCAGTGGTCTATTGAAAAAGGGTTGGGTGACGATTGGGATGCAAATTTCAATCACTACTTCAAAAAAAATGATCATTGGTATATCCAAAGAGGTATCAAATATAAATACTTGTTTGTTGATCCTGAAGAGAGAGTTCTCTATGGATATGCAATCGAACAGTTAGATAATGAAACCATAGATGCATTATTTACAGAACTAAAACCAATTGAAGAATGGGTTCTATATATTGAAGAACGCATCTGTGACTGCATAATGGCGATTGATTATGCAGAAGCTGAAGTGCTTGCACATCAGACTAAAATTCAATCCTATCTTAATAAATCTGATGGGAAATATGAGCAAGATATCCGTAAGCATGAAGAATGGATTATGAAACAGACTCAAAAGATTGACAAGTTAAAAATTGAAAAGGAGGATTTCATCAAAAAGCTCTTTGAGGAAGAGGGCATAGAGTGGTAAGCCGAAATTAGTCAAATAAAAGAAGAGGGGATGCAAAGCATCCCCTCTTCTTTTACTTAAGTATGGCGCTAAAGTTGGCTAACTGACGACTGTAGTTACGGATAATGCCGAGGAGATTGAGGCGGTTTTGGCGCACTTGAGGCTCTTCTGCCATGACTAACACATCATCAAAGAATTTAGCAAGAACAGGCGCGATCGCTTTAATCCCTTCCATTAACTGCTCATCACTGGGTTGACTTGGCAAAGCAGCGATCGCCTGATAAAGCTCCTGTTCCGCAGCATCGGTCAAGGTAGCAGGATTAACTACTGACTTGACATCAACGGTGACGCTATCTAGATCTCCCTGTACTGCAAGGCGAGAAGCTCTCACAATTGGTTCATAAATTGCACCGAGAGTAGCGTCTTCACGAGATTTTTGCAGGAAGTGGGCGCGTTCTTTGATACGGGTGAGATTGCTCAAGCCTTGCAGGGTATAGGCGAGATCATCAGTCCCCGTAACTGCATCAACCAGATCGTAATCAATGCCTTGCTCGGACAAAATCGTATCGCAGCGTTGCTTAAACCATTTGTAGAGATTTTCCAACACTGTTTCCGCAGGTTTCGCCAGTAAATTCTTGTCGGCATAAATAGCGATCGCAGATTGCAGTAGTTTTGGTAAATCCAACGCAAATCCGTTTTCCCATGCAATTTGGACAACGCCTGTAGCCGCACGCCGCAGGGCAAAAGGATCTGAAGAACCTGTAGGGATAATGCCCAAACCGAAAATACCAACGAGGCTATCGATACGATCCGCGATCGCCACAATCTTGCCCGTTAAAGATGTAGGCAGGGCATCCCCTGCGCCTTTAGGTTGATAATGCTCACGAATACCTGTAGCAACCGTCACAGGTTCCTTACTAGAGAGGGCATAGTAGTAGCCCATTTGACCTTGCAGTTCAGGAAATTCCTTGACCATCTGTGTCACCAGATCGGCTTTAGCAAGTTGGGCGGTGCGATCAATTAGTACTTGCTCGGCTTCAGTAGTTTCTAAATTCGTAATCGAGTCAACCACTAATTTAGCGATCGCTCTGATTCTTTCTACTTTCTCGGCAACCGAGCCAAGCTGGGCTTGGAAAGTAACTTTTTCTAAAAGTGGCAAGAAGGTTTCTAGATGCACTGTGCGATCGCTATCGTAGAAAAATTTGCCATCGGAAAGACGCGCCCGAATTACTCGCCCATTACCTGCGGCAATCAACCGCGACTTGTCAGGATTACCATTGGAAATTGTAATAAAGCGCGGCAATAGTTGATCGGGATTGGTGGCGGAATGGACAGGGAAATAGCGCTGATGGCTAACCATTTCCGTTTTAATCACAGGCTGAGGTAATTCCAAAAATTCACGCTCAAACTCACCGATAACTGCGGTGGGAAATTCCACTAAATAGGTGACTTCTTCGAGCAAATCCTCAGGAATTTCTGCCTTTCCATTAAATAGCTCCACAATGCTATTAATTTGGGTGAGGATATGATGCTGACGTTCTTTGCCATCAACAAGGACAAAGGCTTCGCGCAAAGTCGCCACATAATCCTTGGCGGTGTCGATTACAACTGAGCGAGGATGCAAGACACGATGCCCCTGACTAAGGCGATCGCTCTGCACGTTTTCTAAAGCGATCGGTAAAATTTTGGAATTGAATAGGGCAACTAACCAACGAATCGGACGAGGAAACTTGAGATCACCATTGCCCCAACGCATCAAGCGCTTACCTTCAAGTCCTGTAATCCAAGATGGTGCTAACTCTTGCAAAATATCCGCAGTCTGACGACCAAATATTTGCTGATTCGCAAAGACAAATGCACCTTTGTCAGTCTCTTTAATAAAGATATCTTTTAGATCAATACCCTTAGACTTGGCAAAACCTAATAAAGCCTTAGTTGGTTCACCCTGTGGATCGCCATTAACAAAAGCGGAACCTACTGCAGGCCCCTTCAGTTCAACACTGCGATCGCTTTGTTGCACGGGTAAGCCATCAATTAGTACGGCAAGACGACGGGGCGTACCATAGACACTGACCTTGCTCGTAGTTAGTTGGTGTTCATCTAAAATCTTAGGGATGCGCTCTTGCCATTGGCGCAAAGCATCGACGATAAAACTAGCGGGTAATTCTTCAGTACCAACTTCTAACAGAAAACTTGCCATAACCACGAGTTGAGGGACAATCTTCAGTTTAGCGCCTTGACGCGCAATAAAGAAAGGTTAAGTCAGATGCAGAGTAGTTGCTGCATCTGACCTAAATGAATTGGCAGCATCCTGAAAATACTTAGAAGATATACAGCACTTTGCACTAACTTGAAATCCCAATAAATTCTTGAAATCGTTGCTTTGCAACGCTTTCAAGAATTTATTGGGACTACTTTAAGCCTCAACAGGCTGTAGCTATAGAAGCCAAAAGAGGGTTGTGGGGCAAAGTCCCGCAACCCTCTTTTGGCTTTTAATTTTATTGCACAGTGCCACTTAGCATAAAATAGCTAGAGATTAACTTTTATTGAGCAGGGATACTGAAAGAGGCAACACATGGGGCAAACACTCGAAGCTGTAGCGATTACTGATCAAATCAATTATCAGACTGAACAATATCGCGATGCCTACAGCCGAATCAATGCGATCGTCATTGAGGGCGAAGCTGAGGCATACAGCAACTATCTCCAACTAGCGGAGCTACTGCCCGAATCTAAAGAAGATCTGATTAAACTTGCCAAGATGGAGGAGCGTCATAAAAAGGGTTTTACTGCCTGTGGTAAAAACCTCAACGTTACCCCAGACATGGACTTTGCTGAGAAATTCTTTGCTGAATTGCATGGCAATTTCCAAAAGGCTTTTGCAACAGGGGATGTTGTTACTTGCTTGTTGATCCAGTCACTTATTATTGAGTGCTTTGCGATCGCCGCTTATAACATTTATATTCCCGTCGCCGATCCTTTCGCCCGCAAAATCACTGAGGGCGTAGTCAAAGATGAATACCTGCATCTTAACTTTGGCGAAGAATGGTTGCAAGAGCATTTTGAACAATCCAAAGCAAATTTAGAGCAAGCCAATCGCCAAAATTTGCCGATTGTCTGGAAAATGCTCAACCAAGTAGAAACCGATGCCAAAGTCCTTGGCATGGAAAAGGAAGCTTTAGTAGAAGACTTCATGATCCAATATGGAGAAAGCCTCGGCAAAATTGGCTTCAGTACCCGTGACATCATGAAGATGTCAGCAATGGGCTTAGTAGCCGCTTAATCGCCGTTTAAACGCGCCATCGGCGCGTTTAAACACAATATTTTCGTTGATAACTGTAACTGGTAACCGCAATCGATGTTTGGTCTCATTGGGCATTTAACAAGTCTTGAACACGCTCAGTCTGTAGCAAGGGAATTAGGCTATCCCGAATATGCCGATCAAGGTTTGGAATTTTGGTGTAGCGCCCCACCCCAAATCGTCGATCGCATCAAAGTTACGAGTGCCACAGGTCAGCAGATCGAAGGGCTATATGTAGAATCATGCTTCTTGCCTGAAATGTTGGCAGGTAGCAAAATTAAAACCGCTATTCGCAAAATTCTTAACGCGATGGCTCATGCACAGAAGCACGATATTGATATCACTGCTTTGGGGGGATTTTCCTCGATTATTTTCGAGAATTTTAACTTGAGCCAAATGTCGAGCGTGCGAAATATTCAACTCGAATTCAATCGTTTCACCACAGGCAATACCCATACGGCATACATTATTTGTCGCCAAATCGAAGAGGCTAGTCGTAAATTTGGCATTGACTTAGCCAAGGCTACGGTTACAGTTTGTGGAGCTACGGGGGATATTGGTAGTGCTGTATGTCGTTGGCTGGATGCGCGTACTAATATCAAAGAGCTTTTGCTAGTTGCCCGCAATCAAGAACGGTTGCAAGAACTTCAAGCTCAACTCGGTCGTGGTAAAGTTTTGAGTATCGAAGAAGCTTTGCCCCAGTCCGACATTATCGTGTGGGTAGCAAGTATGGCAAAGGGCATGGCGATCGATTCTGCCACCCTCAAACGTCCCTGTATTCTGATCGATGGTGGCTATCCCAAAAACATGTCTACCCTTGTTCAAGAAGAAGGAATCCATGTAATTGATGGTGGCATCGTTGAGCATAGTCTCGATATTGATTGGAAGATCATGAAAATCGTGAATATGACTGCTCCTGCCCGTCAGCTTTTTGCCTGTTTTGCCGAAGCAATGCTGTTAGAGTTTGAAGGCTGGCATACCAATTTCTCATGGGGACGCAATCAAATCTCCATTGAGAATATGGAAAAAATTGGTGAAGTTTCAATCAAGCATGGATTTAGACCGCTAATTAATTAGATAGATGAATGGTGGAGCTTTGCGCCACCATTCATCTATCTTTGTGGCTGGCAAATTATCACAAGTCTTTAAAAATTGTTACAACTATATTATGTAGTTTTGTATACTGGTAGGTTGATTGGGATATAAAAAAGGTATTTAACAGCGTGAGTCAGCATCCCCTAGAAGAGCTAAATCGCTATGATGCCAATGCCAATGCCGAATATTACGGTCGTCGCCCTTGGCTAGCGATTAGTCGCATTTTAAAAATCATTTATTTTGCTTTCAGTTTTGGCTTAGCCTTTGGCTGGGATGTCTTGACTGGCAACACTGTAAGTCAACCCAAACTTGCCGAACAGTTACGACGCATCATTACAGCGCTTGGTCCTACTTATATCAAAGTTGGTCAAGCTTTATCGACACGTCCTGATTTAGTGCGTGTGGATTTCTTAGAGGAGCTAACAAAACTTCAAGATCAGTTGCCACCATTTTCCAATGAGCAAGCCTTCGCGATTATTGAATCTGAATTAGGTAAGCCCGTTAATACTATTTATCGCAATATTTCCGAAGATCCGATCGCCGCAGCAAGTTTAGGTCAGGTTTACAAGGCTACCCTTTACTCTGGGGAAGAAGTTGCCGTTAAGGTACAGCGCCCTGAACTCATCCCCACTTTAACCCTCGATCTATTTATCCTCCGTTGGTTTGCAGGTTGGCTAGGACCACTATTGCCCCTCAACCTTGGCAATAGCCTAGAAGCGATCGTTGATGAATTTGGCTTGAAGTTATTTGAAGAGATCGACTACGCCCACGAAGCCACCAATGCTGAAAGGTTTGCAGGCTATTTCAGAAATGATCCCCATGTTAAAGTTCCGTCGATTTATCGTCAGTACAGCACTCATAAAGTTCTGACTTTAGAGTGGATTAATGGCATTAAGCTCAATGAAATTGACCAAATTAAATCCGCAGGATTAGATACCGATTCACTTGTGCGAATTGGTGTGATGTCTGGTTTACGTCAACTTCTAGAATTTGGCTTTTTCCATGCTGATCCTCACCCCGGAAATCTCTTTGCTACTTACGATGGCAAAATGGCATATATCGATTTTGGGATGATGGATCAATTAGATCTCCAAACCAAAGAGCAATTAGTCGATTCGGTTGTGCATTTGCTCAATAAAGACTATGACGAGCTTGGACAGGACTATGTGAGACTCGGGTTTCTGCAACCAGATATCGAGATGAAGCCAATCGTGAACGCTCTCGAGTCCGTCCTTGGCGATATCATGTCCGAAAAAGTGAAGGATTTCAACTTTAAAGTTGTAACCGATCGCTTCTCGAAAGTAATGTATGACTATCCCTTCTGCTTACCTGCTAAGTTTGCGCTGATCATTCGCTCGGTGATTACGCAAGAAGGTGTTGCCCTTAGCCTCAATCCTGAGTTTCGGATCGTTCAAGTTGCCTATCCCTATGTAGCACGTCGATTACTCACTGATGAGTCTGAAAGTCTGCGGTCAAGATTGTTGGAAGTTCTCTTTAAGGATGACAAGTTCCAATGGTCGCGGCTAGAGAATTTATTAGCGATCGCTAAATCCGATGGTCAATTTGACATCATTCCTACAGCAAGTATGGGCTTAAAATTTCTTACTTCCAAAGATGGTGAATATATTCGTCGGCGGATTTTGCTAGCTCTTACCGAAGACAATCGCCTACATACTGAGGAGTTAATGCGCATCTGGAATATGCTCAGTGCTGATATCGAACCCGCCAAACTATGGGATATGGCACTTAAAACTGTAACTGGAGCAATGCCTAAAGCGATCGCCGCTGCTCTCCCCTTCGCCGCCTTCCAAAATCTTAACTAGTTGACGAACTTTTAAACAATTAAAGGCGTGGGGCAAAGACCCACGCCTTTAATTGTTTAAAGCATCCAAAATGGCGCGATCGCGAATGCGACAAGAATCACAAACACCACAGGGCGTTTCTCCCCCTTGATAACATGACCATGTAAGCTCAATCGGCACACCTAAGCGCTTTGCCCGTCGGACAATATCTACTTTAGAATCCATCACTAGGGGGGCAATTAATTGTGGTGCATTACCTTCTACGCCAACTTTAGAAGACAGTGCTGCTAATTTCTGGAAAGCTGCCAAATAATCGGGACGACAATCGGGATAGCCCGAATAGTCCACGGCATTAATTCCTAAATAGATTGCCTCGGCTCCCTTTGCCTCAGCCAGAGATAAGGCGATCGCAATAAATACAGTATTTCGTCCTGGAACATAGGTAATTGGAATTTCCTCTGTTTGAAGACCTTCTGTAGGTACTGCCAGATTTTCATCAGTTAGTGCTGAGCCTCCCCACTGCGCCAAATTCACATCAACCACAAAATGTTCCTGAATCTGTAGAGCTGCCGCAACTTGTCGAGCCGCTAATAACTCTCGTTCATGGCGTTGTCCATAACGAAAGGATAAGGCGATCGCCTCATATCCGTCGGCGATCGCCTGAGCCGCCGCCGTTGCCGAATCTAAACCGCCCGATAGCAGAATTACTGCTTTTTTAGAATTTGGAGAACTGGTGATTGCGGTCATCTATCTCACTCCTAATAACTTATGGGTTTGGATACTAACGCGCCAATCAGCGTGATCTAACACATATTGCATAACCAAATCTTTACTACTATTAGTCTCCCACTCAGCCTGTAAGTATTTGACCACATTTGCAGGGACTCTTGCCGCATTCTGTTCCGCCCAAGTCAGATCCGATGCGTCTTTAACGACGACCTTAAGCTCACTAACTTGTTGATAAATGCTGTCATGGGGCGCTTTAAATTGTTTGGGCGAAAAAGTTACCCAGTCAAAGTGACCACTAAAAGGATGAGAACCAGATGTTTCAAGATGAACCTGCAAACCTTGCTCCTTTAGCTGTCGAGTTAACTCGGTTAAATCATGCATTAATGGCTCTCCACCAGTAATAATCACGATCGCAGGATGAGCCTTGACTGCCTCTGTGACTAGATCGGCGATCGCTATTTGAGGATGTCTTTTGATATTCCAAGAGATTTTGGTATCGCACCAAGGACAGCCGACATCACAACCTGCTAATCGAATAAAAAAGGCATTCACGCCCATCCATGTACCTTCTCCCTGTACAGAATGGAAAGTCTCAACTATGGGTAAATGAGTTAGATGATTGATGTGAGTCATTTCCTATATTTATGATGAGTGGTGGTGCTTTGCACCACCACTTCCTATGTTAATGATGAATGTCGGGGCGAAGCACCACCACTCATTTTTGGGGTTTTATATCTTAAGCAAAACATTGCTATAGATTACCAATAATTAAAAAGTCTGTGCCAATTTGCTGTAGTTTTGGGTTTACCAGATTAATAGCCTCCGTCATCAGGTTTAATCCCAAATCATCAATAGGGCTAGGAGCCGTAAAACCACCAATCAATTTAGGAGCGATAAAAGCATAGATTTTTTGTACCATCTGCGCTTTAATTGCAGCCGCACCAAGCCTGCCACCACATTCCCATAAGACTTGATTAAAACCACGCTTAGCGAGTTCTTGCATTATAATTTGCGGCGATAAATCTTCTAGTTCGAGGATTTCCACATGGCGATCGCTGAGCTTTTGCTTCAGTTGAGGATTTTGATGCGGCAATGTGATCACAAGTGTTCTCTCAGTATCTGTGATATTCCATAAATTGGCTTTTTCGGGAAGATTAAAGCTTTGAGTAACAACTACGCGCAAAGGACAATGCTTGCCCAATCCATGCGTCGTTAAGTGGGGGTTATCAAGTCTAACAGTATTTCCACCTGTAATAATTGCATCACAACCCAGACGCAAATCATGAACGAGATTCCGTGATTCTTGCCCCGTGATCCAATAGCTATGCCCTGAAGTGGTCGCAATTTTGCCATCTAGTGTCATGGCATATTTAAAAATCCCCAAGGGCAAATTAGTTTTTACCCGATGCAAAAATGCCTCATTTAGTTCTAGGCATTGCTGTTCCAAAATGCCAGTAGTGACTTGAACTCCTGCGGCTCTAAGGCGATCGCATCCACTACCCGACACCCTTGGATCGGCATCGATCGCACCGACCACAACCTTACCAATTCCCGCTTGAATAATTGCCTCAGAACAGGGAGGTGTGCGCCCATAGTGATTGCAAGGCTCAAGATTGACATATAGCGTGGCATCGCTTAAATCTGCACCTGTTTGCTGTGCTGCACGAATGGCAAATACTTCCGCATGGGGTTCTCCTGCCTTGGGATGAAAGCCCTCACCTAAGACCTGCCCATTTTTGATAATGACACTACCCACCATAGGATTAGGGGCAGTTTGTCCTCGACCTTGTTTTGCCAAATCAATACATCTTTGCATCCAGCGATCGTGTATGGATATGAAGCTTTCTTCTTCTGTGTTTTTTTCTATCATTAACTATAAATTCGGTATCTTCTAAATAGCTTACGAGAGGGTGTCACGAAACCCCTCTCATATATTGATTTAACGTCAGTTCGGATTAACGTGAGTTCGATAACGCCATTTGCGCGGCGCGAAGCGCCGCGCAAATGGCGGAAAATGGTAAAAATCGCTTAGCGATTTTTACCATTTTCCGCCTTCGTCGAACTGACGTTCGGATTAAGCTAGCAAATTTTAAAAATCCCAAAGTCAAAGCCTTGCTAATCAAGGCTTTGACTTTGGGGATTTGAGAGAGACTTTGCGAAGCAAATGCTCTCTCAAAAACAGAAAAGCATTTCTAAATAATGCTTTTCTGTTTTATAAATTTTTCAAGCTTAACTTGAACTGACATTGCTATTAAGATGCTGACGGCAAAACGACTGTAAACTTTGTGCCCATATTTACTTCACTTTCTACTGAAATCTTGCCACTATGGGCATCTACAGCTTGTTTTGCAATATATAAACCCATACCTAAGCCTTTGATACTACCAACATTTTCGGCTCTTAAAAATGGTAAGAATAAACTGTTTAAGTATTCTTCAGGTATACCAATTCCATGATCAGTAATACTTAAAGTCAATTTCTGTGATTCACAGGTTAAATCCACATCAACAGTACCACCTTCATAGGAATACTTAATAGCATTAGAAACTAAGTTCATCACTATATGCCATAGTAATTTCTTATCGACTTTGAGTTTATGGAATTTGCCATGGCTTTGAAATTTAAGGCGACATTTACAGTTTTGATCCTCTGTCTCAAAATTCTCAACTAGTTGCTGACAGTAAGCTTTTACATCTACATTCTCAGGATGAAATGGAAATTTGCCCGACTCTGAACAGGAGATCAGTTTAATTTCTTCCAGTAACCAGTTAATGTCTTTAATTGCGGATTGAATAGAGGATAGATTTTTAGCTCGACTCTCCTTAGTTATCTGTTCTTCAAAGTTTTGTAATTTCCAAATTAACAACCTAATTACTGACATTGGTGTCGAAAATTCATGGGATGCCATTGCCAGTAAGCGGTTTTTTAAAGAATGCAGTTCTTTTTCTTTGTCTAAGGCTTCTTGCAGCAGTTTATCTTCATGATGTTTTTTGATGGCAAGCATAATCGCCATATTCACTTCAGCATATCGGAGAGGTTTTGTGAGATACCCGTAAGGTGAAGTCGAAATTGCTTGCTCTAGAATTTCAGGATCACTAAAAGCTGTAAGGTAAATGACAGGGATTGATGCGATCTTATGGATTTCGTTGACCGCAGTAATGCCGCTGTCTGACCCTCTTAATTTAATATCCATCAGAATAATGTCTGGGATATGGCGATAGATGGAAGCGATCGCCTCGTCACTACTATCAACTATTTCTAAAACTCTATAACCTAAGTCCGATAAAACATCTGAAAGTGCATTTGCGGTAACAAGCTCATCTTCCACAATTAAGACATTTGCTATCGTATTAGTCTGCACCGTCATGCTTTTCACTGCGCCTTGCTGGTAATTGGAATAAACTTTGTCTAGGACTGTTTATATTTTAATTATATGATTACTAGATAAAACTCATGGTGAAAGTCTTGAGAATTGAGACAGTAAAATATGGCTTACCTTATATTCTAGATTACTACCAATTACAAATTTTTTCCTTAAAAGTATTACCAAACAGCATTTTTAACGAAAATTTATTTTTTACTTGAAAGTAAGGTGCTGTAGTTGCCTTAACGCGATACAATAATAAATCCTTGCTTCTAGTATCTAAGTTAATAGAAGCCGATTTACTTGCCCGTAAGGAAATAATTAAATGACTGTCAAGCGTTTGTACGAAACTATGTATATCCTGCGCCCTGATCTTCCCGATCAGGATGCTGATGCCGCGATCGCCAAATACCAAGACTTCTTAGTACAACAAGAAGCAGAAGACATTACCATTCAACATCGTGGTAGACGTAGATTAGCCTACGACATTAAGGGGCATCGTGAGGGTATTTATATTCAAGTTAATTACTCTGCAACTCCCAAAACTATCGAAACCTTAGAAAGAACATTTCGCCTTGGTGATGATGTGATTCGTTATCTAACAGTTAAGCTTGAGCCAGAAGCTACTGAAGATAGTATTGATACGATTCCTGATGCTGAAGCTGCTGTAGAAGAAGTAGCTGCTGCTGAATAATTTAGTTCACACATAAAAAAAGAGGCTGTGCAATGCACAGCCTCTTTTTTATGTGTGAACTAAATTAAATAATGCCAAAAAAATGTAATACACCTTGACCGCTGATTAATTCGATTGCTAGTGCTGATACAAAACCAATCATGGCTAAACGTCCATTCCAATTTTCAGCCCCAGTATTAAATCCAAAACTCCATACATTACGGTTTTCGTCAGACATAATCGAGTTACCTTATGAATTAACTTTTCTACATTACGAAATGTAACAGGTATTGATGGTATTTGCAATCTTTCTTTACATTTTCTGTCTTTCGACAGAAGGGAGCAAATTGAGAAGAGGAGCCAAGCCTCTCTTCTCAATTTGCTCCCTATTAAATTGCCTCATCCGAAAGTCGCAATGCTTATAAAATCAGTAACTTTGATGGTGATTTTGGTGTGATCGTGAATGGATTGGGTAAAATCCAAAAGACTATTAAAATCAATAATCCACGCAAGGACAGAATTAATTATGCGAAAAATATGGATTAGGCTTCTAGCGGGCTGTTTAGCTGTGCTAATCAATTTGACAACAACTGGCGCAGTGTGGGCGGCTACTCCTAAGAAGACAGGAGATCCAAAATTTCAGGGCATACCATTACAATGCTATGTCTCTCTGGCAGACACAGGCACATCCCCTGAAGCTAAGGTCGCAGCCTATACTGAAATCGCAGGTCAATATCTAGAATTCCAAAGTCCTGATCGGGCGAAAAAAGTTTTAGAAAAGAGTATTGCTGCTGCTAAAGATATTGTTAATCCATCCCTGAAAGCTTTTGCTTTGTTGGATACCGCAGGTCGTTTAACCAAAACTGCAGATCTAAAATTAGCAGCAGATACACTCGATAGCACTCTAACGGTCGCTAAAGATTTGCCTGATCCTGTAGATAGAGTTTTTGCATATATCAAAATTGCTCAAGCCTATGGTGAAGCTGGGAAGAAGGAAAAAGCTCAAAATTTACTTGATACTACAATTAAAGCAACACCTGAAGTCATTGATCCCTATGCCCGATCGCGAGCTTTTGCCGCGATCGCTAATGTATATACCGAGCTAGGTGATGACTTCAAATCCGAATCAGCGATTTCTGAAGCGACTGAACTTTTGCCAATGATCGAGAATCGAAATATCAAAAATAGAGCACAGGTTGAGATCGCAGGTAGCTATGCTCAAGCTGGCAATCATGCTCAGGCTGTTGCATCTTTATCCAAGGTTTTTCAAGAGTTTGATTCCATTCGTGATAACGCGATCGCTGCCGCCAAAGACGCAGCAAAAAATGCTAAAACTGCGAAGAAATCATCTCCAAAAGTAGCAAATAAGGCTCTCAAAAAAGAGGATGCTTCAGAAGAAAAGGCTACTCCTCCTGATCCTCAAGTTGTTGAACAAACAGAGACCGCTAATGCCGAAATTTTGAAAACACGATCTCTCTTCCTTGTTGCCAGTCAATACTTAGTAGGTAAGCAATATGACAAGGCATTAGAAGTAATTGCTAATCTTGATGCAAAATCAATGGAGAAAAATATTGGTATTGCTAATGTGGCGATCGCCTATGCGAAGGAAAAGAAGACCGACGAAGCGATCAAATTACTAGCCAAAAGTCTCCAAGGATTAGATACATTTCCTCCTTCAATTGATGGATTTAATTTACTAGTCGAGGTGGGTCGCCAATATCAAACACTCCAAAAGACTGATGAAGCAAACAAATCTTGGGCAAAGGCTTTAGACATAGCCCAAAAGTTGACTCAACCTGCACAAAAACTCCTTGCTCTCAACATTATGGCAAGTACCTATGGTGAATTTGGCCTAGTTGATCAAGTGGAACCAATTCTACAAGATAGCTTTGCTATCACCAAAACTGCTCCTGATCCTAATATTCGCTCAAGAGCTTTCTCGGATATTAGCAGTGCCTATTGGGCGATCGGTCAGCGCGATAAAGCCAAAGAAATCGCGAAGGAAATCGAAAACCCCAAAGAACAGGAACAATTAGTCAAGTTATTTAGTTGCGTTAGTTAACGAAAAATTTTGAGAGATGGGTTGCGTAGTAACCACTCTCTCAAAAACAGAAAGCCTCGCAACGCGAGGCTTTCTGTTTAACTAAAGACTTTGCTCTTATTCAGATAGCTGTAATGAACTAAGAGCAGCCCAACGTTTGTCTATAGAAGCTTCAGAATTACTAAGACGGGAATCACTTAACTCCAGAGCAGGTGCGTCAGGTGCGATTTTGGGGTAGGGAATAGCTAAAGTTAGCTGTTCATATAGCCATTCCTCAGGCTCGAAATAGCCGTTAGGAGACAAAGACTCGACTAAATCACCAGACTCTACTTCTCTCTCTTTGGGATAGTCACTTTCGGGCAATGGCTCAGCTAACCAAATAGTTTCTGAAGTATCGATCGCTAAGCGATAGTTAAACTGCACCAATGTGCGATCGCAGGTCAAAGTAATAATTGTCGAAGCTTTGGCGCTAACTTCGAGGAATGAACCAACATGATGTATAGAGATAAACCCTTGAACAGGTGTGAGGGTCTCTAACCCTTTGATAAATTCTTTAAACTCAAAGGACTCAGTTGCTTCAACGGCTCTGGCAATTTGGGGGATATATAGCTTTTCCATTAACTCTGCACCAATTTAACAATTAAGTGACGATTTGGCTCTTTGCCCTGACTATGGGTTTCGATATCAGGAAAACTTTCTAAAAGCTGATGAATGTATCGGCGATCAGCAGATGAAAGATGTTTGATGGCAAATTCGGATTGGGTTTCACGCACTTGTTGCATAGCTTTTTCTGCTAACTCATGCAATCTGGTTAGATGTTTAGAGCGATAGCCATTTAATTCGACAGTATAAAAATTATGGTTTTGGCGATGACCTTCTGATTGGGTGGAATCGGATGGGATATGACTATTAAGTAGAGTGTTTGCTAAATATTGCAGAGAATCAATTACTGCCCCATCTTGACCAATTAACCTTTGAATTTGCTGCTCTTGCAAACCCTCGGCACTTATTTCTAGCCAATAATTTTGAGAGTTACTAGCAACTTGAGATGGAGATGCTTCCATAAGACTAGTATTTACCGAAGCTGTATACCCCATTAAGCCTAAAAGCTCTTGAAGCCAATTTGCACTTGCGGAAGCATCTTCCATAAACAGTAGTTACCTAATCAATGTCTTAATAGATAAATATCTAGATATTTATAGCGCTTTTCAAGTAAGTGAGGGTCACAGGCTTGTTTCCCCGCCATCGGCGGGAAACAACCTTGTACTTAACTAGATTGATAAACGCTATATCTAGATATTTATAAATATATAGCGTTTACCAGTCTAATGTAGTACGGGTTTGTTTCCCTATCGAAAATAGGGAAACTTGCTTACTTTAAAAACGCTATAAGCGACACAGAGTGCCGCTTATATTTTTGTAGCCTTATTCGCTATGAAGTCTAAGCTAATTTAGCTTTTTTTCTTTTTCTTAGAAGAGTTGGAATTAGGCTCAAAAGGTAAAGCTGATTTAGTCGGAGGCTTACTACCTTTGTCTTTTTCATCAACTACAGTTGCCTTTTTAGCTTTAGCATCAAAGGGAATCTTGCTAGATTCTGCCTTGCTAGGTGTAATTGCTTTGGATTCGGTTTTTGCCTTGCTTGCAGGAGCAGCATTTGCCGAAACGGTGACTAGCTTTTGGAGGTTTTCTGGCAATGGTTCTTTAGCAACGATAAATGCTTGTAATGTCTGAAAAATATTGGCAATCAACATGTAGAGCATTACTCCAGATGGCAAGGGGAAGAACAAAAACATACCAGAAAAAATAATTGGTGTGAGTTTATTCATTGTGTCTTGCTGAGCAGTCTCTGGGGATGGACTGTCATTTTTGGGAGTAGAACCACTGGAGATTGCTTGGTTAGCATATAAGCTAATCCCAAAGCCTAACACCATGATGACGATATCCCAGTTAATGCTGCCATCAGCATTGGTTACACCAGTTTTTCCAAGAGCCTTGATAAAAAGGAAGCCTTTGTTAGATGCTAATCCAGGGACAGTTGCTTGAACGGTGACTTCACCAGCTTGCTTCGCAACTACAGTTCCATCATCTAAAACCTCAACTAGGTCTTGTCCCTTAGTAACTTTCCATTTCGGGGTTAGTTCTACATCTGGGTATTCAGCAGCTAAAGCTTTAAAATCTTGTCCTTGAGCAGTTTGTAAAATAATTTTTGACTGCTCACCGATCGCTAAATTTGTACCATTTACCGCAGTTGCTAGGACTGGATAATGTACGCGATCGGCAAAGTAAACATTTTGACTAGGCGAAGTAAAAGCCTGATGGATAATTTGCGCCTGATTTTCAGCAGGAGAGATCTGAAAGTTTAGAGAATAGTTAATGTCTGCGAAGGGCGATCCTCTAAGGGTGGCAAACAAAGCAAAGAGAATTGGCAATTGCACCAGTGCAGGTAGGCATCCTGAGAGAGGATTACCAAATTCTTTGAAGTTTGCCGAGTTTACTTTGGCTAGCTCCTCTTGCTGTTTGGCAGGATCGCTTTTGTAACGCTCTTGCACTTCTTTGATTCTTTGTTGCATCACGGGGTTAGCGATTTTCATGCGACGCATACTGCGAAGCTGATTGGCGCTAACGGGAAACAACGCAAAACGTACAACCAACGTCAATGCAATAATTGCCAATCCATAGCTCGGCACGATGCCGTAGAAAAAATCTAGGAAAGGCAACATTATGTTGTTGGAAAGAAAACCTACACCGAAATCCATTTTCTACTTTACTGTTGAGTTTGCATCTAAATGATTATTGATCACTTATTAAAATTAGGATCGCCCAAGAGTTGAGCTTCTAGGGCGATCCTGAAATATTTTAGGCTTTGCTACCGATCGCACCGCTTCTGTCTTGTGCTTTCAAGCTTAGCTTTGATTCGATATATTCGTATGTTTCACGAAATTTTGGTAAAGACTTTAATTCAAGGCGAGAACCATCTTTTAGGGTCAGTACCATGTCACCCCAACTGCCTAAACCACGGGGAACCGTGACAATTTTGGCAATTTCTGCATACACAACATCTGTGCGAGTTTGACCTCTCCAGCCACCTGTGACGGTAATGCGTCGATTGGTGATGCGATAACGTACCCATAAAGCTCTTGCGATCGCAGCAATGCCAAAGGGAATTGTGATCACAAAAATACTCATCAGCAAGCTAATAATTAGATCGCCGATGTGAGGTGCGCCTTCGTAATAAACTTCCTCATTAACTGCCATGCAAAACCTTCGCCTTTGCTAATAAATTCATGAGATCGCCACAAAGTTGTTGGTAAGTTGGTTTGCTTTGAGAAGCAATAACTGTTACAACAATTTGCAATCCACTTTTCAATTGTGACAGAAGTTGTCGAAAAATGGCGCGAAGTTGACGCTTAAATCGATTACGGCTTACCGCCAACTTGCTGACTTTTTTGCTAACAACAATGCCTATCTTAGTGAATTCAGCATTGCTATCAACTAGAATTCTCATATTTAAGTAAATGCCTCTGTAGCGATCGCCATTGGCATATACCTTTGCGAAGTCCTCTCGCCGTCGCAGACGGTTTTGATTGGGGAGCACTAGAAAATTAACAAGTACAAGTTAAGTACGAATAGGTTTGCGAATTAAATCTGAATAGTTATACGGTTGTCAAGCGAACTCTGCCTCTGCTGCGGCGAGCTTTGATAACGCGGCGACCTGTGGGGGATTCCATTCTGGCGCGAAATCCAGAGGTGCGTTTCTTTTTGCGGACACTACCGCGTAGAGTACGTTTTGTCATAACCGTTACTTACTTATTTAGTTTCAAAGGGTGTCAATTTTTTCACAGGCTTTTAAGTATAACACTTGTGTTTAGTCTATGTATATATTGAGCAAAGAGTTGCATTGCAACTCCTTGCTCAATATATACATAGACTAAACAGATGAAGGGGTAGCGCCCCTTGCCTAACCCATGAAGTCTGGGGCAACCACAGGGGATGCCTTTACCAATAATATTATGAACATATAGCAATCCTAAATGGTTTGTGGAAGCGCACCCCTTCGAGATGCGCTTCCACAAACTATAACTTGGAGATCTTGAAAACAAATGCCAGCGCGCAGTTGTTTTTGTCCATCGTTGAGTAAGGTATTTTTGCGAATGCGGATTCTAAATGGGGTGCATGGTGCACACAGCAAATAGTCAAACCACTCTTCTCACTTCGACAGGCTCAGTGACCACCCACCAATTCACGGTCTGCGGTCAAAAAGTCGATTTTACGATCTGCAAATATTTCTAGAAATCGAACCCACAGTTTACGTCGTTTCTACTTTGGTATCTTTTTGTCCTGTACTTAGGTGATATAGATAATTCCAATAAAAACTACAACTTCTACTTTGCTCAGCTAGCTTATACCGATGGCTGAGCGAAGTAGAAGCCACTCTGCAAATTATTTAAAATAACTATAAACTATCGAAATATTGAGAAATAGCATTTATACTTTGAGCAAATTTTGAGTTTTTTGATTCTAGAAAAATTGCTCATAAGTCTTAAATTTAAAGCTGCTGATGTGAATAGAGATGAGTACAGATAGACAGGCTACTCTGAAACTGCTATTACGGGCGATCGCACTTTCGGTCGGCGATTTTGCTTTATTGTTGGCGCGTTGTAATTCGATAGAGGTGCGCGATCGCCTTGTGGCAGATTTAAAAGCGCAATTGGGATCTGGGCTTTACGATCGCCATGTCACGGATGCGGATGGGGTTGTGAATCTTGTCGATATTTTGGATGAGGTGGGTGAGGGGACGCAGGTAATTAGTGTCACGGGGTTAGAAGCTTCGCCGCATTTGCATGATATTTTGGCGCTGGCGAATAATGCGAGAGAGGAATTTCGGAAGCGGTTTCAGTTTCCCTTGGTGCTATGGGTGACCGATGAGGTGGATGCCCAACTACGCAGGCGATCGCCTGATTTGGCAAGTTGGGCTGCGCCACCCTTTGACTTTGCTTTGGAGCGTGCAGAGTTGCAAGCAATGCTGGAGCGTGAGACTGCGGATGTTTTGGATTGGGCGTTTGCGCGGGAAGGTAAACGGGGGATTGGGCAGGAGTTGCAGTGGGCATGGCAGGAATGGCAACGCCTTGAGGAAAAACGATCGCCTGAGTTGTCGGCAAAGGTTGCATTGGCGTTTGGGATTGAGGCGGGGAGTGGTGATGCTGCAAGGGAGCATTTTGAGAATTGTCTGAAGCAAGTAAAGACGGGAAGTTTGGTAGCGGCGGCATGTTATCGATTGGGGTTGTGGTGGCAACTGCGGGGTAAACAGGAGCGAGTCAATTTTTTGGTGAATTGCGATCGCGCCCGTGAGCAGTTACAGATGGCTTGGCAGGAGCTTGAGGGAAAACAAGCATCGGTAGCCTTGGCTTTAGGTGAGATTTTGTTAGCTCTAGCTTTGCCTGAAACTGCAAAGGCGACCCAATGGGAAGCATTAGCAAATTTTGCGAATGAGTTGGTAATTTTGCCAGACTGGGCGGCGGGTTTACGTGCCGAGGTGGCGATCGCCCGTCAAGATTGGCAAGTTGCTAAGACTGAATCAGAGAAAGCTTTACAGGGACAGGATCGCCAAGGTTTTTATTTGTTGTCCTTGGGTCGAGCGCTGATTGGTATGAATCAGGCAAAGGAGGCGATCACACCTTTAGAACGGGCGAAAGCTTTGGTATTGCCAGAGGTCGATCCCGATCTACATATTCGGATTTTGCAAGCGTTGCATCGGGCTTATACGGCGGTGGGAAATTATCGCGATGCGTTTACGGTGAAGTGCGATCGCGAGTCGGTGGAAACGAGTTATGGTTTTCGGGCGTTTATTGGGGCGGGAAGGTTGCAACCCCAGCGTCGTGTCGGCGCGATCGGTGAGGATGCGATGGAGGAGGTTGCGGCTTCGGGACGACAGACGGATATTGAGGCGTTGGTGGATTGGGTTAAACGCAGTGATTGTCGGTTAACGGTGGTGCATGGCCCTTCAGGTGTGGGTAAGAGTTCGCTGTTGCAGTCGGGATTAGTGCCAGCCTTGCGGAAGGTGATTCATCAGTCGCGATCGGTTCAGCCTGTGGTGATTGAGCATTATGAAGATTGGCAAGGGGAATTGGCGAGTAAGTTGGGGAGATCCCCCCTAGCCCCCCTTGTAAAGGGGGGAAAAGAAGAAGATCTTGAAGTCCCCCTTTACAAGGGGGATTTAGGGGGATCTGAGTCGCTCATAGCTCAATTACGCGATCGCGATCGCCAGAATCTAATTACTGTTCTCATCTTCGATCAGTTTGAGGAGTTCTTTTTTAAGCATACGGAAGTACCAGCGCGCCGCAAGTTATATGACTTTTTGCGCGAATGTCTTGCCGTGCCTTATGTATGGGTGATTTTGTCGTTGCGAGAGGATTACATTCACTATTTGCTGGAGTGCGATCGCCTTGCCAATATTGAACTGATTAATAATGACATTCTCAATAAGAATGTGCGCTATTACCTTGGTAATTTCTCGAAGGAGAGGGCGAAGGCGGTAATCAAGGAGTTGACAGAGCGATCGCCTTATCGGTTGGAGGAGGCGCTGGTGGATCGGTTGGTGGCGGATCTGGCGGCGGAGTTTGGGGAGGTGCGTCCGATCGAGTTGCAGGTGGTGGGGGCGCAGATGTTACATGGGGAAGCAAAGATTACGACTTTGGCGGCATATGAGGGGTTGGGGAATAATCCGAAACGGGCGCTGGTGGAGGGGTGGTTGATGCAGGTGGTGCGGGATTGTGGGCAAGAGAATGAGGAGTTGGCGCAGAGGGTGTTGTATGCGTTGACGGAGGAGCCAGAGAAGCGTCCTGCGAAGACAAGGACGGATTTGCAGAGGGATGTGTTATTGGATACTCCAGAACTTCCTGAAGAACAGCGAGATTTTGCCGTGCAAGGGGATCTAGATTTTGTGCTTACTGTACCTATTGGTTCGGGACTATCGTTTGAAATCCCTGCTAATCCAGAGGCTGCCTATCAGTTGATTCACGATTATCTTGTTCAACCTATTCGACAACAGTTTGGGACAAAACTTTCTCAGCAGTTGGATGAGGAGCGCAAAAAACGAAAGGAAGCCGAAGAAAACTTGTCGAATCGGAATCGATTGTTGTTGCGGGGTAGTATTTTGGGTGTTGCAGTGATTGCGTTAGGAATCATAGCAGCTATTCTAGCGGTACAAAGCGGAAAGGTTGCGGAAGCAAACCAACGCACTATGGATACATTTTTGGTTAGTCAAAAATGGAAACAGTTGATGGATGGAGAAGGACTTAGCCTAGAGGCACAGGTTGCAACAATAGAAAAAGCCAAAGAAGTTGAGAAATATTTACAGGATTTAGCTCCAGAAAGTCGTCTAGAGATAACTGCAACGTTACATCGTCAATCAATCAGACCAAAGGGGAAAATTCATTTTGAAAAACACCTATCTACTGTTACCAGTGTTGTTTTTTCACCTGATAGTAAAAGTGTGCTGACAGGTAGTAAAGATAAAACCGCCAAGTTGTGGAGCTTAGACGGACAATTAATAAAGAACTTTGATGTAAAGTCTGAGGTCAATAGTATTGCTTTTACTCCTGACAATAAAGGTGTTCTAACAGGTAGCGCAGATGGTTCACTGAAATTATGGACTGTGGACGGAAAATTGATAAAAACTTTCCAAGAAAATCAATCTGCAATTAATAGTGTCGGATCTTCCCTTGATGGCAAGAGCGTTCTTGCCGGTAGTGCAGATGGTTCACTGAAATTATGGACTATAGATGGAAACTTGATAAAAACTTTTCAAGAAAAACAACCTGCGGTCAACAGTGTCGCCTTTGCACCTGATAGCAATAGTATTTTATCGGGTAGCGCTGATGGCACAACAAAATTATGGAGCTTAGAGGGAAAATTGATAAAGACTTTCCAAATAAAGGATTACCAATTTCCTGTATCTAGTGTTACTTTTTCGCCCGATGGTAAGAGTGTGCTAGTCGGACATCTTTATGCCCATCAAAATATAAGGCTATGGAGTTTGGACGGAAACTTGATCCAGATTTTCTACAGTCAGTTTTTAAGCTCTAACGTTGTCTTCTCTCCTGACGGCAAAAGCATTCTATCTACATCTTATAGAGGTAGAGGTAGAGTGTCTTTGCGGAAATTAGAAGGAGGATCTTGGAGTCCTGAAAGATTAATTGATCATAAAGAAAAGGTCAATAGCGTTGCTATTTCTCCTGATGGCAAAAGTTTTCTGACAGGGAGTGATGATAAAACTGTAAAGTTATGGAATATGGAAGATATCGCTTTACAAGATGATAATACTTACAGTTCTGCTGTCGCTTTTTCTCCAGATGGTAAAAGTTTTCTGACTGGCAGTGGCGATAAAACTGCGAAGTTATGGAATTTAGAAGGTAAATTAATTCAAACTTTTAAAGGACATCAGTCAGAAATATCTTGTGTTACTTATGCTCCCGACGGCAACAGCATACTTACTAATAGTGCTGATGGCACTGCGAAGTTGTGGGATCTTGATGGTACGTTACGATACACTTTCCAAAAACAGTTATTTAGTTTATGTGCCAACTTTGCTGTAGATGGTAAAAGTATATTTATTTCAAACGGTTGGGTTGAACGTGATAAACCTGCGAAGTTATTGAGTTTACAGGGAGAACTGATACGAAGCTTTGAGGATTGGGGTGAAGATTTTGTAAGAACAATTGCTCCCGATCTCAAAAGTGCAATAACTGAAAGTCAGAGTGGCATAGCAAAGTTATGGAGTCTTGATGATGGTAGGCTCCTAAAAAGCTTTGAAGGATTTGGAACTTATCCTCAGATTACTTTTGCTCCCGATGGTAAAAGTATTCTGACTATCGATAGAAGAAGCGAAAATAGTAAAGCTAAATTATGGAGTATAGATAATGGGAAATCAATACATACTTTTGAGGATTGGGATTCAGTCTATCAGGTTGCTTTTTCTCTTGACAGCAAGAGTATTCTAAATTGGACAGACGGTACGGGAAAATTATGGGATCTAGATGGGAAATTATTACAAACATTTGAGGGTTGGGATTCAGTGCAAGAAGCTGTATTTGCCCCCGATGGCAATAGCATTCTGACAGGAGGTAGCGATGGTACAGTTAAATTATGGAATCGAAATGGAGAATTACTGAAGATAGTCCAAGGTGGAGATGTAGTTTATAGCATCGCCTTTTCTCCCGCTACAAAAGATGTGCCATCTGATATTGGCAAAATAGTAGTGACAGGAAGTGCAAATGGAACGATAAAGATTTTAGATCGAGATGGAATAGTCAAGAAAACCTTCCAAGGTCATAAATTCCCAATCTATAGTATTGCCTTTGCCCCAGATGGTAAGACCTTTTTGACTGGAAGTTGGGATAAGACAGCAAAACTATGGAATATAGACGGGACATTGCTTAAAACCTATGAAGGTCACAAGTCCGCAATCTTCAGCGTTGCCTTTTCGCCTGATGGCAATAGCATTTTGACAGGTAGCGCCGACAATACAGCAAAATTATGGAATATTAATGGAACAGAACTCCAGACTTTAAAAAAACATAAGTCTCCAGTTTATAGCGTTGCTTTTTCTCCTGATGGCAGTAATCTGATAACTGGAAGTGCTGATAAAACAGCAATATTGTGGGGCATAAACGGGACACCTCTAAAAACATACGAAGGTCACAAGAACAGAATCACTAGCACTGCCTTTACTCCCTATGGTAAGAGTGTTATGACTGGAAGTAGTGATGGCACGGCAAAATTATGGAGCCTTGAAGGAACTAGAGAATTAATGCAAACTTTCACGACTCAAGAAGGACAAGCTGGCATTTCTAGCATAGCTTTTGCCTATGATCCGCAAGTAAAAGATAGCAAAAGTGTTCTAATTGGTAGCATTGATGGAACAATAAAATGGTGGAGTTTAGATAGAAGAGAACTTGAAACTATTACAAATAAACATCAAAATAAAATCTTGAACATTGCCTTTGCCCCAGATGGAAAGAGTGTTTTGACTGGGAGTGCAGATCTTAATGTGAAATTGTGGAATCTCGATCTAGGGAATTTACTGTCTGTCCTTTGTAACAATGTAAGCGATTTTGCAAAAGCTAGTAATAAGCCCAATATCCCAGATCCTGATCTCCGAGAACGAGCGAGAAAAGCCTGTGAGAGCTTTCTTAAGCCACCGCAGTAAATTACGTATTGCTCTGCTCCATTAATTAATCACAAATAATTAATCACAAATTTTCAAATAAAGGCAAACCCATGAATCTCGAAGCAGTCAAATTTTTTCCTAAAAAATGGAAACCTAACCATTTCCTCCTCCATTTTCATCGGAAAGAGAGATTAAGATCCCCGACTTTTTTTGTGATTAGCAAAATCGATCTGTGGTTGCAAAGAAAAGGTCGGGGATCTGGACATTTACAGATTACTTTTACTTAGCCATCCACATATTTTTGATGCATAGGAGCTTGTTTAACCATGCCAACCATAGCGATTAACATATCACAGACTCAATTAGCAGAATTTTGTCAGCGCCATCATGTGCAGAAACTATCCCTATTTGGCTCAATCTTACGAGATGACTTTTCCCCAGAAAGTGATATTGATTTTTTGGTGGAATTTGAACAGGGACAAACCCCCGGATATTTAGGCTTAGCTGGCATGGAAATCGAACTTTCAGAAATGATAGGACGCAAAGCTGATATACGTACACCCAATGAACTAAGTCGCTATTTCCGCCAAGAAGTTTTAGCTCTAGCAGTGGAACAATATGTCAAAAAATAGCGATCATACGAGACTATTGCATATGTTAGATGCCGCAAAAACAGCACTAGACCTTATATCCAACGAGACAAGAGCATCCCTAGATACCGATATCAAACTTTCCCTCTCTTTAGTACGCTTAGTAGAAATCGTAGGCGAAGCAGCAAACCATGTTTCTCCAGAAAAACAGACTGAACTATCAGAAATTCCTTGGCGGCAGATTGTCGGAATGCGTAACCGCATTGTTCATGCTTATTTTGAAGTAGATTTAGATATTGTATGGCGTACAGTAAACGAAGAATTTCCAGCATTAGTCACTATTTTAGAAACCATTTAAGAATTACTTTACTATGGTCATAAACTCTAAGAGATCCTCCTCAATCCCCCTTGTAAAGGGGGAAGAAGAATATTCTCCCCCCTTTACAAGGGGGGCTGGGGGGGATCTACTCCCTGAAACGTAGACAAAGAGACTTATATACACAACTCCACTAAATTACACACAAACCCATGACCCTCGATCCAGTCAAATTCTTTAAGGCTTGCAACCCCAACAAAACCCTCATCGTCTCCAACGAAACAGACCGCAGCTATTACATCGACTTCACCGCCGCCCGAAGCGGCAAACGCAAAACCGTCAGCCTCATCGACGAACTCTATCGCACCATTACCCGTAGCGACGATCGCAGCCATCAACTCTTTACAGGACACATCGGCTGCGGTAAATCCACCGAACTCGGCAAACTCAAATACGAACTCGAACGCCAAGGCTTTCACGTCGTCTATCTCGACTCCAGCGAAGACCTCGTTATGACCGACGTAGACATATCCGACATCCTCCTCACCGTCGCTCGTCAAATCAGCAAAAGTCTCACCGCCGCCAAAATCGAACTCAACCCCGCAGGCTTTCAGGGACTCCTCCAAAAAACTTGGAGCGTCCTCCAAAGCGATGTCAGCCTCTCAGGTGAAGTCAACACCCCTGTCGGCAAAGTCGGCGGTAGCACCACAGGCGAAGTTTCCGCCGACCTCCTCGGTATCGGCAAATTTAGCGCCAAACTCAAAGGCAACCCCGACGCACGCGCCCGACTGCGCCAACACCTCGAACCCCAAACCGATAACCTCCTAGAACTCATCAACAAAGAACTCCTCGAACCCGCCAACAAAGCTCTCCAAGAACGCGGACAAAAAGGCATAGTTGCGATCGTCGATAGCCTCGATCGCCTTGAAAACACCAAAGAACGCAATCAAGCCGAATATATCTTCGTCACACGCGGCGAAAAACTCCGTCAATTCCATTGCCACATCGTCTATACCACCCCCCTCGTTCTCAACTTCTCTAACTCGATTGCACCACTTAGCGATCGCTTTGGCGGCGCACCCAAAGTCCTGCCGATGGTGCGTGTCAAAAATCGCGACAACCAACTCCATGCCGAAGGCATTCACCTATTACGCGACATGGTTCTCGCCCGTGCCTTTCCCGATCTGCCCTCACAGGAACGTGCCCAATATCTCGATCAAGTATTTGAAAATCCAGAAACTTGCGATCGGCTATGCACCGTCAGTGGAGGTCACGTTCGCAACCTTCTCGTTCTCCTCTACGGCTGCCTCCAAAAACAAGACCCACCCATCGATCGCGACACCCTCGAAGAAGTGATCGCCACCCAACGCGATTCCCTCGTCAGAGCGATCACTGCCAATGAATGGGATCTTCTGCAACAGGTCAAAGCACAAAAAGCCGTCGGCGGCGAAGAAGGCTATCAAACCCTCCTCCGCAGCCTCTTTGTCTTTGAATATCTTGATGAGAACGGTACATGGTTTGGACTCAACCCCATCCTCGCCGAAGCCGAACAATTGAAGTAGCGTCAGAAACCTCCTCCAGCAGGAGTTTCAATTACAAAAGTATCTCCAGAATCCATTTGAACTGTCGCAGTACTGGTTAAATCGGTAATTGTACCATCATGCCTAACTACATAATTTCGACCAGTTGCACCAGCTTCACCACCATTTAAGCCAAAGGGAGGAATCACGCGACTGCTGGATAAAATTGCCGCAGTCATTGGTTCCAGAAACTTGATCCGCCTCGTCACACCATTGCCGCCTTTGTGTTTGCCCTTACCGCCACTATTTACCCTGATGGAGAACTCTTCCAAAAGCACAGGAAAGCGCCATTCCAGAATCTCAGGATCGGTGAGTCGCGAATTGGTCATGTGCGTTTGAATCGCATCAGTACCATCAAAATCAATCCCCGCCCCCGATCCGCCACAAATGGTTTCGTAATATTGATAGCGATCGCTACCAAAGGTAAAGTTATTCATCGTCCCCTGTGAGGCTGCCATCACCCCCAACGCACCATACAAAGCATTGGCGATCGCCTGTGAAGTTTCGACATTGCCCGCTACTACCGCCGCAGGATAAACAGGATTGAGCATCGAGCCTTCAGGAACAATGATTTCCAAAGGTTCTAAACATCCGCCATTAAGAGGGATATCATCATCAACGAGAGTACGGAACACATACAGTACAACGGCTTTGCAAACCGCAAGCGGTGCATTAAAGTTATTCCCTAATTGTGGCGAAGTTCCCGTAAAGTCAATTTTTGCCTTTCTCTCAATGGGATCTAAGCTTACCGATACTACAATTTGACTCCCATTATCAATAGGATAGACAAACCTACGCTCATCTTTTTCCTTTGCTAAATTTGCGATCGCTTTGCGAATAGCATCTTCCGCATTGTCGCGCACAAAGCCCATATAGGCTTGCACTATTGCCGCACTATAGTGATTTACCATATGCTGAAGTTCTTTTGCCCCACATTCGTTTGCGGCGATCTGGGCTTGCAGATCGGCAATATTTTGAGCAGGATTACGGGCGGGATGTGCACTAGAAGTTAATAAGGCGAGGATTTCCACTTCGCGAAACTTACCATTTTTCACAAGCTGAAAATTATCAAATAGAATTCCTTCTTCTTCGATGCTAGTACTATGAGAAGGCATCGAACCGGGGGTAATGCCGCCAATATCCGCATGATGTCCGCGAGAAGCAACATAAAAAATCGGCTGTTCGGAATCAATAAATACAGGCGTAATTACCGTGATATCAGGTAAATGCGTTCCACCGTTATAGGGGTTATTGGTTGCAAATACATCACCAAAATGGATATTTGCAGTTCCCTTTTCTGTGATTAAAGCCTTGACACTTTCACCCATCGAGCCGAGATGTACAGGAATATGTGGCGCATTAGCAACCAATTCACCTTCGCGATCAAAAATTGCACAGGAAAAGTCCAAGCGCTCGCGGATATTCACACTTGCACTCGTATTTTGCAAGGTAAATCCCATCTGTTCAGCAATGGATTGAAAGAGATTATTAAAGATTTCTAATTTAATCGGATCGGGAAGAGATCCCCCTAAATCCCCCTTGTAAAGGGGGACTGAAATTTCTTCTCCCCCCTTTATAAGGGGGGCTGGGGGGGATCTATCTTCGGCTTGAAATGAAGATCCCCCTAAATCCCCCTTGTAAAGGGGGACTTGAAGAGAATCCTCTCCTCCAGACATTTGATTTTGATATTGAGGCGATCGCCTCAATATCAAACAATCATCCTCATTTAACTCTGCTTCCCAATTAGGCTCGATCGCATTAGTCCCCGTTGCATCAATAATCAATGCTGCGCCCACAATGCGATCGCCTACCCGCAAATCCTCCCGCCGAAATACAGGAGTTTCCCGCCATGCACCTGCCATGTAAACTTGGGCTTTTTGGCTGTTAGATTGGCTATTAGCTGTTGGCTGTTGGCTATTAGCCTTTTTCCTTTTTCCTTTCTCCTTTTTCCTTGAAACGATAGTTTCCACAGCGATCGCTTCGACGATTAGAGCCTTGTCTGCAAAGATGAAGCCATAGCGCTCCTTGTGCAAAGACTCAAAATTAGTTCGCAAATAATCACAGGTTTCTTGGGAAGAGAATCCGAGAGAGTTGGGAATTGCTACCGTTAGCGATGAATCTGTACCTGTGTAACGTAGTCGCAAACTAGTTTCAATCTGTAAATCACCATCCTCATTACCTTGCAAAATCTCAGACTTACCCTCTTCACTGAGATTTTGTGCCGTAGTTTCCAGTTCTGCTAGCAGTTCTAAATTTAGCTCTGACTCCACCGAGCGATCGCGAATTGTGCGAATATCCGCTAAACCGATGCCATAGGCGGATAACACCCCTGCGTAGGGATGGATAAATACCTGCGTCATACCTAACACATCTGCGATCGCGCAGGCGTGCTGACCACCCGCACCACCAAAGCAACAGAGGACATATTCGGAAACATCATAGCCACGCTGGACAGATATTTTTTTGATTGCCATCGCCATTTTTTCGACCGCAATTTCTAGGAATCCTTGGGCGACAACTTCAGGCGTAACCGTTTGACCTGTAGCTTGACTAATGTTTTGCGCTAATTCCGTAAACTTCTCAACTACAACTTCGCGATCGAGAGGTAAGTTTCCATCTTTGCCAAATACTTTCGGAAAGAAATCAGGCTGTAACTTCCCTAACATCACATTGCAATCGGTTACGGCTAAATTACCGCCATTCCGATAACAGGCAGGTCCGGGAAATGCGCCTGCTGATTCAGGACCTACGCGATATCTTGCACCATCAAAAAACAGTAAGGAACCTCCACCTGCCGCCACTGTATGGATTGCCATCATTGGCGTACTTAGTCTCACGCCAGCAACTTCTGTAGATAGCGATCGCTCATAACTTCCCGCATAATGCGCCACATCTGTGGAAGTTCCACCCATATCAAAACTAATAATTTTCTCAAAACCTGCTTGCAAACAGGTTTGCACAGCACCCACAATCCCCCCTGCGGGACCTGAAAGAATACTATTTTTCCCTTGAAAAGTTTTCGCTTCCGTCAAGCCCCCATTGGACTGCATGAACATTAATTTCGTAGTCTGATCCCCCTCTCCCCTTTTGGGAGAGGGGCTAGGGGTGAGGGTCTGATTAAGTTCAGTACTAACGCGATCGACATAGCGCTTGAGAATTGGCGATAGATAAGCATCCACAACCGTCGTATCACCACGACTAACAAACTTAATTAAGGAACTAATTTCATGGGATACAGAAACTTGCGTGAAGCCAATTTGCTCGGCTAATTCGGCTAACCTTTGCTCATGGTGCGGATAGCGATAACTATGCATTAAAGCGATCGCACAAGCCCTAATTCCTAAATCATAAGCTTTTTGTAATTCTTGAATCGCCAAATCCTCATTCAAAGAAATGTGAACTTCCCCATGAGCGCTATAACGTTCTTCTATTTCAATTACCTGCTCATAAAGCATTTCAGGTAACACAATATGACGAGCAAAAATATTCGGACGATGCTGATAGCCGATGCGTAAGGCATCCCGAAAGCCTCTCGTAATCAATAAAACCGTGCGATCGCCTTTTCGTTCCAATAAGGCATTAGTCGCAACAGTAGTTCCCATTTTAATTGCCGCTATTTGATCAATGGGAATTGCTTCATCAGTCGAAAGTCCTAAAATATCGCGAATCCCTTGAATCGGCGCATCGGTATAGCGATCGGGATTTTCTGAAAGCAATTTATGCAGCACAATCTCGCCATCTGGACGCTGGGCGACAATATCGGTAAATGTGCCGCCGCGATCAATCCAGAATTGCCATTTAGAATTTGTGTTAATTTTACTAACCTTTTCCAAATCAGAACTCATGACAAATAATGTATTGGGTGAATGTTATAGCTATAGCTACACAAAACCGAAACGAGAGTTGTAGCGCAAAGCGCTACAACTCTCGTTTCGGTTTTGTGTTTGTCCTAACATAATTGGCTACTGCTATATATGCTTTGATGATAGGCGATCGCCGCGAAAGTTATATCCAATAGCAGCAAATCACTATACAATCCTAGTTAATCAAACTAGTAACTTAAGCCAAAATCAACCAAAATGACTACACATTTTATTACTGCGGAAATTGAGATTAATGAGAATCAAGAAGCGATCGCCAAAACCGTTGAACAGGAGCTAGCCAAACATGGGGAACCATTACGTTGGGCAATTGCTGCGGTAGAGAGTAAAGTTGACACTGACACAAATATTAAAACCGCCCATGTTGAGGCAGTAGTCACTCGGAAATAACCCATAGGTTTTGCCCCAAAGGGGCAAAACCTATGGGTCAGAGAGAACGATATATTTGCAGAGCAGTCTCTTTGATCTTTTTGGAAAGATTTTCTGATTGCAGATCGATTAGTATTTGCCGAAATTTCTGTTGTGAATCCGTTAACTCTTGAATCTGCTGCTGAAGCATTTCCACTTCATCTAACTTTTGTTGTAGCGATTCAGTTAGCTCTTGGACTCTCTGCTGTAAATATTCAACTTTGTCTTGCGTTGTATTAGGATGAATATCCTCTAGAACATCCTCTAGGGTTAATGATTCCACATCAACATCATCAAAGTCTACAGCACTATCATATTGAACAGAACCATTTTCCCTTTTCCAGTCTAGCCTCTGCATAGCAAGATTAATAGCTTGATTAATGGAACTTTGACTACCTTTAAAATTGATTCTATCTAGAACTTCATTGTCATCATCGTCAGAGAGCAAAAAATTACCAGACACCGCAATTTCTGTCGGAATCTCTTCAGAATCTTGATATAGCTCTACTCTTTTGACAACCAATTCTTCTTGATCATCTAAATTGTCATTACCTGCTGCATATTGTTCATCTGCAAAAAACAACTTAGAAAAGGCAGGCGATCGCAAACGTAGTTGCCAATATTGCAAACATTGACTTAAAACCTGCGACATCTTAAATAAAAATTCCGCTTCTTGGTCTTTCCATTCCCTTACGCGATCGCATTGTTGGACAACTGCTAGTCCCCAGAGTTGATTGATTGAGGTTGATTCATCTAATAGGAGCGGAGCTGACATCATGGCTTTGATCTCTGTCCTTTGCCAATATTGATGGACAGCCCAAGTTTCAGTAATTTGAGCAACGTTTTCCAGAATAATCGGACGATCACAGGGATAATTTTGTGTTGAATCTACTCCGAAGTAATTGATGGGATATATATGATTTTTAATGCTTGGACAATTAGGGGAAACTGCTTCGACTAGGATTTTTCCCTCATTCGGGCTAATGAATTGGTAAATAGCAACACGATTACTGGCGAGTTTCTCTCCCAAACTCGTTAAGAAAATTTTTAATAATGCCTCTGGGCTAGTACTTGAGAACATTGCCGTGGCAATTGATTCAACCCCCATTGCTTCCCTCGAATCCCAAGATGAAAAAACTTCGTCCATAAGTTACAAAGTATAAGCGATCGCCATAGTACCCCGACGTAAAAATTGCTGGTTTGGAGTTGTAGGTGCTGACAGCCCCAAACTAGTTTTGAGATGAGAATTGCTGACATAATTAAGTTTAGCTTGTTGATTTACTAGAAAGAAGTGATAAGGTGTCGTCTTTTTCGTAAATTGCTAATTATTTTGCTAAATTTTGGTTTTCAAGTTTTATGAGTACAGGTCGGTTAATTATCCAGTTAGGCATTGCCGCCTATATCTTATTTACTTTACTTCCCGACAGTAGTACGCAGATGGTAGCTTTCCCTTGGGTATTGCTGTGGCAAGTAGGATTACTCTGCTTGGCGATCGCAGGTTTGTTAAATCTATGGCGTAAGGACAAACCATTTTACTTATTGGGCAATGGCTTTGACTGGGTGGTTGGTTCTGGCTTTGTGACACTATGCCTATCGACGATGTTTTCACAGTTTCCCAATCAGTCTATGTGGTATAGCTTGACTGCCTTTGGCTATTTGATTGCTTTGTATGTGACCAATAATTTTTTGCATAGCAATCATGAAGCTAATAACTCCTCATCTGGAATCTTATCGATTTTGCGATTTCAAGGCTTGCTAGGGATAGCCGTAATTGTGGAAAGTCTGTGGTTATGGACTACGCAAACATGGCTGCCCCAATTGACCCAACTAGGCAAGCTCAATCAATGGGGATTAAATCTCTCCTACGATTTTTCCGATTTGCAGTCCCGTAACTGGGCTCCTATGGGACATCAAAATTATGTGGCAGGATTTTTGATGTTAGTTTTACCGATTTTTGCAAGTTTAGCGATCGCCCAAAAGGGGATATGGCGATCAATCTGGTTAGCAGGAATTGGTTTAGGGTTGATTGATTTATATACCACTAGCTCACGGGGTGGTTTTTTAGGGCTAGGTGCAATCGTTGTCTATGGAATTATCGTGGCAATATTTCGCAGCAAGATTAGTCGTTGGATAGTGGTTTTGGGAGGGAGTGGGGCGATCGCTTTATTGGGATTTCTGATCGCAGCTAATAATCGTTTGCGATCGCTAATATCAGGATTATCAACAAGTCTTACGAATCCTACTCAAGGATCGGGCGAATTACTATTTAGAACTATTGCCGCCGATGTCGGTTGGCGCATGGGGCTAGACCATTGGCTATTTGGGGCAGGGGCAGGTTCGGCGGTGATGCTGTATCAGCAATATCGTCCCCAATGGGCAGGTCGTGAGGCGGAGATTTTATTTCAACTGCATAGTACACCCGTGCATCTCTGGGCAGAACTGGGGACTGGGGCAGTCATTACCTTTGTCTTTCTATTAGTTGCCCTCATCAGTCTCTTCATTCGCTTACATCAATCTCCCAGTTGGAAAGCACATTCACAGGATCAGGCGTTTACCTATGGATTATTTGGTGCTGTACTAGGATATGGCATGTTGGCAATTACGGACTATCAGCTTGATGTACCTGCGATTAGTGGCAGCTTAGTCATTGTCTTTGCGAGCTTGGCTTATCTGGGGCAAGTACATAATCATGAATTGATTACCCTTGGTTACAAGCAGCCCCGCCTCTGGTTAGCAATGATTGTAACGGTTTATCTAGGGGCGGCGATCGTTTGGCTAGTACCTGTAAATACGGCTTGGCAAGCATCAAGTGTGGGATTTATTTATTTAGCAAGAGCCAAGTCTGAATTAGCTAATGCGAAACAGGAAGATCTGCCTGAAGCGATCGCCACAGTTGATAAATTCCAAGATCGCTTGAAGCTAGCCAATCAACTGACACCTTGGGAACCTTACTATCCCTATCAATTAGGATGGAACTTAGCCGACCTTGCCATTACCTATCCAAATTTACCGCAGGCGAAAACTTGGCAAAAAGAGGGATTAGCATGGATCAAAACAGCGATCACTACGAATCCCCATAATGAAGCTACCTACAATGCCGCAGCATGGCTGAGTCTGCAACAGGACGGAACTGATGCGGCTCAAGAGGCAGAGACATATTTCCGTAAAGGCTTAGAGCTAGTTTCTACGAAAAAATCGCTCCAGTTTGGATTAGGGGTGAGTTTATTGCGGCAAGGCAAAACTGCGGAAGCGATCGCTGCCATCACCACGGAAATCGTTAACGATCCGATGTTCATTACTAGCCCGATCTGGTCAGACGCAGCGTTACAAGCGCTCTATCCACAAGTAGTAGCCAATCTGGAGCGCACCTATCGCAACAATCCGAATCAAGCGGTAAATCTCGTGGCACTCAGATGGTGGACAGGTCAACCTAGGGCTGTGGAGGAACTTCAACAAAGTGGTCATCCTACAGCAATACTACTAGCCAAGGCGATCGCTAATAATACGGATGCCTTGCAAGCTGTGAAGCAAAATCCCCAGACTCCTTTAGAAATGTTGGTTTCAGCTTGGCTCAATCCTAATTTGCGCGATAAATTATTAGAACGTGCCTATGTATTTGCCTCTAGCAGTTTGCCCGATGAACGCTCGGCAGCTATTGTGAATGCCATGAGCGATCGCATGAAACAAGCCCCAAATTTTGATGCATGGCTACGTCAGCCTTTGCCGCCGAATAGTCCACTGGTCATGAACTATCGCCGAGCGAGATTAGGCTTTAATGTGGTGAGTCGTCATGTGGATGGTGTAGTACCGATGGACTTTTTCAATGTTAGCGATCGCGCTGAAATCGCGCTCTTTTTGAAAGATCTGTTTTCGTAAAATGGTTAGATATTTTTTACGGCACGGCGAAGCCGCGCCGTAAAAAATCGGTTTGCTCTGACCATTTTATGAACCTAATTTCCAAATTTTGATTTTGCCATCGAGACTGCCACTAACTAAGAACTTCTGATCATTGCTAAATTCTACAGAGGCGACACCGCGCTCGTGATCCGCTAACACCTGTGGCGATCGCTTCTCTTTTAAATGCCAAACTCGCACGGTTTTATCCGCACTACCAGTTGCCAGCAAGCGATCGTCTTTACTGAAATCGAGAGTATGGACTTCTCCAGTATGTCCAGTCAACACTTCCTTGAGTTGCCCTGTAGCCGCATCCCATAGACGGACAGTATTGTCTTCCATTGCTGTAGCAATCAGTTTGCCATTATTGCTATAGGAAATGGAGCGAACAGAACTACCACTTTCCGATAGAGTTTTGACAATTTTGCCCGTTTCCACATTCCAAAGATGAATCGCCCCATCCTTGCAAGCACTCGCTAAAATTTTGCCATCGGCGGTAAAAGAGACATCATATACCCAAGATTTTTCTTGGAAAATATTAATCGGTTTACCTGTATCAGCATTCCATAGACGAATCGTGCGATCGGCTCCCGAACTGGCAATCATTTTGCCATCAGGACTAAAAATTGTGGTGTATACCCTTTCTTGATGCCCTTCGAGGGTACGCAAAATTTTGCTGGTTTTTACATCCCAAATAATCACTTTGCGATCATCGCTGGCATTGACAAGCTTTTTGCCATCAGGACTAAAGTAAATGTCATAAACCCGACCCGTATTCCCTTTGAAACTCTGGAGTTTCTTGCCTGTAAAGACATCCCAGAGATCAATACTGCGCTCAGAACTTGCACCCGCAAGGGTTTTACTATCAGGACTAATGGCTACACCATAAATTGCATCACTAGTGGACAATTCTTTGAATAGAGTAATGGAGCCTGTGCTTACCGAATTACTTGTAGATGTGGTTAAAGCTTGAGAGCTAGGACTGTTGAGATTGACTTCTTCGGCAGTATTGTTGCGGATTGTTTTTGGTGGAACCGCTAATATTAAAACGATAGTCGTCAGAGCGATCGCACTGAGCGTTGTCAATCCTACAACCCAATGCCAAGGCTGAATATGCTGCAAAATGGCTAACTTCTTGGATTTGGGTTGTTGCGCTGAGTGGAGATCATGAACATTATCACTGGTGAGATCACCACTGAGCCGAATTGTTGGCAAACTGTGATTCACATTCGAGATTGGATAGCGATCGCGAAATTCCTTGAGCGCTTCGTAGGCAACATGAGCATTAGTATAACGCTGGCGAAAATCAAACCGTACCATCTGCGAAAGAATATCCGCAAACTCGGGATAGACCTTGGGAGCATAGTTGCGCCATACAATTTCCAGATTGTCATCCTTTTCTAAATGGCTAGGCGGAATTCCTGTCAAAGATTGGATGCCAATCATGCCGATCGCATAGAGATCGCTGGCAAACTTTGGTTCTCCATGAGCCTGTTCACTAGGCATATATCCTGGTGTGCCAATACCGACCGTGTAGGCAGCCTGATCAACTTGTCCGTTTAAGAGCATTGTCGGCGTAGCGATTTGCTTAACTACACCAAAATCGATGAGAAAGAGCTGTCCATCGCGTCGTCGAATGATATTTTCGGGTTTAATATCACGATGAATTACATTATGTTGATGCACAAAACTCAACACGGTCAGCAGATTTTGCAACAAATCCACAACTGCAAACTGCTCCCAAATTTTGCCTCGAATCAATTCGTGGCTCAGGTCTCTGCCATCAATATATTCTTGAACTAGATAAAATTCTGATAATTCCTCAAAGTGAGCAAATAGTTGCGGAATCTGAGGATGGGCTCCTAGCCTGTATAGTACCTGAGCTTCAGTTTCAAATAGCCGCCGCGAGAGCTGCAACATATTTGGGTCTTGATTGCGTGGGCATAATCTTTTAATTACTCGTGATGGGCGATCGGGCAAATGCAAGTCCCGTGAGAGATAGGTCTCACCAAATCCGCCACCACCTAAACGTGTCATAACTTCGTAATGTCCGCCGACTAGCTGCCCTGCTGTAAGACTCATATTTAAGCTATTTCTGGGGTGATCTCAGATTTGCTAATCATCTTGACATATTGCCAATCAATTTTATAGTTGTCACCAATCTTGTTAGAACAATATTATGTGACATTGCGAAGTACTGTCCAATAACATAACTACCGTCACTTACAGCGCTTTGCGCTTACTGAAACCCCAAAGAAATTTTTGAAAGCGCGGCGGAGCCGCGCTTTCAAAAATTTCTCTGTACTACTCAAAACCTCAATAGGCTGTATTTTAGGACAAAATCAAAACCCAAGCAGAGAAAGGTGGCGCTTCGCGCCACCTTTCTCTGCTTGGGTTTGATGTCCTGATACACTTGGCGAAAGTTATATTTGGTTTAGTTTCTTAAAAACCGATGCTTAATTTTCTTGGTGATTGTGTTGATCTCAGGAATTTTCATTTGTACGGCGATCGCCCCAAATATTAGTAGAGCGACCATACTAGCGATCGCTAAGCCAAAAATCTGTGCACCAAATTTTACAACTACACTCATACTGCCTAAGTTTTGACTTAATGCATAGTAAATGCCCCAACTGACTCCACCTGCGATCACACTAGCAATGACCAGACCAAAAATTGTGATACTCCAGCTTTTGAGCGGCATTCCATTCAGGCGGCGATCGAGGACATACATCATCACAATCATGGAAATGACATTCACGGCTACCGTTGCAAGTACTAGTCCTGGTGCGCCAAATTTTTGAACTAGGAGGTAATCAAATAGCCCATTTAGAAAAATATTAACAATGCTAATTTTAAAGGGTGTATCGCCATCGCCAAGAGCATAAAACACCCGCACCAATACATCGCGCCCCAAATACACAAACATACCTACAGAGTAAGCCATCAATACGGATGCGGTTAGCTGTGAAGCCTCTGTATCAAAGGCATAACGTTCGTAAACCACCTGAGAGATTGGCAAAGCTAGAGCCACCATTAAGCCACTCAAGGGCAACATTGTTAAAGCTGTAAGCATCAAGCCCTGACGAATCCGCTGTTTCAGTTCATCCCAATTTTCGGGATCGGTTAGTTTCGATAAAACAGGAAACAGTGGTACAAGGATCACATTCGACAAAATCCCTAATGGTGTTTGCACTAGCAATCCTGCATAGCCCATTGCGGAAACTGCCGCCGCCGCATTAGGAATAAATGAAGCAAAAAATAAATCCGTCCAGACATTAATTTGCAACATCCCCGATGAAAAGGTAGCAGGAACCATGATTTTCATCACTTCTTTGACTTCGGGGCGCTGAAAGTCAAACTTTAGCTTAAATCCTCCCATACCTGATTTGATCTGTACAGGCAACTGCACTAGCCATTGCAACACTGCACCTGCCAATGTTGACCAAGCGAGGACTGCACCACCTAACATCGCGTTTTCAGGCAGTAATATTTTGTCTCCCAAAGTCCACACTAAGCCACCGATGCCAATTAGGACGGTCAAGCTAGAAAAGATGGGACTCACTGAAGGCAACCAGTAAGTATCCGATGCATTAAGTGCGCCAAAGCCAATACCCACTAGTCCTGCTAAGACTGCCATCGGAGCCATGATCTGAAACTGGTGGATGGCAATGTCTTTAGTAATCTTGAGATTTTGAATCGTTTCAAGGGAAATACCCTTAGCTAGTAAGTCTGCTTCTGGCGTAAACAGCCCTGGGGCAACTAGGTGCATTAAGGGTTCTGCAAAAATCACTAAAGCGATTGTCACTAATAGCAAAATGCCTGTAACGATAGTGGTGATGCTGTCGATGATTGTGGCAACTTCGCGGCGATCGCGCTTGGCAAGGACACTGACGATCGCACTATGAAAAGGTCCATTAATGCCACCGAGCAAAATTAGTAAAAATCCAGGAATTACATAGGCAAAGTTATATGCACCATAAGCTGTGCCGTTACCAAAGGCAGCAGCGATCGCCACTTGGCGCAGTAAACCAAATATTTTGCTCAATAATGTGGCAACTGCCACAATCGTCGCGATATTGAGAAGCGATCGCTTAGTAGATTGTGGTGGTTGGGTTTCGATGACGATATCTTCTTCTTCGTTGCCAGACAAAATTGGTGCTGCCCCTTACAATTTAAACTCTGAAAAATGTAACACCAAATTACAACGTTACAGCGCGTTGTGCCGAATTAAAATTTGGGAAAGCGTTGTGAAGCCAAGCTTTCCCAAATTTAGGCTGTATGTCACGAAAAAAGCGCCGAGCACTAAGTTTAGTTAGCGATCGGCGCTTTCGTAATGTCTACGACAATTTACACAGATACTTTACGCAAAGAATTCGCTTAGTAAAGCTCTTCTTCTTTGTGGGTCTCAATGGTGACATCAGAGGTTGGCTTAGCGACACAGGTCAACACATATCCAGCTTCGATCTGATCATCATCCAAGAATGACTGATCTTCTTGATTAACAGTACCGCTGACGATTTTACCTGCACAGGAAGAGCAAGCACCAGCACGACAGGAGTAAGGAAGATCTAGACCTTCAGCTTCTGCGACATCAAGAATGTAATCGTCATCAGATACATTGATGGTTTTAGAATCACCGTCGGTAATAAGCGTTACTTTGTATGTAGCCATGTTTTCTGTAATAAACCTGTTAAGGATTGCAGCCCCAATCATAAGTTATATCCGAACCCTAAACAAGAGAAAAACAATGAATTGAGCTACATTTATCTTGTCAAAGTCTCCCCTAACTCCAATTGGGTAAGAATTACAGCAAACAATTACTTTTATAATTTGTGGTCTTGAACAAATGCGAATATTGATAATGCTTAGTGTCGCTGATTGTCATCTGAAAGCATATATAAGTTTTTGAGATAAGTAGATAGGTATACACCACAGATATGCTTATATAGCAATGCAAGAGATAGCTAGAAAAATCAAAAACCAAATAAGTGAAGGCGGAATTTCGTGCTGCCTTCACTTATTTGGTTTTTATCTCCTAAGCAAACCTTACATTGCTATATCAAATGGTAGAGACTGCTATATTTTTTTCGCATTTTGGTTTCTTATATAGCAATCCTAAATGGTTTATAGAAGCGCCTCCTCGGGAAGCCCTCCCATAAACTCAAAAATCTACAAGTGATTTAGGACTGCCTATATAGCAATCCTAAATGAGTCGTAAGAAGCTTCGACTTCGCTCAGCCAACATATACCGATGGCTGAGCGAAGCCGAAGCCCTATTTTTCTCATAAGTGATTTAGGATTGCTATATATAGCTAGCTATAGAAATATATAAGGAACCACAATATAAATTATGAAGGGAGTTTTGCCATAAATATCTCATTGCGTTTTATAGATCAAAAAAGCTCCGAGCGCTAAACATATCAGTTAGTGCTCGGAGCTTTTAGAATATTTCTGAATTTTTTTAAGAAGTGGTTAGTAGAGGGCTTCTTCTTGGTGGGTCAATACTTCGAGGTCAGATTGAGGATAGGTTACACAAAGTAGGGCATATCCAGCTTCGATTTGCTCATCATCCAAGAAGGACTGGTCACCTTGATCGATATCACCCTTGAGAATCTTACCAGCACAGGAAGAACAAGCTCCAGCACGGCAGGAGTATGGAAGTTCAATGCCTTGAGCTTCTGCAACATCAAGAATGTACTCATCCGAAGGAACATCAATAGTTTGAGAGTTACCTTCGTTATCAATAAGTTTTACTTTGTAGGTAGTAGCCATGAATGTAATAAACCTCTTAAAGATTGCAATCAAATTCATAAACGAGGGCTTGAAGCTGTACCAAAGTATAGGTACTCTGCCAAGTTCTGTTTATCTCCATCACCCACAGGGGCACTAAAACGCATCATATCGTTCTTAGCCTCACGACGAACAGTTAGGTTTTTATTTCTACCATTGGTTATAGGTGATAGTTATAGATTGCTTTTGATATATCTAAATTAGGTGAATCCTTCTCTGGCAGTTTATTTTAGGTGTTTTAATGGGGCTATAAAATGATGAGTTTTCGTTTAAATTTAAAAATATTCAATAACTTTTTATTAACTTATATACTTTCCTAATTTATAGGTTAGGTTTTAATAGAAAAATTCAATCAATAATATTGGCTCAATTCTGAGTGCTTAGGTGTTGTAGCGAAACTCACTAGAGGAAAGAAACGCTCATCCATCAGCGAAATGTGCGATGAAACGCAACTACAATGGCGACAGCCATATCAGTTCTATGCTCAAAATTATCTTGTTTTTGGCTCTATAGTTATTTCGGGGAGGTCAAACAAGATAAACGACTCAATACTTTTAATGACAGGTGTTTCAAATATCGAAGACCTGCGATGCTAAAACTATTGCACATCAAGCATTTTAGCTATTTAAGCTAAAGTGCCTCCCAAAAACACCTATTGAGCCTTCATTAATTGCACATGCGATGCAATTAGAGTTTTAGTCATTTTTGTGTAAGTCCTAAGCAATTTAAGTTTGGGCGCGAAGTGCTGTAGGTAACTTGTACCAAGGAACGTGGGGATATGCGTGGTGTTCCCAATGATAATGACCGAAGTTGTAACAACTCAAAAATGACCACAGTACTGAATAGCGATCGCTATGCAAACGTGGCGAGAAGTTTAAATTGTTATCAATTAGGCGATGGGGAAGATATGTGCCAAAGAAAAATAGTTGTAGCGAACTGAGGATGAGGGGTAAAAGCCAAAAGAGGATTAGATTTGTGAGGGAAACCTTGAAAGCGATCATCAAGATTGCAATAATCACAATCATGCTCGTAATGAAAGTAATTAGCGATCGCAATGGAAAATATTCGCCCATAAATTTGCAATACCAATGGATGGGATTTGCTCCATCACCATGAAAATCTGGATCGCCACTTTGAGAGGGATAGCGATGATGATTAATATGATTCACCAAACAGCGATCATAGGGCAGAAATCCATAGATGCCTAACATCAAGCGTCCAACGATCTTGTTAAATCGTTGGTTCTGCGGGATTAAATTCCCATGCATAGATTCATGGGCAAGAATAAATAGCCCAGTGTGCAGATATGTACGGACTAAGATCGAGCAAATTAGCCATATCCAAGAACTATTTGGTACGAAAATCTGAAAAGAGCCAACTAGACTAGCAATCCATAAACTGGATATAACAACGGTTATGATTGCGCCCATCCAGTTATCAGTTTCAAGCGCCTTTTTTTGCAGGCTAAGCATTTGCATTTCTCAAGAGGCAATTAATGAATTACAAGAAATCCTTAAAAAGTGTTGCTTTGCTGCACTTTTTAAGGATTTCTTAGTTTGAAGCGCAAAGCGCTGTAATTTTTTAACGAATCAAGTTCAATAATTCTTTGGGAGAAGCGAGTAAGTCGATCGCTACGAAGAAGATCTTATTGCTAGGGTCAAGCAAAAAGCGCCAAGAAATATTCATACCTACACCAGAGCCAAACCAAGGTGTTTGAACCTTACCAGTGATTTTAATTTGGGTGTAGCCACCATCTGCTGGTTCAGAAACGCCTCTTTCTGGAACAAGTACGAGATTTTGACATTCTTCTTTAAAGAAGCGCATAATTGCTTCCTTGCCAACGATTGGTCTTTGGAAGGGAGGTTGTAAAGCACCATCGGGAAGGAATAGCGCGATTAAAGCCTCAAAATCATTAGCATTCAAGTTATCCATGTAAGACAATACGGTGGGATTGTCAATTCCTTCGATCTTAACTTGAGTGCGCTTTGACTGGTCTTTAGGAGGCAATACTGGCTCACTAATGCGGGTGACTCCATCTAACTTATTAGGGTCATAACCCATATCTACAACTGCGTTGCGGAGAATTGTAATTTGCTGACCGGGTTCTAGACTAATTAATGTGGCAAGAACTGCGGAAGCATTAGCGGAAAGCTTGTATCCTTCAGGAATAGGAGCAACAATTCCTTCTTCCATCCATTTCCCGAGCTGATACCAAAAGCCTAGCTTGATATTTTGCGACCAAATAGCGTAGGTACGACAGATAGGAGTATCAGCACGATTAGCTAGGTCACACATGACCTGAGTTTGTTGCTGAAAACTCATTTTTTTGATTTCATTTAGAGTCAATTCGGCTAACTGCATACTTGCTGCTCCCGGAGCTGCGATCGTTACAGTTTTACCCATCTCAAGGTATGTAAACCAAATCCAAGCGAGTTGATCTTCGGTACTAAGTTGATTGAATCTTGCTGTGGTTGCTGGTACAACGTCAGCAGCCAAGGTGTTAGGGAAAATATTTCTTGCAGTGGAAACGGTATATGTCATATGAGTTGTTTTAGGGGTTGACTGAAGAGATTTAAGTCCGCACAAGAGCATAAACGGTCGAAACAAATCTGGAACTAAGTTAGGAAAACCTCAATTCCAGCAGTTATGGGCGAATCAGTTATCGCATATTAAGCAATTACAGAGCCTGCAATTACTACATAGTTAGAATAATTAATTCTGAGAAATCACAACAATAATCAAGTAATTAAGTGAGTCAATTAAGCAAGTTATTGTCTTTAGTGCTCATTGATTTCTTTCACTAATATCTACTCATATTGTCATGACCGTTTCAAAACCTCTAAAGATAGAGATCCCCTAACAATCTGTACAACGGAGTAGACAGCGCAAAGCACTATCGATTCTTTTTGAGTTTGATGATAGGCAACACAAATAGCTATTTATCCTGACTTTAACTCTACTTACTTGCAATTGATGACATTTTAACGATATATAGTCACTTGTATCAGTACATAAAACCCAAATAGTGTAAGGCGGTGCTTCGCACCGCCTTACACTATTTAGGTTTTATGTCCTAACAAGAATAGAGACAGCTATATGTAATTAGTAATTAAAAAAATCGTAATCTGTAATTTTTAACCCTGCGCGCTCACCATCAGAGAAACCTATCATGCCAAAACAACTAGCGGAGTCATCTTGGCGATCGCCCTTTTTTTTGATAATTGTGGGGCTATTTGTAATAGTGTTTATCTTAGAATTTTCCACACCACCAGACTATGTGATGAGTTATCTCTACATCATCCCGATTCTGGTTGCTAACTCTCGATTGAGTCGTGGTAAGACGCTGCAAATCATCATAGCTGCTGTAATTTTGACACTACTTAACATCTGGGTTCCCATCCACGACAAAATTCAAACTTCAATGGTGGTGAACCGTTTGGTGACGGTATTTGCTTTGATCTTGACTGGAATTTTAAGCGATCGTTATCGTCAGACCCAACAGATTTTAGACCAGCAACAGGTCAAGCTTCAAACCCAAGAACAGCTCATGAATGTGCGTGAGGATTTTACTTCCACTTTAGCTCATGACTTACGGACTCCTTTACTAGGTGCGATCGAAACGCTTCAAGCCTTTGAACGAGGACATTTTGGAACGATTCAATCCACTCAAAAGACGGTCTTAGCGACAATGATCCGCAGTCATCAGAATAGTTTGCGATTAGTGGAAACTCTCCTTGATGTCTATCGCAATGAAATGGAAGGTTTGCAACTGCAATTAGCGCCAGTTAATTTAGCAGTTATCGCAGAGGATGTTGCAACTTCTCTCTTAAGTCTATCTACTAATCGTAGTGTCTATCTGAATTTGCACTATGGTGATTCAGACTTTCGCAAATTCCTATGGGTGAATGGCGATGATTTCCAATTACGGCGAGTTTTTACAAATTTGCTGACCAATGCTATTAATCATTCACCCCGTGGCGCAAAAGTGGAATTAGTGTTAGAAACTCAATCTGCTTATCAGGTGGTGCAGGTGCTTGATAGTGGTGCAGGGCTGAGAGCCGATGAAAAACCCTATCTATTTGGAAGATTTTATCAAGGACAAAGCGATCGCCTTGCGACTGGTTCAGGTTTAGGTCTATATCTATCTCGTCAAATTATTGAAGCGCATGGCGGTACAATTTGGGCAGAAAATCGAAATCATCAGGGCGCAGTTTTTGGCTTTCGTTTGCCAGCCCTGCCGTACTCATCATCATAACTAACCAAAATATTTTTAAATTCTTGCTGCGTAAGAATTTAAAAATATTTTGGTAGGGCAATCCGAAATTATGACCTTAGATAATCGCAAAATATTGTTAGTTGAAGACGATGAGCTATTTCGTCTCGGTTTGCAGGTGCGCTTGCAGCAGGAAACAAAAATTGCTGTTTTAGTGGAGGCAAGCGATGGAGAAACTGCGATTGATTTAGCAAAACAGCAAACCTTCGATCTTGTCCTCCTTGATATTGGTTTACCCGGACTAGGCGGTATGGAAACCTGTCGGCAACTCAAACAAAACCATCCAAACCTACCGATTTTGGTCTTAACTTCACACAACGAGCGCACCCTTATTTCCCGCTTAGTGACCGCAGGTGCACAGGGCTACTGCATGAAGGGTGTTGCCGCTGAGACTTTAATTCTGGCGATGCGATCGCTCATTGCTGGTGCTTCTTGGTGGGATGCTACCGCGACTGCGGAAATTCAGCATACTTTTCAGAATCATGCTTCTGAACTCACGGATGATCCATCCTCTGAGGCAAAGGTCAATGCTTTAACTAGGCGCGAGAAAGAAATCTTGGTACTGATGTCAGAGCATAAAACTAATCAAGAAATTGCTGATCTGCTTTACATTTCCTCAGGCACAGTGCGGGTACATATTCATACGATTTTGCACAAATTAGAAGTAGCCGATCGCAAGCAAGCGATCGCGATCGCTACCCAAAGTAATCTTTTGCCATAAGTCAAGATAAGTAGCGCGAAGCGCCACTTAATCTATAGACTCTGGCATTGAGGGCAAAAATGCGTCGATCGCCCGCCAAGCTTAATTCGAGAAATTACTGTCCCACAAACATTACAGGGCTGCCCCGTGCGCCGAAATACCCAAGCTGTATCGATGTAATTACCCTTTAGTCCCGCCACATTCTGGAACGAGCTAAAAGTTGTCCCACCCTTAGCAATTCCATCACTAAGCGATCGGATAATTCCTTGATGCAAAGCCTTGACCTGCTCCGCCCTAAGAGAATTTGCAGCTTTTTGAGGATGAATTTTGCCAAGAAATAATGACTCATCCGCGTAAATATTGCCAATACCTGCCACAGTCTCTTGATCGAGCAGTACCGTTTTAACTGGTCGACCACTACGGCTTAGTTTGGCGGCTAAATGCTCAGATGTAAACTCTGACTCCAAAGGTTCTAACCCTAACTTCTGTAATCCTGTAATAATTGATTCAGTAGCGTGATCTGGCGGAACCCACCAAACTTTACCAAAAGTACGCTGATCATCAAACCGCAATTCCTTCTGACCTGAATTTTTTTCCTTTTTCCCTTTTCCTTTTTGCTTTAAAAATAAACGTACTCGCGTATGTTTCCCCACTGCCGTATCGCGATCGCACCAAAGTAAACTTCCCGTCATTCGCAAATGTACGCCCAGTTGATTACCTTGTGACAACTTCGCAATTAAATATTTTCCCCGTCGTTGCCACTCAACAAACTCTGCACCTGTTAGCGCATCTAAAAAAGCTTGTGGACTCTCAGGATAGGCGATCGCACGGGGCAGTAATACCTCACCACCTTCAATCTGCCAACCTAACGTACTTTCATTTAACCCAATCCGAACTGTCTCAACTTCTGGTAATTCGGGCATACTAAAAAAGGTAAAATTTCTGCTACGCAGAAATTTTACCTTTTTTAGTAGAGTCTAAGCGACTTCTTCGACTTCATCGATCGCAAAGTTGTTGGTTGCGACGTTGGAGTAGTTGACGCTATCGAAACGGACGATCACTGGGTAGATGATGCCGCTCTTATCAACAGAAGCTACAGTACCGACTTCACGATACCAGTAGGACTCTTTACGCAAAATGCGAACCTTAGAACCGCGTTGAACTGCCATAGGTTTATCCTTATTCCTAAAGACTGTAATTTGAAAATAAAATGATTACAGATATCGTCTCTAGGTTACTGTGAGGCGATCGCCTCTGTCTATTTCTAATGCGTTAAGTTTTATTTAGCAAAATAGGATGTAATGCATCCTATTTTGCTAATACGGCTATCCCTAACCAAGTGAGAGAGGGGCGGCGCTTCGCGCCGCCCCTCTCTTTTTTAGCGTACAACTACGGTTGTACCCACAGAAGCCCAGCTATAGAGCCATGCAGCATGATCTGGTGCGACATTGGTGCAGCCATGACTGATCGGTATACCAAAACTCCGATGCCAATATGCTCCATGAATGGCGTAGTTGCCACTGTAGTACATCACATGGGGCACATCAGGCACGTTGTAATCTTCCCCTTGCATTCTGGCGGTAGGATACTTTGCCTGAATTTTAAAAATACCCGCAGGTGTGGGTGTCTCAGCTTTACCCGTAGAGACAATCACCGAATATATGGCTCTATTGCCTTGCCAAGCGATCAGAGTCTGACTACGCCGATTAATCTCAATCCAGCGTTGCCCCGATCGCTTTAAATTTTGAATGCTACGGTTACTGACGTAACTACCACGAGATTGGGCACTTACGACATCTAGATTAGTCCATTCGCCTATGCCCAGCAGCAATAGCGCTGTGATAAAAATTTTGGGTATAGCTTGCCAATACTTAATCATTTTGAGCGTCAAGGTTGCGTATTAACAATTATGCCCAAAATCTGATTAAATCTGCCAAAAACTTGTATTGCTAAAGTACTGAGAGTTACAGCGCAAAGCGCTGTAACTCTCAGTACTGTTTGTATGTGAGTACAAAGCTCACAAAAACGATTACTTGTTGTAAAAGTAAGCAATATCCTTATCTTTAAGTGGGGCAAAGCCTGCATCCAACAATTTTTGATTCAGCTCATCTTGAGGGATATGTTTTGCGCCAATACGGACAATGCGCGATCGCATGGTATTAGTTACGCCACTGCGCTGACGACCAGCTTCTAGAGCCATCACACTGTTGTATAGATCAAGCTTTTTAGGATCGATGGGTGTACCATCAAAATCAATGCCTTTAGCGATCGCCACATCAATCGCATCAGCACCCGTTGTTGAAGAATTATCAGACATAATCTAACCTGTAAAATTTGCGGTGACTTGCGTAGCAAGTTTCACCAAACTACCACTGAACGCGATACATCGAAAATAGCAATCCATCTTTTTTAGCGGTAATTTTGCCACCCATTGACTGCACCAGTTCGATAAATTCGTTAAGGGGAGTGAGAAATACTTCTGCGCCTAAATAGGTTTCTAAAATCGCCCAATTTTCAGCAAATTCTAAATCAGGGGCGATCGCATCAAAAATTAATATGCCATTGGGCTTTAATACCCTTTTTGCCTCGCGCAAAACTAATTTCCAATATTCCAGAGGGTAATAGCAACTAAAGCCCGTTGCAATTACGCGATCAAAAGTGGCATTTTCATAATTTAACTGGTGACCCGCTCCATGTTGCACCCCTTTAAATAATTTCGAGTTAAGCTGTGAACCCCTAGAATTTAGAGCATCCTTCGCCACAAAGCTAACTTCTTGTCCATAAAAATATACTTCCCAATCCCGCCAAGGATAAATTAAAAAGCTAACCCCACAACCAATATCTAAACATCGTTGATTTTTTTGAAATTGCGCCAATTCCCAAAAAGGCGAAGCAATTTTACCTGCTAGAGTATGGCTCACCCATTCTCGAAACAGTGGCATTGACTCCACCTCTGTGGGTAAATCAAAGGCTTCATTCCGATATTCGCGATCATAGCGCTGCTGTACGGGGGCGATCGCCTCTGTCCATTCATCTGCTTGAGAAGTAAAAGATTTATTCATGTTTGTATTAAGCTGCTTGTTGCTTTTGGGCTTTGAGATAAGCAAATACTGATTTATCGCCAATGTCTGAGGGGATTTCTTGGCTTAATTTACGAATTGCAAAAATCATAAATAAAACTGCCCAAGTACCTAATAAACTTTGCTCGATCGCTATGGGCAGAAGACTTACCAAGTGACCAAGAATTAATAAGGGCAATAATGGAACTAAAAATTTAGTTTCAAAGCGATTAAAACAAAAAGATTCTTTAAAGAAAATCCCAGTTAGAGCGGCAAAACTAAAACCCACACCAATTAAAGCGATCGGATGTTCGTAAATTGCTATCGCCAAAGGTTCTGGGAAATACAAAGCAATCCCGACCGAAGCGATCGTGCCAATTGCCCAAAATAGCTGCAACACCCGATGAAGTAATTCTAGATAAATATGGATTGTCCAAAGTGCAATCCCTAAACCTAGCGAAAATCCCCAATATAGCCAAGTTAACCAATTTAGAATTTGAGGATTATTTGGCTGTAGTAGCACTAACAGCGCTCCAACGCTAAAACATACTGCCGCGATCGCCAATGCACTGCGATAAATAATTACGCTAAGGCGATCGCTATTATTAATCGTAAACTCACCAAACTGACCTTGATAAACTTCAGATGTAATTTCCACAAATTTCTCCGTCAATGGCTATCAATAAAAGTATAAAGGACATCAAACGATCACCTAAGCATTGTCCTTCACGTCCCTAAACTTTATGAGGTTTATGAGGCATCCAATAAAACTTAATGTAATCTCTTGTTAATGATTGCCAAAATGACCATAATGCTTTACTATCTTGCAGTCAAAATCGACAACATCGGATGACGCTGTACCGAACAAACAAGTAGGCAGCAGAGGAACTTTTTTATGCGTATCTATTACCTAGCTGGCGTGATTCTTAGCATTACTACAATCCTTAGTGCTTGCGGTGAGAGCATACCAACCGAATGTACGATCAGCACAGCAAGAGAACTCAGGCAAGGTATTACCAAAACTGGGAAGTTTGCCCCAGGCACTGATTGCGAAGCCATGAGAAAACTTGCTGAAGAAGGTAAGCCATTGCCCACAATTGCTGAGGCAACCACCACTAATACTGCGCCCAAGGCTGCGGAAACTCCAGCCCAAGAAGCTTTTAAGACACCATTTGTAGCTGGACAAAAGAATCAAGCGCTAATTGCCACAACTGATAAACAAGCCAGAGTGCAGGAACTAGAGAAAAAAATCAGTACTGACTCTAAGCAGGCTCGCGATCCTTTTACTAGTACAGTCATTAATCCAGTGCCAAAATTGGAAGCTCTGTTAGCTAAGCCTAAGGAGCCACCAAATTTAAGAGCTGCGATCGTAGTTAGAACATCTACACGCACGAAAATAGAGCCACCTGATACAAAGGCAGCAGAAGGTACTGTTGTAACAGGTACAGTCGAGATTGGCGGTACTATCTATGCCATCATCCAAGCAACTGATGAGCCGACTCCTCGTAATGTCAGAGCTGGACAAATGATTTCTAATGGTAGAGTCTTGGTCAAAAGAATTGACACAAACGCTGAACCACCAATTGTAGTTCTTCAGCAAAATGGAGTTGAGGTCTTGCGTGCTGTAGGAGCACCTGTGGTTGCATCCACAGACACAAATCAGTCTGCGAGTCCACAACCTACAACGACTCCACTTGCCATACCTTTAAATCCTCCTCGATAAAGGTAGTGCTATAGGTAACGTCAGTTCGGGTTAAGCTGGCAAATTTTAACAGACAAAAAGTAAAACCCTTGCTACGCAAGGGTTTTACTTTTTGTCTTTGAGATAGGGTTTGCTCGCAAACCCTATCTCAAAGACCATTTCAAATTATTCCGAGCTCACGTTAGGTAAGGATGTGGACTTTTTGCGACGCACATCCTTACCACAATAAATCCTTTCATTTTTAGGACTACAACAAAAAAGCCTCGCTATATGCGAGGCTTTTTTGTTTCTTAGTTTATTTCTTGGGAGCCATTAACATTGTGATATTTCTACCTTCACGCTTGGGATATTGCTGGATCTCAGCAACAGCTTCAAGGTCACTAGCCATACGATTGAGCAAAACTTCAGCAAGATCAACGTGTTGGATCTCACGGCCACGGAACATTACAGTTGCCTTAACCTTGTCTCCTTCTTTTAAGAAGCGCTCCGCATGGTTAATTCGCACCTTATAGTCATGCTCCTCAATCTTGTAGCGCATCTTTACTTCCTTGACATCTGAAGTATGTTGCTTTTTGCGGGCTTCCCTCGCCTTTTTTTCTTGCTCAAACTTGAATTTGCCATAGTCCATGATCCGACAAACAGGAGGATCGGCTTTGTCGCTGACTAATACAAGATCTAGCTCTTTTTCTTCAGCCATTTTCAAGGCTTCTTTGGGGGTCAGGATGCCGAGCTGCTCCCCCTCCATATCAATGACTCGAATTTTTGGATATCTGATGCGTTCGTTGATTTGGGGGAGGTCTTTAATTGGCTTTTTAGTCATGAAATCTCTGTTGTCTAGACTCTTTGGGTATGGGGTTGAATTACTAATGGTTTACAAATGTATGCCTAAGCTTATCAATATTTTTGCTTGACATAAACGTTTAAGTATAGTACGAACTACCCTTTGATGTGTCAAGTGATTATGTCAAAATTTGACGTAAATTTTGTTTAACTAGATCCCCAGTCACTCGATCGCTTAGGGTGACATGACCGATCTCGGTGGGCAAAATGAACCGAACCTTTCCCGCTTCAACCTTTTTATCGGTAGATAAGGACTCGACGATCGCTTCTTGATCAATATCCGCAGGTAGGGTTTGTGGTAAACGAGTTTTGGCAATGAGGGCAACCTGTTGGGCTTGATCTTCCGCAGACCAGAGCCCGAGATCAACTGCGATCGCCCCAGCGATGAGCATCCCTAAGCCAACGGCTTCACCATGATTGTAGAGTCGATAGTTGGTGACTGATTCGATCGCATGACCAACGGTATGACCATAGTTAAGAATTGCACGAAGATTTCCTTCTTTCTCATCCTTGGATACTACTTCAGCCTTGGCTTTAGCACAACGATAGAGGATGGTTTGCAAAAGCTCATCGGAAATATAGCGCAATTGATCGAGGCGATCGCATTGAGCTAATAAATCAAATAATTCCCGATCCCAGATCACACCATATTTAATTACCTCTGCCATTGCTGAGCGAAATTCACGGGCAGGTAAGGTTTTTAAGACTTCAGGATCAATCCAGACTAAGCGGGGTTGATAGAAAGCTCCGATCAGGTTTTTCCCCTGTGGGTGATTGATCCCCGTCTTGCCACCGATCGCCGAATCTACCATTGCCAAAAGTGTGGTTGGTACTTGCACGAGATCAATACCACGTAGCCATGTTGCGGCAGCATAGCCTGACATATCACCAATTACACCACCACCAAGAGCAACAATTGCCGATGAACGTTCGAGGCGATGCTCAAGGGCTGCATCATAGATTTTCTGGAGAGAGTTGGCAGTTTTAAAGCGTTCACCAGCAGGAAGAATCAGATGAGCAACATCAAAACCTGCATTATTCAGAGAATTATGTACGGTCTCTCCATAATGCTTATAAATAACAGGATTTGAGACGATCAGAATCTTTTTGCTTTTTTTGCCTAAGCCAATTGCTACTAATTTCTCACCCAAATTTTTGAGGCTATGGGCAGCGATCGCAATGTCATAACTACGATTAGGCTGATTATCGCTACTAAGTGCAACTGTAACTGTTGCGGAATTTTCGGACATATTTCTAGGTAAATGATCTAGTTCTCATGGTAGCAGCGATCATGTTTTCCGACCTCGCAACCTAGAAACAAAACTGTAATTCTCATTCTTGTTTATTGAAAGCTAGACAAAGGTTGGCTTTCAATAAACAATCGTTGACAGCATCAATAGAGAGGGTTGGCACAGCCAACCCTCTCTCAAATACCAGAATCAAAAGCTTTGCTAATTAAGAATTTTGATTCTGACCTTGTAAAATTCGTAACTTTAACCCGAACAGACGTTTTTGTAGAGAGAATTAATGGAAACAAAATAGAGATGGCAACGAGTCTCTTTTTGTTATTTAGGCTCTTGCAGATAAAAAACGTGAGTTTGATAACGCCATTTGCGCGGCGTGAAGCGCCGTGCAAATGGCGGAAAATGGTAAAAATCGCTTAGCGATTTTTACCATTTTCCGCCTTCGTCGAACTGACGTAAAAAAAATGTCTCATCTAGCTTCGACTCTGCTCAGCTAACGTTGGCTGAGCAGAGTCGAAGCCACAGGTACTTTAACTAATAGCAAGTCTCGTAGCTATTATTTAGCCATTGCTTGACATAACTCGATGATCGCCGTTTGCAAAGTGGCAGTTTCATCCTTGCCATGTTTGAGATCGGCTTCTAGTCGTAACAAAATGCTCAGCGATCGCATCAATTTTTGGCTATTTAGACCTTGAACCTCTTGCTTTAAAAAATAAACTCGTTTGGGATTACCAATCTCGGCAGCATCAGCGATCGCCTTGTCATCGCGCTCTCCAGATTCCTGCATGAGCTTAATCCAGAGCCATGTGCGAAACTGTCCTACCAAGGTTGCACAAATTCGCAAACCCACTTCATTGTTTCTCAGTAATTCAGCAACTAATGTAAGCGCTTGGCTAACATTAGTTGTACGAATAGCACTAGCTAATTGGAGACTATTATGGGCAGATGCTTGTACAAGTGGCGCAATTTCTTTAGCAGTCAATGGCTTAGTTTGACCATCATGAGACAGTTGTAACTTTTGTAGTTCCATTGTCAAGCGGCGCGTATCATTGCCAATCGCATCAACCAGTAAATCAATGGCATCTGAAGACAATTTCAAGTCAATTTCTGTCGCTGCTTGTTTAACTAATTGAGCGATCGCGTCAGTTTTCCAAGGCGGTATTAAAGAAAACTCTAAGATTTGGGCATACTTCTGTAATAATTTGGTAGATTTGGCTCTCCCGTCAGGTTTGGTTGTTGCTGTAAACAAGATATAGGAGTCTACAGGTAAATGATTAAAAGTTCTCTCTAGCTCCGCTAGCAATGATTCCGAACATCTTTGGGCGATCACAGTATCCGCTAGCCAAGTCAATCTATTCCCCATTCCAAAGGGTGAAGTTACAGCTTGGTTAAGTCCATCCATTACCTCAAGATCGACCGTAGCACGGATTTTTACATAGTTAAAATCACGCCACATTGGATCGACATGGGTATCAATCAACTTTTTGACTGCTTGAGAAATTTGGTAGTCGTCATCGCCCCAATAAAAGTAGACAGGCATTGTATGATTAGTTCAACTATGTGGTGTGGTGTAGAGATTTGATGATTACTAGAAGCAAAGAAAATAGTCAAGCGAGCCTCCGTACAAAGAAATTAGTTACGAAATCAGTTACAAATCGTACAGATCATTATGCAACTTGGGGAAAAAGAATCTTTGATATTGTATTTGCATCAATTGTTCTAACTGTATTTTCGCCACTTTATCTAGTGATCGCGATCCTCGTTTTCATGAGTTCTCGTGGCTCTGTGTTGTACATTCATCCTCGCGTTGGTTTGCATGGTCAAGAATTTAAGTGCATTAAATTTAGAACCATGATTAATGGCGCTGACCAAGTTTTAGAAAATTATTTGAATTCTTGTCCAATTAGTCGTGCTGAGTATGAAGCATCCTTTAAGCTCAAGCATGATCCTCGCATTACCAAGATTGGCAAGTTTCTGAGAACAACTAGTTTAGATGAGTTGCCCCAATTTTGGAATGTACTAGTGGGCGATATGAGTGTCGTCGGTCCTAGACCATTAGTAAAAGCAGAATTAATCAAATATGGTTCAGCGATCGATAAAGTACTCAGTGTCCGTCCAGGAATTGCTGGACTGTGGCAAGTCTCAGGTCGTAATGATATTCCTTACTCTAGACGAGTCCAAATTGACGCTAGCTACGTGCGATTGATGAGTTTCTGGCTAGATGTCAAGTTGATTTTTAAAACGATCTTGGTTGTGATTTTCCCGAAAGGAAATGGTGCATATTAAAGAAAAGGGTCACTAATGACCCTTTTCTTTTTCAGATTCAAACATAGTTAAATTGACTACCATTAGTCAAACTAAGTGCTGTTGGGGCAACATTTTGGACGACTCCAATTAATTCGTTATAAGTCGGCATCATGCTCGTACCTGTGGCAAGTCTTGCATAGATGCCAGTGCCAGAGATACCGTTGCTGCTGTAACTCATGAGACTATAGTTACCGCTTGATCCCTTGAGTTCAATTTTATCACCAGAGTTAAAGTCAGTAATTTTGGCAAATCCTTCAATGGCTCCTGAAGCACGCATATAGCCATCATTGTAATAGACTGCACTAGTATCTCCCAAAACAAAGACATCATTCCCTCCATTGCCAGTGAGGGTATCAATCTCAGCAAAGCCGCGGCTTAGTCCAATGATATCCACACCCGTCAAGCGGTTATTGCCACCACTACCGACAAGAAGGTCACTGCCAAAACCGCCAACGAGGATATCGGAAGTTAACTGAGTATTACTACCAGCATAGATTTCGTCATTGCCTGCACCACCAAAAATTTGATCAGTACCACTACCGCCTTGCAGATTATCGTTGCCTGAGCTACCTTTGATCGTGTCATTGCCGTCACTGCCAAATAGAGTAACTCTTGCTCCAGCCAAGCCTCCTCCTGTAAAAGCACTGGCATCTAAAATATCATCGCCACCACCACCAATGATAAATGCAGCCTCAATACTGGTGAGTGTGTCGGTTTCGGTTTCTTGATAGATAGAAACAAGCTGACTGTTGGTTAAGGTGAAGCTACCGCCACTAGCATATAACGTGTCATAGCCACTGCCTCCGTCAATAATGTCATTGCCACGACCTCCTGTAAGACTGTCATTACCGTCTTCGCCATATAGCTCATCCTTACCAGTACCACCATTTAGAGAATCATCACCAATACCACCCACAAGGACATCATGTCCTCCTTCACCAAAGAGATAGTCATTGCCTGAACCACCAAATAGCTGGTCTTTGGCTGGATTTATCGAAACTTCATCCTCATTACCACCGTAGATGACATCATCACCATCTTCGCCATAAATTATGTCTCCCTTTCCAGAAATAGGCGATAAACCTGTTATAGAATCACGTCCATCACCCCAAATAATATCGTTACCTGCTCCAGCATTAATGACATCTACATTCAAGGAGCCAAAGATATCGTCATCCAGACTAGTTCCTTGAATAGAAAAATTACCAAAAATTGGATTAGGATTTTTTGCCATTTTTTACCTAACTAGTTTCGCTAAATAGTTGAATAAGTTTGCTAATTGAATCTTAGTAGTTAAAAAATTTGCTTTAGCTCTCGTTACCATTTTTGTAACTAAGTCATATTTCTCTTCTACAAACAAATAAAAAAGGCGGCGCGATGCGCCGCCTTTTTTATTTGTTAGCCTCGACGGCCTCGTCCCGTTGGGCGTGATGACAAATCAAATTCTAAGGCGGCTGCCATTCCCCAGAGGATAAAAGCAAGAATCCAGAAGAATTCTGCAGGTTCGCCACTTTGATAAGGTTTAGCCTTGCAAATATCACTGATATTGATGCTGTAGTTAAACCACAAATCGCTAAAAAACATCGCAATCCCAGCACTACCAAGTAATCGCCAAGACTGTGCTGCCTTGCCGCCCCAGAAAGCGAGTAGGAGAATGGTAGCTACAATTAATAACCAAATGTCTCCTAATGCATAAACAATATTCAATATTTTGCCTGTATCTAAGGTGAAGCTACCACCTGCACCAAATGTCACATAAGCTGCAAGTCCGATCCCAACAAAGCCAACTGCCCCAACAATTCCCCATTGCTTGGGATAAAGATTGAGTCTCCGACCAATCACAGACATTGCCATACCCCATGACAAAAATACATAGGTTGCGGTAAAGAAAATATCGGCGATCGAGGGAAATGTTTTAACGAGATTGGCAGCACCCTTAGCTCCACCTGCTATCAAACCACTTTGATATTGAAAATCTAAGTACCCAAAAATTAAGTTTCCAATACCCCACGATAGGATGCCTAGTCCTAAGCCCAACCAAACGTTACGACCGCTAATAATTTTGGGACTGCGCCAGTTACGCAAACATAATATTCCCGAAAAGGCGATCGCCACAGTTTGGAAGAGATATGTTCCATATCGATACCAATTAGGTCTTACGATAAAGTCTTTAACTACTTTGTTACATTCTTCGGGCTTAATGATATGCGGTCCATCGGTAGGTGCACTCAGAAAGAGATAAAACATTAAGGCTAGGGTTGCCCATCCGATCGCTGCCCAAATAATAGATTGTGTGGGTATCCCTGTTGGGGAAGGAGATTTGGCTCTACTCATGTATCTTGAACCTTGGCTACAACCATAAGAAATGCAGTGTTAAAGAACTAAAAATAAAAAATAGTACGGCAGAAGCGATAACTTCTCAAAGTAAACCTAGAAATTAGACAATTGTTTATTAATTTAGTTATTAATAATTACTGCCAAAGCTTACCTTTAGGAGTTTTTTGCAGCCAAGCAATCACTGAAGATGATTCAGGTAACTCATTTAAAGCATCAATCGCACTATCGACAAAGCTATCATTACCCAAGTAGGAAGAGGCAAGTCGATGTAGCTCTCCTAAAAGCAATTGCAATTTGCTTTCATCCCAGTTAGGTATTTGCACACTATTAAGTGGGTTAATTGACAAAACGGTTTCCAGTGCGTTGAGGGATTCACTCTGGGCAAACTTACCCTGTTGCATAAACTTGAGTAGGTCTTGCTTAAATGAGCCTGCTTGTCTCGTGCCAAGGATATCTTCAACTTCAAGGTATACAGCTTGCAATATGAGTAGACAACCTTGGACTAAATAAGTACCCGCAGAAGAAATATCAGTAGCGGCTGTATGGAGTTGGTCTAGCTTGACCCTACCCCACACGCTAAAACGTTGAGGCTCTTCCAATAACACGCAAGCTTTGCCTTTGTTATCAGTTAAGTCACGCCAAAGCGCTAAAGCTTCGTCTCGATTATCGCCAAACATGTTGAGTAACCGAAATGTCTGCCCCTGATACTGCAAAATCGGTATTTGTTGATCTTTATTTTGTGGGTTTTGGACGTTGACGATTTCAACGTCATGGCGCTTCAGGATGAACATGTGTCTACTGTTGACTTAACTGATGTTACCAGTAGCAACAAAGCGTGGCTACCTAATGCCAAAGTTAATAATAATCCCAAAATTACATTTACACCTTGAAATTTAGTTAAAACCATAAATTAAAGCAAATTTGGCATAATTTAAAACGAGTTTTGAGGGAAGGTTTGCTATGCAAACCTTCCCTCAAAACTCAGAAGTAAAAACCTTACTTAGCAAAGCTTTTAGTTCTGAGATTGTAAAATTTGTTGGCTTAAACGTGAACCAAAGTTAAAGGTTGGTGTAAGCCTAGATTAGGATGGCATAAGTTGACTCTAAGACATGATTGTCCCTAAAAGTATTAATTGTATTAATTACTGTATTTACATAGCAATTTCTATAGGAAAGGCTTAGCCATTGGCAAAATAATTAGTAAAGCGATCGCCATTAACCCTATGCCTATGAGGTCACGAGCTTTGTCAATTTCTATACTTTCATTGACCACTAAGGGGTGTGGAACAGGCAATAGAAATAATACCAAGCTGTAAATTCGTAACCAAGGCTGGGCAACTAGGGAGATCGCGAGCAGGACAATTCTGGCAATACGTGCTATCTGAGCAGTTTGTCGATAGCCAAACATCGCGATCGCTAAATTGCCCCCATCAAGAAAACGAAAGGGCAGTAATTGTAAAGCAGTTATGGCTAAACCTGTCCAACCTGCTAAGGTCAATGGCGATAGAGTGGGGATCGTTTCGGGAGTGGTGGCTACTGATTTACCGACAGTCAAAATAGCCTGCCATAAAGTTACAAAAATTGAATTTTTAAAATCGAAGTTGTGGAGATTAGGCATCAATAGATATTTAGGAAGTAGCGAAGTAGAGCTTTCTGTGGGAATTAACAGCCAATTGCCTAAGATTAATAAGAGCCCAGAAATAGCTAAACTCGCGATCGCAGGAATTACTGCCATATCAAATAGGATATGGCGTTGTTTGGTGAGGCTTTGAGATATTTGATGATTGAGATGTCCCAACAGCCCAAATCCACCAAAGCAGGGTAATAAAATTGGGGGATCAAATCTCAGATTGTGTTTTGAGGCGACGTAATACTGTGTGATCGCCCTTGCGATAAATATGCTGGCTATACCGATTAAATAGGGGATGCCTGTTTGTAGGTTGTTGAGGGTTAAATCTTCAAGATGATGGATTTTTGCTCCCACTAAGAGGACTGTAAAGCCTGTAAAGAGAATGCTAATTATGCTCGGTATCCAATGAACTTGATTACTAAGATTTGATTGATCAAATTGAGCAATGTTTTGAGTAGGAATTAGATAAAAGTAATAGTTTGTGTCCTGCTGATCGTTTGTTAATGATCCAAACCCTCTGCCTAAATTTTCGATAGGGCTTTCTTGTAAATAGCAAAGAAAGCGATCGCCAAATGCTTTTTGGATATTTTGACTAATGATGCCGTAGGCATATTTGTAATTTTGTGATCGCAGACTACCGCGACAGTAAATTTCGTGAGGTCGATATTCTAAATCTTTGAGGTGATAGATCGTTGGTGAGAAACATTCTTTGAGTTGTTTTTCTTCGCTGGGGGAGAGGCTTAATATTTCAGCAGCAGCAGGTTGCCAGTTACGATAAATCCATGCCCCCAATAAATATCCAGTCATTGCCAAAGTCAAAGGCAAGGGTGTTTGTGTAAATGTAATCCATGCGATCGCTAAGCAGGGCAAAGCAATTGCCCATGTCCATAAAGATATGGTTTGGCTTTGCCATTGCGATCTCTGATAGTAGCTCGCCACACAACCAATCACTACAAAAACAAAGATTTCCTCAAAGCCCATACCAAGTTACTCATGACTAACTGAACTATATAGCGTTTCCCAGCCTAGTGAAGTAAGGGTTTGTTTCACCCCCTCGGCGGTGAAACAAACCTCTGTACCTCGCTTGATTAAAAAGTTTATTCCTCAATAGTCCATAAAAGAGTCATCTTCCTGTGTGATTACAGGGAGTTAAGGAAGCAAAGCGTCCTTAACTCCATTTTGGGTTTTATGTGGCTATAGCTATAGAATTATGGATGCACTCGAACCCAGCCTCTAAAATTTCTGGTTTTCCTAGCCCAAAGTTAGTATGAGCAAAGAATTTGAATCAATCAGCGATCGCTTACCCCCACAGAATATTGAAGCAGAGGAGGCTGTCTTAGGCGGGATCTTGATCGATCCAGAAGCAGTTTCGCGAGTGTTAGATACTTTGCGTCCTGAAATGTTTTATGTAGCAGCTCATCAGGAAATTTTTCGGGCTTGCTTGATGTTGCATAACCAGTCGAATCCCACGGACATGATGAGCTTGACTACATGGCTCAGCGATCGCGATATGCTCGAAAAAATTGGTGGTCAATCAAAAATTGCTCAACTTTGCGATCGCACCGTTAGCGCCGTCAATATTGACTTTTATGCTCAACTGGTTGCCGATAAGTATGCTAGACGTAAGCTTGCAGAGGCGGCTCGAGGGGTAGTTGATATTAGCTATAGCAATGAAATCGAACTAGCTCAACTCCTTGATCAATCTGAGCAGAAAATTTTTGCAGTGACTCAATCTCGTGCTCAACAGGGTCTAGTTCCTGCTGCCGACATTCTTACGAAAACCTTTTACGAACTAGAAAATCGCTTTAATTCCCTTGGTACTGGTAATTCAACTGCTACAGGTTTAATTACAGGCTTTTACGATTTTGATGCGATGACCAATGGCTTGCAGAGATCAGATCTGATTATCCTCGCAGGTCGTCCATCAATGGGTAAATGTTTAGCCTTTGATAGTGAATTGGTTTTAGCCGATGGCAGGATCAGTACCATCGAAACCATTTATCAGCGATATGAACAAACCCAAACTAAACCCAATCTTTTAACCTTGAGAGAGAATTGGCGGTTTGATTTGACGGAACCATCTGCTTTTATAGATGACGGTATTAAGCCTGTATTTCGTGTCACAACGGCGTTAGGGCGACAAATTGAAACTACTTTAACTCATCCATTTCTAACGATTACAGGTTGGCAGAAACTAGCTAAATTACGTGTAGGTGACAAGATAGCTCTTCCACGTAAGATCGCAGTTTTTGGGAAAGAAGTACGACCTACCTGTGAAATTAAACTTTTAGCCTATCTCTTAGGCGATGGTTGTTTAACTGAAACTAGTCCCCGATTTACGAATATAAATCCCAAGATTCAAAATGATTTTATTGGTGCAGTCGAGCAGTTTTCTCCTAATTTAAAGGTGACAATTGATAATCATGGAGATCGCGCTGCAACACTGCATACTACGGCAACAAAAAGAGGCGCAGGTAATCCCCTAACTACTTGGTTAAGGGATTTAGAAATTTGGGGTAAGAATGCCTATTCCAAAATAATTCCAGATTTTGTTTTTCGTTTGGAAAAGTCTTTAATTGCTTTATTCTTAAATCGCTTACTAGCTACTGATGGCTGGATGTCTGTTTTAAGTAGCGGTCAGGTACAAGCAGGTTATGCCACGGTTAGCGAAAAGTTATCACGTCAAGTCCAGCATTTATTATTACGCTTTGGCATTATTGCAAAACTTAAACACAAGGCTGTTAAATACAAACAAGAAACTCGTTACTGTTGGCAATTAGATATTACTGATGCTTTGTCATTGCAAATTCTAATTGATGAAATTGACATTTTTGCTAAAGAATATGCAATTAGTAAGGCAAAGTCGGCTTTACGTACTAAGAGATATCAAACTAATACTGATTTAATACCTGTTGAAGTTTGGCATGATTTGACAATTGCTAAAGGTGAGCAATCTTGGAAAAACTTAGCAGAAACAGCAGGTATTAGTGGTTCTAATATCCATGTGGGTAAACGCGCCTCTACTAGAGAGAGGTTACTAAAACTAGCTAGAGCTATTGATTGCCTACCATTACAAAATCTTGCTACTAGCGATATTTATTGGGATAAAATTACAGCGATCGAATTTGTCGGTGAAAAGCAAGTTTATGACTTGACTATTCCTGAAACTCATAATTTTGTTGCCAATGATATTTGTGTTCATAACACAGCTTTCGGACTCGAACTAGCTCGCAAAATGGCAGAAATCCATAGATTACCTGTGGCGATCTTTAGTTTGGAAATGTCCAAGGAGCAATTGGTTTATCGTCTCCTAGCCAGTCAGTCCAAAGTTCGCTCTAGTGATATGGGCATCGATAGTAATCGTCTTCGCACTGGACAGATTAGCGAAAATGAATGGGGAACCGTGGCAATGGCGATTAGTGGACTTTCCGAACTTCCTCTATTTATTGATGACACTCCTAACCCTCCGATTACGGAATTACGTTCTAAGGCTCGTCGTTTGCAATCGGAAAAGGGAGGTGTACTTGGTCTAATTCTGATTGATTACTTGCAGTTAATGGAAGGATCAGGTTCTGATAATCGCGTGCAGGAGATTTCGAGAATTACGCGATCGCTAAAAGCCCTAGCCCGTGAATTAAATGTGCCTGTGATCGCGCTATCCCAGTTAAGTCGTGGTGTAGAGGCAAGAACTAATAAGCGTCCGATGCTATCAGACTTAAGAGAATCTGGATGTCTGAGTGGAGATTCTTTGATCACAATGGCAGATACAGGAACCGAGATTCCCATTCGCGATCTGGTTGGCAAATCCAATTTTGCAATCTGGGCAGTCAATCCCCAAACCTTCAAAATGGAACGGGCGATCGTGAGTAATGCTTTTTGTACTGGATCTAAACCTGTATATCAGCTAAGAACGCAGCTAGGGCGATCGCTCAAAGCTACAGCCAATCATAAATTCTTGACCATTCAGGGCTGGAAAAGACTTGATGAGATCCAAATAGGCGATCGCATTGCCATGCCCCGCCAAATTCCTTGTCCAGAATTACAAACAATCGGTGATTCTGAACTAGCATTATTAGGACATTTAATCGGTGATGGCTGTACCTTGACAAGACCCGCAATTCAATACACAACTAGGGAACTAGATCTAGCAGAATTAGTAGCTGGTTTAGCAACTGAAGTATTTCGGGATCAAATTTCACCAAGGATCAAAGAAGAAAGAGATTGGTATCAAGTTTATTTAGCATCTACAAGCAATCTAACTCATGGTGTTAAAAATCCTATTACTAAATGGTTAGAGAATCTAGGTGTATTTGGTTTGCGATCGCACGAAAAGTTTATTCCAAATCAAATTTTTGAACAACCCGAAGATGCAATCGCTATCTTTCTACGTCATTTATGGGCAACAGATGGTTGTATTGTCGCAAGCAAGAAGTCTTTCTATCCCGCAGTTTACTACGCATCTAGCAGTGAAAAATTATCAAGAGGTGTACAGTCTCTCTTACTCAGACTCAGAATTAATGCCACCCTAAGAACTGTCTCTCAGAGGGGAAAAGGTAGAGATCAATATCAGGTTGTATTGAGAGGAAAGCCAGATTTAGAAAGATTTATCAACCTTGTAGGCGCAGTTGGTAAATGTAAACAGGAAGGATTACAAGCAGTCAGTTTATATATAAATAACTCTGGAAAAGCCAATACTAATCGAGATGTCATGCCTAAAGAGGTATGGGCAATATACGTTAATACTGCTATAGAGAAACTTGGATTAACTATTAGGCAAATGCAAGCTAGTCTTGGCATGAAATACTGCGGTACTAGCTTATATAAAAGAGCAATTAGCAGAGATAGAGCTTATAAGTTATCTCAGATCCTCAAATCAACCGATATTCTCAATCTAGCTACTAGTGATATCTATTGGGACAAAGTAGAAGCTATCAATTTACTGGAAGAGGAAATGGTGTATGACTTAACTGTACCGAGCTTGTCTAACTTTGCTGCGAATGGATTTTATGTCCATAACAGCATTGAGCAAGATGCGGATTTGGTAATCAATCTATATCGCGATGAATATTATAATCCCGATACCCCTGATCGCGGAGTTGCTGAGATCATTATTGCAAAGCATCGTAATGGACCCGTTGGGACTGTTAAATTGCTCTTTGAACCACGCTTAACCAAATTTGAGAATATGGCTTCTAGTCGAAGTTAAAGAATGAGATGAGGCAGTGCGAAGCACTGCCTCATCTCATTCTTTATTGGTGGCAGGAATAAGATAGCAAGCTACTATGAAGACCGCAGTATAATTAATTATTAGCTATCCCCAACTTACTGGTAAATCTATGCAGACCTTTGGACAGCAATCAGACCCAATTACGTTAGTCATTTCTGAAGTTGTGGAAGCGAACCGCATAGACGAATATGAATCTTGGACAAAAGGAATCAATCATGCAGCACAACAATTTGAGGGCTTTATTGGTGTTGATGTCATTCGACCACGCGATCATCAATATCCTGAATATGTGTTAATTGTTAAATTCGATAACTACGAGCATTGTAAAGATTGGCTGACCTCATCGGTCTATCACAATTGGATGCTGAAGTCTAAAGAATTTATCGCTAAGCGATCGCAACAACACCTTCCCGATGGACTAGAGCTATGGTTTACCTTGCCTAAAAGTTCATCCTCAACAAGTCCACCCCAACCTGCATATTACAAACAAGTGATCGTTGGTGTGATCACTGTATATCCTCTAATTCTATTAGCAAAATTAGTTCTCAATCCATTTCTGCAAGGGCTTCCCGATCTGTTAGGTTTATTTATCTCTGTTATCTTTGTTTCTGCATTGCTAACTTATCCAGTTATGCCATACCTCACCCAAATACTTAGTTTCTGGCTTTATCCATCTACATCTAAGCGCTACAGAAGATGAGGAGTAACACAATATCTTGAGAGCACCGACTTTGTGTATCATTTACTTGGAAAGCACTATAATTAATCTAGTTTACGGAACAAGCAATGGTCAATATTGGCTATCATTCAGCAAAAATCCAAGGAAACTTTCTCCGCTCCGTTTATAAAACTAGTCTTTCCACTCTAGTTAGTTTCCCGATCAAGCAAAATCGTCAAGTACCTATCAAGGTTTATGCCCTATCCTGTGAACGTGACTTGCCAGAACAGGTAGCAAGTTTGCGCTCTTTTCTCCGCTATGTCGGTATTCCAGAAGCATTTACGATTATGTCTGATGGAAGTTATACCCCAAAAAGTATTGAGCTACTGCGTAAAATTCATCCTTGTGTTGATGTGCAACTTCTTACTAAGTTTCAACGGAATGATTTGCCTACATCGGTATATGAATATGCATCTCAGCAAGCGATGGGGAAGAAACTGGCTGCCTTGATGTCCATTCCCATTGATAGCGCCACTCTATATACTGACTCAGATATTCTTTTCTTTCAGGGGGCTTCAGATTTAGCAGATTTAGCTACATCGAATACTACTAATACCTATTATTTACCTGACTGTAAAAACTCCTTAGATAGTCGGCTTATTTATGAGGAAGTGGAAAGCCAAGATCCAATTAATGCAGGATTTATTTTGTTTAAGAAAGCATTAGATTGGAGTGCTACTGTTCAGAGGCTATCTCAGCTATCGGAACCCCCCAACTATTTTTCTGAGCAAACAATTGTGAATTTAACTATCAAACGCAATCATGGTATTGCACTTGATAAGAATAAATATATTATGAATGTTGACGATCAGTTTGTTTATCCTGATCAATTTGCTAGCAAACAGATTGCGATGAGGCATTATGTTAATGATGTGAGACATAAATTTTGGCTATCCGTTTTCTTTAAGCCATAGATTATCAATTACAACTACCCATTCTTTATATGTCCCAAATATCTAGTTTTGATATATTTGACACCTTGCTAACTAGATTAGTAATTGACCCTACGGAAATTTTTAAAATCTGTGGCGATCGCGCTTTGCAAATGGGCTGGATCAATTTCTCCGCGGAAACTTTTCGGAATCTCAGGATTAATGCCGAAAGAAGATCACGTTTTTTTTATGAAGATGCGGAAGTTCGACTAGATGAAATCTATCGTGAAATTGGCAATACTTTAGAAATATCTGCCGAAGTAATAGATAAGCTCAAAAATTTAGAGTTAACTGTTGAAGCCGAATATTTAGTTGCGATTCCTCAAGGCTATCAATTAACGGCTCAGGCAAGGCGATCGCATCCTCATGTGCTTTTTCTGTCAGATATGTACTTGCCCGCTGATTTTCTAGAAGAGAGACTTAGATATTTTGGCTTTTGGCAGGATGGCGATCGCTTATATGTATCCTCAAATTTACGAAAAGCCAAGGGAGATGGAAAGCTATTTTTACAAGTAATTAAGGAGTTGGGATTACAACCCCATGAGCTTAACCATATTGGCAATAATTTGTCTTCAGATGTAGACAAGCCGAAATCACTGGGTATTCAAGCGATCCATTTCAATGATGCGAATCCCAATCGTTATGAATCAATCCTCCAAAAATATGTTCATGATACTAATGGTATCACCTCTTTTTGGGCAGGGATCTCACGCTATACTCGTCTCCATAAAGCTTCTCAAACACCGAAAGAATCAATAATTAGTGATATAGCCGCTTCTGTCGCTGCACCAATTTTAACAGCTTATGCTATCTGGATTTTACAACAGGCAAAGGCTCGTCAACTTGCGCGTATTTATTTTTTAGCAAGGGATGGCGAAATCTTACTGAAAATCTCGAAGGAACTAGCTCCAAAAATCTATCCAGAATTGGAACTACGTTATCTATATGTAAGTCGGCAAGCGCTGAGAATGCCGGGGGTGACACAAATTAATCAAGCTTTTTGGGAATGGATATTTGATGATACAGATGTTTTGACAGTCGCGAGCTTGCTCAAACGAATGTGTCTTGACCAGCAGGTTGCTCAGCCAATTTTTGAAGCATTGGGATATCCGCGCGATCGCTGGGAACAAAATCTCGCACGACCAGATCGACTAGCACTAAGAGTAAAATTGGAACAACATCAACCTTTGCATCAATTAGTACTCCAAGTTGCGGAGCAGAAGCGTGAAGTTTTAAAAGCCTATCTGCAACAGGAAAAAATGTTAGATGGCAAGGCGTTTGGCTTGGTCGATGTAGGTTGGCGTGGCAGTTTACAAATTTCCCTAGAAAATGCCTTTGAGATATTTGGCACAAGAAATCCTGTTGGTTTTTATTTTGCTTTAGATAAGCCCACAGGAGGTCTTAAACATAAAGGAGAAGTACTTGCTTTCTTCTTCAATTTAAATAATTCTCTAGGTCATCGTTACTATCTTGATTCTCGCTATGTCTCTGCAATGGAAGTATTCTGTGCTGGTTGTGAGGGAACTACTCTAGATTATGCTCTGCAATTGGATGGAAGTGTTACACCAGTTCTGAAACATCAGGCTAATCAGCCTGCGCTAGATTGGGGCTTGAAGTCATTTCAATCGACAGTGCTTGCTTTTGTACATCATCTTGTGGAGCGATCGCCTGTTGATTTTCCGCTTACCACCTCTCCAAAACTGTTGCGAGATGCCTTAGATCATGTATTTCTTACTTTTAATAATTCACCTACACAACAGGAAGCGGAAGTTTTTCAGGATTGCCCATTTTTTGATGATCCTAATGAGCTTTATCACTATTATTGGGCGATGCCTTTACGATTAAGTCAGATCTTAAAATATGCGGCTTGTCAAAGTGAGATTTTTGTCCGCCATCGCAATGCTTGGGGTGAGGCAAGTTTGCAGATTAGTTCACCATTGATCAAGAAGATTTTTCCGATCGCGATCGCTCAACGTAAATTTCTCAAACAATGCAAAAAAATGCTTACTTAATCAAGAAACCAAGTTTTTGGAGTTTGACTTCGCCAAACTCCAAAAACTTGGTTTCTTGATTGCACATTTCTATTCGCCTTGAGCTAATGCGAAACCTGCGATCAACGCTTAATATATTAGGAATATATTAAGCGTTGTATAAATTTGCATATGAGTATATCGACTAAAAACAAACCCATCGAACCTGCCCTAGCTGCGGTAAAGCAACGCTTAGAAGAAGGTGGTGCATTGCTTCCAGACAGTCCTGTCAACTTACTGGAAGTCGTTGGCATACTTAAAAGCTATGGTGTCATAATCGGTGAGTATTCTCGAAATCTCACCTATATATCCCAAAATCAGTTTTTAGTGTTTTTCCCATTTTTCAAGTTTTTTAATGGGGACTTCTCGTTAAGTAAGTTAGTGCGTCACTGGTGGCATGATCGGATTAATTTTGAATTCTCTGAATATTGCATGAAAGCGATGCTTTGGCATGGCGGTGGTGGTTTAGATAAATATTTGGACTCAGAAGAATTTAAACAACGCGCTAAAGCCGTAATCGCCGCAAAAAGCAAAAGTAATCCGCTCATGGCAATTTTAAATCTATTGTTTCCTGACTTTTTGCCAGAGCAAGTGCGCCTGATGACCTATTACAACGCTTTAGGATATTTTTGGTCGTTCATGTCACCACTGTTTTTAGACCTAAGTGATCGCTATGATCGCGGTGAAATCAAAAGTATTCCTGATGTCGTGAAACATATTCAAGATGGCTTAGTTGCTGCTGCCGCCGTCCCTTATGCTTATAAAGTAACCATCAATGGCACTGATTACGATATTGTGCCGCAGTCAGCCAATTTATCATTTTTAATGGATACGGCTGTCCCCTATGTGGAAGCTGTATTTTTCCGTTCTTTTCCATTTCGTGGCACAGTTTCCTACAACGCACAGGCGCAACAAATCTCACCTGAAATCTCGCACTTTAATTACGGTGTGCTGTATGCCGATCCTCTACCCGTTGGTGGTGCAGGCATTCCGCCAACATTGTTGATGCAGGATATGCGTCACTATTTGCCTGAATACTTACTGGATTTTTATAGAAATAGCGATCGCGGTGAAGAAGATTTACTAGTGCAAATTTGTCTTTCGTTCCAAAAGTCGATGTTTTGCGTAACAACAGCCGCTTTGCGTGGTTTGGCACCCCATCCCTTTGAAACGCAAGATCCCAAAGAGAAAAAAGCTAACGACAAGTTTCTTGTACCTTGGCTAGATCGGCTATCACAATCACGCCTATACACCTTGCAATAGTTCAATAAAGAGGCGGCACATCGTGCCGCCTCTTTATTGATTTCTGACATCTTGGCAATATTGTGTGACAGCCTCTGTAATTGTCTCTTGCAAATTTGTATATTTCTTCGCAAAGGGGGGCTGCCAATCGGATAAACCCAAAACATCGTGGGTCACCAGAATCTGTCCATCACATCCCTTGCCAGCACCAATGCCAATCGTAGGCACAGGAATTAAATCCGTGATCTTGGCGGCTAATTCCGCAGGAATATTTTCTAATAGCAGCGCGAAAATGCCTGCCTCTACTAAAGCCTTCGATTGATGCAAAATCTCTTCGGCAGTGTCGGGAGTGCTACCTTGAACCCGATAACCAATCCGATGTACTGATTGCGGTGTTAGTCCCACATGCCCCATAACAGGCATTCCCGCTTGCACTAACTTACGAATCGTGGCAACCATATCGGGATAACCTCCCTCCAGCTTGATACCTTTTGCATCGGTTTCCTTGAAAATGCGTCCCGCCGATCGCATTGCCTCTTCCGCGCTCACCTGATAACTCATAAATGGCATATCGACAATGAGTAACGCATTCTCTACAGCACGTCCGACCGCTTGGGCATGGTGGATCATTGCCTCAAGGGTAATGGGAAGTGTGGTTTTATGTCCTAGGGCAACCATTGCAAGGGAGTCACCCACCAAAAGCATGTCTACACCTGCTTTATCTAACAATTTTGCGATCGCATAGTCACTTGCTGTCAGAGCCGCAATGGGCTTTTTTTGCTGTTTCCATTTTTGCAATTGGGCGATCGTCACTGGCATCGTTGCATTCCTCATAAGTTAAAGGTTTTAGCAATGAGATGTACTCATTGCTAAAACAAAATTCAATCACTGTCTGCAATCACTGTCTGTGTTAGGAGTTTTCATTTTTCCGTTGGCAAAATAAAAATTCTTAAAACATTTAGGATTGCCATATCCATCAAAAAATTAATAGGGCTAACATCTAATGTAAACTTTTTAAAGCAAACACAAAAGGTTAATTGAGTTCGGTACGAGAAGCAAACATTATGCAAGTTGGACAAAGAGTTCGTGTTCGTGGTTTCAAAGACGGTAGTGGCAAGTCGATCGCTAGCAAAGTTGGTGCGATCGGCGTAATCAAAGAAGAAAAGATTATGGATGGCAGCAAATGGGGCTATATCGTCAAATTTGATGACAGCACCAAGTCTTGGTTTTTTGCAGACGAGCTAGAGTCCGCCTAAATGGATTATGATGTCGCTCCTCGTAAACGAGGAATTATGCCCTGAGCGTAATCTTTGTTAGAGAAGTGAACATCATAATTAATTAAGCCCTATGGCAGATATTAACCGTCAAGATATCATTCGGGGCATGATGGCGGAGGTTGATGGACTGAGCTACAGCATGGCTTCAGCAAGTCTTGAGGCAGTGATTACCTGTCTCACCCAAGCTCTAGCCAACCACCAATCGATTATGTTGAGTGATTTTGGTAAGTTTGGGGTACGCCATCGTCGCGCCCGTTCGGGAAGTCATCCTCGCACCCATCAGCCTATTACGATTCCCGAAGTTATAGTTCCCCATTTCACCCCCAGTCCTCATCTAAAAAAGCTGGTGCAAAAGTCCAATGAGCCTAATTCTGACATTTCTCGGTAAAGGTGGTGTTGGCAAGACGACAACCGCGATCGCGGTTGCTCGTGCTTTTGCCGCCCAAAATAAACAGGTTTTATACGTCGGTCAACAAGCGGGCGATAGCCTCAGCATCAGGTTAGGGGTTGCGCTCAATAGCGACCCGCAATCGATTGCGCCCAATTTCTCCGCAGTACATTTACAGTCCACAGTCTTACTCGAAAGATATTGGGACAAGATGAAAGGCTTGGAAAACCAATATCTGCGTACTCCTTTTTTTAAAGAAGTTTATGGTCAGGAGCTAGGTATTTTACCTGGAATGGATGCGGCTCTCGGCTTAAGTTTTCTGCGTGAGCGTGATGCTGAAGGTAAGTATGACGTAATCATTTACGATGGCGTTGGCGATCTAGAAACCTTACGGATGCTAGGAATGCCAGAGATACTCGGTTGGTATCTGCGTCGCTTTAAACAGGTATTAACAGGTTCAGCGATCGGTCAAGCTATTTCTCCATTTGTGGAGCCAATTTTAAGAAGTATTCTCCAAGTTTCTAGCACCGATGATATTTCCCAACAGGCAGGAGAAATGTCATCAGTATTAACTCGCGGTCAGAAAGCCGTGAATGATCCGAGTCATGTTGCTGCTTACCTAGTTACGACAGGAGATCCCTATGCGATCGCTACAGCAAAATATCTTTGGGGCAGCGCTCAACAAGTGGGCTTAACCGTTGGCGGTATCTTTGCGCGGGAGGCGATCCCTGAGGAGGAGTTTGCGCCACTGGCGATCTTCTCAATTCCTGATCAGGTTAGTGAGTTGATTATTCCTGATCGCTTAGATGCAACCCTTGCGCCAAAGCCAATTGAGATCAACACTTCGACCAAACAAGTTAAGTTGTTTTTACCAAGTTTCAATAAAAAACAGGTCAAATTGATTCAGTTGGGCCCCGAAGTGACCATCGAAGCTGGTGATCAGCGACGCAATATTTTCTTGCCACCTGAGCTAGCTGGCAAACAAGCCACAGGCGCAAAGTTTCAGGATTCCTATCTGATCATTTCGTTCGGCTAGTACAGCCCTTTTCAATCAAGAGAGTTGATTATTTCCCCGCCGAAGGTAGGGAAATAATCAACTCTCTTGAACCGTGAAACCCTATGTAGGGTCGCATTAACTGAACCCAAATAAGTGAAGGCGGCACTTTGTGCCGCCTTCACTTATTTGGGTTTTATGTCCTAAGCAACTCTTACATTGCAGCTACTACCATCCCGTTGTTAAAAAAACTTGTGTGGTCGCTCTAGCCCATTCTCTAAATTACGACTTAACAAAGCGGATCATACTTGTAGGCGATGTAAAACTGAAGTTCTTGGCGTTGATCCATCCTTTCTTGCTATAGTCAAATTGCACTTGAATCCAATCATCATTACGTGAAGATTGAATGACAGAAAGAAGCTCATTACTCGATATCATCCTGACAATCTTAGCCTGAGTATTTGGACTTTCTCTAATCGCTACACAATCCCCTAATACCCAGCCATATTTTCTGTTTTGGCTCCTCCATAGCTTTGCAGATTGATCCCACTTTGCAAACACAGCCCCTCTAAAAAACTGTAAATCCATCATTTTGTTAAGCTTAGGCTCTGGCAAGTCTGTAACTCCCAAATTAACAACTCTTGTTCCATCTGGTTTGAGAAAGAGATAAGCCATCTCTTGACTTGTGTCGTCTCCCGCATAGAACAATAACTCTTTCTGTCCATCACCATCAATATCACGATCCAATGTTAATCGATTTACCCAATAGCTTGCCACACTAGTTCCATAGGACTTTTCGAGAATGACTTTGCCTGTCTTATCTCCATTGGCAAATAGTGTATATCTCACAAATTTGCCAGACACCTTATGACAAGTATTTGTGGAATCATATTTAGGAATCCAAACGGGTCGGAGGAAATAACTAGAAATAATCAGATCAGGTTGCCCATTATTATCCACATCCTGATTAATTACAATTTCAGATTTTGGCAAATCTAGATTTGGCTTGGCATATCCCAAAGCTGGAAATAAGCCGATAGATGTTAACCCGACAGTTAATACAAGTCCAAAATTTCTAATCATGTTATTTGTTATTAACTTATGAAATTTGTTTCCTCACTTTCGACGGTGAAATAGAAATGCTTGTTGCATTTAAAAAAAGATTCTTAAAGTAATTTCCGATCACACAAACCACAAGATATTTTTTGAGTGCAAAGTGTTGTAAGCGGTTGCTATTTATTCCCATGATTCCAACTCGATCGCTACACCACGAAATAGCGCCAAAATGCGATCTCGCCGTACTTCAAAATTCGCGGCAACTAGAATAAAACCAATCCCCGCAAAGATGCCGAGTGCCCACATCAGGAATGAATATTGGGTAACTAAAATTACGGCTTGGGTGAGGGCTAGCAAAATAAAGGTCAACGTTCCCATAAAGAGATAGGCTCGAACACGAAAAGCCAACCCTGCAATGATGAAGGCAAAACTCAAAATCCATGTTACAAAGGCAATACTAGGATTTGTAAAGGAATAGAGAAAGGCAACTAATCCCATCCCTCCACTTGCTAAACTGCGAATAGTATGGCGCAAAGCCCTTGTATGCAAAGACTGAAGCTTAGGTTCGACTTGAGCAAAGTAAAGTCCAGAACAACCAAGGATGCAAATATTAATTAAAAATCTAAGACTGGTTGATAGCTCGACTGGTTGTAAGTATGCAAAAATTGCCCAATCTAATAGAAATAGGGTGATATAGGTAAAGCGAATTTGTTCCTTTACCTTGGCATAGATCAAGTAGAAGAGTCCGACAATTAGTAAACAGGATGCAGCTATTTGCGTCTGTGAGATCAATGCCAAAATTAGGGGCAAAGCTAGGGCAGAATTATGCCAAGGCTGCTCGTCCCATCCCCATTCTTTCCAAGGTGGCAGATAGAGAATGAGAGAAATTACACAAGCGATCGCTGCCCCATAGGGTTGGATCACATTGGCAATTATCCAAGGATTGGGGAAAGCAAAGAAGAGGAAATACGCGATCGCCCCGATGGCGGTGGTGATGCCTGTATAAATCCAAAGCTCTGAACTCCCTGAATCCTCTTGCTGAAGGGGGACTTGCTCTATTCCCTCCTTTACAAAGGGGACTAGGGGAGTTCTTCCCTGAGTAATCGCATAGGCAGCTAAGGCGATCGCTAAGCCACCACCGATTGAACCTCCCGTTGATGAAGGACTTGAGAAACTGGCTGAAATTAGGAAAATCAGACTCGTAGTCCAATGTAAATGGGCGGAAATGGTGATTTCGCGAACAGAAAGGCGCAAATATGGCACTATCCAATCGGTAAAAATTTGATAGGTATAGGCGATCGCACAAGCTAGCACCGCTAAAATTACTAAGCCATCACCGAGACTACCGCCTTGAGAACTGGATACCATTTGATAGAACAGTAACTCATAGGCAGAGAAGGTGGCGATCGCCATTGATATATAGGTTAGGGCTTTGAATAAGGGATTCGATTGGGAGGCTCTGCGTCCAATGCCAATGCCGATCAGAGAGGTGCTTAGGGAAAATAAACCCGTTAAGCTGCTAAAGTTCCCAATTCTGAATAGTGAACCCATCACCCCATAGATTAAGGGGACAATATCCCAACTGCGGGGATATTCACCTCTATTTGTGCCATCGCCTGTGCGCTGCATCCACCAATCGCCAAGTAATTGGGTGATGAAACCAAGGGCTAAATTGGCGATCGCTAGTTCAATTACCGAACCATTAAATACAGCGATCGCGCCTGAAGTGATTAGTTCGATACTCCATGCAATTCCCCATTCTGTCCAAAAGGGAGGCAATTGTTTGGATGCGGATTGTCCGAGGGCTTGCCAGACGCGATAAATTAGTCCGAGGGTGACTAAAATTGTGCTGGGCAAAAGATTGATAAATAACTGCTCATCTCCATTAAAGGCGAATACGTTAATCGCGAAGAGCGATTGCAGAATTAGTAAACCTGCGGAAATTAGCGCTGCCCAAATGTCAAAGGCTTGGGCATAGGATTGATTTAAGGGTAGGTTGAGGTTTGCCACATGGCGATCGCGGCGATATTTGAGCCAATGATTTAGCACATAGAGCAGCAAAACGCTAACGATTAAACCCGTGATGCCAAAGGTAAATTGGGCAATCTGACCATCGCCAACTTTAAACTTCCATAGCATTGCAGCAATAAATAGCAAGCCATAGCCAACGGTGTTAAAAGTGGTTAATAGGGATTTGCTACGGCGCGTATTTACCAACATCAGGGCAAAGGCGACACCTAAGCCAATTAAGCGCGAACCATCATCTGACCATGTGAGGAATTGGGCGATCGCTAGTCCCGCAATGCTGAGTTTAATCGCTAAATCGCGATCGGCAAATTCGCGCCAAGTCCCTAAAAATGTTAGGGATAGCGGCACAGATAACCAAGCAACACTCCAATAACTACTATTAACTAATAATTCACTACTTCCAAATCGTCCTAGTCTTTGTCCCTCAATCAAAGCATTCCAAAGCAAAATGTAACTCAGTGCCGCCAAACTTGCGCCAATATGCCAAGCACTATCCCGCCATGCTTGCAAATGAGGATTCTCTCTCTGGGATAGGGGCTGGGGACTAGACTCATCACCAAGAGAAACCGCTTGAAGTTTAAACTTCCCGAACACTAAAACTACAGTCCATTCCAGCAACATGATCCCTAAGAGAAATCCACTCCAGACAAAGATCGAATTAATCCGAGTGAGTAAATAGCTCCCTAAGCTAATGGCGATCAAACTTACAATATGAGCGCAATAGACAAGACTGCTCAAGTCTTTGCTAGTAGGTGATCGCCTTGCTTGGACAGCTAAGAGGGTAATTGCTGAAAGCGTTAAACTAGCGCACAGGGTATTCAAATTCAGGAAGCTGACACAAGTAAGTGCCACCCCAAATCCTAATGCGAGTAATTCACCTCGTATGGCTAAACTAGGCTTTTGGCGATCGCGATAAATCGCTGCAATCACTACAAACAAAATTGCATAGGGAAATAGCAAAACACCAAATAAGGCTATTTCCGAAGTAGTTTGAAATAGAGAAAGCAAATATTTGAAGGTATGTCCGCCCCATGCTTCGGGAATCAATCTTTTAACTAGCCAGAGCAGTTGTAAACCCCAGACAAATAAATAAGTTAAATCATTAGGTTCTTCATGCTTGAATAGGCGATCGCATAATATCCATGCAATTAGCAAACTAACCGTGAAAGCTTGCCAAGGATACGGATCCCCAACCGCTACCAACCATCCTAAACCTAAGAGAATCTGCCCTAGATTTTTCTGAAACGATAATACTGGTTTATTGTCAAAAGCTGGCTGGCTTCGGCTTAGCTCAGCCTCCTGCTGGCTAAACGAAGATATCTGCTGGCTGAGCGAAGTCGAAGCCAATTTCTCCGTTTTATTCGTAATTTGCACCAACACCCAGCCACAAACGCCAAAGGCTAAGCCCAATTTAAAAACAGAAACATTCGCAAATAAAAGCGCCCGACTGACTAATAAGACTGTGCTGTAAGCGCCAGCAATCAAAGCTAGTGGAAAAGTGGAACTATCGGCAGTATTTAATCCCTGATTGCGATTGAGAAAAGTAGAAGTAGCGATCGCACCAATACCCAAATAAACCGCAATAAGTGGATAGTAAGGAGATATCAGCCATCCAAAATGTAACCAAGAAAGAATCAAAATTGTAGCGATCGAAAGTTGGCTAAGTTGTCGCCTTGTGCGTTTAAGTTTTTGCGAATCTGCGGTAATTTCGCCTGATTCACGAAAGAGAAAAGAGGTTTGCAAAAGAAAAACAACAATCCCTGAGAGTAAACACCCAGCAATCAAACCTAGCCCCACTCCCGCAGGATTAGTTAACACCCTTAACCCATCCATTGCCCAAAAATTCGCAGGGACTAGCAGCAATGTCACTAATTGCAAAGCGCGAGTGGTCAGACGCAAACGCTCATTTTTGCTTGTCCAGAAACTCACCCCAAAGAATCCTAACGTGTAGGCAAATAGAAGAAAATATTGTCCCTGTGCGTCAAAATTATTCCATTGACTCGCGGCAAGTAATCCCGATGACACCACCACCAGAAACACACCCAAAAACAGCAACCACATCGTGCTGAATTCTGAAAGTAGCGATCGTACAGTTTGCGCGACTTTGCTCGGTGGTTGAGCAACTCTAGGAGGAATTGTTTTTGGTGATGATTGAGGCGATCGCGACAGCCGTGAACTAGATTGTGAACTAGAACGCGAACTAGAAACATTTTGCGATCGCGCATTACTCCAATTAATTGATTCGCTCGCCGTAACTTTTTCTGGAGCTTCAGATTCGATCTCGCAAATAAAGCGTGTTCTTCCCACCACCTTAACTTGATCATGAGTCAGCAAACCCATCTCTAGCCATAGATTTAGCCCATCCAAAATAGACTCATTCTGAATTGCCACAACCTTGAGCCGATTTCCAGAGCGCTTACTACCGCACCACTGCCAGTCTACTTCTGAAATTAGTTCTAACTTAAACCAAGCATCTAATCCCTCCAAAATAATATTGTGAGGAATTTTAATTGGAATATCGAGACGCAAATATTTTAAAGGTTCTGATGGCATCGGCGATCGCTCCAAATTTAAAATCAGAGATTGCCTTCATTATGTCCGATCTTGCATCTAGATTTTTCACGGCATATTCAGAAACATCTCCAAGAAAATAAAGAAACTTAGTGCTAATCCCTCTAACCAAAAGTTTAGTTACTATTGTTAATATAAGTACATAAATATATTTTTTTTGATTTTAATAATGCATTTAACAAACGCTGAATGGACAGAAACAGAGGAATGTATCGCGAAAAAAGCTTTTGAAATTGCCTATAAACGAGAAATTAGCGACTTGATTGACTCAGTGAAACACCGAGCAATTGCTCTTGTAGAAATAGAAGATATGTGGCATTTACATGATTTTTTGAGCGCAAAGCGCCATGAAGTCGATGGGAAATATGACTACCGATTGCCAATGTTGGTATTTGTATTTGCGGGGTTGGTCAAGGATGGGTGGTTGAGTCTTAGTGAATTGGAGGGATTGACTTCCGACAAAATCGCTAAAATATCAGCACTTGCCCGTATGTAGAGTACGCACGCAAAGTAAGCGAGTTATAGAAGTTCATTTGCTGGCTGAAGGTAGGCAAACAAAAGACTGGAAAATGTTATATTGCGATCGCCACAAACACAGACTTTGTTAATTTATTTATCTTAGTAAATGAGCAAAATTAAAAACTAAGGCTAAACCCTGTAGCGTACGTTGTGTGTGCGATGCAGGGTTTTGGTTTTATATTTAATTTTGCTCATCTATTTAGCATGTTCAACTGTTAACTCACCAAACTTATGTCGATCGCCCCAATCCTCAAAGCTGAAAATATATCCAAATCTTTTGGTGGGATTCATGCCGTTAGTAATGCGCGGATTGAAGTGCCTACGGGAAGCATTACAGGTTTAATTGGCCCGAATGGGGCAGGGAAAACTACTTTTTTTGGGCTGCTCTCCAATTTCCTCAAACCCGATCAAGGCACAGTGCAATTTGACGGAATGCCAATTCAAGGCAAGCCACCCCATGCGATCGCCAAGCTAGGTATGATTCGCACCTTTCAAGTGCCTCGCGTCTTATCGCGCTTATCAGTACTTGAAAATATGCTACTGGCGGCTCAAGATCAAGCAGGGGAAAAGTTTTGGAATACTTGGTTTCAAGGTCAAAAAATTGCTAAGCAAGAACGGGAAAATCGGGAAAAAGCAAGACATATTCTCGAATCCGTTGGTTTAATCAGGATGGCGGATAACTATGCAGGTTCTCTATCGGGTGGTCAACGCAAGTTACTAGAAATTGCCCGTGCCTTGATGACCGATCCTAAATTAATTTTGCTGGACGAGCCTGCGGCAGGCGTTAATCCTGCCTTGATTGAAGAGATTTGTAGCCTGATCCATAAACTAAATCAAGAAGGATTGAGCTTTTTGATTATCGAACATAATATGGATGTGATTATGTCCCTATGCGATCGCGTCTGGGTTTTAGCTGAAGGACACAATCTTGCCGATGGCTCACCTACTGAAATTCAAAGCGATCCTAAAGTTTTAGAGGCGTATTTAGGTTCCTAATTTTGCTGAGCGATGGCACGAAGTGCCGTCGCTCATGTCGAGCATATTTTCTAAAATCTTCTAATTTTCTGGTTTGAGATCGCGCTCCATTAGCCCTTCGACTGCCTGTTGCAATGTAATCTCGTCCTTTAGCAAGCGATATACATATCTTGATACAGGCACACTAATTTTCTCGCGATCACTGATTTCTATTAAGACATTGGCAGTATTGACCCCCTCAGCAGTGCCATGCACATTGGCGATCGCTTCTTCCAGACTTTTGCCCTGCGCGATCGCATAGCCAATTTGATAATTGCGACTGAGATTACTATTGCAAGTTGCGAGCAAATCACCCAAACCAGATAAGCCCCAAAAGGTCTCAGGTTGCGCTCCAAAATAAACGCCAACCCGAATAATTTCAATTAGCGATCGAGTAATTAATGCGGATTTGGCATTTGTGCCCAAATTGAGTCCATCACAAGCACCTACAGCGATCGCGATTACATTTTTTAATGTGCCGCCTAATTCCACGCCAATGGGATCAGAGTTGGTATAGACCCTAAAGTTTCGTGACGCAAAAATAGTTTGAATAAACTGTGCAGCCACCTCATCGGTGCTTGCCACCACTGTTGCCGCAGGCTTACCCTCGACAATCTCGGCGGAGAGATTGGGACCCGATAAAACCACGAGAGGATGGGTCGGCAGGAGCGATCGCCAAATTTGAGATGGTGTTTGCCTCGTAGTTGGTTCTAGCCCCTTAGTGGCACTGACGATCACCACATCGGGTCGTAATTGCCCATTTTGTTGAGCAATCTGTAATTGTTCTGCAATCGATCTCACCCCCTTAATCGATACTGCGGAAATAATTGCCTCGCTGTCCTTCACCAATTCACCAATAGGTTGAGACCTTTGGCGCGACCAAATCTTTACATGATGATCGTTTGTTTTTACCAGACTTGCCAACGCCGATCCCCAAGCACCAGCGCCAATAATCGTAATATTTTTTAAGTCTGATTGCATATTGTGAATAGTATCCTTAAAAACAAGACGGGAAGCCAGATTCCCTATCGTGACGGTGATATAATAACCTGCAAAAGCCTCTCAATTTCTAAAACCCTTGCTAGTTAGATATTGATCGTCTTTAATTATCAATATCACATCAAAAGTTTTGATTGATGAGGGGTACTTTCACTCATTTCTTGAGGAAGGCGGCAATAATGATCGAAATGAAGGTGGCTGGAATTGCAATTGATGCAGTCAGCCGTAATCCTATCGTCCTACTGCGAGATACATTAGAACGGAGAGCCTTACCGATTTGGATCGGTGAAGCCGAAGCCAAGGCAATTATTGGTGCTTTAGATGGCAGACCTCTAGAACGTCCAATGACCCATGATTTAATGCTGAATTTTCTAGACGCATGGGGGATCACTGTGGAGCGTGTAGTTGTCCATGCTCTCAAGAATAGTACTTTCTACGCAGTGATTACAGTTTCACAAGGGGATATTAAAAAGGAGATTGATGCGCGTCCGAGCGATGCGATCGCGATCGCGGTACGTGCAAAATGCCCAATCTGGGTAATGGAGGAGGTTATTCTCGAAGCTTCGATTCCCGTGGATCAAGATGCTGATGAAGCTGAAAGAAGAGCGTTTCGCGAATTTTTATCAAAACTTACACCAGAAGAATTAGTTAAAAAAAGCGGTCTAGAGAGCAACTAAGAAAGAGTTCGGAATAATTTGAAATGGTGTTTGAGAGAGGGTTTGCTACGCAAACCTTCTCTCAAACACCAAAAGTACAAGCCTTGCTTAGCAAGGCTTGTACTTTTGGTGTTTAAAAATTTGCCAGCTTAAACAGAACTGACGGTTTTTTAATGAAGAGACAAATATTTAGGGGATTTCACTAGTGGACATTGACTCTAAAATTCCTCGTACCTCTAATTCATTATTTTCAACGGTATTAGGCTGATTAAGTCCAAACAATCTTTCTGCAACTTCACCTTCTTTGCCAAGGATCTTAATTTGCTGATTGTTATAACTTAATCCCACAGCCGAAGCATTGCCTGCACGGATAGAGATTTGGCGATCTCCTGACCAAGTTAGCTTTTTCCCTTCATCAAGAACACCCTCAAACTCAGTCTTACCATCAACGGTAATGCGTAACCAAGACTGTCCCTTCATCACAAGCCCAATATTGACAGGCTTATTGCCTACAAACTCGAAATTGCCTTTAGCACCAATATCAGCATTAGTTGTTGCCCCATTTTGGAAACTAATATTATCAGTCCAAGATTTAACAGCATTGTTAAGGCTAGAACTAGCTTCTCCAAAAGCTGTTTCAGACTGAGGTTTATCGAGTAAAGTCTTAGCAGCAGTCTTATCGGTTGGTAATGCAGCTACCTTCGTAGTATTAGCAGTAGATGCATTGACAGTAGATGCCATCACTGAGGGAGCAATTACGGTCTGTCTTAAAACTTCTAAGCCGCCAACCTTTGGTAATATGCTATCTGTAGCGGCAGTTGTACTTTTCGGTGCAACGATTTGAGCAGCATTACCCAAAATAGTTTGGCTATCGTTAATTTTATTGGCATCTGGTGAATTCAAAAAGGTTGCCAATAGACTGACAGCCCCAGCAATGACACCAACATAGAGGGCGTATAAATGTAGAGGACGTAATTCTGCGGCTGCACTACCTGCCCATTTTTGCTCAGGTAATACAGGATTAAGAGGAAAATCCTCCGATAAATCACCAGCACCTAGTGCTGTACCATACTTACGGATAAAACCACGTACATAAACAGGTTCAGGCAAAGACTCGATTTCCCCATCTTCGATCGCTCGCAAGTAGCGTTCAGAAATTAATGTGGTCGCAGTGAGATGAGGAATTGATAACTCTTTATCCTGTCGAATGCGCTTGAATTGCGCTCCGATTTCTGCTAACTTCTCTGCTTGCTTCGAGGTTGTAATGTTCACAATACTCACGACGTATATGAAGAGATTGGACTGACTGGCTGTTAAAATCTGACCGTGAGTCACATGTTAATAGCCACAAGTTCTATATAGGGTGTTATTTATCCATGAAATAATCTATAGATTGATAGATTATTTACACTCAATTAATATAACATTTTGCAAAGTTTTGAAAGTAAATCAAAAACATATAGGTCATAATTCCTTTCTCTAATACTCACTTACTCTGCTGTCAATATCCCCCCAGAACTTTCAGAGAGTATCGCTTTGCTTGAATTTGAACTAATTTTAATATCTTTTGTGTACGATATTTATCTTGAATTTGCGATCGCCAACTCATAACTAATGCGAGTTTAGGATGACTTAAAACGCGACTTGAGATAGGGTTTGCGTATTAAGACCTATCTCAAGTCCCAGAAATAACTGCTTTGAACTTGTTAGGACATAAAAAACAAATGGTATAAGGTGACGCTTTGCGCCACCTTATACCATTTGTTTTTTGGGCGATCTACTAAAATCACCTGCTAGGGATTGAATTTCTTGCTTACTCAATAATCGATAGGCTCCTGCTCTGAGCGAAGCCAGCGATATTGAAGCGATCGCTGCTCGATGTAATGCCAAAACAGGATGTCCTAATAGTTCAGCAACTTTTCTAATCTGACGATTACGCCCTTCTGATAAGACAATCTGTAATTTTGTCCGCGGACTATGGCGCAATTTGTGAGATTTATTCTCTTCAACCTGTTGAATGCTGACAAGCGCGGGTAAGGTGCGTTTACCTTCAAGGATAATCCCCTCTTGCCATTGCTTCAGAGTTTGTTGAGTAGGAATATCTTTAACCCATACTTCATAGGTTTTAGCGACATGGTGACGAGGGTGCATCAGATAGTTGGCAAATTCACCATCATTGGTCAAAATTAACGCGCCACTGCTGTTGTAGTCCAAGCGTCCCACTGGATAAACATGTTGATATTGAGTTGGCAATAGATCAAGAACTGTCCTGCGACCTTGCGGATCGTCACAGGTGCAAACTACACCAGTTGGTTTGTTAAGTAATAGGTATACAAGTTCTGGGGCATTAATTTGCAATAATTTCCCATCTACTTCAATGCGATCGCTATCGGGATCAGCTTTAATACCTAATTCCTTAACTTGTATCCCATTAACCCATACTCGACCTGACAAGATTATCCTTTCTGCGTCACGACGTGAAGCGATGCCATGACGAGAGAGGATTTTTTGCAGGCGATCAAGCATAGAGCATCAATAATTAGGGAGTTGCTATTAATTAAAGTACCTGTGGCTTAGACTTCACTCAGCCAACGTTAGCTGAGCGGAGTCGAAGCTAGATAACTTTGCTGGGACATTTTTATCCGCAAGAGCCTTACATGAAAGTGAGTCGATTGAAACGCCGCCACTCCTTTTTAGATAAATTAGCACGATATTTAGAGCTATAGTCACCCGTATCAGGACAAATCAAAACCCAAATGGTGTAAGGCGGCGCTTTGCGCCGCCTTACACTTGTCTTCACAAGAATGGCAACAGCTATACAACAAAAGCAGATAGGTATCAAGCAAAGCGTTGCAAATGCTTTTGATCTGACAGCGCTTTGCGCTTACTTACAACCCAGAAATATTTTTGAAAGCGTCGCTTCGCGACGCTTTCAAAAATATTTCTGTACTACTCAAAGCCTCAACAGGCTGTAACTTGAAATTTATAGCAAAAAAAAGAGTTAGCTAGTACAAACCAAAACCTCAGAAGATGAGTTGCGGCGCTTCGCGCCGCAACTCATCTTCTGGTTTTATGTCCTAAGCCAAACTTGATTTGCTATAGAGAAATTATTGAAAGCGCAGCTTTGCAAAGTTTTCAATAATTTCTCTAGACAAAAATTTAGGGCTCAATAGGCTGTAATGCTATTTTATTGCTATGCAGTTAACGCATTGTCAAATTGCAATTATTAAATAAAGATTAAGAATATGTATTTAGTTATACGAATTAGAATCGAAACGTTAAGTAGTGTAAATGCTATATAAAGTTAAAAATAGCGCTTAAAACATTGAGGTTTAGCACTTTGCAGAAATCGCGATCGCTAAAGATCAAGTTTACGAGCATGAGCCAAGGATAATTAACATGGCAAACAAAATTGAAGACCTAAAAGCCACAAAGGATGGTCTTGCCCTCAAAGCCGAAATTGATCGCTTTGCTCAAATCGGTTGGGAGGCGATCGATGACGATGATTTGCAACATCGCTTGAAATGGTTAGGTATATTCTTCCGCAAAAGTACCCCCGGACGTTTCATGGTACGGATGCGAATTCCCAACGGTTTATTAAGTAGTGACCAGATGCGAGCTCTCGCATCAGTAGTTGAAAAATGCGGCGAACATGGCGTTGCCGATATTACGACTCGCCAAAACATTCAAATGCGGGGTATCTGTATTGAAGATGTTCCTGAGATGTTTGCGAAGTTTCGTTCTGTTGGCTTAACTAGCGTTCAGTCCGCTATGGATAACATTCGCAATATCACAGGTTCGCCCGTTGCAGGGATTGATGCGGATGAGCTTTACGACACTCGCGAACTAGCCATTCAGGTACAAAATCTGTTAACCAATAACGGAGAAGGTAATCCTGCCTTCACTAACTTGCCTCGGAAATTTAATATCGCGATCGCAGGTTGTCGCGATAATTCCACCCACGCCGAAATTAACGATCTCGCATTTATACCTGCATTTAAAGAAGTATCTAGCTCTAACATCACAACATCTTCTCAAGCAAGCTCACAAAGTTCAGACTGGAGCAAAATGCCTTCATCAGGCTTTTGGGATATTTACAACCAAAGCAAGCAGGATGCACAAAGTACATCCGATAATCAAGAAAATGCTGCAAATGGTTCCTCTAAACCTAAATTTGGCTTTAATGTCATCGTGGGTGGATTCTTTTCTGCAAAGCGTGTTGAAGCTGCAATTCCCCTCAATGTATGGGTTGCGCCTGAAGATGTTGTTGCCCTATGCGAAGCCGTCTTGATTGTATTTAGAGATAACGGCTTACGGGAAAGTCGCCAGAAGGCTAGATTAATGTATCTTATTGATGAGTGGGGAATTGAAAAATTCCGTGCTGAGGTTGAGAAGCAAATTGGTAAAACCTTAGCAACCGCAGCCCTCAAAGATGAGATTGAGTGGGAAAAGCGTGATCATATTGGCGTACATAAGCAAAAGCAAGCTGGCTTGAACTATGTCGGTTTACAAATTCCTGTCGGACGGATGTATGCACCCGACATGTACGAATTTGCAAGGCTTGCTGATACCTATGGCAATGGTGATATGCGCCTCACGGTAGAGCAAAATCTGCTCATTACCCATGTAAGTGATGAGAAGTTACCTGCTCTCTTGCAAGAGCCTTTGTTGCAGAAGTTCCCTGTTAATCCAGATAACCTGATGCGCGGATTGGTTTCTTGTACAGGTAATCAATTTTGTCCTGTGGCGATTGTCGAAACCAAAAATCGCTCCCTTGCACTAACCAAACAACTATCAGAAGACTATTATCTTCCTAAAGTTGTTCGCATTCATTGGAGTGGCTGTCCTAATTCTTGCGCTCAGCCGCAGGTTGCCGATATTGGTTTTACAGGTTGCAAAGCTCGCAAGAATGGCAAGGTTGTCGATGGTGTTGACATTTATATGGGTGGCACTGTTGGCAAGGATGCCCATCTTGGTACATGTGTGATGGAAAAGATTCCCTGTGAGGATTTACGAGAAGTTATTGGAAAACTTTTAGTAGACCACTTTGGTGCTAAACCTAAAGATCAGGCTCTATCTGAATCTTCCGCAGAACTAGTGTCGGTTTAAGCGGCGAGTAACACGATCACACTCTTAAGCCGTAGCTCAAAAGCTACAAATTTACACTAATAATTGCCATTAGTTCACTGATTTCAATTATCTCAGTTGTCTATTTCATTCGTCAAAATCAGTCATCAAATTTAAGGAAATAAATGAGTAATTTCTCCCGTCGTAAATTTTTAACCACAGCAGGACTTTCTACTGTTAGCGCGATCGCTTTAAATGCCTGTACAGGAGGAGGCGAAGCTCCTAAAACCGAAACAACTAGTGCAGCTAGTCCTTCAGCAAGCAAGTCACCTGCAACTAAAGTTAGTGCTGCTGATGCTCCTGAAGTAACCAAGGCAAAGCTAGGATTTATCGCTCTGACCGATGCGGCTCCTCTAATCATCGCCAAGGAAAAGGGGATGTTTGAAAAATACGGTATGAAGGATGTCGAAGTTCTCAAACAAGCTTCTTGGGGAACCACTCGTGACAACATTGCCCTTGGTTCTGATGCTGGTGGTATTGATGGCGCTCACATTTTGACCCCCATGCCATATTTGCTCAATGAAGGCAAGATTACTAACGGCAAAAAAGTGCCAATGTATATCTTGGCTAGACTGAACACCAACGGACAAGCTATTTCCATTGCGAATGAGTTTAAAGATCTCAAAATTGCTCTCAAGAGTGATTCTCTTAAAGAGAGTTTCGCCAAAATTAAAGCTGGTGGCAAGGATGTCAAATGTGCGGTGACTTTCCCTGGAGGAACCCATGATCTGTGGATGCGTTATTGGCTAGCAGCTAATGGTGTTGATCCAGACAAGGATGTAAACACCATCGTCGTTCCACCACCACAAATGGTTGCGAATATGAAGGCTGGCAATATGCAATCTTTCTGTGTGGGTGAACCTTGGAATGCACGATTGGTTGCACAAAACTCTGGATACACCGCTCTAGTTACAGGCGAGCTATGGAAAGATCACCCTGAAAAAGCTTTCTCTTTACGTGCAGATTGGGTGGATAAAAATCCTAAAGCTGCTAAGGCTTTGCTAGCCGCAGTCCTCGAAGCTCAAGTTTGGTGTGAGCAAGCTGAGAATAAAGAAGAAATGTGTAAGATTATCGGTGCTGACAAATGGCTTAAGGTTCCTGCTGCTGAGATTTTGGGTAGATTGCAAGGCAAAATTGACTACGGCGATGGTCGTACTGTTGACAATGCCGATATCTCAATGAAGTTCTGGAAAGATTCGGCTTCCTATCCATTCAAGAGTCACGATCTTTGGTTTGTAACTGAAGATATGCGTTGGGGCTATTTTGATGCTGACACCGACGCGAAGAAGTTGGTAGATAAGGTCAATCGTGAAGATCTCTGGAAAGAAGCCGCGAAGATGATTGGTAAAGAAGCGGATATTCCTAAGAGTACTTCTCGCGGTGTTGAAACTTTCTTTGATGGAGTCAAGTTTGACCCAGAGAATCCCAGTGAATACCTCAAAGGATTGAAGATCAAGAAGGCTTAATTATTAACTGAATCTAATTTCTCGCACAAGGGGCTTAAGCCCCTTGTGATCATCTTTATCCAAAGCAACTAGGAGATACAAAAAATGGCAGCAGGAAGCTTAAAGTCACAATTTTCAGTTAATAACATAAGCGAATGGTTTCAGAAACAAGCTCGCTTTATCATTCCGCCTATAATTGCATTAATATTTATTTTAGGGATTTGGCAAATACTTTGTTCAGGTAAGACCCCACCTCTACCGCCCCCAAGCAAGGTCTGGCAAGAAACTCAAGAATATATCTGGAATCCCTTCTTTGATCGCAACTATTTTGATGTCAGTGTATCGGAAAAGACCGATAGCCCTGCACGTCAAGCACTTAAGGAAAAGCTCACCATTGAGCAGGGCTTAGGTGTAAAAACAATGGTTAGTTTGCGCCGTGTGGCGATCGGCTACACTGCTTCCGCAATTATTGGTATTTCATTTGGTATTGCGATCGGTACAAATGTATTTCTTTATCGTGCTTTTGACCCGATCTTCCAAGTTTTGCGGACAATTCCTCCCCTTGCTTGGCTACCGATCGCCATGTCCGCCTTCCAAGGTGTAAATGAATCTCTTAAATCTGTTGGCTTGGACGTAACCGAAGCTGCTGCTTTGTTTGTGATCTTTGTGACTTCGATTTGGCCAATCTTGATGAATACAGCAGTCGGTGTTCAACAGGTTCCTCAAGACTATCGCAACGTTTCACGAGTTTTGCGCCTAAGCAAGTTTGACTACTTCGTCACAATCCTTATGCCTTCAGCAGCTCCTTATATTTTCACAGGTTTACGGATTGCCGTTGGTTTGTCGTGGTTGGCGATCGTGGCAGCGGAAATGCTGACTGGTGGTGTTGGTATTGGCTTCTTTATTTGGGATAGCTATAACAGCCAAAAGAGTAGCGAATTAATTTTAGCTCTGGTGTACATTGGTTTAGTAGGCTTCCTGCTCGATAAAGTCGTTTACTACGTCAGCAAATTAGTTGCTCAGTCAGATGCTTAGTTTTTAAGCTGTTAGCCGTTAGCTATTAGCTTAAAAGACAAATTTTTAAAGTGAATCATGCTTCTTAGCAATAACAAATCAAAGCTAAAAGCTAACCGCTAATCGCTAAAATTCCTCCTCCACAACTTAACTCTTCCTAACCTTCTCCTATGCAGACTCTTGATCTTACAGATAATAATCAGAAAATAAATAGAGATCCATTTCTAGTGATGGATGGGGTTTCTAAGGTCTATCCCACGCCTAGAGGTCCTTATACTGTTCTCGAAGATGTTAATTTGACGGTTTATGAAGGTGAGTTCATCTGTGTCATCGGTCATTCAGGCTGTGGTAAATCAACCCTTTTAAACATGGTGGCTGGGTTTAACAGACCTACCTCTGGCGAAATTTGTTTGCGTTCCAAGCCGATTGTCCGTCCCGGTCCTGATCGCATGGTGGTGTTCCAAAACTATTCGCTCCTACCTTGGATGACCGCCTTTGAGAACGTATATCTTGCAGTTAAGCAAGTTTACAAAGATAAATCCAAAGAAGAAAAGATCAAAATTGCCAAAGAATCTCTGGAGCTAGTGGGTCTGACCGAAGCGATGAACAAGAGACCTAAGGAACTTTCTGGTGGTATGCGTCAAAGGGTATCGATCGCCCGTGCATTATCCATCCGTCCTGAAGTTCTAATCCTTGATGAACCCTTTGGCGCATTAGACGTAATGACCCGTGAAGAATTGCAGGAAGAACTATTAGCAATTTGGCGCAAAAATCGGGTTACAGCTCTCATGATCACCCATGAAATTGATGAAGCCCTCTTCCTTTCTGATCGCATTGTGATGATGAGCAATGGTCCCTCTGCCCATATTGCCGAAATCATCGATGTGCCATTTGCGCGTCCTCGCGATCGTAAAGCGATCGCCGATGATCCTCGTTACTATACTCTCCGTAACTACATCCTTGAATTTCTATATAGTCGCTTTGCCTTGGCTGATGAGGCTGAGTAATTAATTACGAATTACGAATTACAAATTAAGAAATTCCTAGATATAACTTTCTAATTCGTAAGTCGTAATTTGTAAATACTAGATCCTAAATTCGTAATTCTAAATTCGTAATTGATTATGTCCAAATTCCTAGAAATAGATCACGTTAGTCGTATTTTTAAAACCAATAAAGGGCAACCATATGTTGCGGTCAAAGATGTTTACTTTGAGATGAAGGAAGGTGAATTTGTCTCAATCATTGGACATTCGGGCTGCGGTAAATCGACTGTTTTGAATATCCTTTCGGGGTTAGATCGTGCTAGTGCAGGTGGGATTGTCTTAGAAGGGCGTGAAGTACGTGAGCCCGGTCCTGATCGCATGTTGGTATTCCAAAACCACTCACTGCTGCCTTGGCTAACGGTACGTCAGAATATTGGCTTAGCGGTAAATCGGGTATTAAGGGATTTACCAAAAGAGGAACGCCATCGCATTATTCAAGAAAATATTGACTTAGTGGGCTTAAGTCATGCTGCGGATAAATATCCTAGAGAAATTTCAGGCGGTATGAAGCAAAGGGTTGGTATTGCCCGTGCATTATCAATTAAACCGAAAATTCTGCTATTGGATGAACCTTTTGGTGCATTAGATGCATTGACTAGAGGTCGTTTACAAGAAAAATTAATGCAGATTTGTGATGAGCATAAAATCTCAGCGGTAATGATTACCCACGATGTTGATGAAGCTTTGCTGTTGAGCGATCGCATTGTGATGATGACTAATGGTCCTGAAGCTAAAATTGGTCAAGTTCTCACCGTTGATCTGCCCCATCCACGCAAGCGCCTTGACGCAGTTAATCATCCCAACTATTACCGTCTTAGAGGGGAAGTAGTAAACTTCCTTGATCGCCAGAAACAAATCAAAATCGAACGTGCCAAGAACAAGAGCAATGCAGCGATCAGTCTCGGCAATATCGAGAAAACAAATCTCACCATTGGCTATATTCCTCTTACAGACTGCGCTCCCTTTGTGATTGCCCAAGAGAAAGGACTATTTGCCAAATATGGTTTAGATGTCACCCTATCCAAAGAAATGAGCTGGAACGATCTTGCAGAAGGAATTCGCGAGGGTCGTCTCGATGCAGCCCAAATGGTAACGGGAATGCCCCTCGCGATTACTCTTGGTATGGGTAATAAAATTCCTGTGCCAGTCGTGACATCTTTAACCGTGAGCCGTAATGGTAATGCCATTACCCTAAGCAAGAGACTCCAAAACGAAGGCGTAAGTGATCTTGCTTCTTTAAAAGCTTATATTGATCAATTCCAAGATGAAGCCTACAACCCTGCAATGGGCATGGTGCATCACGCCTCCATGCACAATCTATTGCTAAGACATTGGTTAGCTAGTGGTGGCATGGAACCAGATAAAGATGTAGATGTAATCGTAATTCCACCACCGCAGATGGTTTCTAACCTGATGGCAAACAATATTATTGGTTACTGCGTCGGCGAACCTTGGAACGTGCGGGCAGTCAATGATAACGTTGGCTTTGTTGTGGCGACTGACCTCGACATTTGGCGTGGGCATCCCGAAAAAGTATTAGGAGTTCGCAAAGACTGGGCAGAGCAATACCCTAATACCCATCTTGCTGTAGTCAAAGCATTGCTAGAAGCATCTCAATTCTGTGAACCATTGGAAAATCGTGATGAAGTAGTACTCACATTAGCGCAACCACAGTACCTCAATCTCGATCCAACCTATATCCGCCCAGGATTTGCAGGACCTTATCGGGTCAGCACGATGGAAGCAAAGTATGATCAGGACTTCTGCCAGTTTGGTGTAGGCAATATGCCATCTCGCAAAGAGCATTTGTGGGTGTTAACCCAAATGGCACGTTGGGGATTGGTCAATTTCCCTGAGAATTATGCGGAAGTAATCTATAACTTGCTAGCAACCAATGTTTATCAACAGGCAGCTAAAGAACTAGAAATAGATGTCGTTGACGAGGATCGATCGCCAATTGCTTTAGCCGATGGATCAGTATTTGACCCAAATGATCCGATCACAGCATTGCAATCTATGCCATATTCGCGATTTACTGAAGCTAGTTACTTTGATCCAATTAAAGGTTTCGCCACCAAAAAAGTAGCTGTTCGCCAATAGCTCAAGATCACTCTATGTCTGCAACTACTCCTTCTAACGCCAATGTCACACCACAAATCGCCAAAACCCTCTGTCCCTATTGTGGTGTCGGCTGCGGTTTAGAAGTCGTGGAGACTGGCAAAGAACCGACACTCAAATTTCCCGATCGCTTCAAAGTCAGAGGCGATCGCAGTCACCCCTCTAGTCAAGGTATGGTCTGTGTTAAGGGTGCAACAATTGCTGAGTCCATTCAAAAAGATCGGCTGTTGCACCCGATGATGCGCGATCATCTTGATCAAGAATTTCGGCAAGTCAGTTGGGAGCAAGCCCTTGATGCGATTACTAAGCGGATTCAGCAAGTGCTAGCGACCAAGGGTGCAGATGCTCTCTGTATGTATGGCTCAGGACAGTTCCAGACTGAAGACTATTACATTGCCCAAAAACTATTTAAAGGCTGCTTAGGGACTAATAATTTTGATGCCAACTCCAGACTCTGTATGTCGTCCGCAGTTTCAGGCTATGTCAAAAGCTTTGGCTCCGATGGGCCTCCTTGCTGCTACGAAGATTTAGATTTAACTGACTGTTTATTTGCGATCGGCACAAATACTGCCGAATGTCATCCGATTATCTTCAATCGCTTTCGCCGCCATCATAAAAAAAATCCCCACGTCAAGCTAATTGTCGTTGATCCGCGCCGTACTCAAACCGCCGAAGTCGCCGATCTACATCTAGCGATTCAACCAGGGACAGATATCGATTTATTAAATGGCATCGCTCATTTGCTATTACTTTGGGACAAATGCGATCGCCAATTTATCGAAAATCACACCACAGGTTTTGCCGAATTTACAGAAATCACCCAACTTTATACTCCCGAATTTGTTTCAAGACGTTGTGGGATTAGGATCGAAGATTTGGAACTTGCTGCCAAATATTGGTCAGAATCGCAGCGAGTTCTCTCCCTTTGGTCAATGGGTGTTAATCAATCTACTCAAGGTACTGCCAAAGTCCAATGTATTATTAATCTACATTTACTGACAGCTCAAATCGGGAAAGAAGGTGCAGGTCCTTTCTCGCTGACTGGTCAACCCAATGCGATGGGTGGTAGAGAGGCAGGTGGTTTAGCCCATTTACTTCCGGGGTATCGCTCCGTTGTTAACCCTGAACATCGTGCCGAACTCGAATCATTTTGGAACTTGCCATCTGGACATATTTCACCACAGATTGGACGGACAGCATGGGATATGATTCGCGGTTTAGAAGCTAATGAAGTTGATTTACTCTGGATTGCGGCGACAAATCCTGCTGTCAGCTTTCCTGATCTGCTGCGAACTAAAGCGGCTTTGAGGCGATCGCCTTTCACCATCTATCAAGATGCTTATTACCCTACGGAAACTTCTGCCTTTGCCCATATTCTTCTCCCTGCCACCCAATGGAGCGAGAAGACTGGCACAATGACCAATTCCGAACGCTGTGTCACCCTCTGTCAAGCTTTTCAGCCTGCTCTTGGTGATTCCCGCGCAGATTGGGAAATATTTGCGGAAGTTGGACGGAGATTGGGGTTTGTAGATAAATTCCCATTCCAAAATTCTGCCGAGGTCTATGCAGAATTTGTCCAGATCACTCGCGATCGCCCCTGCGATATCACAGGGATTAGCCATGCCAAGCTCTCTGAACTTGGCGTAATCCAATGGCCAAATCCTGACCATGCACCTGAACTAGAGCGTAAACATAACAAGCGCCTCTATACCGATTTGCAATTCCATACTAGCGATCGCAGAGCCAGATTTGGAAGCTATCATTCCCAAGGGGTCTTTGAAGCTCCCAATGAGCAATATCCATTCATTCTCACCAATGGGAGACTATACGGACATTGGCATACCCAAACCCGCACAGGGCGCATCGATAAGATTCGGCAAATGTATCCTAATCCCTTCATTGAAATCCATCCTAAAGATGCAGCAAAATTCGATATTAATAATGGCGATCTTGTAGAAGTTAAATCTCAGCGCGGTATTTCTATTTTTCCTGCACTAGTGACAGAGGCGATCACGCGAGGTGTGTTATTCGTCCCCATGCACTGGGGAACACTTTGGGCAGATAATGCTGAAGCTAATGCCCTGACTCATCCCGAAGCTTGTCCCGACTCCAAACAACCAGAGTTAAAGGCTTGTGCGGTAGCGATCGCTAAAATGCATAATTAGATTTTGAAACGGGATTTGGGAGAGGGGTTGCTATGCAACCCCTCTCCCAAATCCCGTTTCAAATTATTTTGATTTTGCTTACAGCAAAATCAAAACTTAAAACCCTTGATAAAATTGATTTTCTACAACTAATTTATAAACTCGAATTCCATGTCCTACGATACCCCTCGCATTGCTAAAGTCCATCGCAAAACTGGCGAAACCGATGTCACTGTGGCCCTAAATCTAGATGGCACTGGTAAAGGAAATATCAATACAGGTATTCCTTTTCTAGATCATATGCTGCATCAAATTTGCTCCCACGGCTTAATCGATCTGGATATCCAAGCAACAGGGGACTTACATATTGATGACCATCACACTAATGAAGATGTTGGTATTGTGTTAGGGCAGGCTTTAGGACAGGCTCTAGGCGATCGCAAAGGGATTAATCGCTTTGGTCACTTTGTTGCACCTCTGGATGAAGCTTTGGTGCAGGTTGCCCTTGATTTTTCGGGTCGTCCCTATTTAGTCTATGGCTTAGTGATTCCTAATCAGCGTGTGGGTACTTACGACACTGAGCTAGTGCGGGAATTTTTCCAAGCGGTTGTCAATCACGCACAAATGACATTGCATATTCGACTATTAGAAAGCGGCAATTCACATCACATTATTGAAGCAGGTTTTAAAGCCTTTGCTCGTGCGATCAAGATGGCAGTAGAAGTCGATCCCAGACGTGCCACTGTAATTCCTAGCTCGAAAGGTGTATTGTAAGAATAATATAAAACCCCAAAAACTATGGCTGAAGCTGCTCGTGTGCCATAGGTTTTGGGGTTTTATATTTGCGCCATAGACTCTGATAGGCTTAAATTGTGACTCTAGCACCCTGATCGTTTGTAACAAACATGACCAATTTACCGACAAACCAAGTTTGGCACGCCCTTACAACCGATGAAGTAATTTCTGCTTTGGACGCTAATCCAGAGTTTGGGTTAGAGTCTTGGCAAATTAGCGATCGCCGTGCGGTCTATGGGCGCAATGAATTGACTGGCAAAGCAGGACGTACCAAGCTCAGTATTTTTGTCGATCAGTTTACGAATATCATGCTGTTGATGCTGATGGGCGTAGCCGTGGTGTCAGCGGTTTTGGATTTGCGGGTAGGCAGTTTTCCCAAGGATGCAGTGGCGATCGCGGCGATCGTCATCCTCAATGGAATTTTAGGCTATGTACAGGAAAGTCGCGCCGAGGAAGCATTGGCGGCGTTGAAACGTATGGCGGCTCCAAATGTACGGGTATTGCGCGAAGGTAAAGTTGAGGAAATTCTGTCGGCAGAATTAGTGGTTGGCGATATTGTATTTGTGGATGCGGGGATGCAGATTGCGGCGGATGGGCGCTTGCTGGAGGCGGCAAAACTGAAGGTGCGGGAAGGGGCGCTCACAGGAGAATCACAGGGAGTTACGAAGATTGCCGATCAAGTATTTGCAGAAGATGAGTCCTTAGGCGATCGCGGCAATATGGTATTTCAGGGAACTGAGGTATTGCAGGGGCGGGGGATGATGGTAGTTACGGCTACAGGAATGCAGACGGAATTAGGAAAGATTGCCAATCTTCTGCAAGATGTGGAATTGGAAGAAACGCCATTACAGAAGCGGATGGCGGAACTGTCTAAGGCTTTGGTAATCGCCTCTTTAGTTCTAGTAGCTTTAGTGATTGCAGTGGGACTATGGCGGCATGGTGACTTTGTGAAGTTACTCAATACTTCCCTCAGCATGGCAGTAGCGGCAGTTCCCGAAGGCTTACCTGCGGTAATCACCGTGACGCTTGCCCTAGGAACGCAGAGAATGGTCAAGCGCAATGCTCTCATTCGCAAATTGCCTGCGGTAGAAACTCTTGGTTCCGTTACAACCATTTGTTCCGATAAAACAGGAACCCTAACCCAGAATAAAATGGTTGCTGAAAGCCTCTTTACGGCAAATTATGCCGCCCAAATTAACGGTACAGGTTACGAACCCATCGGCGAATTTGCGATTTCCCGTTTAGCAGGAGATATGCTCGCCAGTGATTTGAATGTTTATCAATGCCCTGAAATACAACTGCTGCTAGCAGCAAGTGCGATTTGTAATGATGCCTATTTACAGAAAACTGCACCTAACAATCAATCAGCGAGAGGCTTAAGCCCCTTGGCTGACGGTGCAGGTAGTTCCCAATGGAAAATCATTGGTGATCCTACAGAAGGTGCATTACTGGCATTAGCGGGGAAAACCAATCTCTGGCAAGCGCAATTCACCAGCTATTTTAGAAGGGTTGCCGAAATTCCCTTTACGCCTGAGCGCAAGTTGATGAGCGCGATCGCGGCAATTCAAAGTATGGACGCTGAAGATACGCCCGAATCAATGCGAATGATTGCGAGTTTACTGCCTGACGCTCCCTATTTCTTATTTTGTAAGGGTTCCCCCGAATTGATTTTAGAGCGATGCGATCGCGTTCAACTTGAAAGGCAAATTAGCCCCATTACGATTTCCCAAAGATCAGCGATCAATATCCAAAATACCCTCCTTGCCAGTAAGGGAATGCGCGTCTTAGGATTTGCCTATTTACCTTTAGATCATCTACCAACGGACTCGGAACTTAATCGGATTGAAAATAAACTGGTATGGCTGGGACTAGTGGGTATCCGTGACGCGCTAAGAGCCGAAGCAGCAGTTGCTGTGCAAGTCAGCCGACGTGCAGGGATTCACACAATTATGATTACGGGTGATCATCAACTAACGGCTCAAGCGATCGCCCGTGATTTGAATATCTTCTCTCCCGAAAACGATAAAGTCTTGACGGGACAAGAAGTTGAGTTAATGGATGATGAGGAATTAACGGAAATTGCCCGACAAACTGCTGTTTACGCTAGAGTTTCCCCTGAGCATAAATTACGCATTGTCCAAGCACTCCAACGCCGAGGCGAAATCGTGGCAATGACAGGGGATGGAGTAAATGATGCTCCTGCCTTGAAACAGGCGAATATTGGCATTGCGATGGGGATTACGGGAACGGACGTATCTAAGGAAGCGAGCGACATGATTTTGCTCGATGATAACTATGCGACGATTGTGGCGGCAACGGAAGAGGGGCGCACAGTTTACGCCAATATTCGCCGCTTCATTAAATATATTCTCGGTAGTAATGTCGGAGAAGTGATTGCGATCGCCTCTACGCCATTTCTAGGCTTTGGCGCAGTGCCTCTCACGCCATTGCAAATATTATGGATGAATCTCGTTACCGATGGTGTACCAGCCCTTGCCCTTGCCGTGGAACCTGCCGAAGCTGATGTGATGGAGCGTCCTCCCTTTAATCCTCAAGAGAATATTTTTACAAGGGGGTTAGGTTGGTACATTTTACGAATTGGTGTGATTTTTGGATTACAGACGATCGCCTTAATGAAAATCGTCTATAGCTCTGGCAATCCCTCTTGGCATGAGCATTGGAAGACAATCACCTTTACGACGCTCTGCATTGCTCAAATGGGTCATGCGCTTTCCTGTCGTTCTGAATCCAAATTACTAATTGAATTAAATCCTATTTCCAATCCCTATCTTCTAGTTTCCGTTATCTTCACCACGATTTTGCAATTGTCATTGCTCTATGTCCCCTCATTACGTCAATTTTTTGGTACGGATGCGCTGACAGCCTCTGAATTAGGTTTATGCGTTGGATTTAGTATGCTCCTATTGCTCTGGACGGAGTCCGAGAAAATGTTTGCCAGATGGTGGCTGAAGCGTCGTGCGCCAAAATCTTCGAGCAAGAATCAGATCTAAGTCCATGAGAAGAAAGTTTCCTTGGTTGCGATCGCTGATTGTTTTAGGCTGTTTTGGTCTAGTCATTTCGTTTATCGTTCCCTTACTTGATCGCATCATCCAAATTTATCAACTTGTTGCCAAATCATCACCGATTTTAGGCGGATTTGTGGTGCTGTTGGTGATGGGCGTATTGGCAGGCTTATTTTTTGTAACTTGGCGCTATATCAATCTTTTTCAAGCGGAACCAACGCCACCACGTCCCATCCCTGACGCGCCCACCGACAAAATCGAAGCGGCACAAGACAGTCTTGAAGCCCTAGAGCGCCAAGTTGAGCAGATCCAAGATGAAGTGATGCGCCGATCGCTAGTTGAGCAAACCGAACAATTAAAACAGAACTTCGTCCGTCAAGAATTGCGCGTTGTCGTATTTGGGGTCGGCTCCGCAGGTAAAACTTCGCTGGTGAATGGATTGCTAGATTTATCACTGCAAGATATCGCTAGCAAAGGGGAAGTCGGCGCAACGATGGGAACGACGCAATTAGGAAAAGTTTATGCTCCTGTCCAGTTTCAAAATCTGGAAGTACCGATTCAATTTACTGATTGCCCGGGGATTTTAGAGGCGAGTGCCTTGGGTAGCGATCGCGAACAAGAGGCGCGAAAAATTGCCACAGAAGCAGATTTGATCGTATTTGTGGTTGATGATGATTTACGGCGCTCAGAATTTGATGTTCTCAAAGCCTTAACGGAAATTGGCAAGCGGACAATTTTGGCTTTTAATAAAATTGATCGCCTTACGAAGAACGATCGCGAAATCATTCACACTAGCTTGCGATCGCGGGTTCTGAGTTTTATCGCGCCCGAAGATGTGGTAGCGATCGCCGCTAGCCCAAGTCCAATTACCCTCGACAATGGCGAAATCGTCATTCCCAAGCCCAAAATCCAGCCATTGTTAGCACGGATTCTCGATATTCTCAGTTATGAAGGCGATGAACTGGTGGCGGATAATGTGTTGTTGCGATCGCAAAGGCTAACGGAAGAGACTCGCGAAGTTCTCTCTCAACAGCAACAAGCAGAAGCTGAAAAGGTGGTTGAGAAGTTCCAATGGTTAGTGGTCGGTGTGGTTTTTGCGACACCTTTGCCCGTAGTCGATCTCTTGGCGACTGCGGCGATCAACGCCCAAATGGTTGTGGAAATCGGCAGAGTTTATGGCTGTGAAATCAATATTGATCGCGGTAAGGAATTAGCAAATTCCCTCACTCGCACTTTAGTTAGTCTCGGTATCGTCAAGGGTGTAATCCAGATCGTGACTACAGCAATTTCGGTAACGGTAGTAGGTTTAGTTCTCAAGGCAACAATTCAATCAGTAACGGCAGCTTACCTGACCCGCATTGCTGGCAAGAGTTTTATCGAGTACTTTAGTCGCGATCGCGATTGGGGTGATGGTGGTATTGCGGAAGTGGTACAGCGCCAGTTCCAACTAAATCGCCGTGATGAGTTTCTTAAGGCATTTTTACAAGATGCAGTGAATCGGGTCATGGTTTTGGTGAAACAACAAATGTAAGATCTCGCGATCGCCTATGCGTTTAACTAATAGGCGATCGCAATGTCCACTCATGGCTATTCTGTGTTGACCTTGAATAGTTGACATAAAAAAGCTCCTAGTCCAGCGAGGACAATTACCGCAGCTATAGCAATGCAAGAGATAGTTAGGACAAATCAAAACCCAAATAAGTGAAGGCGGCACTTCGTGCCGCCTTCACTTATTTGGGTTTTATGTCCTAAGCAAACCTTACATTGCTATAAAGAGTAGTTGATAGACATCATGAGGTTAGTGATATCGATCTTTGGGGTCGCAATGGTCACAGGCTCGGTCGTTTGAGTGTTTTTCATTACCTCAAACTCCTGATATTGACATTGTTATTTAACGTGAGTTCGGGATAATTTGAAACTGGCTGAGAGAGGGTTTGCTACGCAAACCCTCTCTCAGCCCAAAAGTAAAAGCCTTGCTTAGCAAGGCTTTTACTTTTGGGCTTTTAAAATTTGCCAGCTTAAACCCGAACTGACGTTATTTAGCCTAAAAATTTCCTATTTAGGATATAAGCCCCAAATAGTGCAAGGCGGCGCAAAAATGCTGCCTTACATTATTTGGGGCTTGATTTGTCCTGATACAGGTGACTATAGCGATAAAATTCAGAAAATGGAGATAGGAACAACCAAGTAATTGTATCCATTTTCTAGATTTCGCTTTGTTGAGCTCATTTTTATAACCGAAATATAACTATTAGCTAACTAATGCATATTTACATTTAGATGACTTTAAGAACACAATGATGCATTGCAGAGTCTATGGCTAAGAGTCTTAATTGTTTTAAAGGAATCTACGATGAAATTAACAACTATTAAATTTAGTTCCTTAATTAACAAAGCGATCACCACAAGTGTTGGCAAAAATGGTGTCGCATTCACTTCTCTACGCCTCTCGCCATAGATTGGAGTGCATCGTTGATCTCGACAATCTTTCCTTAATTAAAGCGTCAAAAGTTTAAAGCAAAACCCTATCAAATACAAACAAAGAGTACTATGTCAGACAATTATTTTGCGAACCAAAGCGTCGAATCACTACTTGCACAACAATTTACAAACCCTCTGCAAATACCTGCAATTTCTGGGAGCAACTTAATCAGCCCACAAACAATAGCTTTTGTAGACCAGAATATATCTGATGCCATGACAGTGATGGCAAATACACAAGCAGACATTAAAGTGCTCCTAGATCCAACAAAAGATGGTATTGCCCAAATAACAGAAACATTAGGACTATATAAGAATCTCAAGGGAGTTGATATTATCTCCCACGGGAATATAGGTCAACTGCAGCTGGGTAATAGTTCTTTAAATGTAAATAATCTATCTACATACTCTGCTCAATTGCAGACATGGTCGCAGTCACTTGCTACGGGTGCGGATATTCTACTTTACGGTTGTGATGTAGCATCTGGAGAGATCGGAAAAAGTTTTGTCCAAAGTCTTAGTGATTTAACAGGAGCTGATGTTGCAGCTTCGACAGATCTCACAGGAAATAGTCTCATGGGTGGAGACTGGGATCTGGAATATCAGACGGGGGACATAGAATCTAGTTCTGCTTTGTCTGACTCTTTGCGTAATTCTTATCAAGGGCTATTAGATAGCGTCTTTACTAATCAGGCTCCCGCAATTATTAATGCCACAGATGGAACAGGCAGCGCAGGTGACTATGAGTTAGGGATGGAATTCCAGACTTCAAAGGCAGGTACGATCAGCGCTATACGCTACTACAAGGCTTTGAGTGAAACAGGTACGCATATTGGTAGAATCTGGTCAAGCAATGGGACACTGCTAGCGAGCGTGACATTCACGAACGAAACCGCATCAGGATGGCAGCAACAAGCTTTAGCGACCCCACTAACTATTGCGGCAAACACCAAGTATGTAGTATCAGTTAATGCTAATCAGTACTATGTTGCTACAACTAATGGACTTGCCACGACTATCACTAATGGCGATGTTTCAGCAGTTGCAGATGGTAGTAATGGGGTATATAACATTAATCCCAGTGCATTTCCCACCCAGTCTTGGAACAACAGCAACTACTTCCGAGACATAG